>Ga0316620_10001025_pt1 | contig 11732 bp, 12 predicted proteins | sample OWC_Aug_M1_C1_D5_FD_207651 | JGI IMG/M metagenome (GOLD analysis project Ga0316620, IMG submission 207651) | Wetland soil microbial communities from Old Woman Creek delta, Ohio, United States - OWC_Aug_M1_C1_D5_B | ecosystem: Environmental > Terrestrial > Soil > Wetlands | place: USA: Ohio... | reverse complement strand
CGCGCCTGGGTGGACCGGGTGCGCGAGGGGAACTCTCCCCCGCCGGGACCGTCCGCGGCGCTCTCCTTCGCGGCGCTCATCGTGGGCAGCGCCAATGAGACGGCGGTCCGCGCCGCCGGCGAGGTCGCGGTGGACCCCGGCCAGCACTACAACCCGCTGGTCATCGTCGGGCCCGTCGGCGTCGGCAAGACGCACCTCCTCCACGCGACCGGGACCGCCATCCTCGACTCCCGGCCGGGAGCGATCGTGGCCTGCGTCTCGGGGCAGACGTTCTTCGAGGAGCTGGTCTCCGCGATCCACGGGCAGCGCGAGGACTGGTGGCGCCGCCGCTACCGGGGCGCCGACGCGCTGCTCCTGGACGACGTGCATCTCCTGGCGGGCAAGGAGCGCACCCAGGAGGAGCTCTTCAACCTCTTCAACGCCTTCCAGGACACGGGCCGGCAGCTGGTCTTCACCTCCGACCGGCCCCCCCAGCAGCTCGAGGGCGTGGCGCAGCGGCTCGTCTCCCGGCTCGCCGGCGGGCTCGTCGTGCAGGTGGCACCGCCGGACCGCGAGATGCGCGCGGAGATGGTGCAGCGGCTCCTCGCCGCGAACCACGTCAATGCCGACGCGGGCGTGGTGGACTACCTCGCCTCGCGTCAGGCCGACGGCGCGCGCGCCGTGGCTGGCCTGGTCCAGCGCGTGGTCCAGAGCATCGACCCGACGCGCGAGGCCCTCACGGTCGTGATGGCTCGCCTCGCCCTCGAGGGCGACTCCGAGCGCGTCTCCGCGGTCCTCTCCGCGGCGTCCGTCGGGCCCGAGGGCATCGACCCGACGCTCCGCAGCCGCGAGAAGGTGGTCTGGGACTGGCCGGACGTGGGTGACCGCCTCGTCGAGGACCTGCGATGATGGCGATCAAGGGCAGTCTCAAGGAGGCGAGCCTCCCGGACGTCCTCCAGCTCCTCTCGATGGGGCAGAAGACGGGGTGCCTGTCCGTCGCCGAGCGGAACAACTTCGGCTACATCTACTTCGAGTCGGGGCAGATCGTCTACGCCTCGATCGTCAACCGGCGCGACCGGCTCGGCGACATCCTGGTCAAGAACGGGCTCATCACCGACGAGCAGCTCCGCGCCGCCATCGAGGAGCAGGGCCACCGGCGGGAGATGCGCCTCGGCGAGCTGCTGGTCTCGATGGGCGCCCTCACGCGGCCGGCGCTCGAGGATCACATGCGGATCCAGATCGAGGAGGCGGTCTACTACCTCTTCACCTGGACCAGCGGCACCTTCAGCTTCGAGTCCGACGTCCGCCCCGACGCCCAGGACTTCCTCGTCCGCATCAGCCCCGAGTCGCTCCTCCTCGAGGGGGCGCGGCGCGTGGACGAGTGGAGCCTCATCGAGAAGAAGGTCCCCTCGTTCGACCTCATCTTCGTGGTCGAGCGGCAGCGGCTCGCGGCGTCGGGCGTGACCCTGACGCCCGAGCAGGAGCGGCTCCTCCCGCTGATCGACGGCCGCCGCGACGTCGTGCAGCTGGTGGACGACTCCGGGATGCTGGAGTTCGACGTCGGGAAGGCCCTCTACGGCCTCATCTCGGCGGGCTTCGCGCACCGGCTCGGCCGCACGCGCGTCGAGCCGGCGGCCGCGCCGGCCAGCGGCGCCCGGGTGGACGAGCACCGCAACCTCGGGCTCGCCTTCTACAAGACCGCGATGTACGACGAGGCGATGCGCGAGTTCCGCCGCGTGATCGAGCTGCAGAGCGGGGACCAGCAGGCGCACTTCTACGTCGGTCTCGTGGCGCTGCGGCAGGGCCGCGCGGCCGAGGCGGTCGAGGCGCTGCAGCGCGCGTCGGAGCGGCTCGCCCGGCCGGCGATCCTGCACAACCTGGCCGTCGCGCTCGAGCAGCTGGGCCGGGTGGCCGAGGCCGAGGCGGCCTGGGAGGAGGCGGCGGCCCGGGCGCCGAACGACGCCCGCATCGCGCTCGGCTGGGGGGTCTGCGCCCTGCGCGGCGGCCGCGGCGCCGATGCCGTCCTGCGGCTGGACCGGGCGCGGGAGCTGCTCGGCGGCAAGGTCCCCGGCGCGTTCTGGTACTGGGCCCGCTCGCTGGCCGCCGTGGCGGACGGCCGCGAGGCCGAGGCCGGCCCGATCCTGGAGGAGGGGATCGAGCGCTATCCGCACAGCGCCGCGCTCCGGAACAACCTCGCCGTGCTCACCGAGCACGCCGGCGACGTCACCCGCGCCGAGCAGATCGTGCGGCTGGCCATCGAGGAGGACCCCTCGCTGCCGCAGGCCGCCAAGAACCTCGGCGACCTCTGCTACCGGGCCGGACGGACCGAGGAGGCCCAGCAGGCCTACTCGCGCGCGGTCAAGCTGGCGCCGCGCCTCGGCGACGATGTCTACTTCAAGCTCGGCAACATCGCGTTCAAGGAGATGCGGCACCAGGACGCGATCGAGTACTGGCGCGAGGCGCTCGCGCTCAACCCCGACCACAACCTGGCGCGCTCGAACCTCGCCACCCTTGAGCACCTCACGCCCTGATGTCCACCGCCGCGGACGACGCCGGGCTCCAGGGGCTCCTCGCCCAGGTGGAGCGCGACCGGGGCCTCTCGCTCCGCAGCTACAAGGACAAGTGCCTCCGCCGGCGCCTCGCCGTGCGGATGCGGGCCAACGGGGTGCACAGCTACTCGGACTACGCCGCGATCCTCGCCCGGCGGCCGGAGGAGTACGAGCTGCTCGTCACCGCCCTCGCCATCAACGTCACCAAGTTCTTCCGCAACCCGGAGACGTACGCGGTGCTGCGCGAGAAGGTCGTCGCCCCGCTGTGGGCGGGAGGCGGCTCGGTGCGCGTCTGGTCGGCGGGCTGCGCGTCGGGGGAGGAGCCCTTCGGCATCGCGATCCTCTTCCACGACGTGGCCGGCCCGCGGGCCGCGGCGGTGAGGACGCGGCTGCGCATCGACGCGACCGACCTCGACCCCGGCGCGCTGGACGACCTGAGGCGCGCGACCTACGACCGGCCGGCCGTCGAGGACCTGCCGCAGCCGCTGCTCGAGCGCCACTTCTCCGCGGGGCCGCCCTACCGTCTCGACCCGGACGTGGCGGCGTGCGTGCGCCCGTTGCGGCACGACCTGACCCGCGAGCCGCCGCCGGACCCGCCCTACGACCTGGTGGTCTGCCGGAACGTCGTCATCTACTTCGACCGCGAGCTGCAGGAGCGGCTGTTCCACTCCTTCACCGACGCGCTGCGGCCGGGCGGGCACCTGCTGCTCGGCAAGGTCGAGACCCTCTTCGGCCCGGTCCGGGAACGCCTCACGCTGGTGGACGCGCGCGAGCGGCTGTACCGGAGGCCGGGGTGAGGGAGCGTGTCGTGGCGGTCGCCGACTGCGCCGCCGACCGCGGCGACGTCGCCCTGATCACGCTCGGCCTCGGCTCCTGCGTGGCCGTCGCCGTGTACGACGCCGACGCCACGGTGGGTGGCCTCCTCCACGTCCTGCTGCCGTCGCAGAGCCTGGCCAGCGACCGGAGCGCGCCCGCCAAGTTCCCGGAGACCGGCGTCCCGTTCCTGGTGGACAGGGTCAGGGAGTGCGGCGCCACGCCACGGCGTCTGACGGCGCGCATCGCGGGCGGCGCGAGCATGTTCGCGAACCTCAATTCGCCCTCGGTGTCGACCATCGGCGAGCGCAACGTCATCGCCGCCCGCGAGGCGCTCGGCCGCGCGGGCATCCCCATCGTCGGCGAGGACACCGGCAAGGACTACGGCCGCTCGGTGTTCTTCTTCCTGGAGACGGGGCGCCTCGAGGTGCGCTCCTACGCCCACGGTGTCCGTGTCCTCTAGCCCGCTGCCCTCCGTCCTCGTCGTGGACGACAGCGCCCTGCTGCGGCAGCTGCTGTCCGACATCATCAGCGCGTCGGGGGAGTTCCGGGTGGCCGGCACCGCGCGCAACGGACTCGACGCCCTCAGGAAGGTGCACGCGCTGGCGCCGGACCTGGTGACGATGGACATCACGATGCCCGAGCTCGATGGGCTCGGGGCGATCGGCTACATCATGAGCGAGGCGCCGCGGCCGGTGGTGGTCGTGTCCGCGCTGGCGGCCCGCGATTCCGCGGAGGCGATCCGGGCGCTCGAGCTGGGCGCCGTGGACCTGGTGCAGAAGCCCGACCGTGTGGGTGCCGGCAGCGCGCCCGACCTGGCGCCCCGGCTCCTGTCCGCTCTGCGCGCGGCCGCCGTCTCGGAGCCCTCGCGCGTGCGGATGCTGGCGCGGCCGCGGGTCGCGGAGCCGCAGGCGGCCCCCCGCGGCGGGGCCGCGCATCTCGCGGTCGCGATGGCCGCCTCGACCGGCGGCCCGCGGGCCCTCGCCGAGGTCGTGCCGGCGCTGCCGCGCGGGCTCTCCGCCGCGGTGGTGATCGTGCAGCACATGCCGGCGGGCTTCACGCGGAGCTTCGCCGAGCGGCTCGACGGGCTGGCCGCGCTGCGCGTCGTCGAAGCCGCCGACGGGATGCCGCTCGAGACGGGGACCGTCTACGTCGCCCCCGGCGACTTCCATATGCGCGTGTCCGGGGCGGTAGGGGACGCGTCGCTCGCGCTGAGCCAGGAGCCGCCGGTGTGGGGTGTCCGCCCGGCCGCGGACCCGCTGTTCCACACGGTGGCGGCGACCTTCGGCCGCGCGGCGGTCGGCGTGGTCCTGACGGGGATGGGGCGCGACGGCGCCGAGGGGCTGCTGGCGATCCGCCGCGCGGGCGGCGCCACCCTGGCGCAGGACCGCGAGACCTCGGTCATCTTCGGGATGCCCAACGCCGCGGTGCTGAACGGAGCGGCCGAGGCGGTCGTGCCGCTCGAGAAGGTGGCCGAGCGCGCGGCGGCGGAGGTCGCGCGCCGGACCCGGGAGGAGACTTGAGCGGCGGCTCGGGCTTCCTGGTGGTGCGCTCCGGGGCCGAGCGCTACGGGCTCGCGCTCGCGGCGGTCGAGGAGGTCGTGGAGCTGCTCGAGCCGGCGCCGGTGCCCGGGAGCCTGGCCTCGTTCCGGGGCGTCGTCCGCTGGCGCGACCGCCACGTCTCGGTCGTCCACCTCGGGGCGCTGGTGCAGGGCGGGGCGGCCCCGGACTCGCGCGGCGCCACGGCCGCGGTGGTGATGCTGGACGGTCGCCCCGTCGCCCTCGAGGTCGAGGGCGTCGAGGACGTGGTCGAGCAGGGCGCGGCGACGACGCTCGACCACGTCGAGGCGGTGGAGGCCGGCGAGGGGGTGTGGAGAGTGGGGGGCGCGCTGGTGACGCTGCTGGATCTCGAGGGGCTCGCCGAGCGCCTCGCCGAAGGGAGGGATGCGGGATGAGCCAGGGGGACGACATCCAGGTCGTCGTGTTCCGGGTCGGCGGCCAGGAGTTCGCGTTCGACATCTTCCACGTGCTGCGCATCCTCGAGTACCAGGCGCCGGCGCCGCTGCCCAAGGCGCCGCCGTTCCTCGAGGGCGTGCTCACGGTGCAGGGCGCGGTGGTCCCGGTCATCGACCTGCGCTCGCGGTTCGAGCTGGGGCGGGTCGACCGGACCGACCAGACCCGCGTGATGGTGCTGGACTGCGAGGGCCAGCAGATCGGGGCCGTGGTGGACGCCGTGGTGGCGGTGACCCGCGTCGCCGTCTCCCGGATCGCGCCGCCGCCTCCGGTCGTGCGCGGCCTCGCCGCGGAGTACGTGCAAGGCATCATCACGCTCCCGGAGCGCACCATCATCCTGCTCCAGACGGCGCGTCTGCTGACCTCGAGCGAGCGGATCGTGCTCGAGGACCTCGGGACGGAGACGGCGCATGGCTGACGAGTACGTGAACGCGCTGCGGGCGCGCTACGACCAGATCAGCGCGCTCCTCGACCGCGCCCAGGGCCCGGCGGAGCTGGACGCCGCGAAGAAGGACATCATCGCCTTCTTCAAGCACGTCGAGGGGCTGCTCGGCGAGCTGGGCGCGCTCAAGGAGGAGATCCGCCAGCTCGTGGACCGCTACAAGCAGCTCGCCGCCGAGGCGAGCGGCTCCGCGGCCCCCGAGTTCTCCGGCGAGAAGCCCGTCGTGCACGCCGACCACATCGGCGCCTCCACGTTCATCCAGAAGGGCTGGAGCTTCCTGTCGCTCGGCGACTATGAGGGCGCCATCCAGGCGCTCACCAAGGCGCTGGAGCTGTCCCCCAACGAGATCGAGGCGGAGTCGCTGCTCGGCTGGGCGCAGATGCTCGGCGAGGACTACGACGCCGCGCTCTTCACCTTCCAGAAGGTGCTGATGCGCGAGCCCGCCAACGCGCTGGCGCGCATCAACGTCGGCTACATCTGCTACAAGAAGCAGATCTTCGGCGAGGCCATCGAGCACCTCTCGAAGGCCATCCGGATGGCCAGCGACAAGAAGGCCACCCTCTACGCGCACTACTACCTCGGCCTCGTCTACCTCGAGCGCGAGATGTTCGAGGACGCCGAGAGCTTCTTCCAGAAGACCATCGAGCTCGGACCGAACATGACCGAGGCGTTCTTCGAGATGGGACGGGCGCAGTGGTTCGCGGGCAACACGGAGGCCGCGAAGGCCACCTGGCAGGCGGGAGTCACGACCAGCAAGTTCAGTCCGGGCGGCAAGAAGTGCCAGCGGATGCTCACCACCGTCGAGGCTGGAGGGGAGCCGCAGCGCCCCGGAAAGAGCGCTTGACTGAGGCTCCTGCGACCGCTATCCTCAGCAGCTATGCAGACTTCCGGCCCGCAGTCGCGGCTGCAGTTCGGGGCGGTGAACGTCGGTCTCCTGGCCGGCGCCGCCCTTGCGCTCGCTGGGGGGTATTACCTTCTGTGGCAGGGCTCGACCTCGGCCGCACCGGTGCTGCTCGTCCTCGGCTACTGCGTCCTGCTGCCGCTCGGGCTCATCCTGTAGCGCTGGGGCGAATAGCTCAGCCGGTCCAGAGCGCCTGCCTTACACGCAGGAAGTCGGGGGTTCGAATCCCTCTTCGCCCATCGCCGGCCGCGGCTGGCGTGGCGTGAGAACAGAGATCCCAAGGAGTGTTCGATGACGCGTGATCGCTCGGTTCGCACTGGTGCCGTTCGTGCCCTCGCTCTCGCCGTGCTCGCCGCGAGCGGGGCGACCCCGCTGGCGGCCCAGCGTGCGGTGGTCACGAGCAGCGATGCGGTGAAGCTGGTCGTGGTGCCGTTCGCCCGGCAGGATCGCGACTCGGCGATGGCCGTGCAGGTCGCCAACGCGATGCGCGAGCGCCTGACGATCGCCTACGCCCCGCGCTTCAACACCGTGTCGAAGCGCGTCATCGACACCAACCTGGTGTCGTCCGGCTTCCCGGTCGACATGCCGCTCGATCCGGGCACCGCGAGGCAGCTGGCCCGCGTGCTCAACGCGCGCCTGCTCGTCGAGGGCGTCATCCTCCAGCTCGCCAACGACTCCGTCGAGGTGGTGGGGCGCCTGAGCGAGATCACCGGCGCGCTGCCGCAGACGGCGTCGGCCTCGCTGCGCCTGGAGCGGCGCCGCGTCAACAACGGCACCGGGAACGACCTGGCCAACCGGCTCGCCGGCTTCTACCGCTCGTTCGAGAACACCAAGGAGTGCGTGGCGCGGCGGCAGGCCAACGAGTACGACCGCGCCATCGCGATGGCCCGCGCCGCCCTGGAGCGCTATCCCAACAGCTCCCAGGCTTACCTCTGCATGGCGCAGGTGATGCAGGCGCAGAACGCGCCGGCCGACAGCGTCATCCTCCTCCTCGAGCGCGCCCGCGACGCCGACTCGCTCAACGTCCAGGCGATGTGGCAGCTGGCGGCGTACTTCGAGCAGCGGCACGACACCACTCAGCTCATCTACGCGCTCCGGCACATCATCTCCGCCGACCCGAGCAACGTGAGGGAGCGGATCTCGGCCGCCCTCCTGCTCAACAGCCGCGGGCACGTCGACAGCGCCATCGCCGTGCTCGACAGCGGACTGATGCGCAACCCCAACCTGGCCGACATCCTCGTCGCCCGCAGCGCGGTCCTCGCGGGGGCGAGCCGCTGGGCGGAGGCCGGAGCCGACCTGGCCCGCGCCGCCGAGGTGGACACCACGAAGGCGGACTCGGCCTTCGTCGTGCGCATCACCGGCATCTACCAGCACGCGGCCGATACTGCGAGCCTGATCCAGTGGGTCGATCGGGCCACGCAGCGGTTCCCGACGCAGGCGAACTACTGGTACCAGCTGGCCCTCCTGCGGCGCGCGCGGAACGACACGACCGGGGCGGTCACCGCGATCCGGGGCTTCCTTGAGCGGGATCCCAACAGCGCTCCTGGCCATCTCGTCTACGCCAGCTACCTCTACGAGCTGGGGCAGTACGACTCGGCCTACGCCCGGGCCCTCCTGGCCGAGCGGGCTGACTCCGTTCTGCGGCCCAACCTGTCCGGCATCCTCTTCGGCGTCGGTGCGCGGCGCTATCAGGCCCGCGACGCCGACGGGGCGGTCGAGGCGCTCACGAGGGCGAAGGCTTGGGGGGTCACCGCCCCGCGGCGCACGCAGGGCCAGATCGCCTTCTTCCTGGGCGCCGCGCAGTTCATGCTGGTCCAGACGGCCGACAGCGTGGCGAACGCGTCCAGCGGTCGCGACCAGACGCAGGCGCGCTGCGATGCCGCGCGTCGTATTGCGGAGCTGATCAACGAGGTCGAGGTGAACATCACCGCTGGCGGGTCGACCAGCCCCGATGCGGCGCAGCAAATCCTGACCCAGGCAGTCCCGGCGTACCGCCAGAGGGCGCAGGCGTTCTCGCGGCAGGCCCGGTGCCCGAGCTGACGGTTCCCCGTTATATTGCCTTGCTGCTCGGTAACGGGGGGCAGTAGCTCAGCTGGTTAGAGTGCCGGTCTGTCACACCGGAGGTCGCGGGTTCGAGCCCCGTCTGCCCCGCCATCGGCCCCGCCTGCACACGCAGGGGGGCCGATTGCTTGGGAGGCCAGTGACCGCGGAGCCGTCCTTCACGCACGAGAGCGTCCTCGCCGCAGAGGTGGTCCGGCTCCTGGCCGGCTGCAGCCGCGTGGTGGACGGCACCGTCGGCGGGGGCGGGCACTCGCGCCTCCTGGTCGAGGCCGGGGCCGCGGTGCTCGCCTTCGACCGCGATCCGTCGGCAGCGGCGGCCGCGGCGGCGCGGCTGGGACCGGCCGTCTCGGTGGCGTGCCGGGAGTTCAGCCGGGCCGCGCGCGACGCGGACGTCGCCGCGTTCCGGCCGGACGGCGTGCTGCTCGATCTGGGCGTCTCCTCGCCGCAACTGGACGACGAGTCCCGGGGGTTCACGTTCCGCCGCGGTGCGCCGCTCGACATGCGGATGGACGGGGAGGGTCCCGGCGCCGCCGACTGGCTCAACGCCTCGTCCGAGGCGGCGCTGGCCGCTGCGTTCGCGGAGTACGGGGACGAGCCGCGTGCGCGGGCCCTCGCGCGTGCGGTCGTACGCCGACGGGCCACGCAGTCGTTCGCGGTCAGCGACGACCTCGTGGGCGCCATCCGCCAGGTGCTCGGGCCCAGGAGCGGCCCGGCGGACTTCGCGCGGCTCTTCCAGGCCGTGCGGATCGCGGTGAACGACGAGCTGGGCCGCCTGGCCGACGCGCTGGAGGCTTTCCGCGCGGCGCTCGCGCCCGGTGGCGTGATGGTCGTGATCGCCTACCACTCCGGGGAGGACCGGCTCGTGAAGCACGCGTTCCGCGAGTGGGCCCGCTCCTGCGTCTGTCCGCCGGCCCAGCCGGTGTGCACCTGCCGGGGCAGTCCGCTGGGCGAGGTCCTCACCCGCCGCGCGGTGCGCCCGACCGAGGCCGAGGTCGCGGCCAACCCTCGCGCCCGCAGCGCCCGCCTCAGGGCCTTCCGGAGCGCTCCGTGAAGCTCAAGGGCCGTCACTGGGTGGCGCTCTGGCTGGCGGCGTTCCTCGCCGTGGCGTCGATCGTGGTGTGGCGCCAGACCGCGGCGCTCGCCGCCGCCCGCGAGCTGCGGCAGCTCGAGGCCGCTCGCGGCGCGCTCGAGACCACCAAGGCCGGAGCGGCGGCCGCGGTGCGCCGCGCCCGGTCCCGCGCCGTCCTGGTGCCGCTCGCCGAGGGCCGCCTCGGCCTCCGCTTGCCCCAGGACTCGGAGATCGTCATCCTGCAGGGTCCCGGGACGCGCTGAGGGGATGCCCAGACTCCCGTCGCGGATCACGCTCATCGGTGCCGGTTTCGCGGCGGCGGCGCTCGCCGTCGTCGCGCGGGCGGCCTACGTCCAGCTCCACCAGGGTGCGTACTGGCGGCAGCGCGCCGCCGAGCAGCAGACGACGACGGTCGCGTTGCCGGCGCCGCGGGGCACGATCTACGACCGCAACGGCGTGCCGCTGGCGTTGAGCCAGGAGACCTACGGCGTGGGGGTCGCGCCGCGGCAGGTCCGGGACCGGGCGCTGGTCGCGGGCCGTCTCTCGGCTGCGCTCGGGGTCCCGCCCGCGGAGGTCCGGCGGCTGCTCGCGTCCGACCGGGTGTGGGGCGAGTGGCCGGGCCACTACGCCTGGCCGCAGGTGGCGCCGCTCCGCGGGGTGCGCGGGGTCTTCCTGAGTCGGCGGCTCGAGCGCTACTACCCGAGGCTGGACTTCGGCGCGCGGATCGTGGGCCGGGTGGACGCCGAGGGGCGTGGCGTCTCGGGGCTCGAACGCGCGCTCGACACCCTGCTCGCCGGGCGGCCGGGTAGAGCGGTGATGCTGCGCGACCGGAGCGGCCGGACGTACCCCTCGCCGTCGCGGCCCGCCGCGGATCCGGTCTCCGGGTCGGCCGTGACGCTGACTATCGACGCGGATCTCCAGGAGATAGCCGAGCGCGCGCTCGCCCAGGCCGTGGCGCACACCCGAGCCTCGGGCGGCGACGTGGTGATACTCCAGCCGGAGACCGGCGAGGTCCTGGCGCTCGCGGCCGTGCGGCCCCAACCGGGGGGCGGTCTGGTGGGCGACGCGTTCGAGCCGGGCTCCACCGCCAAGGTCTTCACCGCGGCGGCGCTCCTGCGTGCCGGACGGGCTCGAGCCGACGACACCGTCTTCGCGGAGCGGGGCACGTTCGAGATCGCCGGCCGCCCCATCCACGACACTCATTCCTACGGGACTCTCACCCTGGCCGACGTGATCCGCGTCTCGAGCAACATCGGGATCGCCAAGTTCGGCGCGCGGCTCAGCAACGTGGAGCTGTACGAGGCGCTGCGGGACTTCGGGTTCGGCCTCCAGACCGGGATCGACCTCCCGGCCGAGTCGGGCGGGCGCCTCCGCCATCCGCGCTCGTGGACGCCGGAGAGCCCGGCGAGCCTCGCGATGGGCTACGAGCTGTCGGTGACGCCTCTGCAACTGGCCGCGGCCTACGCGGCGCTCGCCAACGGAGGTGTGCTCCTCGAGCCGACGCTGGTGCGCGAAGTGCGCGGGCCGGACGGGGAGCCGCGCCACCGCCACCGCCCGCGGCCGGTGCGCCGCGTCGTCGCGCCCTCGGTGGCCTCGCAGCTGGCGCACATGATGATGGGCGTGGTCGAGGCGGGGGGCACGGCGCGGCGCGCGGCCCTGGGCACGTACTCGCTCGCGGGGAAGACGGGCACCGCGCGGCGCAGCATCGGCGGCCGCTATCGCGAGGGCCGCTACACCGCGAGCTTCGTGGGACTCTTCCCGGCGGAGGACCCGCAGCTGGTCCTGGTGGTGAAGATCGACGACCCGGAAGGCGAGTACTTCGGCGGCACGACCGCGGCGCCGGTGGTGCGCACGATTCTCGAGGCGGCCCTGGCGACGCCCGCCGTCGCACTCGACCGCTCGCGCC
>Ga0316620_10001024_pt1 | contig 11736 bp, 8 predicted proteins | sample OWC_Aug_M1_C1_D5_FD_207651 | JGI IMG/M metagenome (GOLD analysis project Ga0316620, IMG submission 207651) | Wetland soil microbial communities from Old Woman Creek delta, Ohio, United States - OWC_Aug_M1_C1_D5_B | ecosystem: Environmental > Terrestrial > Soil > Wetlands | place: USA: Ohio... | reverse complement strand
CAGACGACGATCGCCAGCGGCAACATCCCCGCGGCAGAGCAGGCGCTGGCACAGCTCGCCACCACCGGCGCCGATCCGGCGGTGCTGCAGGACCTGCAGAAAGCCCTCGACGCGCGCCGCCAGGACGTGCAGCTGCAGGACATGGCCAACGCGGTTCACGCCGCGATCGCCGCCGGCAACCTGTTCGAGCCGCTCGCCGACAATGCGCGTACGCGCGTGCAGGCGATGCGCCAGATCAATCGCACGCACGCCGCCACGCTTGCCGCCCAGAAGGAATACGCGGCGGCCCTGTTCGCGCGCGCGCAGGATGCCAGTCACGCGCAGCAGTTCGATGCTGCGCAGCGCTACCTCGCCGCTGCCAGCGACGTCGCCGCCGCCGGCGAACTCGCCGACGCCCGGCGCCAGCTGCAGGCCGACATGGACCTTGCGGCCCAGCGCGCCAGCGCCGCGGCCGCGGCCGCAGCCCCGGGCACCGCGGGCGGCGCGGCCGCCGCTGCGGCCCCGGTCATCATCAGCGCGCACGCCACGCGGCCGTTGTCGGTGGCGTACCCGCCGCAGGCGCTGGCCGACAAGGTCACCGGATACGTCATCATCGAGTTCACGCTCAAGGCCGACGGCCGTGCCGCGGACATCGCCGTGGTGGAATCCAAGCCGGTCGGCGTATTCGACAAGTCCGCGATAGACGGCGTGGCCAAGGGCCGCTTCGACACCAGTCCGCTGGGGCCGGAGCGCAAGCCGCAGCGCGCCCGTATCCGCATGAGCTTCAAGTAACCGCCGCAGGAGTGCCGCCGGATGTCTCCGATCAAAGTCGCAGCGCGTGCCCAGTGGCTACCGGTCGCCGCCGGCGCGCTGTGCACGGCCGCGCTGACGCTGTTGTTGGCCCTGGGACTGAAGCGCGCCGCCGAGCTGCAGTCGGCATCGGCGGCGCTGCAGCTCGCTTCCGAACTCAGCACGCGGCCCGAATACATCCACTCGGAACTGACGCTGGTGCAGCGCGGCCTCGAGACGCAGACCTGGATCGGTGAGCCAGTGCGCTCCGTGGAACAGGCGGCGCGCGCCAGCACCGACGCGCTGCGTGACCTGCAGGCCGACATCCGCCAGGCGGGCCTCGCGGACGACGCCACGGTCGTGCAGCCGCTGCAGGCGGCGCTGCAGCGCTGGGCGCCGCTGGCGCGTAAGCTGCCCGCGCTGACCGGGGCGACGCTGACCGGCCTGTATGCCGACAGCAGTTCGGGCTCACAGCTCTCGCCCGCCGGCCGCGAACTCAAGGCCGCCGTCGACGACATCCTCGAGCACGAGGCCGCTGGCACCGACGCGATGGCCAGCGCCTTCGCCCAGCTCGCCGCCGAACTGCGCCGCACCGTGGTCGCATCCGGCCGCAGCCAGCGCACGCTGCTGCTGGCCGGCACCGCGCTCGCCGCGGTGCTGCTGGCGATGATGCTGTACTTCGCCGTGCGTGCACGCCGCGCCGCCGCGGCGGCTGCCGGCGCACAGCAGCAGATCGACGACATTTTCGCGACGGTGCGCGAGGGCCTATTCCTCGTCGACCGTGACCTGCGCATCGGCGCGGCGCACTCCGACTCGCTGCTGTCGCTGCTGCGCGCCGAGACGCCCGCGGGTGCGAAGCTCGAGGACCTGCTGCGCCCGCTCGTCGACGACAAGACGCTGCAGGCCGCGACGCGCTTCCTCGGCCTGCTGTGGAAGGACAAGATCAACGAGGAACTCATCGATTCGGTGAATCCGCTGAGCCAGATCGAGGCGCACTTCCCGCGGCCGCAGGGCGGTCGCGACACGCGCTACCTGTCGTTCACCTTCCGGCGCGTGCGCTCCAAGGGCGGCGCGCACGAAGCCGACTCGGTGCTGGGAACGGTGGCCGACATCACCGATCGCGTGCTGCTGGCGCAGGAGCTGGAGCAGGTGCGCGCGGAACACGAATCGCAGGCGGCGATGCTGCTGCAGGTGATGAAGGTCGAGCCACCGCAGCTGGAGGCCTTCCTCGGCGTGCTCGACGGCGCCTGCCGCAAGGCCAATGCGATGCTGACGGCGCCGGGCATGACGCAGGACGAGCTGCGCCGCAAGCTCAACGGCGTGTTCCGCGAGCTGCACGCGCTCAAGGGCGAAGGCACGGCCCTCGGCCTCACCTCCATCAGCTCGCGCATCCATGCGATGGAGGAGATCCTGACAGAGCTGCGTTCGCACCGCGAACTCGCCGGCACCGACTTCGTGCCGCTGGTCGTGCGCCTCGACGAACTGATGACGCACGCCGCCGCCATCACGCAGATGCAGCAGCGCGTGGCATCGATGCGGCCGGCGCTGGCGGAGCTGCAGGCGCCGCCGCCCGATGTCGGCGCGCCCGGCGGCGCCGACCCCGGCACGCCGCGGCAGCCCGATCGCGGCGTGGCGCTCGAGGTCGTGCTGCGGCAGATCACGCGCGAGGTGGCCACCGCGGTGTCGCGCGAGGTGCGGCTGCAGACCGAGGGCCTGAACAAGATCCCGCCGGTCTACGCTGCCGTGGTCAAGGACATCAGCATCCAGATGGTCCGCAATTCGATCTGCCACGGCATCGAGCAGCCCGATGACCGCGCCATCGCCGGCAAGGTGCGCGGCGGCACCATCCGCGTCACCTTCTACGACCAGGGCACCGACGATTACGGCCTCACCGTCGAGGATGACGGCCGCGGCCTCGACTACGAGCAGATCCTGGACAAGGCGCTGCGCGACGGCCTGCTGAAGCCCGAACAGGCGATGCAGCTCGACCGCGCGTCCATCTTCCGCCTGATCTTCCAGCCGGGCTTCACCACCGCCTCGACGGTGTCGGAGCACGCGGGCCGCGGCGTCGGGCTCGACGTCGTCAGCTCGATGATCCGCGAGCGCGGCGGTCGCATCGGCGTGTCGACGGCGCCGGGCCAGTACACGCGCTTCAAGATCCTGCTGCCGAAGAAGCCGGCGCAGCACGGACCGGCACAGACGGCCGCATGAGCACGCGTGTCGCCAGCATCGCGCCGGTAACCGTCCACCGCCTGATGATCGTGGACGATTCCAACGTGATACGGCGGCGCATCGAACGCGCCCACGACCTGCCCTTCGTCGAGTTCGTCGGCTCGGCGCGCAACGGCCGCGAGGCACTGGAGCTGCACGCGCGCACGCATCCGACCATCGTCACGATGGACCTGACGATGCCGGAAATGGACGGCAACGAGTGCGTCGAGCAGCTCGTGCGACGCGACCCGGACATCCGCATCCTGGTGATCTCGGCGCTGGCGGACAAGTCCACCGCGATCGACGCGCTGGAACGCGGCGCCAGCGGCTTCCTCTGCAAGCCCTTCACCGACCGGCAGCTCAACGACGCGCTGCGCAAGCTGATTGAGTATTGAGACGGGACGCCAGGCGTGACACAGGAAGCCGAAGTCGGGATCTTCATCGACAGCGTGCTCGGTTACTTCAACGTGACCGTGCAGCACATGGCGCAGTGCGGCACGCCCTACCTCGCCATCGGTCGCAGCCCGGAGGTGTCCGACTACACGGCAATGATCAAGATCTCGGGCAAGCGCGAGGGCATCGTCTACTTCACCGCGCCGCGCAGCATGCTGAGCGTGATGCTCATGCGCATGCAGGAAACCGACATGAGCCACGAGAACCTGTGCGATCTGGTCGGCGAGATCGCCAACACTTTCGCCGGCAACGCGCGCCGCGGCTTCGGCCACCAGTTCAACATTTCCGTGCCGACCGTGGTCTACGGCAGCAAGGACCCGGTGGAGTATCCGGCGGGCACGCGCCCGATCGTGATACCGATCGACTGGCGGGCCTACAAGGCGCGCCTGGTCGTCTGCCTCAACTAGTACACGCGATTCTCTAGCCGCAGCGCCGGCCGTGCGTATGCACGCCGGCGTCGCTCGCACCCTGGTAGGCCACGCTGAAGCTGTGCAGCGCCGCGAGCGCGGCCTGCGGGCTTTCGCCGGGCGCCAGGTCGAAGGCGTCGAAGCCGCAGCGCGCCAGGTAGAACATGTGGTCGCGGAAGATCACGCCGGCAGCGCGCAGCTCGCCGGCATAGCGATAGCGCTGTCGCAGCATCTGCCCCTGTGTGAAGCCGCGGCCGTCGCCGTTCTTCGGGAACTCCACGACGACGAGGTCGACGCGCCCGAGGTGCGGCCCGAGCCGTTCGACCTCGTCCGTCGGGCCGATACGCACACCGGTTCCGTGCTCAGGCGCCTGGCCGGCGAGCACCACGGCGAGATACTCGGCCAGCGGCTGCACCACGGGGCCGTCGCCCGCCTCGCCGGGATAGCGCCAGGCGTCGACGACGATCTCACGCTGCCTGATGATCTGCCGCATACACGCGTTCCTGGAAGGGCTCGATACCGATGCGCCGCACCGTCTCGAGGAAGGTCTCGTCGGCGTCCTCGCGGCGCTGCACGTAGACGTCGAGGATGCGAGCGATGACGCCGGCGACCTCGGCCTGGCGCACCGAGGGCCCCAGTACCTCGCCCAGGGCCACCTGGCCGCGCGCCGAACCGCCGAGCTGGATCTGGTACCACTCCTCGCCATGCTTGTCGACGCCGAGGATGCCAATGTGCCCGACGTGGTGGTGGCCGCAGGCGTTCATGCAGCCGGACATCTTGATCTCGATCGGACCGAGATCGTAGAGGTAGTCGAAATCGCCGAAGTGCTCCTGGATCTGCCGCGCGACGCCGAGCGAGCCGGCATTGGCCAGGCTGCAGAAGTCCAGGCCCGGGCAGCAGATCATGTCGGTCAGCGTGCCGATGTTCGGCGTCGCGAGTCCCAGCGGCTCGAGCGCCTGCCACAATGCGTGCAGGTCGGACTGGCGCACGTCCGCGAATACCAGGTTCTGGTCGTGGGTCACGCGCACGAGGCCGAAGCTGTACTCGTCGGCGAGTGCGGCGATAGCGTCGAGCTGCGCCGAGGTGACATCGCCCGGCGGCACGCCGTGCTTCTTCAGCGACAGGAAGACACTGCGGTAGCCGCTGACCTTGTGCGCACGCGTGTTGTGGCGGTACCAGGCCTGGAATGCCGGCGATCGGCCGGCGGCGGCGTCGATGTCGGCCAGCTGTGCATACGGCAGCCCGCGGAAGAAGGCGCTCACGCGTTCCACTTCGGCGGCGTCCACCCGGGGCGCGAACTCGCGGTTGGCCTCGAATTCCGCCTCCACCTGACGCGCGAATTCCTCCGCGCCCAGCGCCTTCAGCAGGATCTTGATGCGCGCCTTGTGGATGTTGTCGCGGCGTCCGTGGCGGTTGTACACGCGCAGGATCGCCTCGAGGTAGCCGAGCAGGTCGGCCTGCGGCAGGTAGCGGCGGATCACCTTGCCAATCATTGGCGTGCGCCCGAGACCGCCGCCGACCAGAATCTCGAAGCCGAGCCCGCCGTCGGGCCCACGCACGATGTGCACGCCGATGTCGTGGATCTCGGAGGCGGCGCGGTCGGTCGGCGCACCGGTCACCGCAATCTTGAACTTGCGCGGCAGGTAGCTGAATTCGGGATGCAGCGTCGACCACTGGCGGATGATCTCGCACCAGGGCCTGGGGTCGGCGATCTCGTCCGGCGCGACGCCGGCGAGGTGGTCGGAGGTGACGTTGCGGATGCAGTTGCCGCTGGTCTGGATCGAGTGCATCTGCACCGAGGCCAGGTCGGCGAGGATGTCCGGCACGTCCTCGAGCCGGGGCCAGTTGAACTGCATGTTCTGCCGCGTCGTGAAGTGACCATAATCCCGGTCGTACTTGCGGGCGATGTGCGCCAGCATGCGCACCTGGCGCGAGGCCAGCAGGCCGTAGGGGATCGCGATGCGCAGCATGGGCGCGTGGCGCTGGATATAGAGGCCGTTGCGCAGGCGCAGGGGGCGGAAGTCGTCCTCGCTCAGTTCGCCGGCCAGGAAGCGCCGTGTCTGCTCACGGAACTGCCGCACGCGCTCGTCGACGAGGGTCTGGTCGATGTCATCGTACTGGTACACAGCGTCACTGTACGGGACCCCCGCCGCGGGAACCACGGCCCTGGCCGACATTCCACATGACCGATCGGTTATATCCGCCCAGCCCGCCGCTCAACCGTAGGTCTGAAGCCCCCGGGCGATGCCGCCGACGCTCGCGAGCAGAGCGTCGAACAGGTCACGGTCCTCGCGGCCGCTCGCCCGCCAGCGGCGCAGCAGGTCGACCTGCATGAGGTTCATCGGATCGATGTACGGGTTGCGCAGCTCGATGGCGCGCTGCAATGTCCGATCGGTGTCGAGCAGCGCCTGGCACTCCTTGATCTCGAGCACCAGCGCCTCGAGGCGGCGGTATTCCCCGGCGATCGTGGCGCCGAAGTGCTGCAGCTCCGGCGGCGCGAGCTGATCGTAGCGCGCCGCGATAGCGAGGTCGGTACGTCCGAGCATCGCCTCGATGTCGTCGATGAGATTGCGGAAGAACGGCCAGCCGCGATACGCGCGCCTCAAGACGTCGATGCCGCGTTGCTCGCGTCCGGCCTCGAGGCCCGAACCGGCGCCGTACCAGCCCGGCAGCAGGTGGCGCGTCTGCGACCAGGCGAACACCCAGGCCGCCGGCCGCACGGCCTCGACGCCGCTGTGGTCGGGGCGCACGGCGATCGCGGCCGCGATCTGCATGCGCTCGATCACGTCGATGGGCGTCGCGGCGCAGAAGTAGTCGTAGAAGCCGGGCTGTTCGAACACCAGCGCGCGCCAGGCGGTGCGGCTGCGCTCGGCGACCAGCGCGGCGCACTCGGCCATCGCCTGCCCCTCCCGCACCGCCACGCCACGCCGCACCGCGAGCGTGGCGCGCGCGAGCGTGCTGAACGCGCGCTCCAGCGAGCGCATCGCGTTGGGCCGGAGGCCGTAGTTCTGGCTGATGCTCTCGCCCTGCTCGGTGAAGCGCAGCGTACCGCTGACCGACTCCGGCGGCGCCGCTCGCAGCAGCGCATCGATGCGGCCGCCGCCGCGCGGCATGCTGCCGCCGCGCCCGTAGAAGAGCACGTGTTCCTCGCCCGCCCTGCGCAGCGTCTCGGTGAGGCTGCGCTGCGCCTGGTAGGCGGCCAGGCGCGCGGCCACCAGCCCGTTGTCACGGTTGCTGTCCGAATAGCCGATCACGACCGTCTGCACGCGGCCGCGGGCGTCGAGATGCCGGCGATAGGCGTTGTCCTGCAGCAGTTCGCGCATCACAGCGGCGCAGGCATCCAGCGTCTCGATGGAGTCGAACTGCGGCGCGACGTCGATCGCGGCTTCGCCGCTGCGCTTGTCGCAGGCGCTGGCCCAGCGCGCCAGCACCAGCGGCGCCAGCACGTCGTCGGCGCGCGTCGCGCCGGCGACGATGTACAGGCCGATGGCGTCGGTGCCATAGCGGTGCCGGCCCTGCATCACCGCGTCGAAGACCGCGAGTGTGCGGCGGCCGAGCGCGTCGAACACGCCGCTCGGGCCGAGGTCGCGGTCGAGGATCTCGATGAGCCGCGCATGCCGCTCGGCGCTGCTGCGCTGCGGCCACCGCGGGTCGTCGAGCCCCTCGGCGATGACCGCGTGGTGCACGTCGGTGTGCTGACGCAGGTCCAGCGTCGCCAGGTGGAAGCCGAAGGTATCGATGCGCCGGAGCAGGCGCCGCACCGGGTACAGCCCCGCATGCGCGCCTCGGTGGGACAGCAGGCTGGCGGCCAGCAGCGCAATGTCGGCGCGGAACTGCGCCGGCTTCTCGTAGCCGTTGGGCCGCGCATGGTAGGTGCGGTGCAGCCGCTCGGCGACCTGGCCCAGGAATACGCGGTACGGCATGACGTCGTGGCGCGAAGGCGTGAGGCCCTGGGCCCCTGGCAGCAGCGAACGGTATTCGTCGATGCGTCGCATCAGCTCCGGCGCGATGCTGACCCGGCTCGCGCTCTGTGAAAGCACCTCCGCCAGCCGCTGGCATTCACCGTAGTAGGCGTTGACGATCACCTGCTGATGGCGCGCCAGCGTGTCGCGGATCGATTTCGCGTGCACCTCGGGCGAGCCGTCCATGTCGCCCCCGACCCAGGTGCCGAAGCGCACGATGACCGGGAGCTCCAGCGTCGAGGCGTCGGCGCCGTAGAGCTGCGTCAGCGCGGTCGCGATCTCCTCGTAGAACGCCGGCACGATCGCATACAGCACCTCGGCCAGGTAGAAGACCGCGTGCTCGCGCTCGTCCGCGACCGTGAGGCGCTCGCGCGGATGCTCGGCGGTCTGCCATTCGGTGGTCAGCTCGCCGCGGATGCGTTCCAGCAGGCGCGCGCGCTCGTACGGCGCCAGCAGCGGGTTGCTGCGCTCGAGCATCAGATCCGCGATGCGCTGCTGCCGCCGCAGGCTGGTGCGGCGCGCCGACTCGGTCGGATGCGCCACCAGCACCGGCTCGATGCTGAGCTCGGCCAGCAACGCGCGTATGTCCGCCAGGGTCAGACCCTGGGCCTTGAGCTCGGCCAGGGCATCGACGACGCCGCCCGGCTGCGGCCGGTCGGCTTCGGCGCGAAAGTAATCGCGCCGGCGGCGGATGCGGTGCACGCGCTCGGCGACGTTGACGACCTGAAACCAGGAGGAGAAGGCACGCACCAGATCGCGCGCGAGACCCGGCGGCCGCCGGCGCACGCGCGTCGCCAGTTCCTCCACGTCCGCATCCGGTCCGGCCTCGCGGCGGCGGATCGCCGTGGTGCGGTCGCCCTCGACCAGCTGCAGCAGCGAATCCCCGCCCTGCTCCTGCAGGATTTCGCCCAGCATGCCGCCGAGCGCATGGATGTCCTCGCGCAGCGGCGCGTGGCGTTCGGGAAATTGTATGGCTTGGCGGGGCACAGCGGCCGGGATTGTACCGGAGTGTCCGGACCTTCACCCCGCCAGCAGCACCGCCTCGGCGTGCTCCAGCGCCTCGGGCGTGCCGTAGACGACCAGTATGTCGCCTTCGCGCAGCTCCATGGATCCGTCCGGTTCGCGCCCCGTGATGCCCTGGCGGCGCACGGCCGTGAAGGCGACCTCGGCGCCCTGGGCACGGACCGCATCGAGTCGCCGGCCGATCGCCCAGGCGCGCGGTGGCAGCAGGATCGTGCGCAGCTCCTCGCGGAAGGCATGGCTGTCGCCGATCGGCCGGGCGCCTTCCTGACGAAACACCGTCCGCAGCGTCGTGTAGCGACCGGCGCGGATGTCCGCGACGGTGCGCACGACCCTGGACACGGGCACCTGCAGCAGCATCAGCACCTGCGACACCAGCATCAGGCTCGCCTCGAAGGTCTCCGGGACCACCTCGGTGGCGCCGGCCGCGGTCAGTTCGGCGAGGCGCGTGTCGTCCTGCGTGCGCACCAGCAGCGGCACGTCGGCGCGCAGGCGACGCACGGTACGCACGATGCCGATCGACACGGCCGGATCGGCGAAGGAGATGATCACCGCGCTCGCGGTGTCGAGGCCGGCGTGCCGCAGCATCTGCTCGTCGGCGCTGTCACCGTACAGGACCGGATCGCCACTCTGGCGCGCGTGCCGGATCCGCGCCGGGTCGAGGTCCAGCGCGATGTACTCGAATCCCTGGGTTTCGAGCACGCGCGCTATGTTCTGGCCGACGCGGCCGAAGCCGCAGAGGATCACGTGCTCGCGCCCCGCGACGTCGAAGGTCGCGGCCTCCTCGCGCTGGAGCGCGGTATCCGGCGGCCCCTGCTCGCCCAACAGCCGGCGCGCGATCGCGCGGTTGTAGCGGATCAGCAGCGGGCTCGCGAGCATGCTCAGCACCAGCGCCGCGAGCAGCGGCTGCGCGCGCGCCGCCGGCACCAGGTCGGCGCGCCCGAGCAGGATCGTCAACAGCGCGACACCGAACTCACCGCCGCCGGCCAGCACAATGGCGGTGCGCGCCGACTTGAAGTTCGACGACACGAACGGCCGCACGACCAGCGCCGTGAGCAGCGTCTTGACTAGCAGCAGGCAGACGAACAGCAGTGAGACCGCGGCGAACTCCTGCAGCAGCAGGCGCAGGTCGAGCAGCGTGCCGACGGAGATGAAGAACAGCCCCAGCAGCAGCTCGCGAAACGGCCGGATCGCCGACTCGACCTGATGGCGATACTCCGACTCGGCGAGCATCATGCCCGCGAGGAACGCGCCCAGCGCCATCGACAGGCCCAGCGCCTGCGTGATCCAGGCGCTCGCCAGCACCACCAGCAGCACGGTAAGCGTGAACAGTTCGCGCAGGCGGCTGTGCGCGATCTCGTAGAAGAGCGGCCGCAGCAGCCAGCGTCCGATTGCATAGACCAGCAGGAGCGCCGCGAGGCCGCCGGCCATCAGGCGCAGGATCGTGCCGACCGGCGAGCCGGCGCCGCCCTGCGCCAGCGTCGTCGCCAGCGTCAGCAGCGGCACGAAGGCCAGGTCCTGGAACAGCAGCACCGCGAAGGCGAGCCGCCCGTGCGTGCGGTTGAGCTCGGCCTGGTCGGTGAGCTGCTGCAGCACGATGGCGGTGGAGCTCATCACCACGACGCCGCCGAGCACGATCGCCGGCGCCGGCCGGACTCCCGCGAGCCAGGCCAGCGTCCACACCGCGCCGCCTACCGCGAGCAGCTGCAGCGCGCCGAGCCCGAGGACCTCGCGCCGCATCGCCAGCATGCGTGGCCAGGAGAATTCCAGCCCCAGCGTGAACAGCAGGAATACGACGCCGATCTCGGCCAGCGCATGCGTCGCCGGCGCATCGTCCAGCAGCCCGAAGGCCGAAGGCCCGAGCAGCATGCCGACCACGAGGTAACCCAGGATCGCCGGCAGGCCGACGCGGCGCGCGAGCGCCACGACCAGCACCGAGGCGGCGAGTAGCAGCAGTACCTGTGTGAGCGGTTGCGACAGCATGCCCCGGCGACCTTAAGTCGCCGGGGCGTCAGTTGTCCATCGTCACGGTCGCGTCGTAGTTGTCGAAGCCCTGCAGTGCGCGCTGGTAGGCGTTGACGATGATGCGCTCGGCGAGCTTGTCCGCGCGCGGCGCGAGCAGCATCCGCAGCACGACCTCCTCCGACGGCCGCGCATCATCGCCGCACAGCAGCTGCTCGACGTAGCGCGCCAGGCGGCTGTTCATCTCGTTGACGAAGCGCAGCCGCGCGCCGTCGCGCACCTCGTGCGGCAGCGGTCCGTAGGTCGCGCGCGCCTCGACCGTGAGCTCGTGGATCAGCTGCGCCATCAGCCGCGCCTGGTCGCTGCGACTGAGATCACTGAAGTAGGCGATCTCCGACTGCAGGTTCACGTGCGCTCACTCCGGTTGCGGTTGAACGACCCCGGCAAATGCGGGAACATGCCGCCGCACCAGCGCTGCGCACGGCGGAAGATCAGGCTCGTGAAGATCATCGGTCCGGACTCACTCGTTTTCGGCGTCGACGACCTCGACGGCTGCAGCCGCTTCCTGACGGATTATGGTCTGAAGCGCGTCGAAGGCGGTAGCCGGGGCGGAACCTTCGAGGCCCTGGACGGCACCTCGATCATCCTGCGCGGCGCCTCCGACCCCGGACTGCCGCCGGCCATGGCCGGCGCGCCCAACATCCGTGACCAGATCTACGGCGTCGCCGACCGCGCCACGCTCGAGGCCATAGGCGCCGAGCTCAGCCGGGATCGCGACGTGAGGAGCGGCGGTGACGGTCTGCTGCGCAGCGCCGACGACGATGGCTATCCGATCGCCTTCCAGGTCACGCGCCGCCGCCCGATCCACCGCCCCGCCCACGGCGTCAACTGCCCCGGCTCGCCGCCCGGCCGCGCGCCGAATGTCGTCGCGGCGATCGACGATCAGCGGAGCG
>Ga0316620_10001022_pt1 | contig 11749 bp, 10 predicted proteins | sample OWC_Aug_M1_C1_D5_FD_207651 | JGI IMG/M metagenome (GOLD analysis project Ga0316620, IMG submission 207651) | Wetland soil microbial communities from Old Woman Creek delta, Ohio, United States - OWC_Aug_M1_C1_D5_B | ecosystem: Environmental > Terrestrial > Soil > Wetlands | place: USA: Ohio... | reverse complement strand
ACTTCTGCCGCTGCGCCTCGGTGCCGAACTCGAGGATCGGCAGCATGACGAGGGAGGACTGCACGCTCATCATCGAGCGGTATCCCGAGTCGACGCGCTCGACCTCCCGCGCGATCAGTCCATAGCCGATGTAGTTCAGTTCCGGCCCGCCGTAGCGCGTCGGGATGGTCGGCCCGAGCAGGCCCAGCTCGCCCATCTCGCGAAAGATGGAGGGATCGGTCTTCTCGTGGCGGAACGCCTCGAGCACGCGCGGCGCGAGCTTCTCCTGGCAGTAGGCGTTGGCGGCGTCGCGCACCATGCGCTCGTCCTCCGTCAGCTGGTCGTTGAGCAGCAGCGGATCGTCCCAGACGAAGCGGGCTTTCGGCGTCGGTTTGAGCGGGGCGTTCATGGCGACCTCCTTCGAGGCTAGTTTACGCGCTCCAATATCACGGCGAGTCCCTGACCGACGCCGATGCACAGTGATACCGCCGCGTAGCGCCCGCCGCTTTGCCCCAGCTCGCGCGCGACAGTGAGCGCGAGGCGCGCTCCGGAGCAGCCGAGCGGGTGGCCGATGGCGATCGCGCCGCCGTTGGGGTTGACGCGCGGGTCCTTGCGGTCGACGCCCATCAGCTTGAGGCAGCCGAGCACCTGGCTGGCGAAAGCCTCGTTGATCTCGATGATGTCGAGGTCCTTGAGCGCGAGCCCGGCGCGCTTCAGGGCGAGCGGGATGGCATAGGCCGGCCCCACGCCCATGATGCGAGGCTCGACGCCCGCCGAGGCCGCCGACAGAATTTTCGCGATCGGCTTCCTGCCGTGCTTCTCGCCCCACGCGCGGCTTCCGATGAGCAGCGCCGCAGCGCCGTCGTTGACGCCGGAGGCGTTGCCCGCCGTGACCACGCCCCCCTCGAACAGGGGCTTGAGACGCGCGAGCGAGTCCATCGTCGAGTCGCGCCGGGGATGCTCGTCGACCTCGACCAAGCTGGGCGGCGCGTCCTTTTTCTTCGCGGGCAGCGACAGCGGCATGATCTCGCCCTTGTAGAAGCCCTCGGCCTCCGCCTTGGCGTACTTCTGCTGTGAGGCGAGCGCGAACTCGTCCGCCTGCTCGCGCGAGATCGCGAATTCCCTGGCCACGTTGTCGCCGGTCTGCGGCATCGAGTGATCGCCGTACTGCTTGGCGAAGCGCGGGTTGGGAAAGCGCGAGCCGATGGTGGTGTCGTACATCTTGACGTCGCGGCTGTATGGCGACTCCGACTTTGCCATCACGTAAGGCGCGCGCGTCATGCTCTCGACCCCGCCGGCCAGGTAGAGCTCGCCCTCGCCGCAGGTGATGGCGCGCGCGGCGTCGGTGACCGCCTGCAGGCCGCTGGCGCAAAGCCGATTGACGGTGACCCCGGGCGTGGCCGCGGGCAGGCCGGCGAGCAGCGCGGCGAAGCGCGCGACGTTGCGGCAGTCCTCGCCCGATTGGGTGACGCAGCCGAGCACCACGTCGGCGATCTCGGAGGCATCGACCTTGTTGCGCGCGACAACCTCGCGGATCACCTCTCCGGCGAGATCGTCGGGCCGTACCGATGCGAGCTTGCCGGCGTGCCGACCGATGGGGGAGCGCAGTCCGTCGTAGATATAGGCGTCGAGCATGTGAGTTACTCCGGTGTGAGCAGGGAAACGCCGAGCCGGGCGCGGCGCGTGAGCCAGGGGCTCGGCCGGTAGCGCGGCTCCTTGTAGAAATCGTGCATGGCCTCGAGTATCGCGAGCACCTTGGCCGCGCCCACGGCGTCGCCCATGGCGAGCGGTCCGTGCGGATAGCCGAGGCCGAGCATCACGGCGCGGTCCAGGTCCTGCGGCGTCGCGATACGCTGCTGGACGATGTCGCAACCGATGTTGACGATGTGCGCGACGACGCGCTGGGCGACAAATCCGGCCGAGTCGCGGATCACCGATACGGGCACGCCGTCCGCGGCGAGCAGAGCGTGTGCGGAGTTTCGCGCTTCGGGGCGCGTGACCGGCGTGGTCATCAGCGTGCGCCGCTTGCCGAAGCCGAACAGCGGATCGACCGCGACCGTGCGCTGCGGGTCGAGCCCGAGCTCGAGCGCGCTGGCGGTAGCGTCCTTGCCGATCGGCGCCACGAGGCACAGCGCGGCCTGCGCCGGGTCGGCCGCTACCCGGCCGCCGAGCGCGCTCGCCAGTTCCTTCAATTCCGGCACGCACCACACCGTGTCGGGCCGGCCCTCCGGGACCGGCTGCTCGGGCACCGGCTGCGCGACGCCGTCCTTGCCGTAGACGTACCACCCGCGCCCGGTCTTGCGCCCGTAGAGGCCCGCGGCCACGCGGGGTTCGTTCAGGTAGGAGGGCTTGTATTTCGGCTCCTCGTAATACTGCTGGTACATGGAGCGCATCACGGCGTGCGTGACGTCCAGCCCGACGAGGTCCATCAGCCCGAAGGGGCCGAGGCGAAAGCCCGCGGCGTCGACCAGTATGCGGTCGATGGTGGCGAAATCCGCGACCCCCTCCGAGAGCACGCGCAGCGCCTCGGGAACGTAGGCGCGCCCAGCGTGATTGACGACGAAGCCCGGGGTGTCCTTGCAGCGCACCGGCGTGTGCCCGTAGCGCCGCGCCAGCGCCGTGAGCGCCTCGCCGACCCACGGCTCGGTCAGCACGCCGTCGACCACCTCGACGATCTTCATCACCGGCACCGGATTGAAGAAGTGGTAGCCGGCCACGCGCCCGGGCCTGCCGCACTCCGCGGCCATCGCCGTGACCGATAGCGACGACGTGTTGGATGCAAGGATGCAGGACTCGCTCACCACGCCCTCCAGGGCGCGGAACAGCTCCCGCTTGGCGTCGAGCCTTTCCACGATCGCCTCGATCACCACGTGGCATGGCGCGAACGCCGCGAGCGAATCGACGACCTCGATGCGCGCCAGCGCCGCCTGGGCATTGGGCTGCTTCAGGCGGCCCTTTTCCACCAGCTTGCCGAGGGCCTGGGCAATCCCCGCGCGTGCCCTCTCTGCGGCGCCCGGCAGCGCGTCGAACACCAGCGTGTGCACGCCGCACTGGGCGAGTACCTGAACGATGCCGCGACCCATGGTCCCCGCGCCGGCTACGCCGGCCAACAGGTCGTTGCGGGAGACGTCGAGCATTGCGGGGTCCCGAAAGGGGGGATTCTAGCGGCTAGGCGCGCCGTCGCAGCCTGAGGCTATAATCGTTTCGCAAGCCCGGCCACGCAAGGAGCCCGATATGAAGTATCGCAAGATCCTTCTCGCCTACAACGGGTCGAACGACGGGAAGCGGGCACTTCTCGAATGCGCCGAGCTGGCCAATTTCCTCGGCGCGGACACCCACCTGCTGGCGGTCGCCAGCATGCCGCCCAGCCTGTTCCTGACCGAGGGGTTCGTGCCCGAGGAGCTGCTCGAAGAAGAGAAAAAGCGCACCCAGGCGGTGCTCGACGAAGGTATTCGCTCCCTGACGGACAAGGGCTTCAAGAACGCCACCGGCCATCTGGCGGTCGGGGAGCCGGTGGAGGAAATCTGCCGCCTGGCGAAGGAGCTCAGCGTCGACCTGATCGTCATCGGCCACAACCAGAACACGTCCTTCGCGGCGCGTTGGTGGAAGGGCTCGGTGGGCGCGTCCCTGCTCGACTACGCGCCCTGCAGCATTCTCATCGCGCTGTCGCGCGCCTGAACCCAGTTTCAAGTATCCGCATGCGGGTCGTCGCGGCCGGCTTGTAGAATCGCTGCATGCAGAGTTTCGGCATCCAGGGAAGGCTCGAAGACGAACGCATGCTGAAGGGTCGGGGACGCTACGTCTCCGACTGGGATCTGCCGGGAGAGGCCCACGGTCACTTCGTGCGGTCCGACCGGCCCCACGCCAGGATCGTCTCCATCGACGCGAGCGCCGCCCTGGCGATGCCGGGCGTCGTGGCCGTGCTCACCGGAGACGACGTCGCTGCGGCCGGCGCGCAGGGCTTGCCCGCGGCCGCGCCGGTGAAGGGACGCGACGGCTCGGAACAGCCCAAGATTCACCGCCCGGCGCTGGCGCAGGGGCGCGTGCGCCACGTCGGCGAACCGGTGGCCCTGGTCATCGCCGAGTCGAGGCCATTGGCGCAGGACGCGGCCGAGGCGGTGCTCGTCGAATACGAGGACCTTCCGGCGGTCGTCAGCGCGCGGGACGCGATTGCGCCGGGTGCGCCGTTGCTGCACGAAGGCATCCGCGGAAACGTCCTGCTCGATTTCGCGGGTGGCGACGAGGCCGCGACCAATGCGGCGTTCGGCCGTGCGGCGCGAGTGGTGACGCTCGATGCCTACCATACCCGCGTGGTCGGCAATCCCATGGAGCCGCGCGCCTGCACCGGGATGTACGACGCGGCGGCCGACGTATACCGGCTCTACGCTTGCACCCAGGGTGCCTCGGCGATGCGCGGACAGATCGCCACCGCGCTCGGCGTGCCACCGGAGAAGATCCGCGTGATCGCGGAGGAAGTCGGAGGCGGTTTCGGCGTGCGCTTCAACGCCTATCCGGAACATTGCGCGGTGCTGATCGCGGCGAAGAAGCTGGGCCGGCCGGTCAAGTGGGTCGGTACCCGCTCGGAGGTGTTCCTCGGTGACGAGCAGGCGCGCGACGTCGTGCATCACGCCGAGATGGCGCTCGACGCCGGCGGGCGCATTCTCGCCATGCGCTTCGACTTCCTGTGCAACATCGGCGCTTACGTCGCGTTTACCGGTACCTTCGTCAACACCGTCAACCTCGTAAACGTCGCGACCGGCGTGTACGACGTCAAGGCGATCCACGTGCGCGCACGGCTGGCGGTGACCAATACGGTGCCGACCGCGGCCTACCGCGGCGCCGGGCGGCCGGTAAGCTCCTACGCCATCGAGCGGCTGGTCGACCAGGCGGCCTACGAATTGCGGATGGACCCGGCCGAATTCAGGCGCCGGAACCTGGTGCCGAAGAGCGCTTTCCCCTACCGCATTCCGACCGGGTTCGAGTACGACTGCGGCGACTTCGAAGGCGTGCTCGCCGATGCGCTCAAGGCGGCGGACTGGTCGGGCTTCGATGCGCGGCGCGCGGCAGCGGCGAAGCGCGGCCGCCTGCGCGGGCGCGGCATCGCTTGCTACATCGAAGCGACCGGCGCGGGCGGATTTGCGCCGTACGACCAGGTGCAGGTCTCCTGGGACGAGGAGGCGCACATCACGCTGCGCGCGACTTCGCACAACCACGGCCAGGGGCACGAGACGGTATTCGCGCAGATCGTCGCAGGCGCGCTCGGCGTGCCGATGGAAACGATCAGGCTGCGTACCGCGGATCCCGACATGAACCTCACCGGGAACCCGACCGGCGGCTCGCGCTCGCTGCATGGTGTAGGCAGCGTGATGCTGCTCGCTTCGCAGGAAGTGGTGAAGAAGGGCATGGCGCTCGCGGCCGACGACCTCGAGGTCGCCCAGGCCGACGTCGAGTTCGTCGATGGACGCTACCGCGTGAAGGGCACCGACCGCGAGGTCGCGATCACTGCGCTCGCCAGGAAGCATCGCGGGGCGCTCGACGTCGATCTCAAGGACAAGAAGGTCGGTTCCACGTTTCCCAATGGCTGCCACATCGCGGAGGTGGAGATCGAGCCGGAGACCGGGATCGTCGAGGTGGTGTCCTACGTCGCCTGCGACGACGCCGGCAACATCATCAACCACCAGCTCGTCGAGGGACAGATGCAGGGCGGCATTACGCAAGGTGCCGGCCACATCCTCGGCGAGCAGGCGGTATACGACCGCGACACGGGCCAGCTGCTCACCGGCAGCTTCATGGATTACCCCATGCCGCGTGCCGTCCTGGTCGACGGACTTCGGGTGCTGCATCATCCGGTCCCGACCAAGACCAATCCGCTCGGCGCAAAGGGCGTCGGCGAGGCGGGCGTCACCGGCTCGATGCCATGCATCATGAATGCGATCATGGATGCGCTGCGCAGGGCCGGCGTCACGCATTTCGACATGCCTGCGAGCCCGCACCGGGTCTGGCAGGCGCTCGAGGCGGCAAGAGCGGGCAAGCCGCGCGCCATGGCGGTGGAGCAGGCACGCGCCGCGACAGGAGGTGCCACATGATGAAGGCGTCGATGAAGCCGATCAGGAACGAGTTCCCGTGGGGCACGATCGAATGGCTCGCCAACGATGAGGTGGGCAACAGCCGCGAGCTGTCGCTCGCGCGCATGACGCTGCCCGTGGGTAACGCCACCGATACCCACATTCACGCCAACTGCGAGGAATCGATCTACGTGGTGCGCGGAAAGGTGGAGTGCCGCATCGGCGAAGACCGCGTGCAGATGTCGGCAGGCGGGCAATCGATGGTTCCGCGGGGCGCGGTACACGGCATCCGCAATGTCGGCGATGCGCCTGCGGAAATCATCCTGTCCTATTCGTCCGCGGCGCGCGCATTCGAGCTGGCCTGAACTCCGGGCGCGTGATCGACGCACTGCGCGACCCGGCGCGCTACCCGCATCCGGTAGACCGGGTCGAGGTGCTGGAGACCCACATTTCCTGGGTCTTGCTCGCCGGCGACTATGCCTACAAGGTCAAGAAGCCGGTCAATCTCGGCTTTCTCGACTTCAGCAACCTCGAGGCGCGGCGCTTTTTTTGCAAGGAAGAGCTGCGTCTCAATTGCCGCACCGCGCCGCGGCTTTATCTCGAAGTCGTGCCGCTCACGGGCAGTGAAGCCTCGCCGCAGGTCGGCGGACCGGGCGCGGCGTTCGAGTACGCGGTCAAGATGCGGCGCTTCCCGCAGGAGGCCCTGCTCAGCCGCATGGCCGGCGCGGGCACGCTCGGCCCCGCCCACATCGATTCCCTGGCGCAGGCCGTCGCAGATTTCCATTCGCGCATCGAGCGCGCGAGCCGGGCGCAGCCGTACGGCAGCGCGGCCCAGGTGCTGGCCCCGGCAATGCAGAACTTCGACCAGATCGAGGCCCTGGCGGGCGGCGCGGACCGGCCCGAGCTCGAGCGTCTGCGCGCATGGACGCGCGCGGAGCATGCGCGGCTGGCCGCGACGTTCGAGAAACGCCAGGCCGAAGGCTTCGTGCGCGAATGCCATGGCGATCTGCACCTCGGGAACATCGCCCTGATCGAGGGCGAGCCCACCCCGTTCGATGGTCTCGAGTTCAGCCCGGCGCTGCGGTGGATCGACGTCATGAGCGAGGTGGCGTTCCTGGTGATGGACCTGGTGGACCGGCGCCTGCCGCGGCTCGCGTACCGCTTCCTGAATGCCTATCTCGAGCACACCGGAGACTATGCCGGGCTCGCCGTACTGCGCTTCTATCTCGTGTACCGGGCGCTGGTGCGCGCGAAGGTGGCGTGCATCCGCCTGCACCAGGCGGGGCTTCCGGCCGAGGAGCGGGGTCGCGGCGAGCGCGAGTATCTCGAGTACCTGAGGCTGGCCGGCTCGCTGGCGCGCGAGCCCGGTTGCGCGCTCGTCGTGATGCACGGACTTTCCGGGTCGGGCAAGACCACCGTCGCGCAGTACTTGCTCGAGGTCCTGGGCGCGGTACGGGTGCGCTCGGACGTCGAGCGCAAGCGCCTGCTGGGGCTCGAGGCGCAGGCGCACACAGGTTCCGCGCCTGGCGGCGGAATCTATACCGCTGATCTCACGGTGCGCACCTATGCGCGGCTGGCCGACCTGTGCCGCACAATCCTGCAGGCGGGCTACCCCGCGATCGCCGATGCGACCTTTCTCTCGCGCGCGCAGCGCGAAGCGTTCGGGGAGCTGGCGCGCGACATGCAGTTGCCATTCGCGGTCGCGTCGTGCCAGGCGCCCGAAGCGGTGCTGCGCGATAGGGTCGCGAGCCGCGAGCGCGCGGGCAAGGATGCATCCGAGGCGGGATTGGCGGTGCTCGAGCGCCAGTTCGCGACTTCCGAGCCACTTTCCGCATCCGAGTTGCGCGCCTGCGTCGTGTTCGATTCGCGCCAGGACGCGGCTGCCGGGGCCGCGGCGCTCGCGCAACGGCTCGGATTGCCGCTATTCTGAGCGGCATGAAGCGCTTCGACGTTTTCAACGGCGATGCCGACGGCATCTGCGCGCTGCACCAGCTGCGGCTCGCGGAGCCGGCGGAGGCCGAGCTCGTAACCGGGGTGAAGCGCGACATCGCGCTGCTGGAACGGGTCACGGCCGCAGCCGGCGATCGAGTTACCGTGCTCGATGTCTCGCTCGAGCGCAACCGCGGCGCGTTGCTGCGGCTCCTGGCACGGGGCGCGAAGGTGCGCTATTTCGATCACCATGCGGCGGGCGAAGTGCCGTCGCATCCCGGGTTCGAAGCCTTCATCGACGAGGCCGGAGGAGTGTGCACCAGCATGTTGGTCGACCGCTACCTGGGCGGCAAACACCGCGTCTGGGCGGTGGTCGCGGCATTCGGCGACCAGCTTCCCGAGTCGGCGCTGCGCCTCGCCGGGAGCCTCCCGCTCGATGCGGCCCAGCTGCAGGCGCTGCGCTCGCTTGGCGAGAATCTCAACTACAACGCCTACGGCGAAACCGAGGCCGATCTGATGATACCGCCGGCCGAGCTGTACCGCGTGGTGAGCCGATTCGCCGACCCGTTTCGCCTGATCGAGGAAGAGAAGCTGATCGGGCGCCTGGGGTGCCAGCGCGGGGCGGATATGGAGCGCGCGCTGGGCATCGCTCCTCACCGGTCGGCCCGGGACTTCGATGTTTTCATGCTGCCGGACGAAGCATGGAGCCGTCGAGTCAGCGGCAGCTTTGCCAATCACCTCGTGCGTAGCGAACCGGCCCGGGCACATGCGGTGCTCACGCCGAATTCTCGTGGCGGCTACGCGGTGAGCGTGCGCTCGCCGGGCGCGGGCGGGGTGTCCGCGGCTGACATCTGCAGGCGTTTCGCCGGCGGAGGAGGGCGCCGCGAGGCCGGTGGGATCGACCATCTCGAGGCGAGCCGCCTCGACGAGTTCTTCGGGCAGCTCGAGCGAAGCTACGCGCCGCGCACTTAAAGGCCGAGCGCCATCAGCGGCACCGGATCGTTAGCGCCGTCCACCGTGCAGCTTGCGACCGAGGCGCGCGTATTGCCCGTCGAGAAATTGCCGTCGTCGGTCTTGGCATCGAGATCCAGGGCGATCTGGCAGGGCACGGTGGCGACCTCGATCAGATTGCGCGTGCTCGAGGGAAAGGCGGCCGCCAGCGCGCTCGCCGAGCGCGCGATAACGCGCACCGTCACGATGCCGTGGCTGGTGGATAGCGTGATCGGCGCGTTCGACCTGATGATTCCGGCCCTGAACAGATGCTCGTTCACGCACTGGACCTCGGCGGCGTCAACCCGGCCGTTGCCGTCGCCATTGGGGGTCGTGGGTGCGCCCACGGGGTTGCACTTCGCGACGTTCGGGAGGCGCGTCGATGCGTCGGGCATGTCGCCCGGCAGGTAGCTGTAGGCCGAGCGGAACTGCGTCACGGCGGCGCCCAGGTCCTTCACCTTGGCGAGCACGTCCTGCGATTGTCCGGTGCCGATCAGCGTGCTGCCCTTGAACAGCACCAGCATCAGCAGCGAGATGATCACCAGGACCACCGCGAGCTCGATCAGCGTGAAGCCGCGCCTCCGCATCACGGCAGGACGCCGGTCAGGCCGTTGCGCAGGTCGTTGACTGTGACCGTGACCGACACGTCGTCACCGCCGCCGGGCGTGCGGTCGGGACCGAAAGACTGGAGCGTGTAGGCGGTGTTAAAGCCCGCGGGGGTAGAGTTGCTGAGTCCACCTCCGGAACCGGTGCTGGTCAGGCTGGCGGTGTTGATGGTGTAGCGGATTGGCCGGCCCCAGGGGTCCCAGACATCTGCGACGGCCATGCCCGTGCTCCCCCAAGCAAATCCTCCGTCGTTCAAGCCGGAATTGAGGTTGCCATCGCCGTAATAGAAGTCGGCGTAGGGGAGGACGCGGCATGGCGTGGTAAAGGAACTGGTGCAGTTCGATCCGCCATAGCTGCCTGCATTGGCGATTGCGTAGCGACCGATGGCGTTCTCGATCTTCTGGAACGTGTCGCCAAGTTGCGCAGCCGGCGGCTTGAGCGAGCCGTCCTTGAACAGGGGGCCGAACAGGTCCTCGGCCTTCAGGAACATTACGCGGTCGTCAAACGCGCCGCCGGTCGCGGCATCGTCGGTGGTCGTCGTACGACGAAAGTACGTGGTGTCGCCGTTGGTGTTTTCGAGCTCGTCGGCTCCGCCGGGCAGGGAGTTGCGCGTTCCGGAGATCGTGTAGGCGCCGAATCCGTTCGGCCCATGAGAGACGATTACCACGACGACGTTCGTCGCCGCCGCGAACACCGTGCCGGCCGCATCGCGATCGTTGACGGTGATCTCGCCGGTGTTGCCCGAGCGAAGGTTGGACGTCAGCGTCCAATCCCGGTAAGGGCCGGGAATCGGCGTGTTGTAGGAAGGTGTTCCGGGATTGAAAGCATCCGAGGAGACGGTATTCGATACCTGGTAGCTGAAGAAATTGCCCCAGCCGTCGACCACCGCATCGCGCGCCAAACCGAGCGTCACGTACGGCAGCAGGCCGAAGCGGGCGTTACTGGGCGCGGTGGCACAAGGCGTCGTCGGGTCCGGCGCCGCGGTCGTGCCGCCGGTCCGATTCTCGATTCCGTCCGGAGCCGCAACGTCGATATCGGCGCATGGCAAGCGCCCATTGCGGCGCAGATAGCCGATCAGTGCATCTTTGATCGCGTTCTGCTTATTGATCGTCTGGCTGACCGCCTGGGATTCCTGGGTGGCTCGGAACGCCGCGAGGCCCATGGTGAGGAATATGCCGATCAGAAGGGTGACCACGGCCATTTCGACCAGGCTGAATCCTCTCGCCTGCCGCCTCGTATGGCGCGTCCCCACGGCTGTCGTTTCCCCCGGATATTCAGTCACCTGTCCAGTATAGCGGAAGGGTTTCCGTACCAATGCGTGAGAGAAGGTCAAGTCCGTGACTTAGTGCGCCGCTAGGGTCCGGCGCCCTGTGCACCATCATCGCGTTTTCCGAGGGAGCCGCCATGACCGAGTCCGAACCCTTCCGGCCGCAGCGCCAGCTGGCGGCACTGGCATTCTCGCTGCTCGTTGCGCTGTCCTTCATCTCGACGCTGGCGTGGAACCTGAACCTCTGGGGCAGCCAGCCCGCAGCACGCGAAGTGTCGGTGCCAGAGGCCAAGGCGATGCTGGAAGCCGGCGCGATCAGCATCGACGTACGTGACAAGGCCGTCGCGGCAACGGCCCATCTGCCCGGCGCGTTGCTGATCCCGCTCGAAGTCCTCCAAGCCAACCTGCCGCGGCTCGAGGCATACAAGGCCTACCCGATCGTCGTCTATTGCGGCGACGGCAGTTCCCGCGGCCCCGAAGCTGCCGCATTGCTCGGCCGGGAAGGATTCTCGAAAGTCGTGAACCTGCAGCACGGCATCGAGGGATGGCGTGGCGCAGGGCTCAAAGTCGCACAAGGCGACTGAGCCAACGGCGGTCGGCGGCTGGGGCTAGGACTCTACTGATGCTGCGGGGTACGGCGCCCCTCAGTTCCAGCCGGCGACGACGAACTTTCCGATCATCGTGCCCGACTCGATGCGGCGATGCGCCGCGCGCAGATTCGCGGCGTTGATCGGGGACAGCGATTCGCGCAGCGTGCCGCGGACGCGCCCGGCGTCGATCCATTCCGCGACCCGGTCGAGCAGGCGATGCTGCTCGATCATGTCGGGCAGACGCAGGCGAGGGCGGGTGAACATCGCCTCCCAGCTCAGCGTCGCGCTCTTCGCGCGCAACGCATCCTGGGCCAGCGGACCCC
>Ga0316620_10001020_pt1 | contig 11757 bp, 14 predicted proteins | sample OWC_Aug_M1_C1_D5_FD_207651 | JGI IMG/M metagenome (GOLD analysis project Ga0316620, IMG submission 207651) | Wetland soil microbial communities from Old Woman Creek delta, Ohio, United States - OWC_Aug_M1_C1_D5_B | ecosystem: Environmental > Terrestrial > Soil > Wetlands | place: USA: Ohio... | reverse complement strand
CAGCAGCGTCACCGGGTCTTCCATCTCGTGGTACGTCTCGACGATCAGGATCGCGTCGAGCTCGTTGCGTGGCAGCCGCGGATCCTTCGTGTCGCCCAGCACCGTTCGGACGTTCTGCAGCCCCTCCCGCTTGACGCGCCGCTCGATGGCTTCGATCATCTGCCGTTGGACGTCCTCCGCGTACACGAGGCCGTTCGGTCCCACGAAGCGCGCCAGCCGGATCGTGAACCAGCCGCCCGCGGCGCCCAGGTCGCCGGCCACCGACCCGTCCGCGATTCCGAGCGCCAGCATCACCTGTTCCGGATTCTGCCATTTGTCGCGATCCGGCGCCTCGAGCAGGCCCAGGTCCACCGGGTCAAACAGAATTCCGCGCGGCGACTGCACGGGCGCCTGCTGTTGCGGCTCTGGCCGGCCCTCCTGCACGACCGCGACGCGGGCCAGTGACACGGCCACGATCAGTGCGAGCAGAATGTACGCCACTCCAGGGCCGACGGGCGATCGTTGACGTCCCGCGCTCGCCATCACTCATCCTTCCGCCTGCCGGGGATGCCTGGCCTCGTCATCGCTTCCACCGACAGGATCGCGTCGAGCCGCTTTTCGTCGAGCAACCCGCGTTCGAGCACGATGTCACGAATCGACCTGCCCGTCCTGACGGCTTCCTTCGCGATGTCCGCCGTCGTCGCGTACCCGAGGTAAGAGCTGAGGGCCGTCGCCGCCGCGGTGCTGCGATCGAGCAACTGGCGACACCGCTCGATGTCGGCCTCAATGCCGTCCACCGTGCGCGTGTGCAGCGCGATCATCGCCTGGCGAAGGATCGTCGAAGCGTGAATGGCGTTCCACGCGATGACGGGCATCATGACGTTCAGCTCCAGCTGGCCGGCTTCGGCTGCCGCGGCGATGGTCGCGTCGCAGCCGATTACCTGGAAGCACACCTGGTTCACCATCTCCGGGATCGACGGGTTCACTTTTCCGGGCATGATCGAGGAACCCGGCTGCACCGCCGGCAGCGTCACCTCGCCGAGCCCGGCTCGCGGGCCCATGCTGAGAAGCCGGAGATCACTGGCGATTTTACCCAGTTCGACGGCCATTCGTCGAAGCGAGCCCGAATAGGCCACCACGTCGCCCATGCTCTGCGTCACGCGAAAGGGGTTTCTCGCCGGCTTCAGGGAAAGCCCCGTGTCGCGACACAGGTTGCTGACGACCCGCTCGACGTAATCCTCGCCGGCGTTCAATCCGGTGCCGACCGCCGTCGCCCCGAGATTCAACTCGCGCAACTCGTTCGCCGCCGTTTCGATAGAGTCCGCCGCGCGGTCGATGCACGCCTGGTAGCCGCTGAATTCCTGGCCGAGCGTGATGGGCACCGCGTCCTGCAGGTGTGTGCGGCCGACCTTCATGACGTCATGGAACGCGGCGCTCTTGCGCCCGAACGCCGCCGCCAGATCACGTGCGGCCCGCAGCAGATCGCCCAGGCGCAACAGCAACGCCAGGCGCGTGGCAGCCGGGAACGTGTCGTTGGTCGACTGTCCCATGTTGACGTGGTCGTTCGGGTGCACCACGGTGTAGCGGCCGCGCGGCTCGCCCAGCAACTCGGCCGCGCGATTGGCCAGCACCTCGTTCGTGTTCATGTTGTGGGACGTGCCGGCGCCCGCCTGGTACACATCGACCACGAACTGGTCCCGCAGCTGCCCGGCCAGCACCTCGTTGGCCGCCCGGACGATCGCCTCGCCGACGCGACCGTCCAGGCGCCCGAGCGCCATGTTGGCCTCGGCCGCGGCCTTCTTGACCAGGACGGTCGCCGTCACGAGGTCGTTCGGGGCGCGCAGGCCGCTGATCGGGAAGTTCTGGACGGCGCGTTGCGTCTGGATGCCGTAGTAGGCGTCGGCGGGGACGGGCAGTTCGCCCAGGGGGTCGCGTTCTATGCGCTGTGGCACGGCATGCGTTCGCGTGCGCGGCCTGTAACGGCGAACCTCTCCGTTACGCGGCCAGCGCCAAAAATTATATACTCTCCCGCATGTTACCAGCATTCTTCGAAAGCGTCCTCGACCTCGTCATCAAAACGTCCACCGAACTCCCGCCGGATGTTCGCGCGGCGATGAAGGCAGCTCAGCAGAGCGAAGCGCCCGGCACCAACGCGGCGCAGGCCTTCACGATCATCGCGCAGAACATCGATCAGGCAGCCGACAGCGAAGGGGCAATCTGCCAGGACACTGGCATGCCCACCTTCGAGGTGAAGGTGCCGGCGGGCGCCAACGAGATCTGGATGACCGGCCAGATTCGCGAGGCCATCGCCGAAGCCACGCGGCGCGGCAAGCTCCGGCCGAACTCCGTCGACTCGATCACCGGCAAGAATTCCGGCAATAATCTCGGGCCGGGCACGCCGGTCATCCACTTCGAGCAGTGGGACCGGGATGAGATCGAGATCAAGCTGCTGCTCAAGGGCGGCGGCTGCGAGAACTGCAACGCGCAGTACGCCGTGCCGGCGGAACTGGGCAGCCTGGGACGCGCCGACCGCAATCTGGACGGCGTGCGCAGGTGCATCCTGCACGCGGTGTGGCAGGCGCAGGGCAAAGGCTGCGCGCCGGGCGCCATCGGCGTCTGCATCGGCGGCGACCGGACGGGAGGCTACAACTTCGCCAAGCAGCAGCTGTTCCGCACGCTCGACGATGTCAATCCTGACCCCGAGCTGCGCAAGCTCGAAGCCCAGATCATGGGCACCGTCAATTCGCTCGGCATCGGGCCGATGGGGTTCGGCGGCAACACCACCCTCATCGGGTGCAAGATCGGCGCGCTGAACCGGCTGCCCGCATGTTTCTTCGTCTCGATCGCCTACGACTGCTGGGCGTTCCGCCGGCTGGGCGTGGCGCTGGACGCGAAGACCGGCGCGATCAGCAGGTGGCTGTACCGCGACCCGGCCATGCCGATCATCCCGATGGCCGACCAGGCGGGCTTCACGCGGACGGGCCGCGAGATCGTGCTCACGACGCCGGTCGACCAGGCGACCATCCGGTCGCTGAAGGTTGGCGACGTGGTGTTGATCAGCGGCCGGATGTACACGGGCCGCGACAACGTTCACAGCTACCTGATGAAGCACGAGCCGCCCGTCGATCTCAACGGCGCGATGCTCTATCACTGTGGACCGGTCGTGCTGAAGGAAGGCGACACGTACAAGATGATGGCGGCGGGTCCGACCACCAGCATCCGCGAGGAGCCCTACCAGGCGGATGTCATTCGTCGCTACGGCGTTCGCGGCATCATCGGCAAGGGCGGCATGGGCGCGAAGACACTGCAGGCGATGAAGGAGTGCGGCGCGGTGTACCTGAGCGCTATCGGCGGCGCCGCGCAGTTCTACGCGCGGACGGTCGAGTGCATCGACGGGGTGTCGCTCCCCGAGTTCGGCGTCCCGGAAGCGATGTGGCATCTCAAGGTGCGCGACTTCCCGGCCATCGTCACGATGGATGCGCACGGCAACAGCCTGCACAAGGACGTCGAGGCCGAATCGGCCGGCAAGCTGGAAGCGCTGAAGGTATAAGCCCAATTACAAAAGTGTATGTCCGGGCGGCGCGCTCAGCCGCCCGGCTTCCCTCAGCCGCAAGTTCCCCAGTCACAATGAGATACGATAGGTAGCGGGGCGCCGCGAGCGATGCCCCATATCTTGGAGACGTTCGAGCAGGTATAATCGCAAGGAAGGAGATCTGGGGCACATGATCAACGTTTCGCAGGCGGCGGCATCGAAGATCACCGAGCTTCTGGCCGAGGAGAACAAGCAGGACAGCGGGCTGCGTGTGTTCGTCCAGGGGGGCGGCTGCTCGGGATTCCAATACGGGCTGATGATTGAGGATGCCCCGGGCGCGGCGGACCAGACGTTCGAGTCGAACGGGATCAGGCTGTACGTCGATCCCATCAGCATCCGGTATCTGAACGGCGCCGAAGTGGATTTCGTCGAGAATTTCGCGGGCGGCGGCTTCACGATCAAGAACCCCAACGCCGTGAGGACGTGCGGCTGCGGCCAGTCGTTCACCGTCGAGGAGAGCGATCAGGGCGAATCGCACGAGAGCCGCAACGCGTAACAGGCATTGCCGGCCGTTGACGGCGCTGCGTGGCGCGCCGGTCGATGTCGGCGTCGGCTGGCACCCCGACCCGGGTGCCGGTCTGGGGGGCTCCGCGTCATGGTCGATCTCCTTCCAGACCTGGTCGATTTGCGGCCGGCCGGCGGCAAGCGATCGAGTAAGCGCGATCTGATCCTGAACGTGTTCCTCGCGCAGGAGGGACACCTCAGCGCTGACGACCTCGTGGATCTGATCCACCGCGAAGATCACCGCATCAGCCGGGCGACCGTCTACCGGACGCTGCAGTGGATGGTCGAGGCCGGCATCGCACGCAAGGTCGACTTCGGCGAGGGCCGCTTCCGCTTCGAACACTCGTACCGCCATCCGCGCCACTTCCACCTCATTTGCCAGGTCTGCAACCGGTCGTCGGAATTCCTGAGTTCCGACATCGACGTGCTGATCGAGGAGATCGCGACCGCGCGCAACTTCTCGGCGCACCAGAGCGTGTTGCAGATCTACGGAACCTGCGAGCAGTGTCGGACCGGTCGCCCGCCAACGGTGGACGGCGGCACGACGGAACTGATGTTCGCGCGCGACGCGTTGCGCATCGCGATCGCGACCGAGCGGAGCGGCCTCGAGTTCTACGTGCGCGCGGCGAAGGCGGCCGCCGACGCCCGCAGCCGTTCCGTGTTCGAGCGGCTCGCCGACGGCGAGCGCGAACACCTGGGCAAGCTCGAGTCGCGATATCAGAAGCTGCTGGCGAAGGATCCGCTGCTCGAGGCGAGGCCGACGTTCCTCTTCTTCAAGGGCGCCGCCAACGGGCTGTTCGCCGCGGGCGCCGAGCAGGTGGCGGCCGGCATCAGCGACGAGCAGGCGCTGGCGATTGCCATCAAGTGCGAGCGGACGTCGCACCGCTTCTTCAAACGCTACGGCGAGAAGTTCGAGGACTCGGAGGGCAAGCAGGTCTTCCTCGAGGTCGCCGGCGAGGAGCGGTCGCACCTGGAAATGCTGCTGCGTGAGTCGCGCGCGACATCGCGGCGCCCGCAGCGCGGCCGTCGTCAGACGGTCGCGGGCCGCGTGCGACGCGCCCCCGCGTGAAGACGTCTCGCCACCGCCTTCGATGATCGATCTCCACCTGCACACCAACGCCAGCGACGGCCGCTGTTCGCCCGCCGTCCTCGTGGCGCGCGCGGCGCGTGTCGGGCTCTCGGTCATCAGCGTCGTCGATCACGACACCTTCGCCGCGCAGCCGGAAGTCTCGGCCGAGGCGGCCCGCGCCGGCCTCCGGACCGTCTCCGGCATCGAGATCACCGCCGTGTGGCACGGCCTCGACGTCCACATGCTCGGCTACTACCTGGATCCCGCGCGCCCCGATCTGGCGCAGTTCCTGGAAAGGCAGCGCGCAGACCGTATTCGCCGCGTCCACGCGATGATCGAGCGGCTGGTGGCGCTCGGCGTGCACCTCGACTTCGGACAGGTGGTGTCGCCCGCGGGCCAACCCGCACCCCACGCCATCGGGCGGCCGCAGATCGCACGGGCGCTCGTCGCGGGCGGACACGTCGCAGACATGCCGGACGCCTTCGATCGGTATCTGGCCGAGGGCCGGCAGGCGTTCGTTCCGCGCATCGGTCCGACGCCTGGCGAGGTGTCGAGTCTGGTCGTCGCGGCCGGTGGCATCGCGTCGCTCGCGCACCCTGGCCTGCTTGGTCATGACGAGGTGATACCCGGCCTGGCAGCCGCCGGCATGCAGGCAATCGAGGTCTATCACCCGGATCATTCGCCCGAGACGGTGGCGCACTATCTCGCCGTTGCCAAGCGTCATCGCCTGGCGATAACCGGTGGGTCGGATTATCACGCCGAGGAAGGACGCGACCCGGTGCTCGGGCGCGTCACGTTGCCGGCCGCCGACTTCGAGCACCTGGAAGCGCTGGTCCGGCCCGCATAGACAAGAGATGCCCCCCGCCATCGAGCTGACTGCCGTGCGCAAGGATTACCGCGGCCTGCGCCCCCTGCGCATCCGAGACCTCACTGTATCGGAAAGCGAGGTGGTTGCGCTCGGCGGTCTCGACGAGGCCGCCTCCGAGGTGCTGACGAACCTCATCACCGGCGCGACGTTGCCCGATGAAGGCTCCGTGCGGGTGTTCGGAGAGGACACGGCGGCCATAACGGACGGGGACGCCTGGCTGACCAGCCTCGATCGTTTCGGCATCGTCAGCGACCGGGTGGCGCTGGTCGAGGCGTTGACGCTGCGGCAGAACATCGCGATCGCGCTGACGCTCGACCTGGAACCGTTGAACGACGAGATCGCGGCAAGCGTCGGGGCGCTGGCGGCGGAAGTGGGTCTCGCCGAAGCGGCCCTCGACGCCGCAACCGCCGTCGTTTCCCCGCCGGCGCGCTTTCGGGCACGGCTGGCCCGCGCCGTCGCAACGTCGCCCCGCATCCTGCTCGCGGAACATCCCACCGCCTCGGTCCCTCGTCCCGACGTCGCTGGCGTCGCGTCCGACTTCTTCCGCGTGGTCCGCGGCCGGCACCTGGCCGCCCTGATCACGTCCGTCGATCGCGACTTCGTTGGGGGTTGCGACCGTCGCGAAATGCTCGATCCGGCAACGGGCGGATTCAAATCCAGGGGCCTTCGCGGGTGGTTATCCCGCGAGGCCTGAGGGACCCCATCTGGAACGGAAATTGATGCTGTGCGGACCACAGCGACGATTCGACCAGCTCGACCGCGAAGGAGACTCGATGCCGAAGGGAACGATCAAGCGACTCGTCAGAGACCGGGGTTTTGGCTTCATCCGCGACGATGGCGGACAGGAGTGGTTCTTTCACCGGAGCGCCGTGCGCGACTCAACCTTCGATCAGCTCAACGAAGGCCAACGCGTCAGCTTCGAAGAGGAACCCTCGAGTAAGGGACCGCGCGCTGCCGACGTGAAACCCGAGGCAGCATAGGCGCGAGCCGGCGCTCATATCGCCGTAAACCGCGTCGGACGAGACAAAAGTCTACAATGGGGAGCCGGGCGTACCTGCGGACTGGGGGCGCCCCGGCTACGGCCCTGTCCGGCGCGTCCGATGCCCTACCTTTTCCTTTTTGACATCGACGGCACGCTGGTCCTGACCGGTGGAGCCGGGAGCCGCGCAATGGCGCGTGCGTTTCGTGACGTGTTCCACGTCGACGATGCGTTCCGCGGCATCCCGATGCCCGGCCGGATGGATCCCCAGATCGTCGCCGAGGCGGCAGCTCGCGCCGGTGTCGCCCTGGACCGCCAGCCGCTGTCCGGTTTCCGTCGCCGGTATCGGGAGTGCCTGCTGGAAGAGATGGACAAGCCCGGGCCGCGCAAGGGCGTGCTCCCCGGCGTGCGCCCGTTGCTGGACGCACTGCAGGCGCGCCCGGACGTGTTCCTCGCGCTGCTGACCGGCAACTATACCGATGCCGCGCGCATCAAGCTCGAGTATTTCGACCTGTGGCGTTACTTCTCGTGCGGCGCGTTCGGCGAAGAGGCGGCCGCGCGCAACGACCTCGTTCCCGTGGCCGTCGAGCGGGCGCGCGCGTGCGGCGTGCCGCAGGCCGCGCTCGATCGGGTGATCGTCGTCGGCGACACGCCTCTCGATGTTGCCTGCGCGCATTCGGTTGACGCCATCGCCGTGGCGGTGGCGTCCGGCGGGCACTCGGTTCAGGAACTGGCCGATGGTGGCGCGGATGTCGTATTCGAAGACCTTAGCGACACGCAGCGGTTCCTGAACCTCCTCGACAACGGGTTTGAGCGGAATGCGCGCGGGATCCGGCTCTAGCCGGATTGCAGCGCGGCCCCGCCCGATGCTGTAAGATCGCTGGCGGAAGCGAACGGGGCCCGGTGGCCCTCCCGGTCTTCAAAATCGGTCGCTCCCCGCGTTTGCGGGGGGGCTGGGTTCGACTCCCAGGCGCTTCCGCCAACCCCCGGAAGTCTTCAGCGCATCACGCCAATCCAGGACGCAACGTATTTCTCGAGTTCGACAGGGCGGGCGAGCCACTGCTGACCGTCATCGGGACTCTCGCGCGACACGACGATGATCGGCGCGTAGCCGCGACGGTACAGTTCGCGCGCCTCGAGCGGCCGCTCGGCGAACGTGCCGGCGAAGACGAGGATCGCGTCGGAACGCCGAAGGGAATCCTCAGTGGGCAGAAAACGGCCGGCGCACAGGGGGATTGCCGAAGGGGCGCCCGTGCCGGCAAGGCATGGCACCAGTACACAGCTGCTTCCCAGCCGGGCGCCTGGCAGACGCAACTTGGTCGGCATTGCGCCGAGAAGGGGTTTCGAACGAACCGCGTACGTCGGTCGCTCTAGCTTTCGACCAGCCGGACTTCGCCGGCTCTCGGTCCCTTGGCCGATTCCTCGGGCGTGAACTCGACGCGCTGGCCCTCGCGAAGCAACTCGAAGACGGCGCCGCGTACCGCGCTGCGATGGAAGAAGTGTTCGATTCCTCCCTCATCCCGGATGAAACCGAACCCTTTGTCGATGAGAAGTCGTGCGATCGTCCCGGACGGCATACCCGTGTCCTCCGCTCTCGAAACCTGGGCACATCCCAGGAACTGGGCCCTCTTGCAACCGGTGCCCCTGTCTGTCGAATCACAGACGGTATGAGGCCACCCAGGAAAAAAAAGAAAACACCCCACCCTCTGGCACGGCCAAGAGCAACGTTGAGCTTAAAAGACGGGGCAAGTGTAGGGGCTTCTCCAAGCGAAGTCAAGCGCCAGCTTGTATTTGTATGCATTCGGGCCACTGGGCGGCCACGTACCACTTCTCCCCGTCATCGTCGTCCTGATCGTCGTCGTCGTCCTCGTCGTCCTCGTCCTCTTCCTCGTCCTCGTCGTAGTCGTCCGGGTCCGGATCGGGATCGATCGAGAACAGGTGCCGAGGCTGCAAACGCATGAGCGGTCCTGAGATAGCTCGGGTTGACTAAGCGCCGCTCGTCGGAGCGGCCGCTTTCTGCTGACCAGGCGGCGACGGGTAGGTCGACCAGAAATGCCGTCCGCACTGGGGACAGACCCAGAATTGGTCAGCTTTCCAGGGCTCGCCGGGCGCCGGATCGCGCATTTCCATCTGACTGCCGCAGCGCTGGCAGCGGATGCGAAGTTCGGATTCAGCCATCCCTGAATTCTAGCACGCGGTCTGCCGACGACCGGTATAGCATCTCGGCGTCGGGCACAGGCACTCCGGGGTCAGGCACCGGTTCCATGATTCCTGCAATCATTCTGGCAGCCGGCGCGTCGACGCGCATCGGCCGTCCGAAGGCGCTGTTGCCGGTGGCGCGCGGCGGCGACACGTTCGTCGCGCGGCTGCTCGGCACGTTCTCGGGCGCCGGTGTCGGCGATGTCGTCGTGGTGATTGGTGCGCACGGGGAGCGTGTGCGTGACGCGCTGACGCACCTGCCGACGCTTGCCCGCATCGTCGAGAACCGCGAGTACGAACGGGGCCAGTTGTCGTCGCTCGTCGCGGCAATCGACGTCGTCGACCGGCCGGGAGTGCAGGCCGTGCTCGCGATGCCGGTGGACATGCCGCTCGTCACTTCAGCGACGGTGCGCGCCGTCATCGATGCGTATCGGGCGACGCGCCGTCCCATCGTCCGGCCCCTCGTGGGCGATCGCCACGGCCACCCGGTACTGTTCGACCGCTCGGTGTTCGGCGATCTGCGCGCAGCGGATCCGTCGCGCGGCGCTCGGGCCATCATCGCCGCGCGTCTCCCCGACGTTCTCGACGTCCCTGTCGAAGACGCGGGCGCCATCCAGGACATCGACACGCCGGGAGATTACGAGCGCTACACCGGCTTGCGCCTCGAAGACGTGTAGTTGACTATCGACGCCGACGATGCGATCGTCGTCGCGACCTGCGGCAGCGCGCTTGCACTGTGTGAGGTGCAACCGCGCGATGCTGATCGCGGAGCGCAGGAGCGGAACCCAGGTTTTTCGGCCTGATTCCGCACGCTCTGCCGCAGGAGGGCCGGCGATGGACGCCATGGAAGCCGAGGACCTTCTCAAGAAACTCGATCGTCGGATGCAGAACGTCGAGCAGATTCTGCCAACGTTGCCGACGCGCGAGGAGATGCGCGCGGAAATCCGCGCCGAGATCCGCGAGGCGGTCCGGCCGCTGGCGACGAAGGAGGAGCTCGCGAAACTCGTGACCAACGACAAGCTCGAGGGGATTGTCGCGACGTTGGCCACCAAGGAGGATTTGGCCGCCGCGATTGCGCCGCTGGCCACGAAGCCGGAACTGGCGGCCGCGATTGCGCCGCTGGCCACGAAGGCGGAACTGGCGGCCGCGATTGCGCCGCTCGCCACGAAGGCGGAGATGCGCGAGGAGGGCGAACGGACGCGGCAGCATTTCGACGTGGTGGCCGAGAGCCTGCGGGACGACATCCGGCTGATTGCCGAGAGTCAGGTGGCACTGCAGGCCGAAGTCCGGCTGGGCAGGAAAGATCTCGATGGCAGGCTCAACAACCACGACAAGCGCATCACGCGCCTCGAGGCGTCGGATGCGCGCAAGCGCGGGCGAAAGAGCCGATAGTCGATAGTGCATCGTTGAGCAAATGCTGCGCATTGGAGTCGACCTGGGCGGCACCAAGATCGAGGCTGCGGCGGTCGCGCGGGATGGCGAGATCACACTGCGGCGCCGCGTGGCCACGCCGCGTGACGATTACGACGCGACGCTTGCGGCCGCCGCGGAACTGGTCGCCGATCTCGAACGCCATCTCGGATACCAGACCACCGTCGGCGTCGGCATGCCGGGCACGATTTCCCCCGCCACCGGCCTGGTAAAAAACGCGAACTCCGTGTGGCTGAACGGGCGCGCTCTTGACCGGGACCTGTGCGCCCGGCTGGGACGGGAAGTGCGTTTCGCCAACGATGCCAACTGCTTCGCACTCTCCGAGGCTCGCGGGGGCGCGGCGGCCGGCGCCCCGATCGTGTTCGGTGTGATCGTCGGCACCGGGACGGGCGGCGGGATCGTCGTCAACGGACGGGTGCTCACGGGCCGCAACGCGGTCGCCGGCGAGTGGGGCCACAACCCGCTGCCGTGGCCGCGTCCCGAGGAACTTCCGGGCGCCCCCTGCTACTGCGGCCTGCGCGGCTGCATCGAAACCTTCCTGTCAGGCCCCGGTCTCGCGCGCGATCACCAGGAGGCCACCGGCGAAGCGCGCTCGCCGGTTGAAATCGCGGAAGGCGCAGCCGGCGGAGATGCGGCGGCGGAGGCCAGCCTGCAGCGCTACGAGGATCGCATGGCGCGCGCGCTCGCGAGCATCATCAACGTCGTGGACCCGGACGTGATTGTGCTCGGCGGCGGCATGTCTAACCTCACGCGGTTGTACACGAACGTCCCGCGCCTGTGGTCCCGCCATGTGTTCTCGGATCGCGTCGACACGCTGCTCGTCGCGCCGCGGTTTGGCGATTCCAGCGGCGTCCGCGGGGCGGCGTGGCTGTGGGAAGAAGGGCGGGCTGGTAATGAGTAGCGAGTAGTGGGTGGCGGAACTTTTTGGATGCCGGCGCAGCGCTGAGTATACGCCGCGCGGAAGAGTTTTGACTGAGGCACGCCGCTACGCTACCATTAAAAGTTCCGGCGGGGAGCGCGGCTCCACCGGCGGCCGTTCCATCCCATGTGGGCCAGTGGCGCAGTTGGGAGCGCGCTTGAATGGCATTCAAGAGGTCAGGGGTTCGAATCCCCTCTGGTCCACCAACTTCCACTCA
>Ga0316620_10001019_pt1 | contig 11757 bp, 6 predicted proteins | sample OWC_Aug_M1_C1_D5_FD_207651 | JGI IMG/M metagenome (GOLD analysis project Ga0316620, IMG submission 207651) | Wetland soil microbial communities from Old Woman Creek delta, Ohio, United States - OWC_Aug_M1_C1_D5_B | ecosystem: Environmental > Terrestrial > Soil > Wetlands | place: USA: Ohio... | reverse complement strand
CCCATGCGGAGCTTGTGCAGGCCGCGCAGTTCTTCGCGCAGACGGTTGTAGCGGCGCGCTTTGGCGGCCTGACGCCGGAGCGAATTGAGCTGCCGCGTGACTTCCTGAACAATGTCGTTCACGCGCAGCAGGTTCTGCTGCGCCATCTCCAGCTTCATCTCCGCCGCATAGCGGCGGCTCTTGAAAAGGGTGATGCAGGCGGCCTCTTCAATCAGGCTGCGCCGGTCCGCCGGCTTGGAGCTCAGGATCTGGCCGATGCGGCCCTGCTCAATGAGCGCATAGGAATTGGGTCCGAGGCCCGTACCCTCGAGGAGGGCCTGGATGTCCTTCAGCCTGCAGCGGCGCCCGTCGAGATAGTATTCGCTCTCCCCGGAACGATAGAGGCGCCGCCCGACGGTGAATCCCTCGTGGTTGATCTTCAGATTCTCCGGCAGATTGGGCGCCGATCGCAGACTCAAGCAGAGGACGACCTCGGCAAAATTGGTTGCCTTGCGACTCTGGGTGCCGTTGAAGATCACCCCCTCCATGCGATCCGTGCGCAGGCTCTTGGCGCTCTGTTCCCCTACCACCCAGCTGATGGCGTCGGCTATGTTGCTCTTGCCGCATCCGTTGGGACCAACGATGGCCGTGCAGCCTTCATGAAAGAGGATATGAGTGCGGTCGCAAAAGGATTTGAAACCGTTGATTTCCAGTTTTTGAATTTGATTCATGCACAAACCTCGGCGATCCGCGACCGGGTGGTTGAAAAGCTATCCCGCATCTGCCGGATCAGGCGCCATCCCCGTACTGACAAACTCGCTGTTGCCCGCCTGAAGGAAGTAACGCCGGAAAATCAGGGGGAAACGGGAACCGACCCGTTGCCCTGGCCCCTTATCCCTCCGGGACAGCGTGAAAACTGATTCCTCAGCCAATTCATGCCCCGCGCAACAGCGCGGCTTGCGGAAGACCGGGCCTTCCGTCAAAGGCCGTCTCGAGCCGCAAGCCCGAGGCGGGCTGTTCTCTGCCCTCTCCCGCTCGGTTTCCGAGGCAGGGCCAGATTCCGGTCGAAAAAGTCGCATACGGCACGGTCATAGATCTCAAGTTCCGCTCCGCTCATCACCCGGGTACGTGCCGCCGCGAGCGTCGTCATATCCCGGCGCGGCTGCAATTCCTCGTAGAGCGATCGGGTCAGCCGCGCCATGGCAGCCCGATTCTCCCCCGCAATAAAGAGAATCTTCCGGTCTTCCAGGGCAGCCAGCGGCAGGCGCTCGCGCAGGGACCCGGGTGATGCCAGTTGGTAGAGCAGAAATCCCTGCCGGCAAAAAAATTCTATCAGACGATTATCGATGCCGCACGCCTCCCGGACTTCAACATCCAGGAAATCCCCGACGGAATCGTAGACCGAATCCGCGACGATTACCTGTACCTGTTTTCGCCACGCAGCCGCAGCCAATGCGGCCCGTGCCCCGACATCCGCCCCCCAGATCCCCAAACGCGTCTGATCGATGTCCGGGCGGCCTTTCAATTGATCGATCGCCGCCAGCATGTCATTCGTTTCCAGCAGCCCGAGCGTGCCGCGTCCCCTGGGAGCGGACCCGCTGCCGCGCTGTTCGTATACCAGAGAGTGAAAACCCCTCGTCCGCAACTGCGCAGCCAAGCTTAAGGCCGCTGAACGGCTCATGCCGAATCCGGGCGCAAGCACGATCCCCGGCGCCCCGCGCTCTCCGGGAATCCAGTAGCCTTCGAATCTCAGCCCATCATCGGAATCCCAGGAGATGTCTTCCGAAGGAATGAGAAAGTCCTCCGGAGTCACAAGTTCGGAAACCGCCGGCGGGTGCGTGATTCTGTAGACCAGAATGCCTGCAATTCCCAGGGCGCCGATCAAGAGTATCGCAACCGCGGCAAGCACCAGCCAGAACAGCTTGATAAGCTTGGCTTTTCCAGGCTTCCCCTTCTCCATTGGAACCCGGCTCCGCGGCACGTGACCCGATAGGCATCACTTCCCGCCAAATATAGCACATCAAACCGGCCGGACAAGGGAAAAATCACAAGATACAGGGTCTAGGAACAACTGAAACACTATATATAGAGAAATCCAATGGATCCTTTTATATACGGGTGGCTGCAGATGACGGATGGTCTTTTATTCGCGTGTCAATCGGGCCACGCACTGGAGGTAATCATCGGGGGTATCGACGTCGAGCAAGTCGAGATCCGAGAACATCCCTTCGCCCGGCGACAACCTCTTTACCTGCAACTGCCGGGATTCGGGCAATCCGGACAGCTGGTGTTCGCCTGTGCGGAGTTTCTTCTCAATGACTGGAAGACAGGAGCGCCGGTAGAGTGAGCAAACCGGATGCAGCAGGCCGTCGGACGTCACAGGCACGACGACATCGAATCCTTCTGCGTTTTCGATGAGGCTGCGGAGCAGCCTCGTGGTGGCCCCCGGCAGGTCGCAGGCCAGGGCCAGCATCAAGGGGCGCTCCGTATGGTGCAGGGCGGCGTGCACGCCTGCCATCGGGCCGCATCCCGGGTACAGATCCGCCACCATTGGCAGGCCGAGAAAGGAGTATGAGGACGGGTCGTTGGTCGACAGCAGGACCTGGTCGGTGAGCTCCTGCAGCCGCTCAGCAAGCAGCCGGACAAACGGCTTCGTTCCCAGGCGCATAAGCGCCTTGTCGCATCCCATTCGCCGGCTTTTCCCCGCGGCAAGCAGAACGGCCGCTACATCAGGGTGCCTGCCAGCGAGATCGTCCTTCACGATCTAAAACCATATCACATGAAGGAGGGACAGTCACCGGTGTCCTTTCCAAGCAAGTACACTGGTGACTGTCCCGAATGGCACTAAGTTAAGGGAATATCTGTGCAAAACCTCGACTTGGATCTGGACCTGGACGTGGGCCGGGATGATCCTGTTCGAGACGGGGCTGATATCCAGAATTCAATGTTCAATCCGTGTCCAGGTCCACGTCCAAGTCCACGTTCTGCAGGAAACATTGCTTAGCTTAGTGCCATTTGTGACTGTCCCTCTTCCGTGTTATGCTGATGGTTTGTTTATTGGGGGAGATTTCCGCAAAGTACCCTGCGAAAGAGGTTTCTGGCAATGATCAACAAGTGCTTGTCGGCGGCAGTCATATTCCTTCTCCTGCTGCTGGCTGGGAATCTGTGGCCTCAGACAGAGTTTTTTCGCCTGGAAAATGTTCGGCCCGGCATGAAAGGAATCGGCAAGACCTGCTATCAGGGAAGCACGCCAGAGGAGTTCCAGGTCGAGATTCTCGGCGTGTTGCGCGGCCTGAATCCCGGCTCCGATGCGGTGCTCGCGCGTCTTTCGGGCGGGCCGCTGGCTCAGGTGGGCATTTTCGAGGGCATGAGCGGCAGCCCGGTGTTCCTTGACGGAAAACTGCTTGGTGCGGTCGCATTCTCGTTCCCTTTTGCAAAGGAGGCCATCGGCGGCATCACGCCGATTACGCAGATGGTGGATGCCTTCGCCGAAGGGCCCGAGAGCGCTGCGCCGGGCATCAAGGTAATCCTTAAGAAGAGCGTGCTTTGGAAGTACCAGCTGCCGGAATCCGGCGGCCCGGCTTCTCCAACCGGGCCGGCAGTCACTGCCCTGGACGCGGGCCTGCAGCCTGCGCTCTCGTCTTTCACGGGGCACGCGCTCCAGCCGATCGCCACGCCGCTCAGCCTCGGGAGTCTGAGTGCCGAATCGTTGCGTCTGTTTGCCCCGCGGTTTCGTGCCCTGGGATTTGCAGTGCTCCAGGGAACCGGCGCAGCGACGCTGCAATCCGCGGCGGGTCAGCCCAAGGCGGCTGCGCCGTCCGACGGTACACCTCTCGAGCCGGGCTCCAACCTCATTATCCCGCTGGTGCGTGGCGATTTGGACGTGTCGGCAGGAGGTACGGTCACCTATATCAACGGCAAGCAGCTCTATGCCTTTGGCCACCCGCTGTTCAACCTGGGCTTCAGCCAGCTGCCGATGTATAAAGGGCGCACGATCGCGGTATTTCCCAGCCTGCAAAGCTCCTTCAAGATTCTCGAAGCAACCGAGCTGGCCGGCACGCTCCGCCAGGATAGGGGATTGGGAGTGTATGGCCTCCTGGGGGAGAATCCCGTGACCATTCCGATGCGCGTGCGCGTAACCACGGCCCGGGGCGGCAAGAAAGCGTTCCACTATGAGATCTCTCGAGACCGCTACCTTACGCCTCTGCTGATAAATCTCACTCTGTTCAACAGCATCACCGCGACGGAGCGCGCCGCCGGCGTTTCCACTCTCAAAGTCAATGGCAAGATCATCCTGAAGGGGCAGGAGCCGATCCTGATCGAGAATCGCTTCTCTTCCGAGGGCAGTTCCGCGGCCAATGCGGCACTGTCGATTGCCGCGCCGGTATATTTCCTGCTCTCATCGGGATACAAGAACCTGGAGTTCGAGGACATCGACATCGAGATATCGTCTACCGAGGACGACCGGCTCGCCTTGCTGGAATCGCTGCGGATGGACCGCTCCGAGGTCAAAGCGGGCGAGGCCTTTCGTCTGGATATTCTTTACAGGAAGGCGGATGGTGAAGTAGTCCAGGATGCCTATCCGGTGAAGATACCGGCGGAGATTCCCCCGGGCCCCATATCGATGCTGGTGGCTGACGGCACCACATTCATGGCGATGGACGCAGCCGAACAGGGAGAGGACCTGATCCCGCGGGACCTGACGCAGCTGGTCAGGTTCATCAACAATCTCCACAAGGTCGACCGTCTCTACCTGCGGCTTTTCCGCAGGCAGCCGGGTGCGGTGGTCAACGGCGAAGGCCTGCCGGGCCTGCCGCCATCCATTCTTTCTATTCTCAGATCCGATCGCAATACCGGCAGCATGAATCCGATCCAGACTGTGCCGCTGATGGAATTCGAGCTGCCCCCCGGCGACTACATCGTTACCGGGTCCAAAACCCTCAATCTCGAGATCAAATCCTGACCGGGAGATCGAGCGGAACGGACTCTCTGGAACCTTAGATTCTTGGAGCCATCGATGCGACACCGAGCGCCAATCCTGATGCTGTCCTTGCTGGCATTTGTCTGCACTTTGCTGGCTGTCACGCCACAATTCTGGGAGAATTTCACGCAGGAGGACCTGCTCAAAGGTACGCTGACGCGGGTGTCCCTGAGTGCGGACGGCAGGCTTTTCCTGGCGCCGGCATACGAAATGGTATATGACACCGGCCAGCCCTACATATTCTCCATGGTACGCGACAAGGCGGGCAACCTCTATCTCGGCACCGGCCACGAAGGCAAGGTCTTCAAGGTCGATCCCCAGGGCAAAGGTTCTCTGTACTTCCAGTCCAAGGAACTGGATGTGTTTGCCCTGGCTCTCGATGTCGCAGGAACGCTTTTTGTCGGCACTTCCCCGGACGGCAAGGTCTATAAGGTAACCGGACAAAACCAGGCAACCGAGTTCTGCGATCCGGATGAGAAATTCATCTGGGCACTCCAGTTCGACGATACCGGCACGCTCTTCGTGGCCACCGGGGGCAAGGGCGCCATTTACAGGGTGAAGAGCAACGGTGAGAAGACCACCTTCGCCACGCTGGAGGACGGCAACGTCACCTGCCTGGCGCGCAACAGCAACGGCAGTTTGCTGGCGGGAACATCTCCCGGGGGCATGCTGGTGGAGATCTCGCCGCAGGGCAAGGCGTTCACGCTGCTTGACACCCCCATGGAGGAAATCCGCGCACTGGCCGTCGATCGCTTCGGCACCATTTACGCGGTGGCGGCAAGTTCGAAGTCCGGAGGCAGAGCGCCTGTTTCCGGTGGCACGACCCAGGCGGCGGGAGGAGCGCTGCCTGTTGCCGCCATCCAGATCCTGGCCAATCTGGCGGAAAAGTCGAAGGAGGCCAAGCCTACGGTGACGGCGCCGGGCGGCGAAAAAGACGCGGATGGCTCGAAGTCCTCCATCATGGCCATTGCCAAGAGCGGCGGTACCGAAACGATTTACAGTTCCGAGGACCGGATGGTCTACGATCTCCTGGTGCGCGGCGATGACACCCTGCTCGCCGCCACGGGCGGCAAGGGGCGCATGCTGTCTATCGACGCGGCCAAACAGGTCGCCGTGGTGACGGATTCACCGGAAGAGCAGATGACCCGGATGGTGGCTGCGGGAGACTCGATCTTCGTGGCCGGGAGTAACCAGGGGAGGGTGTACAGGCTGCAATCGCAGCAGGCCCAGACGGGCACCTTCGAATCGCGGATCCTGGATGCCAAGGTAATCGCTGCATGGGGCAAGATCGCCTGGCGCGCCACCAGCACCACCGGCGGCAGCCTGAAAATCTCGACACGGACCGGTAACACCGACAAGCCGGACAACTCCTGGAGTGACTGGAGCCTCCCATACGCTTCCCCGGGCCAGCAGATCCCAAATCCCAAAGCCCGGTACCTGCAGTATCGCGTTGTTTTCGAAAGGGGAGTCAAGACCGCGGGCAACGACATCCTCGAGCGGCTGCAGATTGCCTACCTGCAGGAGAACCTCCGCCCGCAGATCGTCAGCCTGACGATACTGCCGCCGGGCGTATCCCTGCAAAAGACCCCGAGTCTGTCCGGAAGCTCCATGGGAGTGAGCATTTCCCCGACAACCCCGGACGGTCAGTCTTTGAATTCGCCGCGGCTCCGCGGCAAGGACGGCACTACTTTGCCGCCGCGTCAAATCCTCCAGCCGGGGGCACAATCCTTCACCTGGAAGGCCACGGATGACAACGAGGATGATCTGGAGTACGCCATATATTTCAAAGGCGATGGCGAATCCGACTGGAAGCAGCTGGCCAAGAAGCTGACGGACACTTTCTATACTCTCGACGGCACCGCACTCCCCGACGGCGTGTACACGCTGAAGGTGGTTGCCAGCGACGCTCCAGCCAATCCCTACGGCAAAGGCCTGATCGGGGAACTCACCTCGAAACCGTTCGTGATCAGCAACGCGACGCCGGCCATCACGATTTCGACGCAGCAGGTCACCGGCAAACGGGTGGAAATCACCTTCCGTGCCACGGTGGGCACAGGGCACATTGCCAGCGGCGAGTTCTCCGTGGACGGCGGCGAGTGGTTCCTGGTTTTCCCCTCCGACGGCATCGCGGACTCCACGGTCGAGGACTTCCAGGTGACCACGCCCGATCTGCTGCCGGGAGAGCACCTGATCGGCTTGCGTACCAGCGATGCCCTCGGCAATACCGGCACCACCAAACTTGTCGTCAAGATCCCGTGATCGGACGCATCGGGCTTCGACCTCCGACTTCCGACCTCAGACCTCAGACCTCCGACCTCAGACTTCCGACCAGGGCAGGGGGTCTGAGGTCGGTAGTTTCGGAGCAGCCGTTCCTCATGCGACTTTGGCGCACCCGGTGACGCATGAAAAAGAAAAAACAGCCACGGATTACACGGATTTGACTGACGGCCCTCTTCGCGAGAGACAGCAATCAGTGAAATCCGTGGAATCCGTGGCTGCTTTTTAGAGCAAAACGTTTGTTTTCGGAGCAGAGGTTGGAGATCGCATGGCAGCGGATTTCTTCAAATTGGCCACCTCCTGAAGGCTGAGCTTCCGGTACTTTCCGATTTCCAGTCCCTCCAGGGTGAGCGGGCCGATGGCGGTTCTCACCAGCTTGAGCACCTGAAATCCCGCAGCTTCCATCATGCGCCGGACTTCCCGATTCTTTCCTTCCTCGAGGATCACCTCGATCCGGCTGTATTTGCCGCGATCGGCGATCCGCCGGACCGAACGGGGGCGGGCCCAGTCGCCACGCTTGATCCTGATTCCGGCGAGGAGGGTGGCGATCGTCTCGTCGCTGATGATGCCGTTCAATTTGACCAGGTATCTCCTGGAAATGCCGGAGGCCGGATCGGTCACGAAATCGGCGAATTCGGTGTCGTTCGTGAGCAGGAGAAGCCCTGAGGTGTCTTTGTCAAGCCTGCCGACCGGTGCCACCCAGGGCAGGCCGCCATCCAGAAAATCATAGATCGTGTCGCGCGCTCCCGGGTCGCCGTGGCTGGTGATCACGCCTTTGGGCTTGTAGAACAGGAGGTAGATTTTGCGCGCCGGTCTCAGCCGTTTGCCGTCGAGATGGATGGGATCAACGGCAGGGCGCACCCAGGCATCAGGGTCCCGCGTGATGCGGCCGTTGACCTTCACGCGGCCGGCCCGGATTTGTTCCCGCGCGGTCGTCCGCGAGGCAAGGCCGAAGCGCGAAAGCACCCGGTCAAGCGTCATGGCGCTCTTCGTTTTCATCCTCTCCATGTATCACACACGGACCACAGCGTTAAGGGAAATATCCAGACGCACCGGTTTCGAATCGACAGATGAAGTCCCCGAAGGGGATCGTTGGGGCGTTTGGAAGCCTGGGGCCCGTCGCCAGCGTGGGCCAACCAAATGTACGATAAGGCCGTTTTACGTCCAAAATCCGAGTGACGGTCGCAATTGGTGAACTTCCGCAGTTACTGAATCGTCCAATTGATATAAGATTGAGCAACACCTCTGCGATCACCAACGTCTCATTGCATCGGAGACGGCGATGTTGGACAGAATGATCACTTTTGCCGGAACTGCAAAAAAGACCAGCCCTTGCTTATTTCCATCGCGTGTGCGTCAACTGCCAACATTTGCATATGTGTTTTTCATCTGCAGTTGTGCTTTTTCATTTCAGCAAAGCCGTGGCTCCAATGAGATGAGCGCAAGCATACGAACATACTGGCCGCGCACGCAATACACATTGAGAGTGGATTCCAAACTCGTCGAAGTGGACGTTGTGGTCCGCGACACGCGGGGCCGCGCGATCGGGGGCCTCAGTAAAGATGATTTTGTGGTAGAAGATGCAGGCAAGAAGCCGGAGATCACAACGTTTTCCGTCGAGACGTTCGTTCCGATGGCGGTGGAAGCGCGGGCTCCGGAAGCCAGGCAGTCGATGCCCGAGAGTGCAAAATCGCTGCGCTCGGCGCAGCCATTGCGATACGTAGCTCTGCTCTTCGATGACTTCAGCATGGCCTTTTCCGATCAGTTCTCTGTAAAAGCCGCGTCCAGGCGCTTTTTCAAGGAGGGCCTCGCACAGGGTGACCGCATCGGGCTGTTTACCACATCCGGAAAACAGATTGTGCCTTTTACCGATGACGTGACAAAACTCGTGCCAGCCGTCGATCGGTATAATTCCTTTCCGCGCACTCCGGACGGCGGCATTTGCCCCAAACTGACGCCTTATGACGCCTACGTAATTGCGAACAAGATTGATTTTGAGACGTATGCTGTCAAGAGTGCGGAATATGTGCGATGCATCAATCCACGCGCTGGAGGGGGATCCCAACCCATTCTTCCAGGCAAATCCGGGCCTTGGCCTTTTCCTGGCACCAGTCCGGTGATGATGCAGGCCGAGGCCATGTGGATCCAGATTCGCGACACCTCGAAACGTGCATTGGAAAACACGCGCGAACTTGTGGACTACATGGCGCAGTTGCCTGGAAGGAAAATGATTTTGATGGCATCCTCGGGCTTCCTGGTAGGAACGCTGGAAGAAGAGCACCAGAAGGTGATCAACCATGCCCTCCATGCGGAGGTTGTCATTAATACGCTCGACGCCAGAGGCCTCTATGCAGAGGATCCGCCGGAAGTGACACGCGGCGTTGATGAGCGTTCCATCCGGCGCATGGTGGAGTTGGGGACGAGACCGAAGGACCTCAATAAGGATGTCATGTCGGTTCTGGCGAGAAGCACAGGTGGTTTGTTCTTTGAGAACAACAACGATCTCAGCCTCGGCTTTCGCGAACTCGGCATGGTGCCGGAGGTTTCCTATCTCCTCGGGTTTCTGCCCCAGGAGGCCCCTGATGGAAAGTTCCATGGTCTCAGAGTCCGCTTGAAATCCAAGAACACCTATATGATTCAGGCGCGGCCTGGATACTGGGCGACCGCGAGGACTCAGCCGGCCCCCGCTGCCCAGGAACAACGAAGAATCGACCACCTGGTAATGGGAGCGGAAGAATTAGGGGAACTGGCAGCCGTTATCAGCTCGGAACCTTCAAAAACTGACAACGGAGAACCTGCCCTTGAGGTCGTGATTACGATCGATGCCCGAAAATTTCACTTTGTCGAAAAGGATGGTCTGCGCACACAAAATCTGGTTTTCATCGCATCCCTGTTTGACGAAAACGGCGCTTTTGTGACAGGCACGGAGCTGCAGGTTAAGTTTGCCATGCGCGAACCCACCTACACTCGCTTCACCCAAACTGGACTCGAAATGTCGGTCCCTCTACAGGCACCACGCGGGACGTACCGCCTCCGTGGCGTGGCACAGGAAGGAATCGACGGCAAAGTCGTTGCGTCATCGTTTCCGGTACAAATCCGCTGAAGATGCCGCAACCGTTGCTTTCTGCTTTCCATGATTGCGCAACGGTGATGCCTGTAACTGCGGGCGTAATAACATCATGTGCAAATAGGTTCGGATTTTGGCCGTATTGTCCGCTTACCGGACAAATCCCAGAGAGCAAACCCCTACCTAGCCGATTCTCACCTCGTTATCTTTTTGAAGGCCTGAATGAGATCCGACCGTATTCCCGCCGGGATCTCTGGTATCGCCGAAGTTTCTACCGACAAAACGGAAGTCCTTGTCCTCGCAGCTATTTCTTGTAGCTCAGCCCAAAACCGAAAATGTACTTGTGATTGACACGGTTTTTATAGGCATAATCAAAGGCCTCGGCATAGCCAGGAACATCGGGAGCATTCTTATCCACGGCCGCCTGATCCGCTGGAATGGTGAGAGGGAGCTTCCCTGTTGGATTAAATCTACCGCGCAAGACGTCGAGCACCGCTTCGGCCTTGACGTCGAATGTCGCCAAAAGCGCTGCTGCTCCGGGCTCGACTTCATTGATGACCCAGGGATTGATCAGGTTGATCACGAGCACGGTCGGTTTGGTTGCCTCGATCTTTTTGACTTTGGCTATATCGATGCCAGTGAGCGGACCGAGCGCGATATCAGAGTAGTCATGTTCGGGCCTCTGATAAACGCTCGGCCGAAGCCAGACAAACGCCACATCCGCCTGATACAGGGAGTCTACAACCTGCACTGATGAATCCTTGGCAAGCAGCGCCTTCAACGAGGCGGTCTGCCTTTGGCTATTCGTTTGCCCGCCGGATTCACCTGCACCACCCCCTGCCGCTGCCCCCTGCCGTCCCTCTGCGCCTCGACCCTGTCCTGCCGCAGTTTGTCCCGCTGCGCCTCGATCGCCTCTGGCCGCCCCGGCCCTTTGACCTCCCAAGCCGCCACGTCCGCCGGACGCAGGTTCGGCAAAGATCTCCACGTAGATCTTCTTTGTGTCCATGATCGGCAAGAGCTTTGTTTCGTTGCGCAGGAGGACGATCGACTTCCGGTGTGCTTCGTCGGCTCGCGCGGCGGATGCGGTTGAATTTGCGATCGCCTGGGCCTTTTCGGGATCCGTGTAGGGATCCTCGAACAGCCCGAGTCGGAATATCTCTTTGAGCAGATACGTGACGGAAGGATTGAGTTCGGATTCCTCAAGAAGGTGCTGGTTGACCGCGTCGATGAGTCCCTGGGGACTGTTGTTGTCCGAGAAGATGTTCACTCCTGCCTTGACAGCCTTGGCGAAGCGCTGCGGCAATGTCAGGTCCTGCACGCCAAAGGCGTTGTTGCCAAGGATACCGGAGTCCGTATTGATCACACCTTTGAACCCCATGCGTTCGCGCAGCAGCTTCGCAAGAATGGTTTTGTTGTACGCGGAGGCAACCTCTTCAAACTGCTTCTTGTCGGA
>Ga0316620_10001018_pt1 | contig 11763 bp, 15 predicted proteins | sample OWC_Aug_M1_C1_D5_FD_207651 | JGI IMG/M metagenome (GOLD analysis project Ga0316620, IMG submission 207651) | Wetland soil microbial communities from Old Woman Creek delta, Ohio, United States - OWC_Aug_M1_C1_D5_B | ecosystem: Environmental > Terrestrial > Soil > Wetlands | place: USA: Ohio... | reverse complement strand
TATTTCGCCTTGCGCACCACGATGCTCCAGTGACTGTCGCCCTGGTTCACCCCGACCAATTCGTGACGCACCTTGTTCACCCATTCGGGGATGTCTTTGGCCGATCCCTTGTCGGTCGACAGGACTTCGATTTCGTCGCCGATCTGCACCAGTTTCAGCGCCGCGATCAGTTCCATCAGCGGTCCCGGGCAATAGGCGCCGCGGGCATCAACGGTTCGTCGTTCGGTCACTGGATCCGGCTCCCCATTTCGCTATAGCGTGACGAACTGCCCGCCCTCGGCGTCCGACAGGAACTTGGTCAGGCCGAGCGCGCCGTCGAACAACCCGTCTTCCAGCCGATCGATATCCCAGCCCTGCACGTCGAGCGCCATGGAGCAGGCCCAGAGCTTGAGATCGCCGAGTTCCTTGCCCTGGCGGAACAAGGCGATGGCATCCGGTGCCCGCTTTTCCGTCAACAGCCTGGAGAAGGCGCCGCCGTGGTAGCGGACTGCCGGCTCGATGCCTCTGGCGAAGGCGAAGATCGCATTCATGCTGACGAAGACTTCCACCGGGCGCTCGGAAACCGCGCCGACGGAGGCCATCATCGCCGCCATCTGCAGCTTTTCGTGCTCGCCGGAGCAGAGCAGTATGTAAAGGGGACTTGTGCTCACCTGCGCCCCATCGTCCGATCTGGCTTACGCCGTGCGCTTGATCAGGAAGCTGTAGACTTTGTCCTCGACCTTCGATTCCATCAGCTGGTTGCCGGTGGTGCGGCAGAAGGCCTCGAAATCCTTCACCGCCCCGGGGTCGGTCGCCAGAACCTGCAACGTTCCGCCGGTTGGCAGGTCCTTCAGCGCCTTCTTCGTGCGCAGGATCGGCAGCGGACAGCTGAGCCCCTTCGCATCGAGTATCTGATCTGCCATGTTACCTCCTTGATAGGATATTGGTGAAACAGTCCAGTTCGCCGCTCAAATGAACAGGTTGATGTCGCACTTGGTGGCGTTTTCGATATAGGTCGCGGCGCCCCCGACGGTCGGGCCCTCGATCATGTCGTCCATGGTGTATTCGAACAGGTCGAGCGTCATCTGGCAGGCGATCATCTTCACGTCCGCCTCCACTGCCATCTGTCGCAGCTCCTCGATCGACGCGACGCCCTTCTTCTTGATCAGGTTCTTCATCATCGTTGTTGCCATCGCATCCGCGCCCGGCATGGCGGAAACCAGGTTCGGCATCACCATATGCATGCCCATCATCGGCATCTTCATCGCCGGATTGCCGAGCGTGGAAATCTCGAGATCGAGCTTCTTCTTCAACAGGGTCAGCCCGTAGAAGGTGAAGAACATCGTCACCTCGAGTCCCATGGCCGCCGCGGTCGTCGCCAGAATGAACGGCGGATAGGCCCAGTCGAGCGTCCCCTTGGTGACGATCAACGACATGCTCTTGGTATTGTTCGCTACTTCGCTCATCACCCGAATCTCCCGTGTTGTCCCCGCGAAATTTCCCGCTACTGACAGCCGGCGAAGCCGTCGGCCGCCATCTTCGCCTCGTAGGGCGCGGCCACCGCCTGGCCGGGCGTAAGACCTGCCTTGACCGATGCCCAGTCGCTCGGCCGCACCTTTACCATCCAGCCGGCGCCGTAAGGTTCGGCATTGGCGAGCTTGGGGGTGCCAACGAGATCATCGTTCACCGCCACCACCTCGGCATCGAAGGCGATCTTCGCTGGCCCAACCCACTTGCCGGACTCGATGGTGGCGCAGGATTTGCCGGCCTGCACCGGCCGGCCTGCGCGCTTCGGCGTAAAGGCGACGAGCTGCCCGGCCAGCGCCGCTGCGACCGCGGTCATGCCGAGTGTCACCGTCCCGTCGCCGTTGTCGCGATACCAGATGTTGTTCGCAACATCGTAGAGAAGGTCGTCTGGCAGATTGCAGCCGCGCACGGTGGGCATGGATCCTCCTCCTCAGTCAGCTGGTTGAAGCGCCCGACGGCGCAACGGCGTCCTGCGCATGCAACGGACGCGACGAGCAGCAGAATTCGCCGAGACCGGCAACTTCGAGCTTGCCGCCGACGAACAACGCCAGATGGCGCGCAACCATGGCCGCCAATCGGATGCGTTGCGCGGTTTTCGGATGTTCGGGCTCGTGCTGTAGCAAATTGTGGTGATAGACCAGCTCCCGGCAGGTCTCGCGACAGGCATTGAAGCTCGGGTCGCGCTTGGCGCCCTGGCGCTGAAGCGCCAGCAGTCGGAACCCCTCCCGCAATTTGTCGGTCGGCACCTCGCCTTGCGCCTCGATCCAGCGTTCCAGGATGGTTTCGCCGATCTGCAGCAATACCGCCGACTCTCGTATTGCGGCCGCCCGGAGCTCGTCGTCGCCTGTAGCCAGCGTCCGCTCGAGCGATGTGGCGATCTCCTCCAGGGTCATGCTCGTCGCGACATTCGCCATCAGCCGAGCCCCCGGGCGCGCAACAGATCGCGTGCATCGGAGAGGTTCTCCTGTACGCCGACCTTGCGTGCCGAAAGCCCGAGCGCCATGCCGAGCAGCTGGGTGAAATAGAGGATCTTCACCTTGGTTGGCCGCCCGAAAACCTTTTCCGCCCGCGCCTGGTGCATCTCGAGGCCGGTGTGGCACGTCGGGCATTCGGTGGCGATCACATCGGCGCCGCAGGCTTCCGCCGTGGTCAGGAGGTTCAGCACCAATTTGGTCGATGTGTCGGAATCGGAGAGCGTATGCGCGCCGCCGCAGCAGGCGGTCTTCAACGGATATTCGACGCACTCGGCACCGGCAGCGGCCAGGAGATCATCCATGAAATGCGGCTTCGCGGTCGATTCCGAGCCCGGCCCCTGATCCTTTTCCGGAAAGATATGTCGCGGCCGCGTGTACATGCAGCCGTAGTAGTTGGCGATCTTGAGGCCCTTGAGCGAGTTCTTGACCCGTTTTTTCAGCCCTTCCTCGCCGACCGACTCCTTGATCCAATCCAGCGCATGAATGGTGGAAACCTGGCCGGCTTCGTAGGTCTTGTGGCCGGCCTTCTGCGACAGCCGATCGACCACGTCGCGCGATGCCGCATCATGGCTGAGGTCGTATTCCGCCTTCTTGAGATTGTGATAGCAGCCGTTGCAGGGTGCCATCACGGTGTCGAAACCCATATCCTCGGCGATGCCAAGATTGCGCGCCGAAAGATAGGTTTGCAGCTTCGGGTCGACGTTTTTGACTTCCATCGCGCCGCAGCAGTTCCAGTTCTTCAGCTCGACCAGATCGAGGCCGAGCGCCTTGCCGACCGCCTTGGTCGAACGGTTGTAGGCATGACCGGTGCCTTCCAGGGCGCAGCCGGGATAATAGGCGACCTTGCGATACTTGCCGGCCATCACTCCGCTCCTTGTCCGTCGAGCCCGAGCGCCCGGCGATCGGCCGCCTTGCGCTCGGAGACATATTCCGCAATTGCCGCCTCGGCGCGGCGCCAGCCACGGGTGCGCGGCCGGAACAGGCCGGCAAGACCAAGCCGCACGAGAAAGGTCACCGGCAGGCGGAAGATCAGCCCGCGTACCAGCCCGACCAGCCAGTCCTGCAGCAGCGGCTGGCCGGTGCGGGCGAAGAACTGGCGCATCACGCGGCTCTCCTCGATCTTGCCGGTGGCGAAGACCTGCTCGGAGAATATGTCGTCGAACTTCGTCGACGGACTTGGCGGCGTATGGCCTTTCAGCTCCAGCCAATGGCTGGTCGCCTTCATCACCCCTTCGGGATTGACGTCGCGCGGACAGGCGTAAGTGCATTTGTTGCAGGAGACGCACTGCCAGATGATATCCTTATCACGCAACAGTTCCTCTTCCAGGCCCATGCGGATCAGATAGATCCAGTAGCGCGGGTTGAATTCGGGATTGATCGCATTCACGGTGCAGGAGTTGGTGCAGGAGCCGCATTGCCAGCAGCGGTGCACATATTCGCCACCAGGCAGCGCGGCGATCTCTTCCTGCAGGGCCTCGTTATAGTCAGTGACCGCCCGGCTCTTGATGAAGGTGCTCCAGTGTCCGGAGACATCGACTCCATCGAGCGTCAGGTTGTCGTGCGTTAGCAGGTTTTCCGGCCGGATCAGCGATTTCTCATGGATCGGCATCGGCCTGTCCTCTTCACGAACTCAGACGCCGGCTCTCGGCCAGCACATGGGCGGTGCCGTCGATCAGCTTCAGCCGCGTACGGCCGGTCTCGCTGTCGACCGCATCGAGTCCGAGCAGGCGGCGGGTATGTGCCATCGGGTCCTCGGCACCGCAGAAATCCGCTCGCAGAAACTGGCCGCCGCGGTCGTTGATGTAGGAGGCATAAATATGGGCGCAGAGCAGATCGAGGTAGAACGGCAGTTCGCGATACACGCCGTTCTCATGCAGAAAGCCTTCCAGCTCTTCCCGCAGAGCGGCGAAGGTGGCGAAATCGTCGGCGACCGGAATGGCCGCGCCGTCGGTAGCGTCGCCATACCAGATCTCGCGCAACACGCCGGTATTGGTCTTGGCGTCCCACATCCAGCGGGTCATCAGCGGATAGTGATCCGGCACGGTGAAATGCAGCACTTCAGCGGCGAGATCGCGCACCCAGCGATGCTCGCGATCGACCGGAAAGCTGCCGAGGAAGGCGGCGATCCGCGCATCGGCCGTCGATCGATCGGACCAGCCGGACAGGAGGCGGACGAGGTGGCCGCGCATGACTGGAAAGCCGTATCGGCCGAGCCAGGGGCCGACGCGCCGGCGCACCGGGGTAATGAAGGTGCAGAGGTCGTAGAATTCGCCCTCGGTCAGAGCTTCGATCCGGCCCTTGCCCAGCACCTCTTCGAACAGGGAGGCCTTCAGCGCCAGAGCCCCGACGTAGCGTTCGATGCCGCCGGTGGCCTCGGCTGCTTCGGCCAATTGCTCGAAGGACTGCCGCAGCTTCGGGCCGCTCAGGTCGAGCACCGGCTTGGCCGTCGCCGGCGCCGGTTTCGCCTTCTGGAGGCCGAAGCTCCACATCACTCGGCCGCTTCCTGCGCCTGGCCGCGCGCCAGGGCGAGCGCCGCCATCGCCGCCGCCTGACCCTGCGCGATCGAATCGTCGATCGTCTCGGGGCCGGTGGCGGCACCGGCAACAAACACGCCGGGCCGCGAGGTTCCCGACATGCTGCTGTAGGTCGAGGCCTTCTGGATGTGCCCGTATTTCTCCAGCTTGATGTCGAAGACCGCGCTCAGCGTCAAATTATCGACGTTCGGGTCCATGCCGATGGCATGCACCACCATGTCGAAGGGAATGGTGATCGGACGCTTGACCAGCGTGTCCTCGCCCTTGACGATCAGGCGCTTGCCGTCCGAGGTGACCTCGGCGATGCGGGACTTTATGTACTTGACGTTGTGCTTTTCCTGGCTCTCCCAGTAATACTGCCCCTCGTAGAGGCCGAAGGTGCGGATGTCCATGTAGTAGATATAGACGTTGCACTTCGGCAGCTCCTCGCGGATCTCCATGGCGATATTGGCGGATACGGTGCAGCAGATCTTGGAGCACCATTCGCGGCCGATCTGCCGGTCGCGCGAGCCGACGCACAGCAGGATGGCGACCCGCTCCGGAACCCTGCCGTCGGACGGGCAGCGCACACCCTTGCCGGACGAGAACATCTGTTCGACCTGGGTCGTGGTTACGACATCCGGGTAGGTTCCGAAGCCCCATTCCGGCTTGTTCACCGAATCGAAATGGGTGAAGCCGGTGCAGAGCACCGCCGCGCCGCATTCATGCACCTTGCCGTCGGAAAGCGTTGCCAGGAAGGCGCCGGGCGCGCCGGCAAAAGTCTTGATCGAGCTATTGCGGTGGATCTCGATCAGCGGATTGGCTTCGACGCGGCGGACCATGCCGCCGATGGCGTCCCTGGCCCACTCGCCCGACGGCACCAGCTTGGCATAGCCGGACAGGATCGGCGCGCCGCCGAGCCGGTCGGCTTTGTCCACCAGCAGAACCTTCTGACCCATGCTGGCCAGGGCATGGGCCGCGGAAAGCCCGGAAGGGCCTCCGCCGAGGACGAGGATCGGTCGTGACATTGGCGCCTTAGCCTTGCGGTGCGGCGATCGCCGGCTTCACATAGCCCGGGCCGGAGGTGATCGCCCGTTTGGGGTCGTACAAAGTCTCGATCCGGCCGGCCGCCACCTCCTTCAGGTAGGCTTCGAATTCCGCTTTAGCCTTCTGCCAGTCGATGCCGAGCCGCTCCAGCAGCCCTTCGAACGGCGAGGCATGCCAATGCAGCTGCGCCAGCTTGTAGGGATGGGCGCCACACACCAGCGCGGCAAACTGGCAGTCGGCCAGGATCGGCAATGCATAGACCTTGTCGACGGCCCGGCCGATCCACTGGTTCTTGTCCAGCGTGGTGATGCAGCCGGTGTCGTGGCCGACCATCACGTCGGCCCGGGCTTCGTCGACCGCCACCTTGATCTTGCGATCGATGGCGAACGAGCGGGTGAACTCCCGCTCGCCGATGATGTGGCGAAAGCCGAAGCCGCAGCAATCGTACCAGGTGGAATAATCGATCACCTGGGCGCCAAGGGTCTGCATCAGGCCGGTCGAAACGGCGACGCGATTGCCATCCATCACGGTATCGTCATAGATCACGTCCTCCGGCACCATCTTGTAGACGTGGCAGGCCGGATGAATGGTGGCGCGGATGCCGCTGCAATCGATCACCTGATGCTGCTTGACCCGTTCGCGCATCACATGCAGCCATTCGGAATAATGGACTACCTCCTCGGGAATCAGCAGCTTGCCGTCGACCAGCCGGCCGAGCTTGGCCAGGATCTTCTTCACCTGCTCGCGCAGCTTGGCCGAATGCAGCAGGAAGCCACGCATCTCCTTGTAGTTCCCGAAGGAGGTGCCGCAATGCACCAGCGGGTAATAGTAGCCCTCCGGCAGGCCTTGCGCCTTGGCCGATACATAGGCCTGGTGGAAATTGCGCAGGAACACCGCGGCTAGGCTGACCACGTTGCCGATGCCGGAACCGTGATAGTTCCAGGCGGTGCAGGAGGTCTGGTCGGTTTCGTCCAGATAGCGGGTCCCGAGCTTGTTCATCAGCCACAAGAGGGAGGTCGGATAGCCCGGAATGTTGCCGCATTGGCCGCAGGACTTGTGATGCCAGAGCTGGTTGGTCGGGATCCGCTTCTCCCAGCCATAGAGCGTGCGTGCGGTGACCGGCTCATGCTGCTCGGTGATGCGGTGGACGATGATCTCGCCGTCCTTCTCCAGCTGCCACATGGCATCGCGCACATCCTCGACGCGATCCTTGCTGGTCAGCATCGAGCGGCGATCGATCTTCGCTTCGACCCAGGAGGTCGCAGCCTGGGCCTGCTCCGGGCTCAGATTGCTGGGACGCCATTCGGTGCCGAAGCCGGTGAAGGCCTGATCCGTCTTGCCGGACTTATCCATGGGTTCCTCCTCTCAATGCCGCCGCCGGCGTGCGGCAGCAGGCAAAGCAGCTAGTCCTTATTTTCCTCAAGCCATTCGGCGTATTCTTCGCGCTTCTCGTCCATGATGTCGTTGATGACATCGAACAGGTTCTCGTCGATCGACTCCAGCTGGTCGAGCACGCCGGTCGCTTCCCAGATGGTGTAGAGCTCCACCGAAGTCTTCAGGTTGACTTCCCAGGCGGTGTCCATGGTGTGCATGGTCGGCATCGGAATCGCCTTGCGCAGCAGGTTGAGCGGCGCATCGACCTTGGTCACATTGGGGCCCCAGTCGGGGAAGGCATCCCGGGTAATCATGTTCGGCGCCAGCTGGTTGCCGGTGGAGACGACCTTCAGCAGCACCCGCGAGAACGGCCGGAGCACGTCCTTTGCCGATTGCATGCCGTGCTTGATCGCCACCTCGCGCATGATCATCACCAGCCCGCCCGGCGAATTCTCGAACGGGCAGCGGGCGGCGCAGGTGTAGCACTGGGCGCAGGCCCAGATCTTCTCCTGCATAGCGTCGTAGATGCCTTCGAGATTCTCGGTCCAGAGCAGCTGGACGATTTCACGCGGCGAATAGTCGTAGTAATGCGCCGATGGACAGGTCGCGGTGCAGATGCCGCAGTTCAGGCAGCCGTGCAGTTCATGGTCGTACAGCATGTGCGAACGGATGTCGTCGAACACCGTCTCGAGGGTCTCATAGGGCACCACCGGGCTGCCCGATACCGGGTCGCCGATGGTCGTCTTTGTCCCGGTCATGCCGGCCCCGCTCGCTGCGCTCAATAGCTCAGTACCCTTGCGTTGTCATTTTCCATCACTTCTTCGATCAGCTTGGCGCCGCCGACGATGCCCTCGCATTCAGGGATCAAGTCGGCTTCGGTCATGTCGAAGAGATCGAGATTGGGGGAGCAGCAGTAGAACTTCACGCCCGCCTCGTGGGCGTCCTTGATGAAGTCGTAGACCGTCTTGGGCGAACCCGGTTTGACGACCAGCTTTTCGGCAACGCCCTTCTTCATCAGCTGGCCTGCGGTCGCCGTGCAGATCACCTCGACCTCGTAGTCCATCGCGGCGGCGACCGTCGCCTGGAAGAAGGGCGCGCCCAATTCCTCGCCGTTCCGCGGATCGGTATTGACCATGATGATGATCAGCTTTTGCGCCACTGCCCTGCTTCCTCCCGGGTAAACCTGCGCCTCGGCCGCCCGCGGCCGGCTGGTTTCCGCGACGACAGGCCCGTCGTTGGCCGATTATTTTACGCACAAAGGATGTTCAATGCCAGCATTATATTCAGTTTTTCATATCTATGGCGTCGGAGGCGATGGTCGGCGATCGGACCGGCAATTCCGCCATCTGCCGCCATCTGCGGCGGAAATTGCTCCTGCGCTTGCCGGGATCGGGCTATTTGGCAGGGCTGGCCTTGCGCTTTCCCTTGGCGCTCCTCGACGCCGTCGCGCGCTCGCGCGCCGAAGCCTGCACATTGCCGCGCGGCCGTTTTGCTGCCAGCGGCGTGCAATTGGCGACGCCGCCTGGACAGAACAGCTGGTACAAGAGCCCGATCACCTGCTCCGCCTCCGGACTTCCGAGCGAATAGGCAATGGTGCGAGAATTGCGCCGCGTCTTCACCAGCCCATCCTTGCGCAGCCGCGCGAGATGCTGCGACAAGTGCGGCTGCCGCATGCCGAGCCGCTCCTCCAGTTCGCTGACCCGCATTTCGCCTTCGGTGAGGTGACAGAGGATGAGCAGCCGGTGCAGATTGGCCAGCGTCTTGAGGAAGCCCGACGCCGTGCGGGCGTTACGCTCCATCTCCAATATATTCATCTTTTATAATTTATCCTTCCGGAATTAATCGGGCCGCTATATAAAACGATAAGGCATCCATGGCCAGGAAGAAACGTCGATACGCAGAATCCCAGGGAGATTGCATGGTCTGCGAACCGAACCACGGGATGGACGGTTTCACGCCGAGGCGGGCATCAGATGCGTCGTCTTGATCAGGCCTACCATGATGTCGGCAAGCGCCGCGGCGATCTCGCCCTGGACCGCCCGGAGGCGCGGCAGTACCGCGGCGGTATCGTCCGGGACTTCGTCGAACTCCATGATCAGATCCTCGATCATGGCCGATTTGACTCCCGGATGTCCGAGAAAGCCCAACGCCCGATCGCCGATCTGGAACAGCGCCGGTTCGCCGCCCGGACCTTGAGCCAGTATCGCGGCACCCGCCGGCAGTACGGGCCGGTCACGCATATAGACCGCGAAGGGAAACGCCGCGGGGACGTGGCCGGCCAGGACGTGCGGCCCGGTGCGGCGGGCGGTAGCGACGGCGAAGCGAAGCGGTGCCTCCTCGGCGCCGCCGCCTGCCGCCGCCGCCAGGATGCAGGCACCGGCACCGATTCCGATCACCGGCAGGTCGCGTCCGAGGAAGTCGCCGGCCAGGCGCAGTTCCGCACCAAGGCTCGGAATCAGGTGCCCGCTGACGACGCCGAACGGCCCGGCCCCGAGCAGCACCAGCCCATCGAAGTCCCCGGCCGCCGCCGGTACGAGGCCGCCCGGCGTGAACGGCCGGCAGTACTGGAAGCGGATCGCGCGGCTTTCGAAATGGTCTTCCATCAGGCCGAGGAATTCGGCTTCGGTATGCTGGAGCACGCACAACGTCTTCATGTCGGTACCGGGATGCAAGGGAATCGGCAGCAATCTGACTCGAAGCGTACTAGACTGATATCACCTTGGCAGCGGGGATAGGAAAGCGCCATGGGTTGGTTCGACAAACTGCAAAATATCGAGCCGTTCGACGAGTTGCCGTTCGATCGCGGCCTGGTCGACGCCCTGGAGGGCGAGGCGCTGGGTCAACCGCTCGGGCCGCTCCGCTTCTATACCCCGAGCTTTCGCGCCTATGCCAACGACGAACTGCAGGGCTGCGGCAAGGCCAGCTTTCCCGCCTTTTCGATCACCGGCGGGGCCTGTGCGCTCAATTGCGACCATTGTCAGGCCAAGATCCTGGACCCGATGATCCCGGCGACGAGCCCGGCCGAACTGGACCGCAAGGTGCGCGACCTGGTCCTGCTCAAGGGTTTGCGGGGCTTCCTGCTATCGGGCGGCTCCAACCGCCGGAATGAGGTGCCCTACGAACGCTTCTACCCGACGGTCGAACGCCTGAAGCGTGATTTCCCGCAACTCAAGATCGCCGTCCATACCGCTTTGCTGGACGAGCCGCGGGCGAAGCGCATGGAATCCGCCGGCTTCGACGTCGCAATGACCGACGTGATCGGCGCCCAGGCGACGATCCGCGAGGTCTATCACCTGGATCGGCCGGTCGAGGATTTCGAAAGGACCCTGGCGGCACTTGCCGCCACCTCGATGCAGGTGGTCCCGCATATCATCATCGGGCTGCATTACGGTCGGTTGCTCGGCGAGGAACGGGCGCTGGAAATGATCGCACGCCACGATGTCGATGCGCTGGTGCTGGTGGTGGTGATGCCGTTCTATGCCCCGGCAGATCGGCCGTTCGCCACCGTACCGCCGGAGGATGTGGCAAGCGTCTTCGTCGCCGCCCGCCGGCTGATCCGCAAGGCGCCAGTGCAACTCGGCTGCGCCCGCCCGGCTGGCCGCCACAAGCTGCAGACCGATGCCTATGCGGTGATGGCAGGCTTCGATGGCATCGCCTATCCGGCGGAGGGCACCGTGGCGCTGGCCCGGGCGATCGGCCGCCCGGTCGAGCAGGAGCATGCCTGCTGTTCGGTGTCGCTCGACGGGCTCGGCGAACGGCGGGGCTGCGGCGGATGAGGCCGGCGATGCAGACCGAAACCCCTGACGTCGTGGTCGTCGGCCTCGGCCCCGCCGGCAGCTGCGCCGCTGCCGCCGCCGCCGCCGGCGGGCTCGACGTGGTGGCACTGGAGCGCCGAGCCGAGGCGGGCTGCCCGGTGCAATGCGCCGAGTTTGTGCCGGCGCTGCTCGACCATGAAGTTCCGGACCTTGCGGCGAGCAGCGAACAGGCGATCCGGCGCATGCTGACCTATGTGGAGGCCGCCGCTGCGGACGCGGTGCCGGGCTTCCCGGGCCGCATGATCGACCGCGCCGCCTTCGACCGCCTGCTGGCCGATGCCGCAGCCCGGGCCGGCGCCGACTGCCGCTTTGGCGTGGCCGTGCGGGCGATCCTGCCGGACGGTACGCTCGAGCTTGCCAGCGGCCGTCGCCTGCGACCACGCCTGGTTGTCGGTGCCGATGGCCCGCGATCGCGGGTCGGCGCGGCGATCGGCCAGATCAATCGGGCACTGGTGGAGACCCGCCAGGTTACGGTGCCGCTGCTGCAGCGCCATGATGCCACCGACATTTTCCTGCGCGCCGACTACCGAGGCG
>Ga0316620_10001017_pt1 | contig 11767 bp, 10 predicted proteins | sample OWC_Aug_M1_C1_D5_FD_207651 | JGI IMG/M metagenome (GOLD analysis project Ga0316620, IMG submission 207651) | Wetland soil microbial communities from Old Woman Creek delta, Ohio, United States - OWC_Aug_M1_C1_D5_B | ecosystem: Environmental > Terrestrial > Soil > Wetlands | place: USA: Ohio... | reverse complement strand
CGACGGTGCAGGCTGTGATTGAGGCAAAGGGGGTGATTGAAGGCGACTTTAGCCTGGATGAAGCCAACACGTTAGCGATACAGTTGAACTCGGGTGCCCTGGATGTTCCACTGACAATAGTGGAGCGCAGGGATGTAGGGGCTACCTTAGGGGCTGATTCCCTCCAGAAGAGCTTGCTTGCCGGGATAATCGGCTCGGCTCTAATAATCCTGTTCATGATAATCTACTATCGGGTTTCCGGCTTGGTAGCCTGCCTGGCTCTGGTTGTGTACGCAGTCTTAACCCTGGCTCTGTTCAGGCTTATTCCGGTGGTCCTTACACTTCCTGGTATCGCCGGCTTCATCGTTTCCGTAGGTATGGGAGTAGACGGCAACGTCCTTGTATGTGAGCGTTTGAAAGAAGAACTGAGGCGCGGAAGCACACTGGAGAGAGGAGTGGAGCAGAGTTTTCGTCAGTCCTGGTCAGCTATTTGGGATGCAAATGTAACCGTGTTTATTGCCTGTGCCGTTCTTTATTGGCTCGGCAATACATTTGGCAATTTCACAGTGGTGGGTTTCGCCGCGACCCTGTTCATCGGCGTGGCTTTGAGCATGTTCACTCAGGTTGTAGTTACCAGGTCTTTTATGCGCACAGTTGTGAATAGTGGTCTGGCAAAGAGCCCGCGTGCTTACGGAGTGTCGGAACGATGATCGATTTTGTTGGTAAAAGACGCTGGTTCTTCCTTATCTCGGCTATACTAATCATCATCGGCATAATCTCCCTGGCTGTTTTCGGGCTAAAGTGGGGGGTAGATTTCAGCAGCGGCACCGCTATGACCCTGCAATTTGAGAAGGAAGTGGAACTGGGTCAGTTGCGCCAACAGTTGGCTGATTTGGGTTATGACACCGCAACCATTCAACCTGCTGGTGAGAAAGAGTTTTTCATTCGTGTTCAGGAAATATCTTCTGACCAGTATGCTCAGCTAAAGGAAGGATTGGAACTAGGACTGGCTAGCAACATTACGGATAGCAGTGTTTTCACAGTCTCACCGATTATAGCTGCTGCGACAGTACGCAACACGGCTATCGCCATTGTCATCGCTTCGATAGGCATCCTGCTCTATATATCCTGGGCATTCCGTAAGATGCCCAAGCCCTTCCGCTGGGGCACCTGTGCCATTCTGGCTCTGTTCCACGATTTGATTATAGTCATTGCTATCTTCTCTATATTGGGTTGGGCAGCCGGCATGGAAGTGGATGCCCTATTTGTTACAGGAGTGCTAGCAGTTGCCGGCGTTAGTGTGAACAATATTGTGGTTGTCTTTGACCGCATTCGAGAAAACTCAAAACGTGGAGTTAGCAGCGACCTTGAGGTAGTAGCGAACTGTGGCATTATGGAATCGGTGGGACGTTCTCTGAATACTGGCTTAGCTACACTCTTCGTCATAGTAGCGCTTTATTTGCTCGGCGGAGTAACTATCCGCAACTTGATACTGGCGCTCCTGGTGGGTATTACTACGGGGATTTATTCTTCTTTGTGCATTGCTGGTCAACTGTTAGTAGTTTGGGATAAAGGTGAATGGGGCAAGCTCTTTTCCTGGCTGCCCTCCGCCAAGAGACCATCATAATAACCATAGGTCGAGTGCTAGCATCTCTCAGCCAATATGATGTATTCTCTTTATTTCCTGAATACGTTCGTCAAATCCCTCGGGCTTTCTTGCCACTGATGCTTTTCCTAAAGGGTCTTCTATCTCCAAGCTGCCCAAAAGTACGTCAAATATGGCCTTTATGGACGAGGCAACCACGCGAAGGTTATAGCCACCTTCAAGGGTGAAAACGAGACGTCCCTGGCATAGTTCGGCGGCCAGTTCTTTCAATATCATCGCCATTTGAACGAAACATGTGACAGTCACTCTCATCATAGCCAGATGGTCAGCCCAGTGGGGATCGAAGCCAGCAGAAACCAAGATAAGCTGTGGTTGAAATCTCCGGGCTATCGGGACCAAGACCTCCTTGAAAGCTCTCAAGTACTCTTCATCACCCCAGCCACCAGCCATGGGAAAGTTGACCGTAGCGCCTTCTCCTTTACCAGTTCCAGTTTCATCCACCCATCCTGTCCCGGGATAAAAGGGATACTGGTGAGTGGAGAAGTAGAGGACTTCGGGGTCAGCATAAAAGGCATCCTGAGTCCCGTTGCCATGATGGACATCGAAATCAGCAATAAGAACACGGTTGAGATTGAACTTGCTCAGCGCAAATCTGGCAGCGATTGCCACATTATTGAAAATGCAGAAACCCATTGCACGATCACGAATAGCATGGTGCCCCGGTGGTCTGACCAGAGCAAAGGCGTTATCCACTTTTCCGTTCATCACCGCCTCTACAGCCACTAGAACCCCACCAGCCGCATACAAGGCAGCTTCGTAAGATCTCGGAGACATTACGGTATCAGGGTCAAGCCAACCTCCACCCTTTTCCGCTTTGCTCTTAACATAGGAGATGTATTCCGGCACATGTATCGTCTCCAGCTCTTTCAGCGAGGCGGGGCGCGCAGGCAGAGTCGTGAGTCTTTCCTTGACTCCAGTCTCTTTCAAATGGGACATCGCCTCTACCAGCCTGCGAGCATTCTCCACGTGGTCGCCTGTATCATGTTCCAGATAGATTGGATCATAGACCAGGCCTGCTTTCATACTCGCATCATATCAAAAGCACTCACGCAAAGACAATTGCAGTGACGCTTTGCAGATCAAGTGTTGCTTCTCACCACGGAAAACATCTGTGCTGGAGAAAGTGTATACTTCTTCGAACCAACAGGCAGTGTAGTATGACCAGAGAAGAAATGAAAGAGCTGCTCAGCGAGGCAGAGAAGACGTTAAGCTCAGAAGCAAAGCTGATACAGCTGGAATCTGGCAGAGTCATTTTTGTTGGCGATACCCATGGTGACCTCGAAGCCACTGAGAAGATTATCCACAGGTATCTCAAGTCAAAGAATAAGGTAGTTTTTCTGGGGGACTATGTTGACCGGGGACCAGCTTCCCAGGAGAACATCCACTTTTTGCTTGAACAGAAAATTGAGCACCCCAATTCCCTTCACCTGCTTATGGGAAATCACGAGGGCTATATCGTGGGCAGCTTCCACCCTGCCGATTTCTGGGAAGCACTGGATCCCGAGCTTCGGCAGCGATATAGTGAGGTCCTTTCCAAGCTGCCGCTGGCGGTGTCTACACCAAATGGAATTATCGCTCTACACGGAGCACTTCCCGACGTGTCACGTTTAGAAGATATAGACCGGATAAAGCCAGGTAGTGCCGAATGGCATCAAATAACCTGGGGAGACTGGCAGGAAAGGGCGGGAAAGTCTCTGGGAATCGATCCCTATACAGGCAGACCTCAATTCGGGCGAGGCTGGTTCAACGAAATCATGTCCCGCCTGGGCAAAAGTGTCTTGATAAGGTCTCACCAGCCGGATGCTCCACCCACCATGTATGGCAAAAGGTGCCTCACCATATTCACCTCTTCAGCTTATCGCCATTACATTTCGGAGCGCACCATAGCCCTGGTTGATTTGAAAAAAGTGGTAAAGAGCGCGGATGATATAGAGATAGAGGTTGTTTAAGACTCCTCAAGATTTCAGCCTAGCATGTTATAATATTATCAAACTGCTTCTAGGTGGTTGGCGGAACAAAGGCAGTAATCAAGCAGGCAAGAATGAATAAGCTACGCAGAGTTTCAATTCCAATACTGCTAATTCTGGGGTTAGTGCTAATAAGCGGCTGCGCTTCGCCCTCAGTAGCGCCACCAGGGGAAGAATCTGAACATAGTGACGGAGGACAAGACGAAGGCGAGATTCCTCTAGAGCCAGCGGCAGACCGCAAAATCGTGAAGGAAGGCTCCATAACTCTGGAGGTGGAAGATATCGCCGAAACTATGGGTGAAGTCGCTGAGATGGCTGACGAGCTCAACGGCTATGTAGTTTCCTCATATAAGCGTCAATATGAGCGGGGGGTCTCCGGTCACATTACCATCCGCGTTCCTGTTGAGAAATTCGAAGAGGCTTTTGTCAGACTGCGCCAGTTGGCTGTAGCCGTACCCTACGAGACTACTACGGCAGAGGATGTAACTGAGGAATATGTTGACCTGGAAGCTCAGCTAAGCAACCTTCAAGCGACCGAAGCACAGTATCTAGTCCTATTGGAGAAGGCAGAGACGGTAGAGGAAATGTTGAAGGTACAGAAAGAGCTCTCCAATGTGAGAGGGCAGATTGAACAAATTGAAGGCCGCATAAAGTATCTGGAACAGACCTCAGAGACATCACTTATTGAGGTGAACTTACAGGAAACAGAGGGATTGACCGGGCCCTGGAACGCCTCCGCTGCTTTCCAATCGGCAGTGCGCGGGCTGACAACATTTGGTAGAGGGCTGGCCACTGTGCTCATCTGGCTTGGCATTTTCTGCTGGGCCTGGGTGCCACCTTTGGTAATCTGGCTCAGAAGACGCCGAAGGGCGAAGAGCTAGTTCTCAATGCATTTACCTTGCTGGTATTATCCCGAGCTCATGCAACAACAACCTTGACATGGCTTCCCAGGACATCTACACTATTGGGACTGCCTGAAATAAGGTCCGAAAGCGATGATATGCCCTGTTTGTAAATACGATATGCTAGCCGTTGAGTATCACAATGTTGAGCTTGATTATTGTAATAGCTGCAAGGGGGTATGGTTTGATTCTGGAGAGCTTGAGCTTTTGCTTAAGTCGCAGGAGCTTGGAGAGACAAAGGCGTTCCTTGATGGCATCATCAACTCACAGGAAGTCGCTTCCTCGGAAAAGAAACGGAATTGCCCCATTTGTGGCCGCAAAATGAAGAAAACAACGATAGGCGGACAGCCTGAAGTTCTCATCGATACATGCCGCGACAAACATGGATTGTGGTTTGACGGGGGTGAGGTCGCTCAATTGATGCGACGTCTGCCTGGAAAACATCCGCGAGAACATGACTCCAGGGGACAGGTTGTCAGTTTTTTAGAAGAAGTGTTCAAAGCTCCAAAGTAAACTGGAGTTGACTAGACAAACCCTTTAGGCTAGACAACAAACACCTTTCAATATGGGGCCAAGCTATCAACTCAAGGACAAAACCGGTGAGGGTGAAGAGGGGATTGAAGAAACAATCTCAGTAGAGTAACGTTGTATCCAAGGTGAGGGTAATCCGCCTAACTGAGGAATCGAAATAAGGAGGGACTATGTTTGGCAGCAAAGGGAAAATTGATATCTCAATTCAAAAATTCAACTATGCTCCGGGAGATACCATTTCTGGCAATGTTGCCTTGACATTAAAGAAGCCGGTGCAAGCGAGGGAGGTGAGCATATCCCTAATCGGGGAGCATAAGACCACGGAGGCAACACCGCGGGTTGGAGGGACAATGGGCAGCGGGGGAATGTCAACGTCAACGACTACCAAGACCGTGCGTATCTATGATTTCAAACAGCAGCTAGATGGCGAAAAGCAATATAGCGAGGGACGAGACTATCACTTCGAGACAAAGATACCGGCAGATATTCTAGGTACGGGACCACAAACGCTGGAAGGCAAGCTTGGCCAGGTGCTGAAGGTCGCACAAACAGCAGCGCAGATGACCGGTGCAATTCCGTTTCGACGAATCAAGTGGTACCTGCTGGCCAAACTCGACATTCCGGGCGGACTGGACATCAGCAAGAAAGTCGATATAACAATCGGATAAGCCGAGCTTTCTCGGCTTCTTGACGCAGGAGGCTTGCCAGAGACGTGGCTTGTGGAAGCGGGGTTCTCTGGGCTAGAATATGAGTTAAAGGAGGTGCAATATGCCAGTAGCAGTTTGGGTCATTATCGGTGTTGTCGTGGTCCTTGCCATCATATTGTGGAGTCTCTATAACGGCTTGGTCAGGCTGCGCAATCAGGTCAAGAACGCATGGGCGCAGATTGACGTCCAGCTGAAACGACGTCATGACCTCATTCCCAATCTGGTGGAAACCGTCAAGGGGTACATGAAATTCGAGCGGGAAACCCTGGAAGCAGTAACCAAGGCCCGCAATATTGCAGTGCAGGCGTCGTCTGCCGGAGCCGGTGAGCGAGCCAAGACTGAAGGCGAACTGAGTTCGGCACTATCCCGTTTACTGGCCGTGGTGGAACGCTACCCCGACCTCAAAGCCAATCAGAACTTTCTGGCACTTCAAGAAGAGCTTACCTCAACCGAGAATAAAATAAGCTTCTCCCGCCAGTTCTACAATGATTCGGTCTTGAAGTATAACAACCAGACGCAGATGGTTCCATCTAACATCGTGGCCGGCATGTTCGGTTTCAAGGCTGGTGAATTCTTCGAAGTCACTCTAGCCGCCGAAAGAGAAGCGCCCAAGGTTAGTTTCACTCAGTAGGCAGATACTTCAACTGTGTGGGAACAGATCAGGTCTAACCAGATAAGATCGGTAGTGCTCACCATAGGTATGGGAGCACTACTGATCCTTATTGGCTATTTCCTAGGCCTCGCTTTCGATAGTGCTATGGCGGGCCTGGTTATCGCCATATTGCTGTGGGTTATTCTGAGCCTGGTTGCCTATTTCCAGGGCGACAGCATCCTTCTGAGCATGTCCAAGGCGAGGAAGATTAGGCCCGATGACCACCCCCGCCTGTTCAATGTGGTTGAGGAAATGAAGATTGCCTCCGGGCTGGAGAAAATGCCCGACATCTACATCATCGATGACCCGGCATTAAACGCCTTCGCCACCGGTCGTGACCCCAATAAGGCATCCGTCGCTATTACCTCGGGACTGCTCCAAAAATTAAACCGCGATGAGTTGCAGGGAGTCATGGCCCATGAGATATCTCACGTCAAGAACCGGGACGTGTTGCTAATGGCGATGTGCGGTGTCCTGCTCGGCACTATCGTGATCCTGGCCTATTACGGGTCACGTTTCCTGTTCCTGGGCGGCGCCGGGTCAAGAAGAAGCTCCTCATCCAAAGGAGGGGGGCAGGGCCAGATAATAGTTCTGGTCGTGGCACTGGTATTTATCATACTGGCGCCGATCTTCGCACAGCTCATTTACTTTGCCATCTCCCGGAAGAGAGAATATCTGGCAGACGCCTCAGGAGCTCTCTACACCAGATACCCTGAAGGACTGGCCTCGGCGCTGGAAAAGCTGGCTGCTTCGACTGACCAGTTAAGATCAGCCAATCAAGCCACAGCTCCTATGTATATCATCAATCCGTTCCGCAAGAAGGGCTTGAAGGCGAGCGATCTCACCAGCACCCACCCTCCTATATCAGAGAGAATACGTATCCTGCGTGCCATGGCTGGCGCCTCTTTCAACAATTATGACCAGGCCTATCGCCAGGTTCACGGAGGCCAGGGAGTTATATCCGCCGCCAGCCTCACTGCTGAGACAGTCCCCATAGCCACCATAAAGCTGGAGGGCGAAGCAGGTGAACTAAATGAGGTACAGAGGGCTCGCGAGACCTCAGATGTAATGTGGCGGCTGAGCAACTATAAGACCATCACATGTGACTGCGGTGCCAAGTTACGGGTGCCACCCAATTTTCAAGAGCCACAAATCAAGTGTCCGCATTGCGGTAGAACACACCGCGTCTGAGAAGATAGATTACCGTTACCCAGAGCTCCTCACGCCCTGCTGGTAACTTCAGCACTTGTAGTGATGGTGATTGGAACTGCTTCTAGAATCCTCCGTTAAACTATCCCGCCTACACAAAATGACGAAATGTCGAAGGAAGTCACGCATAAGCCATCCGACTCACTGAATTGATAGTTTTTCGAGTATCCAGGCATGTCACGGCCATAGTAAAGCTGGAGCTGCAGTGCGAATGACTGGGGGATATCTATGGGATGAGGCACAGTCTTCTTTGCCAACGAGTACTGCCCTTGCCGCTATCTGAGCGATATCGTGATGCTATTCAGTCCCAGACTCTTTGGCGATCAGACCGGCCATTAGATCAGCCTGATTGACCGCCACGTCTACTCCCATCATCGCTGTGAACATCCAGGCATTCTTGGGATTATTCACACGGGCAACAACACGTGGGACATTGAACGCAAAACGCGCCAAATTGGTGACCACTAGATTCGTCTCATCCTGGCCTGTAGTAGCTGCCACGACATCCACCCCCAAGATACCCGCTGCCTCAAGCACGACTGGATCGGTTCCATTGCCCAACGCGACTACGTTGGCTGGCAGATCTTGCTGCAATCGGGAAATCTTCTCCCTCGCTGCCTCAATGACCTTTACAGCATATCCCTTTCCCAGGAGCAGTAGAGCCAGAGAGGTGCCGACTTTACCGCCACCCACAATAATTACTTTCATGTCCATTGTGTAACCTCCTTCATGTTAATCCCAACAAAGTTCTCAGACGGTCGGCAGATGTGGCCAACACTACCAGGTAGACTATGTCGCCCCAACAAAACTCTGTGCCCAGCGTGGGTAGAAAGGGTTTGCCGGCCCGACTTATGGCCACCACATGGATTTCACCGCGCACTGTTAGCTCACTCACCGTCTGGCCGACCAGGAGGGGAGGGATTTCTGTTGTCACAATGTTTACCTCACCACTTCCCAAGTTGAGGATTGCATCCAACGGAGAGTAACAGAGGACTTCGGCTGCCTGGTTGATACCCCAGGTTGTTGGGCTTATGGTGTGCAATCCCAATCGTCCGTAGATATTGGCTTTGCGCGGGTCATAAAGCCGTGCCACGACCCTGGGCACGCGAAATACTTGACTGGCAACGCGGCCGACTACAACATTGACATCATCGCTGGCTGTCACGGCGGCTAGACCATCAGCCCTCTCAACACCAGCAGCCAGAAGCACCTTACGGTCAAGTCCGACACCTTCAATAGTCTCACCTTTGAACGATGGTCCCAACCGCTCAAAGCTAGTGGGGTCTTTGTCAACCACTGCTACTGCATGGCCGCGCCGACTCATGGTCAACGCCAATCCAGCTCCCATGCGGCCACAGCCAATAATAATAATCCTCATACGCATCACCTCCTAAGAACGTATTTGTGCCGCAGATGAAGCACCGCCTTGCGCAGTTCATCAGCGAGCAATACTGTTGGACTTAACGCAAGCAGGAAAAGCCAGTTGCCTGCCGGGAAACCTGCCGTGTTAAATAACCGCTGGAAAAACGGGACATAGATGACCACCGACACGACGGCAAGAGCGACTGCAACGGCTACCCATATCAACCGGTTGGCGAATGGCTTGCTGCGGAAGACAGAGGTGCGCTCGGAGCGCTGGGCAAACAGATTACCCATCTGGGTGACCACGATGGCGGCAAGGGTCATGGCGGTGGCCGACTGGTAGAGAAGGCCCTCTGAGGGCAGGTCCAACCACTGGCCCCAATGGCCGTTCGTCCAATAGTGGAAATAGAAAGCTGCCACAGCCATCAAGCCCTGGACCACCCCCAACCACACAAATGCTCGCAGCAGAAGTGGGCGGGTAATTATGTGCTCATTCAGGCTGCGCGGCGGCCTGTCCATGATACCTTCCTCTGGTGGATCGACTCCTAAGGCTAACCCCGGCACGAGGTCAGCCCCCAGGTCGATGGAGAGAATTTCCATTACCGTGAGTCCGAGTGGAATTCGCTCGCTGCTGAAAGCAAAAAGAAAGAAGGGTATGGACTCCGCGGTATTATGCGTAAAGATATAGGTTACGAACTTCTTGGCGTTGGCATAGACTGCCCGGCCTTCCTCCACCGCGTTGACAATGGAGGCAAAATTGTCGTCGATTAGAATCATATCCGCTGTCTCTTTAGCTACATCGGTACCTGCAATGCCCATAGCCACACCGATATTCGCTTTTCTGAGCGCAGGCGCATCGTTGACACCGTCGCCTGTCACTGCCACGACATGTCCCATGTCCTGCAGCATGCCGACTATTCGCAATTTATGACCTGGGGCAACGCGTGCAAAGATGACCTCACCCTGCAGTGCCTCCTTCAGCGACTTATCATCCATGGCATCCAGCTCAGAACCATTGATAATACGCGGCCGACCTCCCCGAACGATGCCGATGCGTCGGGCTATGCTTTCCGCCGTCAATCCATAGTCACCAGTGATCATCACAATGCGGATGCCAGCACGATGGCATTTCTCCACGGCCATCTTCACCTCCTCGCGTGGTGGGTCCATCATAGCAGCCAAGCCCAGAAAAGTCAGGTCATGCTCAATCATTTCGGATGTATATTCTCCTACGTGTCGTGCGCCCGCAGTCGGCTCCGGCAGTGAGCGCATGGCAATAGCGAGCACTCGCAGGCCTTCACCGGCAAAGTTGTCATTCGCTGTCAAAACCCTTGCCCGGAGGTCTTCGTCCAGCGGGCGGTCCCGTTCATCCATCCGTATATGAGTGCACAGCTCCAGCATCTCTTTTGGCGCTCCCTTGACATAGACCACCATTGAATTCTCTACCTGATGAATTGTGCTCATCCGCCTGCGCCGTGACTCAAAGGGCAGCTGGTGCACACAGGGGCGCTGTTCACTTTCTGCCTCGACCTCCAGCCCGCCTTTGAGCGCTGCTACCAGCAGGGCTGCCTCTGTCGGGTCGCCCAGCACCGTCCACCTGGTGGATCCATGGTTAGGTGGCAACAGACGCGCGGTGTTGCATAGCGCACCCGCAACGAGCAACTGGCGAAGGTTTCCAGCCACCGGAACTGTGACCGTGCGCCCATCTTCGAGGATATACCCCTTGGGCTCATACCCGACGCCGGTTACCTTGAGGCGCCGGCCAGCCAGCCACAAATCAGCTACCGTCATTTCATTTTCCGTAAGTGTTCCGGTTTTATCTGTACAGATCACTGTTGTGCAGCCCAGGGTCTCCACAGCCGACAACTTCTTGACGAGCGCGTGGCGTTTGGCCATGCGTTGTACTCCCATAGCCAGCGACAAGCTTACCGTCGGTAACAAACCCTCCGGCACAAAAGCCACGATCATACCCAGGGCAAGAATGAAACTATCGACCAAGCTGAACTCAACCCGCAAAATCATCAGCATGGCAAAGAAAACCAGACCAATGCTGACTGCCAGGAATGTCACCCACCTTGTCACGCGGGCCAATTCTTTCTGCAGTGGACTGGCTTCATCCTGCACAGATTGTGTGAGATTAGCAACTTTGCCGAATTCGGTCTTCGTGCCCGTGGCAAAGACGACAGCCGTGCCTACCCCACTAACTACACTTGAACCAGCAAATACCAGGTTACGTACTTCAAAACGAGATGCAGCAGGCCGCAGGACAGCCTCTCTTATCTTGAGCACTGCATGCGACTCTCCGGTTAAGGTGGATTGATCCACACGCAATTCATCCTCATCTACCAAACGTCCATCAGCTGAGATACGGTCGCCTTCAGCCAGCACGATTACGTCGCCGGGCGCCAGTTCTTCCGCCAGAATGCGTTGCTTCTCACCATCCCGCAACACATTGGCATAGTTGGGGATCAGCTGACGCAGGGCCCTGATCGCCTTCTCTGCCCTATACTCCTGCCAGAAACTAAATACGCCGTTGATCACGTTGACCAGCCAGATGGCAATAGCCAGCTGAGGCATTTGCGCAATAAGAGCGACCACACCACCCACCCACAAGAGGATAGCCATAAGGTGTGTAAAGTTGGACAGGAATTCTAAGAAGAGAGGCCTTCCTTTGACCTCCTGAATGACGTTGCTGCCGAAGCGGCGAAGCCGCTCTTCGGCCTCGGCCTGTGTTAGCCCTTGGGGTCGCGTGGCTAGTACCCCATATACTTCTCGGATGGGCAATTTGTGGA
>Ga0316620_10001016_pt1 | contig 11770 bp, 11 predicted proteins | sample OWC_Aug_M1_C1_D5_FD_207651 | JGI IMG/M metagenome (GOLD analysis project Ga0316620, IMG submission 207651) | Wetland soil microbial communities from Old Woman Creek delta, Ohio, United States - OWC_Aug_M1_C1_D5_B | ecosystem: Environmental > Terrestrial > Soil > Wetlands | place: USA: Ohio... | reverse complement strand
CGGGGCGGATTGAAACTAAGCAGCGCCGCCAGCGCTGCAGGTTGAATCCCTTTGCGCGGCGGGTTGACCACCGCCACGTCGACCTTCGACAAGCTCTGCCTTAATTGCGACGCCACCGCGGCGACATCGCCGGCGATGAAGCGGCAATTACCCCGGCCGTTGCGCCGGGCGTTCTGTTTCGCCGTGGTGATCGCGGGCTCGCTTTCATCGATGGCCCATACCTGGCGCGCCTGCTCGGCGAGCAAGAGAGCCATCGGACCGACGCCACAGTAGAGATCGAGGACGGTTTCCCCGCCCTGCAAACCGGCCAACCCACGGACATGCTCGTAGAGCTTGCGGGCGGTGAAAGGGTTGGCCTGAGAAAAGACGCCCGGCGGAAACACCAACTTTAATTCGCCGACCCGTTCCATGATCGTGTCGCGCCCGCCGAGAGTGCGAAAGCTCCTACCCCAGATCACGTTGCCGCGCTGATCGTTGGTATTTTGGATCACCCCGGTGATGAAGGGAAAGCGTTCGAGCAAAGCGCGCGCAAGTATCTGGCCCTGGGGAAAGGAGTTATGCCGCGTGACCAACGTCAAGCTGAGTTCCCGGCGCGCCACGCTGTAGCGAAAATCGAGGTAGCGCAAATCGCCGCTGTCGTCGCGCTCGTCGTAGGGAACGATGCCGAGCTCTAAGATTTTCTTCTTGAGATAGAACACCACCTGATTCACCGGCTGGGGATGCACGGGGCAAGAGGAAATATCGATGACCCGATGACTGTTCGGCACATAGAGACCCAGAGCGACCTGATCGCGGTTCCTACGCACAACGAGTTTCACCCGCGCCCGGTATCCCAAGCGGCGCGGCGAGGGAACAACCGGCGGGATCTCAATGCCGGCAAGGGACGGATATTCGGCCATGGCCCGAACAACAATCGTCCGCTTTCTGGTCAACTGATCGGGATAAGGAACCTTGATAAAAGGACAGCCGACGCAGTTCGGAAAGTGCGGGCAGTAGGCCTCGTATTCCCCGCGGGCGGATACCGATGAGTCTCTTGGATTGGCGGCCTTGGAGCGCGGATGAGAAGTTTTACCGAACGTAGTTTTCACCTAAAGAAGATACCGGCCAAATGCACAAGCGTCAATGAAGACATCCAAGGCGGCCCGCGCTCGGCACGCCGAGTCGAATCGATTTACCAAACTATTCGCCGATAATTTTTACCAACACTCGCTTGCGCCTGCGGCCGTCGAACTCACCATAGAAGATTTGCTCCCACGGTCCGAAGTCCAGTTTACCCTCGGTGATCGCCACGACCACTTCCCTGCCCATGACCTGCCGCTTCATGTGGGCGTCGGCGTTGTCTTCGCCGGTGTCATTGTGGCGGTACTGCTCGATCGGCTCGTGCGGCGCGAGCTTCTCCAGCCAGACAGTGTAGTCGTGATGCAAGCCCGCTTCATCGTCGTTGATGAAAACCGAAGCCGTGATATGCATGGCATTGACCAGGGCCAGCCCTTCCTTGATACCGCTCTCCCGGATGCAGTCCTGCACCTGGCCGGTAATATTGATAAACGCCACCCGCGCTGGCGTATTGAACCAGAGCTCTTTGCGAAAGCTTTTCATGTCGCGACCTCGCCCGTTTGAACTACGACTTAATAATTTATACAGATATGAGACGATAAAGTCAGCCTTCAGACCGACTCGGGAAAAATCCCTATCAGTTCCGACTCAACGATTGGAACGTTTTGAACGGCTGGAACGCTTGGAACGCATTTTTCCGGAGGACAAATGACCAACGAAGTAAAATTTATCGACACCACCGTGCGCGACGGCAACCAGAGCCTGTGGGCCTTGAACATGCGCGTTGGCGCCATGCTCCCGGCGGCGGAGCATATCGATCAGGCCGGCTACGAGTCGATAGAGTTTTTCCTGAGCGTCATGTTCAAAAAATACGTCCGCGAGCACAAGGAAAATCCCTGGTATTGGCTCAAAGAAGGCACCAAACGCATCAAGAAAACCCGCCTGCGCTATCACGGCGGCATGCACAGCGCGTTTGAGAAAACGCCCCACGCCCTGCTCAAGCTTTTCGTCGAGCGCCTGGTTTCCTACGGTTTGACGCTGACCCGGACTTCGAACTGCTGGAACGATTACACGGCGTTCCAAGAGGAGATCGCCGATCTGAAAAAAGTCGGCATGGACACGGTCGCCAATCTGATTTACTCGGTCTCACCGCGCCATACGGACGAATATTATGCGCGCAAGGCCAAAGAAGCCGCCGCCGCCAATCCCTGGCGCATTTGTTTCAAAGATGTCGGTGGTTTGCTTTCGCCGGAGCGCGCGCGGACTTTGATCCCGATGGTGCTCAAGGCCGCCGGCGATATTCCGGTCGAATTCCACGCCCACTGCAACAGCGGCCAAGCGCCGCTATGCTATCTCGAAGGCGTCAAGCTCGGCATGCGCATTTTGCACACCGCGACCCCGCCGCTGGCCAACGGCTCGTCGCAGCCGTCGATTTTTAATATCGCCAACAATCTTAAAGCGCTCGGCTATACGCCGTGCATCGATTTGAAGCCGCTCGAAGCGGTGGAAAAGCACTTCACTTACATTGCCAAGAGAGACGGCCTGCCGATCGGCAAGCCGATGGAGTACGATCAGTCGCAATACGGCCATCAGGTTCCCGGCGGCATGATCTCAAACATGCGCCACCAATTAAAAATCGTCGGCCTGGAACACAAGATGGAAGCCGCGCTGGAAGAAGCGGGCCGCGTGCGCGCCGAATTCGGCTACCCGATCATGGTGACCCCGCTGTCCCAGTACGTCGGCACGCAGGCGGCGATCAACGTTATCGTCGGCGAGCGCTATAAAGAAGTGCCCGATCAAGTCATCCAGTATGCTTTGGGCATCTGGGGGCAAGAAGCGGTCGAAGTCATGGATAAAAACGTGCGCGATAAAATTCTCAGCCGGCCGCGCGCCAAGGAGTGGACCCACTGGGAACAGCCGGAACCGACGCTGCATGAGCTCCGGCAGAAATACGGCGTCAATCTTTCCGACGAAGATTTGATCGTGCACTACTTCGCCGGCGAAGATTATGTCAAGGCGCTCCCCAACGGCGGGAAGCCTAGCGAATATCTGGACGCCACCCAGCCGCTGGTGAAAATCATCGAGCAGCTTGCAAAGCGCAAAGAATCGAACCAGGTCTACATTAAACAGCCGGGATTCACGATCCGGATTGAGAAACGCTCCGACGCGGGCACGGCGCTGTGATCGCTAAGGGCTTAGAGTTTAGAGACTCACACGAGGGATCTGAGCTTCTTAGAAACCGCTGAAACATTTGGAACTCTTGGAACGCTGCGTAGCGGCGATTGGAACCGCCGCCGTTTCGCGGCGGCTATGGATCATCCCCTTCCGAGGCCGCTCCCGGCGCCAGGTGACTCACGTCGCCCCAGGTTAAGAGCAGCCAACTATCCTCTTCGCGGGCGAACACGTTCAAGCCGGCGTTGACGAACTCGAAGCGGCGCGGCGCTTCGAGGGGAATTTCCAACGTATGGCGAAAAAAGCCGCTGACCACGCCGCCATGGGTCACGACCACGATCTGCTCACCCCGGTGCTGCTGCGCCAGCTCGTTCAAGTACGCCACGTTGCGCGCCACCTGCTGGCGCATGCTTTCGCCGCCGGGAATGACATAATCGGGCCCCATGGTGCGAAACAGGCGGCGCTCTTCTGGATACTTCGCGGTTATCTCTTCGCCGTTAAGGCCCTGAAAAATGCCCAGGTGACGCTCGCGAAGTTGCGTGGCCGTCACGATTTTGTGACCGGTCAAGTCGGCGATCTCCCGCGCGGTCTCAACCGCACGCCCGAGGTCGCTGCTATAAAGCGCGGTGAACTTCTCGCGCGCCAAACGCGCGCTCAGCGCTTTTGCTTGAGTGATCCCCCGGTCGGTCAATCTGCTGTCGAGGTGCCCTTGACGGATACCTTTGATATTCCACTCCGTCTCGCCGTGACGAACGATGATAATTCGCGTGCGCTCCATTCCCATCGATCCCGTTGAATTCTTCCCGTCCGGGCCACCTTCCACGTTGTTGTCGATCTTGTCAAGTTTGGCGGAGCGTTTTGTGGCGACGAATCAGCTATGTTTTTGCTTGTCGCACAAAGAGCTCTCTGCTATTCCGAGAAACATAATCTCAAAACCCGGATGCAGTATGCCGAAAAATCCAACCTCAACGCAATCGCCGCTGCGCATCGTCGGCCGGTCGGTGCCGCGCATCGATGCTCGCGCCAAAGTCACCGGCACGGCGGAGTTTTCCGCGGACCGGCTGCCGGCGAGACAATTTTTGCACGGCAAAACACTGCGCAGCCCCCACGCCCACGCGGAAATTTTGCGTATCGATACACAAAAGGCGAAAGCGCTCGCCGGCGTTCGCGCGGTGGTCACCTTCCGCGACGCGCCGGCAATTGCTTACGAAGGCGGCGAGGATACGGGTTCCGCCAGCGCGGCGGCGCCGGTCTATCTGCTCAATCGCACGGTTCGCCACGTCGGCGACGAGGTCGCCGCCGTAGCGGCCGTTACCGAGGAAATCGCCGACGAAGCCTTGGGTTTGATCGAGGTCGAGTATCGTCGGCTCCCTTTCGTCATCGATGCCGAGCGCGCTTTGGAAAGCGCGGCGCCGTCGGTCCGCGGCGGCGCCAATCTCGCCGGCGAGGAGCCGATTGAATTTTCCCGCGGCGACGTCGATCGCGGCATGCAACAAGCCGAGATCGTTTTTGACCAGACTTACCGCACCCAATCCACCAGCCCGCTCGCCTTAGAGCCGCGCTACAGCGTCGCGTCTTGGGACGGTGACCGCCTCACGGTTTGGAAAGCCAGCCGCAACGTGTACGGCGACCGGGAAAAGCTCGCCAAAGTTTTCGCCTTGCCGCATGATCAGGTGCGCGTGATCGCGGCATACTTGGGCGGCGGATTCGGCAGTAAAGACGAAACCCGTCTAGGGGCGATCACGGCGCTGCTCGCGCGCAAAGCCGGCCAGCCGGTACGCATGGGGTACAGCCGTGAAGAAGAGCTGGGCTACGGCAAGTGGCGCCACGCCACCACGACCGAGATTCGCATGGGACTCCAACGCGACGGCACAATCACCGCCATCGATACGACGAGCACGCTCAACACCGGCCCCTACACGCCGGGCTACGGCGTCGCCTCTCGTCTCGGCCACGGCCTCACGTATCTCTACCGCTGTCCCAATGCGCGCTTCGTCGGCAAGGTCGCCTACACCAACAGCCCGGTGGCAGGATCGTATCGCGGTCTCGGCGCGCCGCAGGCGCACTTTGCGTTGGAATCCTGCGCCGATGAAGTCGCCGAAAAACTCGCCATGGATCCGCTCGAGTTTCGCTTGCGCAATTGCGTCGGGCCCGAAGGCCAGCCCGGCGCGCGCGTGACGGCGGTTGATAGCCTCATTCCAGCGCAGCCGATCGAAGGCGGCGTGCCGTTCTCGAGCAACCACTTGGCGCAATGCCTTCGGACAGGCGCCGAGCGTATCGGCTGGAAGGCTCGCCCCGACGGCCCGCGCAAACGCATGATCGACGGCAAATTTCGCGGCATGGGGTTGGCCGCGTGCATTTATAAGACTGGCCAGTCCCAATCCTCGGCTTCCGTTCGGATCAGAGACGACGGCAGCGCCGAACTGCTCATGAGCATTAGCGAGATCGGCCAGGGCGCCTGGACCGTCTTGCGCCAAATCGTCGCCGAAACTCTCGGCGTTGATTTTGAAAAGGTTTACGCCACTTTTGCCGACACCGATATTACCCCGTTTGCCCACAGCACCTCCGGCAGCACGACAACGTTCACTTCCGGACTGGCAGCGCAGCAGGCTGCGGAGGACGCCAGGCAGCGCCTCATGTCAAGCGCCGGGAAAATTCTCGAAGTCGAGCCGGGACGCTTGCTTTTACGCGATCGTTTTGTCGCGATCGCCGACACACCGGAGATCAAGATCCCGATCCGTCACATCATCCAGCGCCAGCCCGATCAATCCATCGTCGGCGAAGCGAAGCTGCGCGCCGGCAGCAAGAGCCATATCATCAATTCCTTCGCCGCCCACTTCGCCGAAGTCGAAGTCGAGCCGGATACCGGTGCGGTGCGAGTTCTGCGCTATGTCGCCGCCCACGATTCCGGCCGCATCATTCATCCCGAGGCGGCGCGCGGTCAAATCGTCGGCGGCGTCGTGCAAGGCATCGGCTATGCGCTGATGGAAGAAATCCCCATGGACCCCGACACCGGCGCGCCGCTCACCCTTAATCTCGACTCGTTCAAGATCCCCAACTTGATCGACATCCCGACCATTGAAGCGATCCTGATCGAAGAGCCCGACCCCATCGGTCCCTTCGGCGCCAAGGCCCTCGGCGAGCCGCCGCTCGTTCCGGTGGCGCCGGCCATCGCCAACGCCGTCTACGATGCCACCGGCGTGCGCATCCGCGAGCTGCCGATCACCGCAGAAAAAGTGCTGCGCGGCTTGCGGCAATAGTCCGTCTGACAGAGTGATCGGAATGCAAACTATAGTCATCGTAATATCCTTGCCAGATCTCAGTGGCCATCATCGTGGTTTAGCCGTCGGCCGAGCTTGTTTGCGACAGCGGAGTTCTTCCGATGCCTTTTATTAAGCGGAACGGAGTGGAGATTTTCTACAATACCTACGGCCACGGCACGCCGTTTTTATTTTTCAGCGAGACCGCCTGCGCGGGAGATATCTGGAACACCTTTCAAGTTCCGGAGTTTTCCCGCGATCACTTGGTGATCACCCATGATTACCGCGGCACGGGGAAGTCGAGCCGACCGACCGTGCAATACTCTTGCGAAGATTTTGTCGACGATGCTTCGGCGATCTTAGATGACTTGAGCGCCGGGCCGGCGATCCTGCTCGGCCACTCGATGGGCGGGCGAGTTGCGATGCTGATGGCGCTCAAGTATCCGGCGAGAGTGCAAAAGCTCATCGTCGCTTCCGTCGGCCCCGGCGTCCCCGGCGCGCCGCCCATCCCATTTAAGATGTGCAAGGAAATGGTCGAATGGGGCTATGAAAATTACGTGCGCCGCCATACTCTCGAAGTCGGCTGGACTCCGGTATATCTCGCCCGGCACCCCGACCGCGTCGAAAACTTTCTTGAAATCCGCATGGGCAATCTGCCGAATCTGGAAGATTATTTGCGCCACGTGGTCGCCCGGCAAGCCTGCGATCTGAGCGCGCGCCTGAAGGAGATCCGGCAGCCGGCACTGGTGCTCGTCGGCGAGCAGGATCACGGCTCGGCCACCGGCGCATCCCATAGAATCGCCTCGGAAGCCCTCGCCAAAGAATTGCCCAACGGCCGGTACGCGGTGATCCGTAACGAAGCGCATAATTATTTTATGACCAACCCCGGCGAGGCGCATCAGATCATCCGGGAGTTTCTAGATTCTAACGCCGGAACCCAATATGAATTATCCGAGCGCAACGGACGCTAGAATACAGACCCAGACATCCATGGCACCGGCTTGACAATCTCCGAACCGCTAACTTACAACTTAGGCAATGGACCGCGAGGAGGCTCACCATGCTCGCTAAAATCCGCCACGTCGCCATGTACACGCACAAGCACGCCGTCGTGGACAAGTTTTATCGAACCGTTTTCGGCATGCGGCGCATGACCAGCAACACCCTGGACGATACCGGTAAACAGAACGCCGAGCGCGGCCATATCAGCGACGGCGTCATCGGCCTGGCGATCCTATCGCGTTACGCCGGCATGCAGTCGGGCATGGACCACTTCGGTTTTGAAGTCGACGATATCGAAGAATATGTCCGGCGCATGGAACGATTTTATCCCAAGACGATGATCGCCAAGGGTCTTGAGTACGTGCCCTTTGCCGGGTTGCGCAGTTACGATCCCGCCGGCACCCAGTTCGATATCGCCCAGGCGCGTATCGCCAACGTGCGCGAAGGCTACAACGAATCGGGCTGGGAGCAGCCGCGCTGGATCAATCACGTCGCAATCCGCGCCGATGATCCGGCGCGCGTCGCCGAGTTCTATGAAAATATTTTTGGCCTCAAAGAAGCGGAAACGTACCGCGATGACGGCTCGATCTGCATGTCCGATGGCAAGGTAAAACTGCTGCTCCGCCCGCGCGACAACGGCCTCTATCGCGGCCTGCGCGAGGGACTCGACCACATCGGTTTCAAAGTCGAGAGTCTCGAACGGGCGCAATCGGATCTGACGGCATTCGCCGCGGCAGAAGGAGAACCGGGCGACGGAAAATTCGCCGTCGGCGGCAATGGCAAGAAAAATGCGGAAGACTTCCAACACTGCTGTTTGGGCCGGCATTTCACCGCCGATCCCGACGGCGTTTTTATCGACATGGCGGAGTGAACCATGACTGAAGCGGCCCTCGCGCGGCCGCGGCGCCAGACCGCCAGGACCTTGACGACTCGCCTGCGTAGTTGTCGAGAATTTGACAGCGTCAATCGCCCGCCGCGATCAATTGAGCGTACGCGGCGGAGCTTCGGAATCGAGGTCGAGGGGAGCAGCGCCCAAGCTCAATAAATTGACCAGCATCTGCTCGCGATCCTTTAAATCGGTCGCTTCCAGCAGCGCCTGCTTTTCCGCCGGATGAAACGGCAGCGACACCGCGAGTAGATTGACTAATTCCAAGTCGGAAAATTTCTCGGCCTGCTCCGGCCGCACCTGCATGCCGTTAGCCTTGCCGTAGGTCGCAAGCGCGGCCAGAACCGCGGCCCGATCGCACTGCCAGCTTTGTTCCAAGCCGGCGTCGGGAAATTCTCGGTAGGATGCTTTGACCCGACGATAACCGCGCTGGAGCTCCAGTTCCTCGCTGAAGCGAAATCGGTTAACCCCTTTGAGCTGGAGAAAGTAGCGCCCGTCCGGCAATTTTTCCCACTTCTCGATATAGCCGGCGCAGCCGACTTTGTACAAGTCCGGGGCCGAGCCGTCGGTTCCCGGTTGTGGACCGCGATTATCGTCCTGCGGCGTGAACGGCTGGATCATGCCGAAAATTTTGTCGCCGTCGAGAGCGTCCTCGACCATGGCCCGATAACGCGGCTCGAAAATATTGAGCGGCAAAACCGTCCCCGGCAGCAGCATAACGCCCGTCAATGGAAACACCGGCAGGATGTCCGGAAGCGGTATTTGTGGAACGGTCATCACCATGAGTGATCCCTCGTCATGGCTTCGTTATAGGGCAACGCCGTTGGCCGGTCAAGGTTAGTGCGGCGCAAAGACGCGCAAGCAGCGCGGCTCTTGCATTGTGCTCGGCGAGTATTTTACTTTGGCACAAGCGAATTGATTTTCAGCACGTTAACAGTTGAGGTTGACCAAGATGGCCGAATTTGCTCCGATGGAGCTCGACCGAGCCAAAACATTTTTGACCCGGCACCACTGGGGTATTCTCGCGACTCGAAGACAAAATGGCGAGCTGCAAATGTCGCCGGTTACGGTCGGCCTCGATAGTGAAGGCCGTGCCGTGATCAGCAGCCGGGAGACCGCATACAAGGTTAAAAATCTGCGCCGCGATCCGCGCGCCGCGCTCTGCGCGATCACTCCGACGTTTCACGGTGAAGGCTGGGTGCAGGTCAATGGCAAGGCCGAAATTATATCCTTGCCCGATGCGTTGGACACGCTGATCTATCTGCAGCGCCAAACCTACGGTGAGCATAAAAGCTGGCCGGAATTTCACGCGCGTATGGTCCGGGAGAAACGGGTGATCATTCGGATTACGATCGAAGGCGTCGGCCCAAAGGTGCGCGGTTAGATTGTGTTGCAGGTTCTCATGATCGGGGCAAAATCCACTGTGCGGGCGTTGAGAGTCATGACATGGCTTGTATTCGGCGTGGCCATTCTTTGCGCGCTTTCGGTACGCCCAACAGTCATCGGCGCAGATGTCGGACCTTATCATCCCGGCGAACTGTTGGTCGCCACCGACGAAATGAAGGATCCCCGCTTTGTCGAATCGGTGATCTATTTGGTCAAGCATGACGCCGACGGCGCGCTCGGCCTGGTCATCAACCGGCCGCTGGCCCAAGGCCCCATCGACGACCTCCTCAAGGGTATGGGTGTGGACGCCAAAGGCTCGAAGCTCGCCATCACGCTTCACTACGGCGGACCGGTAAGTAGCCGCCAGGTTTTTCTGCTGCATAGCGACGAGGTGGCGCTGGACAGCTCGGTGCGCGTCAGCGGCGGGATTGCCATGACCGCTGATATCCGCATGATCGAGGCCATCGCGGAGGGCAAGGGCCCGCGCCAATTTCTGTTTACGCTGGGCTACACGGGGTGGGCGCCGGGACAATTGGAATTGGAGCTTCAGGCGAAGTCGTGGTTCACCGCAGCGGCGGACAAAGCGCTGATTTTCGGCACCGACGCCGAGAAGAAATGGCACCAGGCCAACGATAAGCGGCAAATTCCGCTATGAAGTACACCCAATCAGTTCGTATCACCCGAAAATATTCCATGCGAGGCATTGAATGAAGCTAACCATTGACCGGGCTTCGGTGATCGTCGATCAGGCGCTCGCCCACGCCCGCGCCAACAAAATCCGCCCGCTATGCGTCGCCGTGCTCGACGCCGGCGGAAATTTAACGGCGCTCAAACGCGACGACGGCGCCAGCATTTTGCGGCCGACCATCGCGGTGAGCAAGGCTTGGGGCGCCGTCGGCATGGGCGAGTCGAGCCGCCACTTGGGGAATCGGCTCAAGGAAATGACCGCGTTCTTGGGCGCGCTCTCCGACATGAGCGGCGGCAAGGTGGTGCCGGTGGCCGGCGGTGTGCTGATCATGGATGGCGACGAAATCATCGGCGCGGCGGGCGCCAGCGGCGCCAGCGCCGACGAAGACGAGGCCTGCGTGGTCGCCGGCATCAAAGCGGCCGGCCTGGAGTTTAAAATCTAGACGAGAGCAACCACAGACCGCGACATCGAGAAAGATCCAATTTTGGCATTTACCCGCGAAACGCAAAGCGATCATCAACGGTCGCGGCAAACAGGAGGCGAACAATGAAAATCATCCGTCTTTACACCGGCAACGATCAAAAATCTCACTTCGAGGAGATCGAGCTTAAGTTCGGCGGCAACCAGCCGATGTTGACCACCGACGCGCGCGCCGCCAGCAGCGCGGTGTTTCGCTGCGCGCCGGTCGGATTATTTCTCGAGCGTCACCCGGCGCCGCGCCGCCAGTTTCTTGTGACCTTGTCGGGCTCCTGGGAGATCGAAGCAAGCAACGGCGTGAAGCGCGTGTTCAAAGCCGGCGATGTCATGCTCGCCGACGACACCTCCGGCGAAGGGCACACCTCCCGCGTACTGGGCAGCGAGCCCCATGTGTTTATGACCGTGCCGCTGGTCGACTGACATGATTTTCATCTTCCTATACGAGCCGTTATTTTTGGAACCACTGGACCCCTTGGAACCATTAAAACTGTTACAGAGGTTCCAGCAATTCCAAACGTTCCAGCCGTTCAAGGACGCCTAAAATCGTAGCCGAGGAGACCCCATGTTGCGCATCGCCGTCCCCGATCTGGTTTCGAACTCCTACTTCCCCATCATCGCGGCCGTCGAGCTGGGTTTTTTTAAAGAAGCAGGATTTGATGCCTCGGTCGATTTGTTGTTTCCGATTCCGAAAACTTTCGAGGCGCTGCGCGACGGTACGCTCGACTTCGTCGTCGGGTCGGCCCACGCAACCCTATTGGCATTTCCAAACTGGCAAGGCGCCAAACTGCTCGCCGCTTGCGGTCAACACACTTACTGGTTTCTAGTCATCCGCAGCGATCTCAA
>Ga0316620_10001015_pt1 | contig 11776 bp, 10 predicted proteins | sample OWC_Aug_M1_C1_D5_FD_207651 | JGI IMG/M metagenome (GOLD analysis project Ga0316620, IMG submission 207651) | Wetland soil microbial communities from Old Woman Creek delta, Ohio, United States - OWC_Aug_M1_C1_D5_B | ecosystem: Environmental > Terrestrial > Soil > Wetlands | place: USA: Ohio... | reverse complement strand
GACCTTTGCATCAAGAGGTGCCGACATGATATTTTTGAGCCAGTGGCTATTAGCGAAGTTATCAAGCTTCTGGAACAGGAATATGGGCCTTGCCTGTGGCAGTCGAACAGGGACCCTATCGACGTGCTCATAGAGACCATACTCTCCCAGAATACCTCGGATGCCAATTCGGGAAGAGCATTCGCTTCTCTTAAGGCCTGTTTCAGTGATTGGGAGGCTGTAGCGTCGGCTCCCGCAGAACGCATCGCTGAGGCCATTAAGTGCGGTGGCTTGTCCCAGATCAAGGCCGTCAGAATCAAGCAGGTACTTCAACAGATTGAAAGTGAACAGGGTCGTATTACCCTGGACTTTCTCAAATCCAGGACCATGGCCGCAGCCGAAGACTACTTGATGAGTCTGCCCGGGGTGGGACGCAAGACAGCTCGCTGTGTGCTGCTTTTCTCGCTGAGAAAGCCGTCCCTGCCCGTGGATACCCACATCTTTCGGGTAGCCAAACGATTGGGACGAATTGATCCCAAGGTGTCCATAGACAAGGCACCCACCTTACTTCAAGAGCAAATCCCGCCTTCCAAGGTGTATCAGTTTCATGTCCATATGATAGAGCATGGCCGGCGGATATGCCACGCTCGTCAGCCTCATTGCGACAGGTGCATACTAGGTGCCGTCTGCCCCAGCTCGCTTTGCCAATCTGGTCCGATTAGTGAATGATATAATGGTGAACATGGCGCAGATACTGAAGAGCAAGAATCTGGCTACCAAGTTCCAGATAATGGTGGAAATCGCCGCCCATCAGCCTAACATACAGCAGAAGGACATCGCCCCCAGGTTGGGTATCACCTCACAGGCAGTTTCCGAATACATAAGGGAATTGATAAAGGACGGCTGGCTGACCTCAGAGGGCCGCTCCCGATATAAGGTAACCAGGGAGGGTGTAGATTGGACTTTGCAGATGTCCCGGCAATTACACAGCTATGCCTGGTTTGTGAGTAAAGCCGTCACTGATATATCAACCACCACGGCCATAGCCGACACCAACTTGTCTGTTGGTCAACCTGCATCGTTATATATGAAGGATGGCTTGCTCTTCGCCTCCAGGGTCATTAGTGGCAAAGGAGCTAAAGGAATAACCACAACTGAGGCTAAGAAAGGAACGGACGTCGGCATTCACAACATTGAAGGACTAATTAGACTCGAGCCAGCCAGAGTAGTGATAGGCAGAGTGCCCAATGTACAGGATGGAGGCTCACGAAGCACCAACTTGGTCCGATTGAAAAAGGAGATGAAGAGAGCAAGGCTGGTGGGAGTACTGGGCATGGAAGCCCTGGTGGCCTTGAGACAAACAGGTGTGAAGCCTGATTATTTTTATGGTGTACGGGAAGCGGCCGTGGAGGCAGCTTACTGTGGCTTGTCTTTTTTGGTTGTCTGTAGTGACGACAAGGTTGTGATTCTGGTGCAGAGACTCGAAGAGGAAAACCTCGATTACGAGATTGTTGACCTGAAGAAGAGTTCCCCCAGGGCATCCGCCGGTAGACGCGAGTCATCGTGAGGCACCCTCCTTCTCAACCGCGAAGGAACTCGTTCCTTCGCGCCTCAAACCCTAAATCCGAAGCGCCAAATTCCAAACAATATCGAAATACAAAACATAAATGACCAAAACGCTTTACGGCTTTGCACTTTGAAATTTGGATTTGTTCAGGGCTTAGGAATTGGGATTTGGAACTTAGCTACAGAGATCGCCACGCCTCGCTCGCGATGACAAAAACGCAAATGGGCCCTCAATGACTTTCGTGTGACGATTTCTTCAAATCCCCATAGCTACTAGCCAAAAGGCCTTGACATCAGTTTTGTGGCAGTTTATGATATAACTTAATCAACTGCACTTGTATAAAATAAAGTAAGTTTGTACAAAAGGAGACAAAAGTGACACGTATGGAAAGGCCTGCCAGACAAATCTCCACCCGAGGCACAAAGTGGCTCCTGGTGGCGCTTCTCAGTCTAATTCTTGTCCTGACAGCCTGCGGTCCTGGTAGCCAGACACCAACACAATATGTGTTTGATGACCTGGGCAGGCTCGTTGCCATCAACGGAACGCCCCAGAGGATTATCTCGCTGGCTCCATCCAACACTGAGATTCTGTTTGCCCTGGGTCTGGGGGACAAGGTGGTGGGAGTGACAAACCTTTGTAATTATCCTCCGGAAGCTCTGGACAAGGAAAAGGTAGGAGAATATCCCATACCGGATATAGAGAAGATAGTGGCTCTCAATTCTGACCTCATACTGGTTGCGCACGGCACGCCTATGGACGTTATCAATAGTATGGCAGGACTGGGGCTTACGGTGTTCGGCATAAAGACTACCGACTTGGATGACTTGCTTACTGACATCAGAAGAATAGCGGAAATCACCGATAAGGAAGTGGAGGCACAAGCCCTTACATGTGAAATGGAAAGCAGGATTCAAGCGGTGACCAATCAGACCGATGAACTTGAACAGAGACCAAGAGTATTTTATGTCGTCTGGCATGACCCGTTGTGGACGGCTGGTTCAGGGACTTTCATTCACGAGCTAATCGAAAAAGGAGGCGGGGTAAACATCTTTCAGAATGTCAGCGGTTATCCAACAATCTCAGTTGAAGAGGTTATTGCCCGCGATCCTGAAATAATCATCACCAGCGAAGACTCGTACGACTGGGCGATGAACGCCACTGAGCTTGCGAGTACCAACGCCAGTCAAACCGGTAGAATCTATACACTCGATGATGACCTGGTCCAACGCCCGGGCCCCAGGCTGGTCGAGGGCCTGGAGTGGTTTGCTCATTTCATTCACCCCGAGATATTTGGGGAGCCCGAGGGTAGTTAAGTGAAGGCTTCTTCTTCTGAGCACAAAGGGACTGAAATGAGAAAGAAAGGCTTGATTCAAGTCTACACCGGGCCCGGCAAAGGAAAGTCCACCGCCGCCATCGGGCAGGCAGCCCGCGCCGCCGGGCACGGCTTCAAGGTCGGCTTCCTCTCTTTCTTTAAAGACCCCGAGGCATTCGGCTACGGTGAATATAGATCCCTGAAAAAGCTGGGAATAGAGATTTTTCTTTTTGCCAGGAAACATCCTCACTTCTACAAGGAACTGAACTCTGACGATGTCTGCCGGGAATGCTCCAGAGGGCTAGAATTCATCAGGGAGCTTTTTCAGGACCCATCATGGGACATGCTGGTCCTGGATGAAATAAATATCGCCGTGCGCGACGGCTTTCTGACAGAAGGAGATGTCCTTTCCCTTCTGGAGGCAAAGCCCGAGAAGTTGGAGCTTGTGTTAACGGGTCGGGGCGTCACAGAAGGCATTATAGAGAAGGCAGATCTGGTCAGCGAGGTGCGGGAAGTGAAGCATCCCTACAATCGAGGAATAAAAGGCCGACCAGGCATCGAATACTAAGCACGATGGCACGTACTGCGTCTGAGGTATTTGCTGAGCCCGTTGTTCCCTATGCCATTCGCTGGCAAAGCAGAGTCTACTCTTTGCTGGGGCTGGCGGCACTGCTGGTAGTCGTAGTCGTGTTTGCCACCGCCCTGGGAAGCGTTCACATACCCTTTGCCACGACTTTTCAGGTCCTCCTCTCTCAACTGCCCTTCATCCATATTGTGCCTCCTTCTGTCGATGTTTCGGGGACGCCATTGAGCCCGCAGATTCTGGAAACCATAATCATTGATATTCGGCTGCCGCGCATCCTTTTGGCGGGTCTAGTCGGGGCAGCCCTGGCAGTAGCCGGGGCCACCTATCAAGGGCTATTCCGCAACCCCCTGGCCGACCCCTATCTTCTGGGTGTGTCCTCCGGAGCCGGGCTGGGGGCGACGATTGCCATGCTTGCCCCTTTCACATTATCCTGGATGGCTTTTGGGGCCGTGCCATTATTTGCCTTCATCGGTGCCATAGGAGCCGTGGCTGTGGTCTATTTGCTGGCTCGTGTCGGCAGAACCCTGCCTGTCACCACCCTCATCCTGGCAGGGGTAGCTCTCAGCGCCCTCCTGACCGCTATCACCTCCTATCTCATGACCATTTCAGGCAAAGAACTGCACGGGATTGTATTCTGGCTGCTCGGTGGACTCTACCTGACCAAGTGGTCTGAAGTGTGGACAGTCCTTCCCTGTGTATTGGCAGGCCTGGTAGTCATCGGGGTTCATGCCAGACCGCTCAACGTTATGCAGCTTGACGAAGAGCAGGCGCAACAACTGGGCATCAATGTGGAAAGGGTCAAGCTCATATTACTGGCGGCTGCTACCCTTATTACTTCCTCGGCGATTTGCTTCACCGGCCTTATCGGTTTCGTCGGCATACTCATCCCTCACGTGGTAAGGCTTATCTGGGGGCCGGACTACCGGTTTTTGCTCCCTCTATCCACGCTGGTGGGCGCCATCTTCCTCATCCTGGCCGATACTTTGGCCCGTACCATAATTCCCCCCACGGAGATCCCGGTGGGAATAATTACTGCTTTGTGTGGAGCACCTTTCTTTCTCTATCTCTTACGCAGAAAGAAGGGACTGGCTTTCTTCTAGAAGGATAAGAACCATGATTGAGCTGGACGATGTCAGCCTGGGCTACGACCATAGGGCCATCCTGCACAATGTGAACATGAAGGCCAGGCCCGGCCAGATACTGGGGCTGGTCGGCCCCAATGGCTCGGGGAAGTCAACATTAATCAAGGGCATGACCCGGGTAATAGACCTGTTATCCGGGCGCATCTCAGTCGACGGCCGCGACATAAAGACCATCAAGCACGATGAACTGGCCCGCCTTGTAGCCACGGTGCCGCAAAGCCCGGCTTTGCCCGGAGCTTTCACGGCTTTTGAGGTGGTGCTCATGGGGCGGACACCTCACCTCGGACTCCTCCGCTACGAGGGGGGAAAGGACCTCGCTATCGCCTGGCAAGCGATGGCGGCCACGAACACACGATCCTTCGCCGACCGCATAGTAAGTGAGCTCTCAGGAGGAGAGAGACAGAGGCTTATTATCGCCCGGGCACTAACACAGCAACCCAAGGCGATGCTCCTGGACGAGCCCACTGCCAATCTGGATATAAACCATCAGGTCGAGATTCTTAATCTGGTCAAGAGCCTCTGCTTGGAGCAAAGCCTGACCGTCATCATCGCTTTGCATGATTTGAACTTGGCTGCTCAATACTGCGATTGGCTGGTCATGCTCAATGGGGGCAAAGTTTACGCTGAAGGCACGCCGCTCGACATACTCACAGCGCCGAATATCAAGAAGGTTTACGGAGCCGAAGTGTGTGTTTATCCCCACCCCGTTAATAGACTCCCCACCACTCTCATCACAGCCTCCCTACCTCACAGCTATGAGAGGCGAGCCGACGTCAGTCACGGACCCACCTGATACAATTCCCCTCCCTTATCACAACCCTCTCTACTCCTCCCTCAGGATGCCGAACAGCATCAGGTCATGATATTGCCCGTTTTTGAATATGGCCTCCCGCAGACGGCCTTCTTCCCGAAAGCCGACTTTCTTGTGAAACTTGATGCTGCGTTCGTTGAAGGCAAAGGCGGACGACGAGATGCGATGCAGATTCAATTGTTGGAATCCATAGTTGATCATGAGCCGCGCAGCCTCCGTGCCGTAGGTCTTGCTCCAGTAATCCTTTTCGCCTATGACAATTCCGAAGATGGCCTTGTGATCCTTTGAGTTGATCTCGTGCAGCCCGCAGTTGCCGATCGGTCTGCTTGAGGCACCTTCGATCGCTTCAATAACAAGAATGATGTCGCTTCTCGCCCTCGTGGTGGCCAATTCTTCGATGAATTTCTCCTCGTACATTTCAGTCATCGGCAGATATAACTCAAGATACTGTATTACCTCCGGGTCGTTAAACCACTTCAGAAAATATGAGATGTCCGATCTCCTCACCGGTCGTAGAAGCACGTTCTTACCTCTTAACATTTTACTCACTCCTCTTTATCCTTGAGTTGGTTCTGCTGTCGTCAATCGAATATCGGTTGGAGGTCACGTCCGTCCAAATACAGCATATAATAACTTCAGCAAAGGGGTATGTAAAGGAGATTCATAGCATGCGGCGGAAGAAGCCGTAGATGAGCAATGGTGTTTGCGACGCTTGCCATGCAACGTGAACACTGTTGTTCAGGGCTTTCGACTTTACCTATCTCTCTGACAAGTTCATCCTGGAAGCACCAATAGAAACATCCCGTCGGTCAGCGAACTTTATGTCAATCGCAACTTGTCTTCATGGCACAGTTAGCATCGCAAGGCCACCTACCATGCCATTGCGCCAGATGGTGCTCGCGTGATCAGGAAGTACACCTGTTCACAAAATGCCGCGATGTGCTAATATTTTGGCTTATTCATTAAGACGAAATGAAGAAGCATGGAGGAAAACCATCGTCATGACAAGAAGAAACGTCATCATCATTGGCTCAGCGGGAAGAGACTTTCACAACTTCAACATGTTCTTCAGGAATAACAAACGCTACAACGTGGTAGCCTTCACCGGCTCGCAACAAATACCCGGCATCTCGGGAAAGACGTATCCCCCTGAGCTGTCAGGTGAACTATATCCGGACGGAATTCCAATCTATGCGGAGGAAGAACTGCCCCGGCTGATAAAGGAGTTGAACGTTGATGATTGCGTATTTGCCTATACCGACGTCTCCTACCAGCACGTGATGCACATAGGTGCAATCGTCAATGCAGCGGGAGCGACCTACACGATGCTTGGCCCGAAGGACACAATGCTCAAGAGCAGCAGACCCATTATCGCGGTGTGCGGCGTAAGGACAGGCGCTGGCAAAAGTCAGACTTCGAGGAGGGTCATAGAGCTTCTAAAAAAGCGGGGCCTGAGAGCTGTTGTCGTACGTCATCCGATGCCCTACGGGGAACTAGCCAGGCAAAGGATGCAGCGCCTTGCCCAGCTTGGCGATTTGAAGAAGCACAACTGTACCATAGAAGAGATAGAAGAGTATGAGCCACATCTGGTACAGGGGACCATCGTGTATGCAGGTGCCGATTACCTTGCCATTCTGAAGGCCGCCGAAAAGGATCCAGAAGGCTGTGATGTCATCGTGTGGGATGGGGGAAACAACGATTTCCCGTTTTTCCAGCCCGACCTGATGATTGTTGTCGCCGACCCTCACCGCCCTGGCCATGAGGTCTCATATTACGCAGGGGAAATCAACCTGCGAATGGCCGATGTGGTGGTCATCAACAAGGTCGACAGCGCGGCTCCGGAAAACGTTCGGAAGGTGCGGGAGAACGTTGTCACGGCGAACCCGGATGCTACCCTGGTCGAAGCTGCGTCAGTGATTCGAATTGACAATCCGAAGCTTATCAAGGGCAAAAAAGTCCTGGTCATCGAGGACGGTCCAACGCTCACACACGGGGGCATGGCATATGGCGCGGGTACCATCGCTGCTCGGCAGGGAGGCGCAGCAGAGCTTGTAGATCCCAGACCCTATGCGGTCGAGAGCATCGCTGAAGCCTTCAGAAAGTATCCCGGCATCGGACCAGTCCTTCCAGCTATCGGGTACAGCATACGTCAACTGCAGCATCTGGAGACGACCATAAATAGAGTCGACTGTGATGCGGTGATGGTGGCAACACCCATCGACCTGGGCCGAATCATCAACATCAGAAAACCACATACCAGGGTCTCTTATGAACTTCAGGAAGTGGGAACGCCCAATCTGGAGGACATATTGACTGACTTTGCGCGCGCTCACAATCTCCCCCGGAGCTGCGACAAGAATGGGAGCTAGAGTGCTACCCGTGCGTATCAGAGCACAGGGCCGAGAAAGAAAAGACAATGAGTAGCGACAGAACCATGACTTTTGTGGTTGCCCTCGGTGGCAACTGCATCCTAAGGGCGGGACAGAAGGGGACTATCGAGGAACAATACGAGAATCTGAGGCGCACTGCCGAACAACTACTGGGCCTGCTCAGCGGCGGGAGCCGAATCGTAATCACTCACGGGAATGGACCGCAGGTGGGCAATTTGCTCCTGGCCAGCGCGATGGCAAAGGCTGTGGTGCCGCCCATGCCGCTGGACATCTGTGGAGCCGCCACGGAAGGCTTCATGGGATACATGATTCAGAACACACTGGCCAATTGCCTTAGACAGGCAGGCGCCCCACACAACATCACCACTGTGATAAGCCAGGTTGTCGTGGACACAAACGATCCCGCCTTTCAAAGCCCGTCCAAGCCAATCGGGCCCTTCTACACTGAGAGTGAAGCGGCGCGACTCCGCGATGAGAAAGGCTGGCATATCATCCAAGATAGTGCCCGCGGCTACAGGCGCGTGGTCGCTTCACCTATGCCTGTCAGCCTCCAGCAAGCGAGGATCATAAAGAGTATGCTGGATGCCGGTGAGATAGTGGTCGCCGTGGGCGGGGGCGGCATCCCCGGCGTTAGAGAGCACAACCGCAACCTAGCCGGCGTCGAAGCTGTAATTGACAAGGACTACGCATCGGCTCGCCTGGCTATCGAGATAGATGCTGATGTCCTGTTCATCCTTACAGCAGTGGAGCATGTATATCGAGACTTCGCTACACCTCACCAGAAGGCCTTGAAGAACCTTACGGTGACCGAATCCAAGAAGCTTCTGGCCGAGGGCCAATTCGGCAAGGGAAGCATGGAGCCGAAGATACGGGCGGCGGTAATGTTTCTGGAAGAAGCGGATTCTAACCGGGGGCGGGTACGAGAGGTCATCATAACTCTGCCCGAAACCGCTCTAGCGGCACTCCAGGGTAAGACCGGCACGCGAATCACCAAGTAGAATACATCAGCCGGGGCGGCTCAGCCGGCCCGAGCGACGTGCGACCTGTCCCCAATCTGAAGAGAGTCAACACCAACCTTGACACGACCTTCGTATTCTGCTACCATATGAATGTTAGGCAAGAACAGTCGAGCCTAGCAAGGAGGTGGGGCATGACAAGAAGGGAAGCCTGGTTATGCCGATGGGTGTTTCCTCATGGGAGCTCCCTGGCAGCGTAGGGGGAGTCGCGTCGATAGTTGGGGTGCGTTGCTGGAGAGCAAGTGGAAGCCCCGAGCTCTTCGTGTAAAGCAAGGCTCCAAATAAGGGGCAACGGCAGTTCAGCCGGAAGCTGAAGTGGAAGAGTAGGGGTGATCTAGAACTGAATAGCGACATTCGAGAGCGAGCTCCAGACTTTGGAGCTCGCTCTTCTTGTGTGCCACTTTGGCACCCGTCATCCAAATAGACAGAGGACAAGGTTCGGGACAATTGCATGCTATCTTTGACTCAGTTTCGTTTGTATAATAATGGCTGAGGCAAGAAGGCGGACACATGATTACCTCATACAGTCGGGAGTTAATGTTGGGTATCCCCCAAGGAACCCTGATTGACCTGGAGACTACCGGCCTTGATGCGGACCACGATGAGATAGTACTCTTTGGGTATATTCAAGGGAGCCGCCTCGAGATAGTCTGCCGGAGTTCGGAAGAAGAAGCACCATTCAGTGCTCAGCTTGCTACACTCGTTCGTACTCTCCCAAGACCATTCTATGCTTACAATCTCTCCTTCGAGAAGGGCTTTCTCCAAGCCAAAGGGATTCACATAGAAGGGGTAGATTTGTTCCAGCCCTGGAAGGAAAAGGCCGAAGCGCTTTACCTTAAGTGGCCCAAGCTGGACGAGTTGTTCTCGCATGCTGAGCACTATTTCAACGAACCGGTCATAAGCGGCAAGGATGTCCCTTTGCTATGGCAGAAATTCCTTCACACAAGGGATGACAGCTATTTGCAGCAAATAGTAAAACACAACGAGTCTGACCTGCTTAGAGAGCTATACCTGCTCGTGTATTATCGAGATAGCTATAAGGTCTAGGGGAGCCGGCAAGTCATGGTAGAATGGAGTCTAGATCGGAACGCACTATGAAAAGGATTGGCGTCTTAACCAGTGGCGGCGATGCTCCGGGAATGAATGCCTGTGTCAGGGCTGTCGTCCGCTGCGGGGTTGATCACAAGCTGGAAGTGGTGGGAATTCGTCGAGGATATTGCGGTATATTGGAGGAGGACTTTGTAAAGCTGGGCAGCAGGTCGGTAGCCAATATTATCCACCGTGGTGGCACTTTCCTGGAAACAGCTAGATGTGAGGAAATGAAGACCGACGAGGGCATACGAAAGGCAAATGAAGTCCTTCAAAAAGAAGGCATTGAGGGATTAATAACCGTCGGTGGAGATGGCACTCTTCACGGAGCAACGAAACTAGCTGAAGCGGGAAACGTAAAGATAGTCAGTGTTCCCAGCACCATAGATAACGATGTCTATGGCACTGACTATACTATTGGCTTCGATACGGCGGTCAATACAGCTTTGGATGCCATAGATAAGATTCGGGACACCGCAGGGTCGCTGCAGCGCCTCTTTTTCGTCGAGGTAATGGGAAGGAACAGGGGGTTTATTGCGCTGGATGTAGGAATCGCCGGCGGAGCCGAGGATATCTTGATTCCGGAGGCAGAGACAAAAATAGAACAGCTTTCCCTTGATATAGGGCGCAGCTTGAAAAGAGGTAAAAGGTCCTCTATCGTGATAGTTGCCGAAGGAGATGAGGCAGGCGGTGCGTTTTCAATCGCCCAACAAGTCTGGGAGAGGTTGAAGCTGGAGTACCGAGTTTGTGTGCTGGGACATGTCCAGAGAGGCGGCTCACCAACAGCCAGGGATAGAGTCCTCGCCAGCAAATTAGGAGCAGCGGCAGTGGCTGCTCTGGTTAAGGGCATGTCAGGCTACATGGTCGGGGAGGTAAAGGGCGAGATAACCTTCACTCCGTTAAGGGAAACCTGGGAGAAAAAAAAGGGATTAGACAGCAACCTGTTGCGGTTGGTTAAGGTGTTGGCTGGATAGGGTGTGATAACACAGTCTAAACGGCCCGGCCTCGATCTTCTTGACAATCTTCGTCTTATTGTTCTTTTAGAGCGCCGCCAGTCAGCTTTGTGTACACCTCACGATATCTTTCCGAAGTCCTCACTATCACCTCTGGTGGCAACATCGGCGCTGGCGGTCTCTTGTCCCATCCTGAGTCTACCAGCCAGTCACGAACAGGCTGTTTGTCAAAGCTAGGCTGTGAATGGCCAACCTCGTACTGACTGGCATCCCAGAAACGGCTTGAGTCCGGTGTAAGCAGCTCATCGATAAGAGCTAATTGACCATTGATGAAACCAAACTCGAACTTGGTATCGGCAATTATTATGCCCCGGTGTTTGGCGTAATCCCGAGCATATGAATAGATACGCAGGCTCCTATCCTCCAGTTCTCCAAGAATCTTGTCAACGCCTAATTCGCTTATGTCTTCATTGGTCAAAGGCCGATCATGCTCGGTATCGCTCTTAGTAGTGGGGGTAAAAACGGGTCGGGACAGCTCCTGGCTCTCCTTCATTCCCGAGGGAAGATGAATATCGCCCACCCTTCCAGTCTCCTTGTACTCCGCCCACGCGGAGCCAGAGAGATAGCCCCGGACAACGCATTCTACGGGTATACGCTCGGCCTTAGCCACAAGCATGGAGCGGCCGATAAGGCTTGTTCCAAGCGTAAATGAGGAATCTCTTTCCCGCTGAGATTGCTTCGTCACTTTGTTCCTCGCAATGACAGTGGAAGCCCCAGCGATGATATCCTGGAGTGTATCCTCGCCATCGATTACCCTGACAAGATGATTGGGTAGAATATGAGCTGTTTTCTTGAACCAGAAGGCGGAAAGCTGATTGAGGACTCTTCCTTTGTCAGGGATGCCGCAGGGCAAGACGACATCGAAGGCAGA
>Ga0316620_10001013_pt1 | contig 11787 bp, 12 predicted proteins | sample OWC_Aug_M1_C1_D5_FD_207651 | JGI IMG/M metagenome (GOLD analysis project Ga0316620, IMG submission 207651) | Wetland soil microbial communities from Old Woman Creek delta, Ohio, United States - OWC_Aug_M1_C1_D5_B | ecosystem: Environmental > Terrestrial > Soil > Wetlands | place: USA: Ohio... | reverse complement strand
GGTTTGCCTGCCTGTCTTCGCCGCAGCGGGTTACTTTCCCTTGGCAAGTACCGCCAGGATCTCTTCCTCCCGCATGATTACGTACTCTTCATCATCAATCTTGATTTCCGTCCCCGAATACTTGCCGAACAGCACCCGGTCACCTGCCTTAACGTCCATTGCCGCGCGCTTGCCGTCATCCTGCATCTTTCCCGGCCCTACCGCGATCACTTCCCCTTCCATCGGCTTTTCCTTGGCCGTATCCGGTATGATGATCCCGCCCTTGACCACTTCCTTCTCCTCTAACCTTTTCAACAGCACTCGATCGTGTAAAGGCCTTACTTTCATAATGTTAGATCTCCTTTCAGGTGAAGAGAACTCGCTTCATTCATTCATGGTTGCTTCGATTAGCACTCGACTTCATCGAGTGCTAATAATATAGATCCCGCTTTGTGATTGTCAAATCCAAGGTGCATTAATCTTGCCTAGGGATGAACAAACTCCATCACCCTGGGGATCAGCTGGAAATAGACCTCATCCGGCATGCCTGTTTCCCAGGCTCCGGCCAGTTTGGCGGCGATGACAACCACGAGGAAAACGGCGGCGACGCCGGCGGCGAGCCCCCAGGCAGGAAGGACGCGCCGGCGGGGCATGGACAGCGTCAGCGCCCCCTGCGCCGGACAGGATGCGACGCATTCCATGCATGCCGTGCACTCGGCGGATCTGACCGAGATCAGCGTGTCGACGGGAAGCAGAGCCGGGCAGGCCCGGCGGCATTTGGCACAGTCGATGCACTTTTCCGGGTCACGTCGAATGCGCGCCGGGCTGAGCCATGATGCGACCCCCATAAGGGCCCCATAAGGGCAGAGATACCGGCACCAGAAGTTCTTCGTCAGGACCGAGAGCACAGTCAGGATGGCGACCGTGATGGCGCCCGATGTCCCCAGGTAGCGGAAGAAGTTCAGCATTTTGACATCTGCCACCAGGAAATAGGGGCTTTCGAGGAATCCCCGGATTGCCGTGACGGGCATGCTCCCCACCGCATAGAGGAACAACCCCAGCAGGACGTATTTCAGGCCACGCAGCGGCAGGTCTGCCCAGACCGGCAGGCGCCAATTCATCCTGAAGAGCCTCCTCCCCAGTTTCCATAGACCTTCGGAAAGGGTGCCTACCGGACAGAGCCAGCCGCAGAAAGCCTTGCGGAACAGCAAAGACATGAGGAGGAACGCAATGAGCAGAAACATCGCGGACGGGTGCACGTGGGGAAAGGACCAGGTGGCAATGGCGTACTTAAGGCTCATCAGGCCGCCTATCGGCAGCCAGCCATCCACCCCGGCGGGTCGCGGGACGCGCATCGTCCCTCCCCCGGATTCGAAATAGCGTACAAAGAGGTAAAACTGCACGCCGATATAGACATTCAGCAGCAGAAAAACCGTCTGCAGACCGAAGCGCAATTGCTGTGAATGATCCCGGTCGCGGCGGTGGACGAGTTTTTTAGGATGGCGCAGTTCATGCGGCCGCGGGCGGGCGGCGGCCGGATCGAGGTTGACGGACTCGGCCGGCACGGCTGCAGCGCGCTCCTGGAGGCCGGCATCCGGCGTATGGTCTGGTTGAGATGGGATCAGGGCGGTCTTCATGCAGGCGATCCTCTTCCATTGGTTTCGTCGAAACTATCGACCCACGGAATTATAAGATATGTGGACATCTTTGTCCACAGTGTGGAATCGGAGACGCAAAGCATTCAAGATAATTCCGGGTTTGCCGAATCTATAGGGGAACCCTTCCGCGGGAGCAGGGTCTAAAGTAACAGGAATCTCGGCCTGAACGAGCCGATCCCGGCACCGGAATCCGGTTCTCCCGCAAGGAGTGCTGAAACTTACGGCACACTTTCGCCATCTTTAAGAACGAATAGGGATTTCATCACGGTGCCGGCAGCTGACTGGGAGCGTGGGGCTGGAAGCTGACAATAGCCGTGCATCGTGCATCCGAGAAATATGTAGTTGATTTGAAATTTTGAAATCCTTTAGAATGCGCGAGATCGCTCAGAAGGAAGGGAGTATCGTCCATGAAAGAGTGTACGACTAGACTGTTGATCGCCCTGGCGGCTGCGACCGTCTTGCTTGTGGCAGGACTGTGCTGGGCTCAATCCGGCGGGCAGGCGCAGAATCCGCCGCAGAAGAAGGCGGTGGAACAGCAGAAGCAGGAAGAGCCGCAGGAGCCATACACGGAAGAGGAGTATGATGCTTACGACAAGGCGGTCAAGGAACCCGACATCGCCAAGCGCGCTGCCGCGCTGATCGCATTCATGGAAAAGTATCCCAAATCCAAGCTCCAGGAATACATCGTTGCTGCTTACAAGACCTTGCTGTTCGAATACTCCAAGGCCGGCGATTATGCGAAGGTGGAATCAGCGGCGGAACAGTGGTTGAAATTCGCCCCGAACGATCTGCAGACAATCGCGGCGATTGCAGAATCCGCCCAGAAGCTCGAACACCACCAGAAATTCATCGAGCATGGCAGCAGGATCTACGCTCAGAAGCCGACCGCCCAGCTGGCCTTCGCGATCTATCAGGCCTATGCGAAGCTCCTCGACGAAGCCAAGAAGACCGAATGGGCTCTCAAGCTTCTGGAATATCCCGAGTTCAACGACAACTTCGATCTCCGGATGCAGTTCGTCGCCAAGTATGCGGAGAAAGACCTGCCCAAGGCCGCGGAGTATGCCCAGCAGGCTCTCAAGGCGCTGGACATCGCCAAGAAGCCCGACGTCACCCCGGCGGCCGACTGGAACAAGGCGGTCACGCTCGTACGGTATCAGTGCAACAACATCATCGGCATGAACCTGATCGGACAGAAAAAGTGGGCTGAGGCGATCCCGGTGCTCGAAAAGGCGCTGCAGGCGGAGTGCTATGACGCCGGTTACTACTGGATAGGCATGTGCTGGTGGAATCTGGGCGGCATGGACAATTTCGAGCTCGCCTACTATTCCTTCGCGAAAGCGGAACTCCTGAAAGGCCCGCTTGAGGCTCAGGCCAACAAGCGCTGTGTGGATCTGTACAAGCAGACGCACAACGACAACACCACGGGTATCGACAAGGTATACAAGAAGGCCAAATCCGACATGAACTGCGGCCGCTCCAAGTAGACTATCGGGCCCGCAGGGTCCTCATAAACCGTATTTCCGGCCGGCCTGGCCGGCGCACAACGCGTCCGGCCAGGCCGCGCTGCATTTATCAGGGCTATCGGTCGATCAAGCCCTGCTGAATCGGGCCCGAGCCGACGCACATCGCCCGCCTCCCTTCGCCATGTCTGTCAAAGACATGGCCGCTGCTCCGAAAATAGGGCCAAAGCCAGGAATGTCGGGGTCGGGATCGAAGCTCACATCACCTCGATCCCGATCCCGATCCCGACCCCGAACGTTTTCATGCGTCACCGGGTGCGCCACAGGCATTGAGAGGATGTTCGGGAAAAAAGGATGCGAACACGCCGCGCTCGTCTTACTTGATGGGGGGCATCCCACCCGCCGGCTTATGGCGGAGGTAGGATTCCCCGGACATCTTCTGCCGGTGCCGGGCGATTTCCATGCGTGAGATCGCCCGCATCAGAGCCAGTTGAGCCCGGTCAAAATCGAGGTGGGGGTCCTTGGAAGCCAGGCGCCTCTCGGCCCTGGATCTTGCCTGCTCCGCGCGGTTGAGATCGATTTCCGAGGCGGCCTCGGCCGACTGGGCCAGGAGCACGACGCGATCCGGCAGCACCTCGGCAAATCCCCAGGAGCAGAACACCTCTTCCGACCGGCCGTCGGCCTGGTAGCTGATGTTGCCGATCCCCAGTTCAGCAAGCAGCGGAGCATGTCCGGGCAGGATTCCCAGATATCCCTGGCTGGAAGGCACGGTGACCTGGTCCACCAGGCCGCTGAACAGCTGCCGTTCCGGGGTGACGATCACCAGATGGATTTTCTCGGGTAGCGCCATAAAAAGACTCCGAAGGCTGCAGGCGGCCGTCTGCGAGAGGCTGTGCGGCTCTCTCACGCCGCGGAGAGCTGCTTCGCCTTTTCCAGGACCTCGTCAATGCCGCCCGTCATAAAGAAGGCCTGTTCGGGGATGTGATCGTACTCGCCCTTGCAGATGCCGCGGAAACTCTCGATGCTGTCCCGGATCGAAACATATTTGCCCTTGATCCCCGTAAACTGCTCCGCAACGAAAAAGGGTTGGGAGAGGAACTTCTGGATCTTCCTGGCGCGGTTCACGGTCAACTTGTCATCCTCGCCCAGCTCGTCGATGCCCAGGATGGCGATGATGTCCTGCAGGTCCTTGTAGCGCTGCAGAATCCGTTTCACCTCCCGGGCCACCGTATAGTGGTCCTCCCCGATCACCCGGGGGTCGAGAATGCGCGAGGTGGAAGCGAGCGGGTCCACCGCGGGGTAGATACCCAGTTCCACGATCTTGCGTTCGAGGTTGGTCGTGGCGTCGAGGTGCGAAAACGTGGTGGCCGGCGCGGGATCCGTGTAATCGTCTGCGGGCACGTAGATCGCCTGGATGGACGTGATGGACCCGTTTTTCGTGGAGGTGATGCGCTCCTGCAGTTCACCCATTTCGGTGGCCAGGTTGGGCTGATATCCCACGGCGGAGGGCATGCGCCCCAGCAACGCGGAGACCTCCGAGCCGGCCTGGGTGAAACGGAAAATGTTGTCGATGAACAGCAGCACGTCCTGGTGCTCGACATCCCGAAAGTACTCGGCGACCGTCAGGCCGGTTAGCCCCACGCGCAGGCGCGCCCCGGGCGGTTCGGTCATTTGGCCGTAGATCAGGGCGGCCTTGTCGATGACGCCGGTCTCCTTCATTTCAATCCACAGATCGTTGCCCTCGCGCGTGCGCTCGCCGACGCCGGCGAACACGGAGAATCCACCGTGGTGAGTGGCGATGCGGTTGATCATTTCCATGATGATCACGGTCTTGCCGACTCCGGCGCCGCCGAACAATCCGATCTTGCCTCCGCGGACATAGGGTTCAAGGAGGTCGATGACCTTGATGCCGGTTTCCAGCATGCGCGTTTCCGTGCTTTGCTCCTCGAAGGAGGGTGCCGGACGGTGAATCGGGTAGCGGGTCTCGAACTGGACGGGGCCCAGCTGGTCGACCGGCTCGCCGATGACGTTGATCACCCTGCCCAGCGTCCCGCGCCCGACCGGGATCGTGATGGGAACGCCGAGATCGGTGGCCGCCATGCCGCGCACCATGCCGTCGGTCGGCTGCATGCTCACGCAGCGGACCCGGCTTTCTCCCAGGTGCTGCTGGACCTCGGTGGTCACCTTGATGCGTCCCAACGGATTTTCCCCTTCGATCACGACGCAGTTGTAAATGGCCGGGAGATGCGTCTCCTCAAACTCGCAATCCACCACCGGGCCGATGATCTGTACTACTTTGCCTTGGTTAGCCATTCACTCTCCTCAGGGTTGCGTCGGCGGCATTCCGGAATTTGCGATGCCTGCGCCGCGCCGGATCAGGATCCGGCAGCGGCTGCGCCGCTGACGACTTCGATCAACTCCTTGGTAATGCCTGCCTGGCGCACCTTGTTGGCGTGGATCGTCAGGCTCTCGATCATTTCGGAAGCGTTTTTGGTGGCAGCATCCATCGCGGTCATGCGTGCACCCTGCTCCGAGGCCGCGGCCTCCAGGAGGGCGCGGAACACCTGTGACTCCACATGCCGGGGCAACAGGTTCTTGAAGATATGCTCAGGCGGCTCGTCGTACAGATACTCGACCGCATGCTCCTCCCGCAGGCCGGGCAATCTCCTGATGGGGAGAAGGGGCTCCACCACCACGCGCTGCTGTACTACCGACTTGAACTCATTGTACAGCAGCCAGACGTTGTCCTTTCTCTCCTGCACGAACTCTTCAATGACATCCCGGGCGATGGCAGCCGCATCCGCGAAGCTTACCGCCTGCAGCACGTGGATCGCCTCGTGGCGCACCGAATAGGAACGGCGCCGGAAAAAATCCCTGCCCCGCTTCCCAAGGATGTTGAGCTCCACGGCGGCCGATGCATGTTCTACGATGAACTCGATGGCATGCTTCAGGATGTTGGTGTTGTAGGAGCCGCACAGCCCTTTGTCGGCGGTGATGACGATCAGTTCTATGTTCCGGCCGTCTCGTTGGGCAAGCAGCGGGTGGCTCTGCTGGGGCACGCGCATGGCCAGGCTGTTGAGCACCGCCAGCATCTGCTGGGCGTAAGGGCGCGCCGCGATCACGCGCTCCTGAGCCTTCCTCAGCCGCGCGGCGGACACGAACTTCATGGCCCGCGTGATCTGCTGAATATTTCTGGCGCTGCGGATGCGCCGGCGTACGTCTCGGATATTGGCCATATTCGTTCCAGCCGCCTGACCGGCCTCTATGGATTGCTCCCCGCCGCCTTTTCGGCGCGGTATTTTTCCTTGAATTCCCCGATGGCTTCCACAAGCTGGCCGCGCGTCTCCTCGTTGAGCGCCTTATCCCGCAGCAGTTGCTGCATCAGCGGATTCCTTGCGGTTTCCATAAACTTGAACAGCTCTTTCTCGAACGTGCATATTTCCCCGACCTCCAGGTCATCGACGAAGCCCTGGGTGCCGGCGAAGATGATGATGGTCTGCTGTACGACGCCGAGCGGCCGGTACTGGTCCTGTTTCAGGATTTCTGTGAGACGTTCGCCGCGCGCCAGTTGGGCTTGCGTGGCTTTGTCCAGGTCGGACCCGAACTGGGCGAATGCCGCCAGCTCGCGATACTGGGCCAGTTCCAGGCGCAGGGTGCCGGCGACCTGCCGGATCGCCTTGATCTGGGCGTGGCCGCCGACGCGGCTCACGCTGTTGCCCACATTGACCGCCGGCCGGATGCCGGCATGGAACAGGTCGCTCTCCAGGAAAATCTGGCCGTCGGTGATGGAAATGACGTTCGTCGGAATGTAGGCGGAAATGTCTCCGGCCTGTGTCTCGATGACCGGCAGCGCCGTAAGGGAGCCGCCGCCATTCGCGTCGTTCATCTTGGCGGCCCGTTCCAGCAGGCGCGAGTGCAGGTAGAAAACATCGCCCGGGTATGCTTCGCGCCCCGGGGGACGGCGCAGCAGCAACGATATCTCCCGGTAGGCGGCAGCGTGCTTGGACAGGTCGTCGTAGATCACCAGGGCATGCCGACCCCGGTCGCGAAAGTACTCGCCCATGGCGCAGCCGCAGTAAGGCGCGATGTATTGCATGGTGGCCGGGTCCGATGCCGAAGCGGAAACCACGATCGTCCGATCCATGACCTCGTAGTCGGTCAGCGTCTTGACGACCTGCGCGACGGTCGACCGCTTCTGGCCGATGGCGACATAGATGGAAATGACGTCTGTGTCTTTCTGGTTGATAATCGTGTCGATCGCAATGGCGGTCTTGCCGGTCTGGCGGTCGCCGATGATGAGCTCGCGCTGGCCTCGTCCGATCGGAATCATCGCGTCTATGGCCTTGAGCCCCGTCTGCAGAGGTTCTTTGACGGGCTGGCGGTCGACCACGCCGGGCGCCAGGCGCTCGATCGGCGCGTATTCCGTGGTGACGGCCGGTCCCCGGTCGTCCAGTGGTTCCCCGAGCGCGTTCACGACCCTGCCGACGAGCCCCTCGCCGACGGGCACGCTCATGATGCGGTTGGTCCGCTGCACGGTATCCCCTTCCCCGACCAGCGTGTATTCGCCGAAGAGAACCGCACCGATGTTGTCTTCTTCCAGGTTGAGGGCAATGCCCTTGACTCCGTGGGGGAAGTCGAGGAGTTCTCCGGCCATGACTCTGTCCAGGCCGTGAATGCGCGCGATGCCGTCGCCTACCGAGATGACGGTCCCTACCTCACTGACGACCACGCCGGCTGCATAGTCCTTGATTTGCTCGCGAAGAATCTTGGTAATCTCATCGGCATTGATCTGCATGTCAGTTTCCTTTTCACGTAATCCGGCCGGCGGGCGGATCCGATCCGGCCCCGCCCGGCCACCATCGCTCACTTCTGCGCCAGGCGCCGCCGCATCTCGTCGAGCTGGGTCCGGACCGAGCCGTCATATATGGTGCTGCCGATCCGTACCACAACGCCCGCCAGGATATCCGGATCGGTGGCCGTCGAAAGGGACACCTGTCTGCCGGTAGCCCGGAACAGGCTTTCCCGCAACACGGCCAGTTCCTCTGCGCCCAGAGGAGCGGCGGTGGTGACCTGTCCGGCGACAATCCCCTGGCGCTCGTTGACAGTCTTTACATAGGCATCGCAAATCTCGGCAAAATAGCGGATGCGGTGGTGGGACAGGAGAAGACGCAGGAAATTGGCCGAAGACTGGCGTACCGGGTAGCGCGACAGCAGCTCGCCGAGCACCCGCTCCTTGGCGTCGCGCTGCACCGCCGGGCTGTCAAACGCCGCCAGCAGCGCGGGTACCTGCCGGAAGATCTCCCGATAAGTGTCCAGATCACGCCGCACGGCAGGGTCCTCACCGCGCTCGAGTGTCACATCCGCAAGGGCCCGGGCATAGCGGGCAAAGACCGACGAGCTAATCACCCTTTACCCCCCAGTCCCGCTACAAAACGGGCGAACAGCCGGCGGCGGTCGTCATCGGTCACTTCACTGCGGACTTTCTGCCGCGCCATCTCCACCGATAAATCCGAGACATACGCCTTCAGCTCGAGCTGGGCTGTCCGCGTCACACCCTCGATATCGCGCCCGGCCCGTTCCACGATTTTCTGCGCCTCCCGCTCCGCATCGGCTGTCAGCCGCTGATACTCCGCCTTGGCTTCCTGTTCGGCCGCGGCGCGGATTCCGAGCAGCTCCGTCTCGAGCGAGCTCATCCGCGTGCCTATTTCCGCGAGCCGCGTCTCGGCTTCCAGCCGAGCCTTTTGAGCCTCTGCCAGCTGGTCCGCAATGGCCCGGGACCGGCCGGTGAAAAACTCTGCCAGCGGTTTACGCGCCACCCAGATCAGCACGGCCACCACGAGGACGAGGTTTGCAGCCTTGCCGATATCCAGCCATGACCCCCATCCTTCACCGGTGGTCTCCGCTGCCCGCAGAGCGGCCGGCAGTGCCAGGCACACCGCCCCATTCAGCAGAAATATCCTCAACAGCCGACCTGTCCGAAGTTTCATCGCAGTTCTCTTGGGCGCAGTTCCCTGAGCGCCGGAGCCAAAGTCAAGGCTTGCGAAATGCGCGGGAACTCAGGCCGACCGTTGCAGAACGGCGGCGGCGATGTCTCCCGCCATTTCCCGGGCTTCCTCTTCGAGTGCGGCTCGCGCCGCCGTTACCTGTGCCTGAATGGAGTCGCGTGCCTGCTGCGCCTGCAGCTCGGCATCCCGCTTTGCCGCTTCCAGTACTGCACTCCGCTTGACCAGTGCCTCCGATCGCGCCTTCTCCATCAGCCGGTAACCCTCGATGCGGGCGTTCTTGATGGTCGCCTGATACTCGTCGAACAGCTGCAGATGATGAGCGAGCTCCTGCTGGGTCTGTGACATCAGCCCGGTGGTTCTCCGTTCCCTCTCCTCTTGAATCCGCGTTACCGGTTTGAAGAGAAGATAATTGAGAGCAACCACCGTGAGGATGAATATAATGAGCGCCGGTACTATGGACCAATCTAGGCTGATCATAAGGGCTATACGTGCTTCCGGAATCCGATTCACAGTCAGGTTCCCGGCACGCTTGGCTGCCGTCATGCGTGTGCAAAGGCTGGAAAATATCATAGGGTTTCATGCTCGTCAAGGAGTTTCCCCCGACTGGAACGGTGACATATTTTGAGGATGCTCAATCATTTAGCCCGCATCATTGCGACCGGTTGTCTCATGGAAATGCTCTGGCTCGCCAGCTATGGCTTGAGCCCGTTGCGCTCTCACAGCGCCCTTTTTGTCGCGCTCATGCTGGCGGCTTTCGGCCTCTGCCTGTTGACCTGTTTTTGCTGTCCTCTCAGGGACCGCCGCGGCGTGCTGTGCGTGCTGGGATTCGCCCTGCTTTTTCGTCTGACGGTGTTGCCGGCTGAACCCGGCGAGAGCGAGGACGTGTACCGTTACCTGTGGGATGGAAGGCTGTCTTCGTTGGGAATCGACCCGTATCGATACCCGCCCGATGCTCCGGAGTTGGCACACCTGCGGGACACAAAGATCTATCCCATGATCAACTCCAAGCCGTACATCACCGCCTACCCGCCCCTCTCACAGGCTCTCTTCCGCCTGTCTTATGGGTTTTTCGGCGCCGCCGTTGTGCCGATGAAGGCCATATTCGGCTTGCTGGAGTTCGGCGCCCTGATTCTGGCCTGGCGGCTGATCGTTTATTGGCGAACCGGGCTGCAGCCGCTGCTGCTGATGGCATGGAATCCTTTCTTCATATTTGAGTTTTCCCATTCCGGGCACTCCGACAGCGGCATGATCTTTCTCATCCTGCTGTCGGTCTATCTTGCTGAAAGAAAGGGGAATTTGGGGTCGGTCATCAGCTATGCGGGAGCCGTCCTGGCCAAATTGCATCCGGCGCTCTGGTTCCCCCTCTACGTGCGCAGGATGGGATGGAGGGCAGGTGTCATCGGCCTTTCCGTGATTTTGGCCGGCTTCTGGGTGTATCTCTCCCCCGGAACCTGGATCGGCTACCTGCAATCGCTCCGGCTGTATTTCCGTCTTTTCGAGTTCAACGCCGGCATCCATTATTTCCTGCGCCTTATAGGTAACCTGGCATTCGATCAGGCTTGGGACAAGGTGACGGGACCCTATCTTGCGGTGCTTCTCGCCTTGATCGCGGGATGGATCCTCTGGCGGTTTCCGTTGCGCAACAGCCGCGACCTGCTGCACGCCGGCTTTTGGATCATGACGGCGGACCTGTGCCTGGCCACGACCGTGCACCCTTGGTATATCTCGTGGGCAGCTCTGGCGCTCCCTTTTTTCCCGTATGCATTCATGGCTTATTGGACCGGCGCCTGCTGCTTGTCCTATCTTGCTTATGCCTATCATCCGGTCTACGAACCGGCTTGGGTGTTGCTGGTCGAGTACCTTCCCATGTACGCCCTGATGATATGGGAGATACGCAGGGGAGCGCCGTTGCTGCAGCCGAAATACGGCGGATTCCGTCAGGAAACGTGAGGGTCCGGGCTCAGCCGCGACTTCCTCTGTGGATCAGCTCGAGGAACTCCATGCGGGTCTCATGCCGGGTGCGGAACGTTCCGAGCATCGAGCTGGTAACGGCACGGCTGTTCTGTTTTTCGACGCCGCGCATAAGCATACACATGTGCTGGGCCTCGATGACCACGCCGACACCCAGAGGAGAGATTTTCTTGTTGATCGTGCCGGCAATCTGCGTCGTCAGGCGCTCCTGAACCTGCAATCGCCGGCTGAACATTTCCACCAGCCGGACCATTTTGCTGATGCCTATGATCTTCTTGTCCGGCAGGTAGGCGATGTGCACTTTCCCGAAGAAAGGGAGGAGATGGTGCTCGCACAGGCTGAAAAAATCGATGTCCGAAACAATGACCATTTCATCATACTTGACGTCGAACAGCGCATTGTTCAGGACCTTATCCACATCCTGCCGATACCCGCTGGTGAGGAACTGCAGGGCCTGGTTCACCCGCTCCGGCGTGCCCTTGAGTCCGTCGCGCTCCGGATCTTCACCGATCTTGAGCAACAGTTGGCGGATAAGCTGCTTCATATTTCTCTCACTGCGCCCCCGCTGCGGGCGGGAAAAGGGCCAGGCGTTGGCCCGGCTGGCCGCGGGATTCAAGCCGGGTTACGTCGCACCGGCAAAACCCCGCAGGAGTTGCACTCGCAAACTTTAGGGGCAAACGGGTAAGTCGGTCAAGATTCAAAGCAGCCTATCAT
>Ga0316620_10001012_pt1 | contig 11793 bp, 7 predicted proteins | sample OWC_Aug_M1_C1_D5_FD_207651 | JGI IMG/M metagenome (GOLD analysis project Ga0316620, IMG submission 207651) | Wetland soil microbial communities from Old Woman Creek delta, Ohio, United States - OWC_Aug_M1_C1_D5_B | ecosystem: Environmental > Terrestrial > Soil > Wetlands | place: USA: Ohio... | reverse complement strand
CATCCGCTGCTCCCCAAGCCTTCTGCAAGGCCAGACGCAAGACGCGCAGCAATGTCCCGCCGCAATCCTCCCCGAAGTCCCTCGTTCAGGCTGCAGAGCACGGCCTGCGCACACTGGAATTGCCTTGTGAGGAAGAGGTTCCGGGACTTGGCTTTAATCAGTTCGATCAAAACCTCTGGCTCCTGGTCTGACGGAGACTCCTTCGTCTCTTCCTCTTTCATTCGATTCATCATGCAATCTCCGCCGGAAACCGCCTTTTTACTTCACCTTGGCCACTGGGTAGTTTGCCCCTTTCCAGGCAAAGATACCCCCTGGATTTCGATAGACATTCTTGAAGCCAAGTTTCTTCGCAAAGGCAGCTCCATTGTGGCTCCTCGTGCATTTTACAAAACCGCAGTAGAAAACGATGGTCTTGTCCTTGTCAGGGCCAAGAAAAGCCGCAAAATCATCCAGTGTTTTGCCACCGGTCTCCTTGGCATCCCAGTTCTGCATAATGGGGATAGGGAAAAGGAACTGCTTTGCACCCGGGATGTGTTCTTTCTTGTAACTGTCTTCGTATGGCATGGTATCCACGATCAGAACGCCTTTGCCTGAGTCGATCAGTTTTTTCAGCTCCTCGGTACTCATGATTTCATACCCGCCGAGGCGAGTATCCCGAACGAGCTTGACGGATTCCGTGTCTTTCTCAAACTCAATTTCGAACTTGTCCTTCGCCAACACCGGGACGGACAGCCCCATCACAATCAAACTCATGATTACAGCCTTGAAAAGTTCTTTCGCCATTCTCATCATCATTCCTCTCTGTAGCGAATCTTGATGAACTCGTAAAAAGCAAAATAACGTCGTTTCTCGTCATTCCGGCGTAAACCGGAATCCAGGTTCTTCGAGCCCTTACAGAATGTCTGGACCCCGGTTTTCACCGGGGTGACGACTTCTCACGAAGCCGTCGATCTTGCTAAGCCGTAATTCAAGGCGAACCGGTTTAATGCCTTGAAGGTAACGCCAACCATACAGATAGGCTATCCCGGCGATCAGTACGAGATTTCTGTGAAAGGCCGGCCGAAGGCCTTTGTAAGCCTCGCCTTCAAGGTCACCTGGACCAAAGCAGCCGCAGTCGATGTCGAGGCCCATCCAGATCCCGTAGCTCACCACCGCCATGAAGAAAACCAGCAAACCGGTCACCAACCCGAGGCTTCCACGCACGTCAAAAAGAAGGCCAATCGCCGCAACGATCTCCAGAATCGGAAGGGCAATAGCAATGGGCATGATGAGAGGATCGGAAACCAGGCCGAAAGCGTCAATGACAGTCGCGAAGGCGCGCGGATTCACGAGCTTGTTTATGCCGGCGTAGAAAAACAGAACAACATAAACGACCCGCACGATCCGGTAGATCCAGTCCGACAGGATGATCTCTCTCAAGTTTTTCCTCTCTCTTTTGAAATAGCCCTCACGATTCTGACTCTTCCGGATAGGGAGCCTTCCCCTTTTGGACATCTTCAGAATAATCAGTTGTGATTAGAGAACAGAAGAATAAACCGGGAAAGGGCTTACCTGGCCCAGGCACAGTAAAGGGGAACCACTCAAGTAAAACCAAGAAATGCCGACATCCAATAGCCCTCAAATGCGAGAATGCCCAAAATATAGTCTCGGCATTTTCCTTTGGCAAACTGGAAGTTCCGATAAATCCTGTCTTTCAGATTGGAAACGCCGATGGACTCACCTGGTGGAAATGCGGCCAAAGGACTACAGCAGGTTGATGGGTAAAAAGTTGATTTTATGAAATTTGCCTTGTACTCTTACGCAAGGTAATCCGAGCGAAGGGAGTTCTTCGGATTCAAATGACATCAGACCACTCACTGAATATTCTTGTGGTGGATGACGAGGTCAACATCCGCAAGACCTTATCCCTCTGCCTCGAGACAGAGGGCCACAAGGTGATCGCCGTGAGCAACTTCCAGGATGCATTGACCGAGGCATCCCGAAAGTCCTTTGAACTGGCCTTTGTGGATCTCAGGCTCGGCATGCAGGATGGGCTTGATTTGATTCCTGCACTACTGGCTGCTTCTCCCTGGATGAAGATCGTTGTCATTACAGCCTATGCTTCCATCGATACGGCCGTGGAAGCTATGCGCCGCGGGGCTACCGATTATATTCCCAAGCCTTTCACGCCCGCCCAGGTCATGCTGGCCGTCCACAAAGTATTCGAGATGCGGACGCTGGAGCAGAAGCTCACGGCCCTGCAGGAGGACCTGGGAAGGTCACACCCCGAGATCGATTTTTCAAGCACCAGTCCGGTGATGCAACGGGCCGTCAATCTGGCACGTCAGGCGGCGCCCTCGGAGGCCACCGTGTTGCTTCGGGGCGAAAGCGGAACCGGCAAAAGCGTTCTCGCTCGCGCGATTCATTCCTGGAGCAATCGAGCCACAAAGCCTATGGGGATCGTCTCCTGCCCGTCCTTTTCCTCCGAACTGCTGGAGAGTGAGCTTTTTGGACATGTCAAGGGTGCGTTCACCGGTGCTGTTCGTGACCATCCCGGCCGGATAGCAGCCTGTGAGGGGGGCACCCTTTTATTGGACGAGATCGGTGATCTGCCTCTTTCCCTTCAACCGAAGTTCCTGCGTTTCCTGCAAGAAAGGGAATATGAACGGGTCGGTGATTATACAACGCGCAAGGCCAACGTGCGTATCATCGCAGCGACCAACGTGAATCTGGAGAAAGCCGTCAAGGAAGGACGCTTTCGAGAAGACCTCTTCTATAGGCTCAATGTCATACAGATTGAAATTCCGCCCTTGCGCGAATGCCCGGAGGACGTGGTGGCGCTCGCGGACAGACTGTTGGCATTCTATGGTCGAAGCAACCACCACCCCTTTGCCGGCTTCACAAAAGAGGCCCTCCAGGCGCTCACAGAATACCGCTGGCCGGGCAATGTCAGAGAATTGAGCAATGTGGTGGAACGCGCCGCCATACTCTGCCGCGCGGATCGCGTCGGCATCGACTGTCTCCCGACCAATTTGGCTCCAGCGGGTTGCACTCCCAATATAGGCGACGCCGTCTCCTTGGAGAAGATCGAGGAACAACACATACGGCGAATACTTGCAAGCACGAAATCCTTGCAGGAAGCTGCGGACATACTCGGAATCGATCAGGCGACCCTCTGGCGTCGGCGCAAGAAATACGGAATCTGAAAAGCGCCACCCCTCCGTTATCCCTCTTAACTCCTTCCCTTGCGGCGGCCTTGCAGTATTCAATGGGTTTTACGGTGAGTTCTTGCAGAGTTCAACGCTTGATATTCTGCCACCACCGACAAACCGTTTATCTTCAGCATGTTAACTCACAACCTTCTTCGGCACGCCGCTTGCTGTGTTTACATGCAGGAGGTGAAGGACAATGTTAGGAATTCGCCAAAAGCTATCCCTGGGATTTGGTGGATTGCTGCTTATCATCCTGATCATCGGGATTCAGAGCATCATCCAGCTCACAAGACTGGGCGTATCCATCGATGTGATTCTGCGTGAGAACTACCGCAGTGTGATTGCATGCCAAGAAATGAAAGAGGCTTTGGAACGCATGGACAGCGGCATCCTCTTTACTCTGCTGGGGTACTCGCAGGAAGGGACGGAGTTCATCCGTAAGAATGAATCGGTTTTTGAGAATGCCCTCCAGACTGAGTTGAACAACATCACTCTTCCCGGCGAGAGAGAAAAGGCAGCCCATGTTCAAGAACTCTTTCAACAGTTCAAGAAGATAGTAAAGACTGCGGAAAACCCGGAAACCCATCTGTCTGAAAGACAGCACATCTATTTCACGCAGCTTTTTCCCTTGTTTCAGGAGATCAAGACGACGGCAGGACATATCCTGGACATGAACCAGCAGAACATGAGCGATGCAAATGATCGGGCCCGCAGCAAAGCAGCATCTTCAAGAAAATTCATGTACGTGCTTTTGATTGTCGGTACCGTCATTGCCCCGGGTTTTATGATCTTTATTGAAAAATGGATTCTGCGCCCCGTCCATCGTCTCATCCGCTCAGCCCAGGAGATCAAAAAGGGGAACCTGGATCTCGTTGTTCCCGTCGAATCAGGAGACGAGGTGGGCCAGCTTTCTGAAGCCTTCAACGCCATGGCTAAAGGTCTTCGTGAAATCAGGCGAAGTGATCAGGCCAGGCTGGTTCGCATTCAGGATTCCACGCAGCACACGTTCAACAGCCTGCCGGATGCCGTGGCCGTGCTTGATTTGCAGGGACGCGTCGAGGTCGCCACCGAGTCGGCAAAAACGGTATTCGGACTCAAGCCGGGGATTCAGGTGCAGGGCCTTCCGTTGAAGTGGCTGGCGGATTTGTTCGACAACGTACTCCGGCACGCTCGCCCCCTGGGGCCTGAGCACAACGGGACCGCGATTCAGCATTTCGACAAGGGAGAGGAGCGGTTCTTCCGGCCCATGGTTGTTCCGATCCTGGACACCGAGAAGCAACCAACCGGTGTGGTCATGAGTCTCAAAGATGTGACGGAGCAGCGACACCAAGACGACTTGAAGCGAGGAGTCATCTCGACCGTCTCTCACCAACTCAAGACGCCTTTGACCTCCATGCGCATGGCCATCCACCTGCTGCTTGAAGAAAAAGTGGGCCCCCTTACTGAAAAACAGGCTGAGCTCTTGGTCGCTGCACGGGAAGATAGCGACCGACTCCATGACATCCTCAATAACCTGCTGGATATCAGCCGCATAGAATCCGGGAGGGTTCAGATGGAATTTCGCGCCGTCTCCCCTCAAGAGGTAGCTATGGGAGCGCTTGAATCCTTTCGAACCGCTGCTAAGGACCAGGGAGTGACCCTTGAAGTGGAATTGCCGGGTGATTTGCCCCAAGTCTGGGCAGACACGACCAGGGTCAGCCATGTCTTTGCCAACCTGCTCTCCAATGCCCTAAAGCACACTCCAGCCGGAGGCAAAATCACGGTCTCGGCAAGGGCTGAAGAGAATGGGTTAACGTTTTCCATAACCGACACTGGGAAAGGGATTCCGAGTGAATATCTCCCGAGGATCTTCGCACAATTCTTCCGGGTCCCTGACCAGGGCACGCAGACAGGGGCGGGGCTAGGACTCGCCATTGTCAAAGAGATTGTGGAAGCCCACGGAGGGACGGTGAGCGCGGACAGCATTGAAGGGAAAGGCAGCACCTTTTCATTTACCCTCAGAAGGGTCGACCCAATCTCGAAGAAGGAGATTTCATCATGATGGATCTCATCTACATTCTGATCCCTTTCGTTTTTTTCGGGCTGTGCGCCTTGTATGCCCGTGGCTGTGAGAGGCTTTGAAAAATGGCTGACCTGTTGGGGATGATCATCGGTTTGGTTTTGATCGGATATTTGCTCGCTTCTGTTCTTCGACCTGAGAAATTCTGACGGAGGAGTAGAACTGTGGATCTTTACGGATGGATTCAACTCGCTTTTTATGTGGCCATAGTGCTCTTCCTCACAAGACCCATAGGGATCTTCCTGGTCCGTGTTCTGGATGCGGATGGAAGGACCTTTCTCGATCCAGTTCTAAAGCCGGTCGAGAGGTCGTTGTATCGTTTGCTGCGTCTGGACCCGAAAAATGAGCAGGACTGGAAGCAGTACACCCTGTCCCTGCTTGTATTCAGCTTCGTGGGATTGCTGTTTACCTACACCATTCTCAGGCTTCAGAATCTCTTGCCTCTCAACCCCCAAGGATTTGGGGTGATAAGTCCGGACCTGGCTTTCAACACGGCGGCCAGTTTCACCACCAACACCAATTGGCAGAGTTATGGAGGGGAGTCCACCCTCTCTCACTTCTCCCAAATGGTTGGCCTTGTGTTTCACAACTTCGTGTCAGCCGCCGCAGGCATCGCCATTGCTGCGGCTCTGGTCCGCGGAATTGCCCGGCACACGTCCAAAACCATCGGTCACTTTTGGGTGGATCTCATCCGCGTGAATCTCTATCTGCTCTTGCCACTTTGCTGCGTGTACGCGGTCTTTCTTGTCTCCCAGGGGATGATCCAGAATTTCAAACCCTACGAGAAAGCGATGCTGATCGAGCCCGTGACCATCCAGGTTTCTCAAAAGGATGCCACCGGTCAGGAGATCAAGGACAAAGAGGGCAATGCCGTGATGGAACAGCGGAGGGTCGAAACTCAGATGATCGCGCAGGGTCCCATGGCCTCCCAGGTCGCCATCAAAATGCTGGGAACGAACGGCGGCGGCTTTTTCAATGCCAATGCTTCCCACCCCTATGAGAACCCGACCCCTCTGTCGAACTTCATCCAGATGTTATCCATCTTCCTTATTCCGAGCGGCCTCACCTATTACCTCGGCCGGATGGTCAAGAACCAGAAACACGGATGGGCAGTCTGGGCCGCTATGGCGATCCTCTTCCTCAGCGCTTTCACGATCTGCTGGTGGGCTGAAAGCGCCGGAAACACACGGTTACACGTTTTAGGGGTGGATGCTGCAGGCGGAAACATGGAAGGGAAAGAGGTCCGCTTCGGGATCTTCAATTCCGCCCTATTCGCCACCATTACGACCGCGGCTTCCTGTGGAGCCGTGAATTCGATGCACGACTCGTTCACTCCATTGGGCGGCCTGATTCCATTGTTCAACATCCAGTTGGGGGAAGTGGTTTTCGGCGGTGTCGGTGCCGGGTTATACGGAATGCTCGTCTTCGTGATTCTGGCTGTATTTCTCACAGGCCTGATGGTCGGCCGCACTCCTGAATACCTCGGAAAAAAGATCGAACCCTATGATGTGAAGGTCAGTGTCCTTAGTCTGCTGATCCTGATCTTCAGCATCCTCGGGGTTACGGCCTGGGCCGCGGTAAGCCATTGGGGAATAGCCGGGTTGAACAATGCCGGTCCCCACGGTTTAAGCGAACTGCTCTACGCCTATTCCTCGGGCACAGGAAACAACGGCAGTGCGTTTGCCGGGCTTGCGACAAACACTCCCTGGTATAACACGACGCTGGGCTTGGCCATGCTTTTCGGACGTTTTGCCATGATCGTTCCTGTGCTGGCTCTGGCCGGAAGCCTGGCGAGAAAGAAACTGATCCCCGCAAGCGGCGGGAGCTTTCCCGTATGGAGTTTCACCTTTACCCTTGTGCTGGTGGGAATTGTCCTGATCGTAGGAGCGCTCACGTTCCTTCCGGCTCTGGCTCTCGGCCCGATCGTCGAACATTTCCTGATGACAGGGTCGGATGTTCTTTATTAGAGGAGACAAGAGTGTGGCTGTGAGAACTCATTCCCTTTTTGACCGTGAAATCATTGCGCAGGCGGTGGTCGATTCTTTCAAGAAACTCAATCCTCTGTCGTTGCTGAAAAACCCGGTCATCTTTGTGACGGAAGTGGGAGCGGCTTTCACCACCGTCGGGCTTTTCTTCAAATCGGGGAATGAGCCCTTGGGCTTTGTCGTCCAGATAACGCTCTGGCTCTGGTTCACGGTGCTCTTTGCCAACTTTGCGGAGGCCGTGGCTGAGGGCCGGGGTAAGGCGCAGGCCAGGGCGCTCCGGAAGACGCGCACCCAGACCTTGGCCAATCGCTTAAAAGCCGGTGGCACCGTCGAAAAGATCCAGGCCGAAAGGCTTCGGAAGGGTGACCTTGTCCTCGTGTCCGCCGGGGAAATCATCCCGGCAGACGGTGAAATCATCGAGGGGGTGGCTACGGTGGATGAATCGGCCATCACGGGCGAATCCGCGCCTGTCATCCGCGAATCGGGTGGAGACCGAAGCGCTGTGACAGGGGGAACGCGGGTCCTGTCCGACCAGATCAAAGTTCGCGTCACCGCTGATCCCGGGGAAAGCTTCCTGGACCGCATGATCCGTCTCGTCGAAGGGGCAAGGCGACAGAAGACTCCAAACGAGATCGCCCTGACCATCCTCCTCTCTGCCATGACGATCATCTTCCTGGTCGTCATCATCACCCTCAAACCCTTCGGGCTTTACTCGGGCATGTCCTTGACGATCACCGTACTGGTCGCGTTGCTGGTCTGCCTGATCCCAACGACCATCGGCGGCTTGCTCAGCGCCATCGGGATCGCAGGAATCGACCGGATGGTCCAGAAGAACGTGCTGGCCATGAGCGGCCGCGCGGTTGAAGCGGCAGGAGATGTGGACGTCCTTCTCCTTGACAAAACAGGGACCATCACCCTGGGGGATCGCCAGGCCGCCAGGTTTCTCCCTGCACCGGGAATCCGAGTTGAGGATCTGGCTAACGCCGCCCAGCTTGCATCTCTGGCCGACGAAACTCCCGAGGGGAGAAGCATTGTTGTTTTAGCTAAGCAATACGGTCTCAGAGGTCGCTCCTCTTCTGAGATACCGAACGCAAGATTTCTCGCCTTCTCGGCACAGACGAGGATGAGCGGCGTGGACCTCGAACGCAGGCCGATTCGAAAGGGCGCTCCCGACGCCATACAAGCTTTCATCGGCCACCCTTTGCCTGTGGAGGTTCAAGATGCGGTGGACTCCATCTCCCTGTCCGGGGGAACCCCTCTTCTGGTGGCCGACGGGACGAGGATTCTGGGCGCCGTGCACCTGAAGGACATTGTGAAAGGCGGACTCAAGGATCGTTTTGAGCGATTCAGGGCCATGGGAATCAAAACCGTGATGATCACCGGAGACAATCGGCTCACGGCAGCCGCCATCGCCAGAGAAGCGGGGGTGGATGATTTCATCGCTGAGGCCAAACCGGAAGATAAGCTGGCTCTCATTCGGAAGGAACAGGCGGCCGGGCACCTTGTGGCCATGACCGGTGATGGGACCAATGACGCCCCTGCCCTGGCCCAGGCGGATGTGGGGGTTGCCATGAATACCGGAACGCAAGCGGCCAAGGAAGCCGGAAACATGGTGGACCTCGACTCCAACCCTACGAAACTGATTGAAGTGGTGGAGATCGGCAAACAGATGCTCATTACCCGAGGAGCGCTGACGACCTTCAGCATTGCCAACGATGTGGCCAAGTACTTTGCCATCATTCCGGCCATGCTGGTGACGGTGTTTCCGGTCATCGCCCCTCTCAACATCATGGGTCTACAGTCGCCCATGAGCGCCATCCTGAGTGCTGTCATTTTCAACGCTCTCATCATCATTGCGCTCATTCCTTTGGCCCTGCGCGGGGTGCGTTTCCGCCCTCTGGGTGCCGCCGTCCTGCTCAAGCGCAATCTCTTGATTTACGGACTTGGGGGCCTGATCGCACCGTTTCCCGGGATCAAAGGGGTGGACTTGATTGTGAATGCCCTTGGTCTTGTGTAGGAAGGACATCGAGATATGAAGGACTTGTTCGCACAACTTCGGATATCATTGACGGCAACCCTGTTCCTTGCCGTGCTCCTGTGCGGCATCTATCCGCTGGCCGTCTGGCTCCTCGCCCAGGGATTATTCCCGGCTAACGCCAACGGATCGCTGGTTATGAGGAATGGAAAGATCTTGGGCTCAAGCCTCATCTCGCAGGGGTTTACGGCACCGAAGTACTTTCATCCCCGTCCAGCGGCAGCCGGTCAAGGGTATGATGCAACCAGTTCCGGGGGCAGTAATCTTGGGCCCACTTCAAAAAAGCTGGTGGAGACCGTCCGACAACGGGTTGATGAGTACAGGAGCGAAAACAACCTCCGTCCCGATGCCCTTGTGCCCATCGATGCGGTCACGGCATCGGCAAGCGGCCTGGATCCTCACATCAGTTTGAAAAACGCCCTGTTACAGGCTGCCCGCGTGGCCAGAGCCCGGGGATTGAGCGAAGATATTGTCCTCAAAGAGATAAAACGTTACACCGAAGGCCGCGATCTGGGAATGCTGGGCGAACCCCGGGTGAATGTTCTGATGCTGAACCTGGCCCTGGATGGCACGCCAGCTGGCATTGCAGTCATGTCATCCGGGAGAGATTAGAGTGTTACCCTCTGACCTCTACGAAATTCGTAAAAAAGGTCAAAAGCGAACTGCAGAATGTCGAACAACGAATGAAGAACGCCGAAGGAGACAACCAAACTCAATAAACTTCATCATTCGAAATTCCCTGGTCGCCTCTGGCGCCGCCGGAGGCGGGTAAACCTTGTTCGACATTCGACATTCATTCTGTTCACCTGCTTCGGTTATCCGGTCTGGCCACAGGCATGTACTGGATTGCTAGTGAATGAGGGAGGCCATGGTTGAGGACAGAGCCAATACGTTTCTCAGAATGATCCGCCGCGCCCAGCGCGGGCGATTGAAGGTCTACCTTGGGTACTGCGCAGGGGTCGGAAAAACCTATCAGATGCTCCAGGAAGGACACCGGCTCAGGGAGGAAGGGATCGATGTGGTCATCGGCCTGCTCGAAACGCATGGCCGTGCAGACATCTCCAAACTCGCAGAGGGGCTGGAAGTCATCCCCAGGCGTCGCCAGGAGTATCACGGCGTCACCGTTGAAGAGATGGACGTGGATGCCCTTTTGGCCCGCAAGCCCCAGGTCGCTCTGATTGATGAACTGGCCCACACCAACGTGCCGGGAAGCCGGAACCCAAAACGGTACCAAGATGTCCAGGACGTGCTTGCCGCCGGGATACACGTGGTCACCACCATGAACGTTCAGCATCTGGAAAGCCTCTACAACATGGTTGAGAAGGCCGTGGGAGTGAAGGTGCGCGAGCGGCTGCCCGATGCCGTCCTTGGTGATGCGGATCAGATCGTGGACGTGGACCTGACCACGGAAGACTTACGAAAACGCCTGGAGGAGGGCAAAATCTATCCGGAAGAACGGGTCGAGGCGGCTCTAAACCGTTTCTTCAAGACGTCTAACCTGGAGAAGCTTCGTGAACTCACTCTCCGGGAGCTTGCCTCCCAGATTGACCTCAGGAGACGTGAGCTCTCCGAGGATGAAAACGGGGCTGCGCCGGACCAAGTGATGGTCTGCCTGAGTTCGCGCGGCCCGAACAGCGAGAAACTGTTGCGCTATGCTTCCCGCCTGGCGGGAAAACTCAATCGCAACTGGTATGCTGTCTATGTTCAGACTCAGTCCGAGGAAGCCACTGCCATTGATGCTCAAACCCAGCGTCTTGTCTCAGACACGTTGACTCTCGCAAAACAACTGGGCGCCATGGTGTTTACCTATAAGGGAGAAGACATCGCAGACACTATTCTCAGGTTTGCGAAAGAATACCGTGTGGGGCATATTGTCATCGGGAAACCCGGCAACAAACCGTTCTGGAAAAGGTTTGGCAAGAATCGGGATATCGTGACGAGTCTTATCGAGAATGCCAGGGGAGCGACCGTCATCGTTCTGGATACCCGTGCGGAGGAACCCCTCCCCACCCGGATTTTGCCGGATCTTCCTGTAGTCACGGCACCCATTGAACCGAGTCAAGAACCTGTGGCTGGGCCTGTGGAACCCTTGCTGCTCAGCCGACTGCTGTCACCCGGTCGTATTGTCATCTGGGATCAGCCTGTGATGAAAGATATGGTTCTAAGGACACTGGTGGAAGCGATCGGGAAAGATAGAGGCATGGACAATCCTGAGGCCTTGTTCAGGAAGGTAATGAGAAGGGAGGATCAGGGTTCTACCTTTTTCAACGAAGGGGTGGCTTTCCCCCATGCACGCATCCATGATCTGACCGCTCCGGCAGTAGCCGTTGGATTAACCAAGCGAGGCATCGAGGATGTGACCACGGACAAGCCCATTGAAATCGTTTTTCTGATTCTTTCCCCGGAACAAACACCCGATACGCAAGTCCAGATTCTGGGCCTTTCCAGTCGCGCTGCTCAAAGCAGACATCTTGTCCAGAATCTCAGGGTCGCCCGGACTCCTGAAGAAACGATGAAGGCGAT
>Ga0316620_10001011_pt1 | contig 11794 bp, 9 predicted proteins | sample OWC_Aug_M1_C1_D5_FD_207651 | JGI IMG/M metagenome (GOLD analysis project Ga0316620, IMG submission 207651) | Wetland soil microbial communities from Old Woman Creek delta, Ohio, United States - OWC_Aug_M1_C1_D5_B | ecosystem: Environmental > Terrestrial > Soil > Wetlands | place: USA: Ohio... | reverse complement strand
GTCTTCACCGCGTAGTCGACCTGCCGATACTCGTAAATGCAGTTTTCCGCACGGTCCTTGGGCAGATAGCCCCTGCTGACGACATCACTAAACGTCTCCGAATCGGCGCCGTAGGCAAGGCAAAGCAGGTTGTAGAAGCGCTGCTGCGTAAACGGGTGCACTTCTGCGGCGGTCGCCGCGGTGAGCGGCTTGTCGCCCGCCTGGCGGGCGTACATGTAAGCGATCCCGCCGATCGCGCTGCGGGCAAACGTGGGTCCGAATTGCAGCAACGTGTAGGCGGCGACCATGTCGGCGGCGTCCTCCTCGCGCCCGAGCACCGGGATCTTCAGCAGATCGAACAGCGCGTGCGCGAATTCGTGCAGAAAAACTTCCGCAGTGGGGCCTACGATCGCATCGTCGGGTGTTACGCCGGCGGGCGTGGTCTCGCGCGGCGCGTCGCGCGCTACCCGCGCGAGGTACTCGTAGCAGACCGTCACCGTATGGTCCTCGTCGTCGTACCAGGCATTCTCGATTCCGTCGCATCCCTTGAGTTTGAGCGTCAGGGTGTGCGGCAGCTGGAACGGACTGAGCACGTCCCGAAAGCTCTCGAGAACATGCCGCTTCTTCAGCGTCTCGTAGATCTTCCGGAACTCCGGCTCTTTCGGCGCGAGGTAAAGAATCTCGACGTGATGATCTTCCGCGGCGAACGCCCCCGATGCCGGCACCAAGACGCACGCCGCGATCAAGGTTCTTGCCAGTACACCGGGGTTGCGCATCATGACTCGTTTCGTTTCCTCGGTTGCCAGTCTCGCACGGCCGTCGGCCGGGGACAAATGCGCGTTGCCCCGGCACCGCCGCGCGCCTAAAATGAAATTCCGATGCCCGTATCGTTCGAAGGCAAGCTGGTCGTCGCGATTTCCTCCCGGGCACTGTTCGACTTCGAGGAGGAAAACGGGGTGTTCGAGCGCCTCGGCGAACGCGAATACGTCGAGCTGCAGCTATCCCGCCTGGACGTGCCTGCGAAGCCCGGCGTCGCCTTTCCGCTCGTCAAGAAGTTGCTGGCGTTCAACACGCCCGGCACGCAGCGTGTGGAGGCGGTGATCCTTTCGAAAAACGACCCGGTAAGCGGGCTCAGGGTATTCCGCTCCGCGGCGCGGACCGGACTGCGGCTCGAGCGGGGGGTATTTACCCGAGGGCGCACGCCATACCGCTATCTCGACGCGCTCAAGGCGAATCTTTTTCTGTCCGCGAACGAGGGCGACGTGATGAGTGCGCTCGAGGCCAAGGTGCCGGCAGCGCGCGTCTATCCGGATTCGGCGCGGGCGGCCGAGCGTTACGCCGACGAGGTTCGCATCGCTTTCGACGGCGACGCGGTGCTGTTCTCGGACGAGGCCGAGCGCGTGTTTCAGGCCGACGGGCTGGAGGCCTTCACGCGCCACGAGACCGAACATGCGCTCCGGCCGCTGCCGCCCGGGCCGTTCAAGCCGCTGCTCGAGGCGCTGCACCGCCTGCAGCAGGCCGCCGGCACCGACGTGCCGATGCGGCTGCGCACCGCGCTCGTGACGGCGCGCAGTGCGCCGGCGCACGAGCGCGCGGTGCGCACGCTGATGCAGTGGAACATCGGGGTCGACGAGGCGATGTTCCTCGGCGGCCTGGACAAGGGCGAGTTCCTGCGGGCCTTCGAGCCCGATTTCTTTTTCGACGACCAGCGTGGCCACGTCGACTCGGCGAGGAAGCACGTCGCCACCGGTCACGTCCCATTCGGGGTCTCCAACGTCGGACGAAAAGTGTCATGAAAGCCGTCAAGTACCTTCTCTATGTGCTCGGAGCGCTCGTCGTGCTGGCCGTCGTCGTGGCGGTCGCCGTCGCGATGTTGTTCGATACCAACAAGCTGAAGGGCGAGCTCGAGCGCGTGGTCAAGCAGGAGACCGGGCGCACGCTGAAGCTCGAGGGCGACCTGCGGCTCGCTTTCTGGCCGAGCATCGGCGCGTCGATGGGCCGCGCGAGCCTGTCGGAACGGGCGAGCACGGAGTCCTTCGCCTCGATCGAATCGGCGCACGTGGCGGTGGCGCTTCTGCCGCTGCTGCGTGGCCAGACGCTCGTCGATCAGGTGCAGCTCTCGGGCCTGAAGGTGAATCTCGTCAAGCGCGCGGACGGCAAGTTCAATTTCGAAGACCTGCTCGGTGCGGGCGCTGCGGCACCCGCGGGCAAGCCTTCGGGCGCTGCCGCGGCGCGCGAGAGCGGGGGATCGCAGGTGAATTTCGACATCTCCGGCGTGCGAATCGAGCACGCGAGCATCTCCTACCGTGACCTGAAGAGCGGCCAGCAGCTGGCGATCAGCGACCTGCGGCTGCAGACCGGCCGCGTCGCGAGTGGCGTGCCCGGCAAGCTCGAGCTCTCCGCGGCGATCAAGGGAAGCAAGCCCGACATCGATGCTGCGTTCAGCCTCTCGACCGCTTACCTCTTCGACACGGGTCGCAAGACCGTGGCGCTGAACGGGATCGAGAGCCGAATCAAGGTGACGAGCCCGGCGTTGCCGCAAGAGACCGTCACGGTTCCGATCACGGGGTCGGTGCAGGTCGATCTGGGCAAGGACACCGCCCGCGCCGAGCTTTCCGCCAAGGTGGACGATTCGAATATCCGCGCGAAGCTCGGGCTGGAAGGGCTCGCACCTGCCTCGTACAGTTTCGATGTCGACGTGGACCGGCTGGACGTCGACCGCTACTTTCCGCCGGCCCCGCAAGCCAGGGGCGGCGCGGGCGGCGGACCGGCGGCGCGTAAGGGCGCGGCGCCCGCCGACACGCCGGTCGACCTGTCCTGGCTCAAGGATCTGAATGCGCGCGGGAAATTGCGCGTCGGCCAGTTGCAGGTCCAGCACCTCAAGCTCTCGGAGGTGAAGACGGAGGTGCGCGCCGCGCGCGGCCGCGCCGAGCTGGGCCCGCACTCCGCCAACCTATATCAGGGGACCCTAGTGGGCGCTCTGGCGCTCGACGGCAACGCGAGCCGGATGTCGCTCAAGGACAAGCTGAGCGACATCTCGATCGGGCCGCTGGTGAAGGACCTGACGCAGCGCGACATGATCGAGGGACGCGGCAACGTTGCGCTCGACGTCCAGGCCTCGGGTGCGACGGTCAACGCGATGAAGAAGTCACTCGCAGGCAATGCGCAGGTCGCGTTGCGCAACGGCGCCATCAAGGGCTTCAACGTCGGTGAGGCTCTGCGCAAGGCGAAATCGCTGATCGGCTCGAAGACCGCGCAATCCCAGGCCGCCGACCAGTCCCAGCAAACCGATTTCAGCGAGATGACCGCAAGCTTCGTAATCCGCAACGGCGTAGCGCACAACGACGATCTCAGTGTCAAGTCACCGCTGATTCGCGTAGGCGGCTCGGGCGACATCGACATCGGCAATTCGCGCATCGAGTACCGCGCCAAGGCGTCGGTGGTGGGCACTGCCGAGGGACAGGGCGGGAAGGAACTCGCCGATCTGCGGGGCATTACCGTGCCGGTTCGGCTCACCGGGCCGTTTGATGCGGTGAGGTACGAGGTCGACTACGGAGCGGTTGCCGGCGAGATGGCGAAGTCGCAGGCGACCAAGAAACTCGAGGAGCAGCTCGGCGGCAAGGCCGCAGGGAGCATCGAGGAGAAGCTGCGCGGCATCCTAAAGCGCTAGACGGCCCTCGGCGACCGCGTGGCAGGCGACCAGCGCGCGGCCCGCGCTGGCGAGCGGCGGGCGCTCGGCGGCGCAGCGCGCGTCCGCATGCGGGCAGCGCGGGTGGAACGCGCAGCCCGGGGGCGGTGCGAGCGGATTGGGAACTTCGCCGGCGACCGGCGTTCGGCTCCGTCCGGTCATGTCCAGATCGGGAACTGCGTCGAGCAGCATGCGCGTGTACGGGTGCCGCGGACGGGCGAACAGTTCGGCGGCATCGGCGATCTCGACCAGGCGCCCCAGGTACATGACGCCGACGCGGTCCGCGACGTGCGACACGACGGCCAGGTTGTGTGAAATGAAAAGGTAGGTCAGCCCGAAGCGCTGCTGCAGGTCGGTCATCAGGTTGAGGATCTGCGCCTGCACCGAAACGTCGAGCGCCGACGTGGGCTCGTCGCACACCAGGAACTCCGGGTTGCCCGAAAGCGCGCGCGCGATCGAGATCCGCTGGCGTTGCCCACCCGAGAACTCGTGCGGGAACTTCTCGCTGTCCTCGGGCGAAAGCCCCACCTGGCTAAGCAGTTCGTGCACGCGTGAGCGCTCTTCGTCGCGCGAGGCGGCCAGGCCCAGCGCGCGGATCGGCTCCGCGACGATGCGGCGCACGCGCCAGCGTGGATTCAGGCTGGCATAAGGGTCCTGAAAGATCATTTGCATGCGTTGGCGCGCCTTGCGCACCTCGGCGGTGTGCACCCGATCGGTCAGCTCCAGGCCGTCGAACTCGACCGCCCCTCGCGACGGGGCGTACAGCCCCACGATCAGGCGGGCAACGGTCGACTTGCCGCACCCCGACTCGCCGACGATGCCCAGCGTCTCGCCGCGCCTCACGTCAAAGGACACTTCGTCCACCGCGCGCAGCAGGAGCGGTGAAGAGCCTTCGAGCGCGCGATTCAGCCACGGCCGCGACACGTCGAAATCGCGGCCGACTCCACGCAGCCGGAGAAGGGGCTGCTCAGCGCCGGTCGGCATACAGCCAGCAGGCGACGTGATGGGCGTCGACCGGAACGGGCTCGGGCCGCTCCGCCAGACAGCGCTCGAAGCGGCGCGGGCACCGCGGGTTGAACGCGCAGCCACGCGGGATCGCGTTCAGACGCGGCATCGAGCCGTCGATCTGCGCCAGACGCCGCTGGCGCTTGCCGACGCCCGCGGTGATCCGCGGAATAGACTCCATGAGCCCGGCGGTATAGGGGTGCCGCGGCGCATGGATCACCTCGCGCACCGGACCGACCTCCGCGACGCGCCCGGCGTACATGACCGCGACGCGATCCGCCGTCTCCGCAATCACGCCCATGTCGTGCGTAATCAGCATCACCGCCGATCCATGTTCGCGCGCGAGGCGCTTGAGCAGGGAGATGATCTGCGCCTGGATCGAGACGTCGAGCGCCGTGGTCGGCTCGTCCGCGATTACGAGGCGCGGATCGGCCGCCAGCGCAAGCGCGATCACCACGCGCTGGCGCATGCCACCGGAGAACTGGTGCGGATAGTGATCGAAGCGCGCTTCCGGTGCCGGTATGCCGACGTCGTCGAGCAGCGCAAGCGCGCGTCGGCGCGCGGCGGGCCGGTCGAGATCCAGGTGCGTCAGGATCGTCTCCACCAGCTGGTCACCGATCCTGTACAGCGGATTCAGCGATGTGAGCGGATCCTGGAAGATGGCGCCGATGCGCCGGCCACGGATGCGCCGCATCTGCTCGGGCGGCAGATGGTCGATGCGTGCGCCCTCGAGACGGATCTCGCCGCCGGCGATTCGCCCCGGGGGTTCGAGCAGACCGATGATCGCCATCCCCGTGAGCGACTTCCCCGCGCCGGATTCGCCGACCACGCCGAGCACCTCGCCGGGTTCGATCGAGAACGAAACGCGATCCACAGCGACGAGCGTCCCGTGCCTGGTCGGAAACTCCACCCGCAGGTCACGCACCTCGAGCAGCGGCGCGCTCATCGCAGCTTCGGGTTGAGCGCGTCGCGCAGCCAGTCGCCCAAGAGGTTGACCGACAGCACCAGCGCGATCAGCGCGAGGCCGGGGAAGACCGTGATCCACCATTCGCCCGAGAAAAGATAGTCATTGCCGATCCGGATCAGCGTGCCGAGCGAAGGCCGGGTCGGCGGCACCCCGACGCCGAGGAAGGACAGCGTCGCCTCGGTGATGATCGCGGTCGCGATGTGGATCGTGGCGATCACCAGCACCGGCCCCGTGACGTTCGGCAGCACGTGGGCGAGCATGATCGTCGTCGGCCTTCGGCCGATGACGCGCGCCGCCTGGACATACTCCTTGTTCTTCTCTACCAGCGTCGAGCCGCGCACGGTCCGCGCGTATTGCACCCAGCCCGAGACCCCGATCGCCAGAATCAGCACCGGGATGGCGATCATGTCCTGCGCGTCGCGCGGAAGCGCTACGCGTGCCACGCCGTCGATCAGCAGCGCGATCAGGATCGCAGGGAACGACAGCTGGACGTCTGCGACGCGCATGATGAAGGCGTCTACCCTTCCGCCGAGGTAGCCGGAGACCAGGCCCAGGGTCACGCCCACCAGCATCGAGAGCAGCACCGCCGCCGCGCCGACGGCGAGGGAGATGCGCGTTCCGTACATGATGGTCGAGAGCACGTCGCGCCCCTGCTCGTCGGTGCCGAGCGGGAACGCTGCGTTGCCCTTGGCGAACCACGCCGGCGGCGTGAACGCATCGAGCAGGTTTAGCGAGGCGAGGTCGAACGGATTGTGCGGCGCAAGCCAGGGCGCGCCGAGCGCGCCCCCGACGCAGACCAGCGTCAGGAGCGCGGCGGCTACTGTGACCGGCGATCTGCGGAAGCTGTACGCGAGATCGGAGTCCCAGGCACGGGCGAGCGCTGCGCGCATCGCCCGTTACTTGATCCGGACCCAGCGAAGGTAATTGAAGTTGTCGGGCAATTGCACCAGCTCGACGTTCTTTTTCATTCCCCAGGCTAGCGCCTGCTGGTGCAGCGGGATGTGTCCCACGTCCTCCTGGTGGATGCGGAACGCCTCCGAGATCATGGCCTGGCGCTTGTTCGGATCGGTTTCGGAGGCGATCGCCGCGGTCAGCTCGTCGACCCGCTTGTTCGAGTACGAGCCGAGGTTGAACTGGCCCTGGCCGCCTTCACCCGGCGTGGCCATCAATGCGTAGAGCGGATTGTGCGAATCGTAGGTGGCGGGCGTCCAGCCGAGCATGTAGAACGACGTGTCGCGCCGCAGAATCTTCGGAAAATAGGTCGCCTTGGGCTCGGCGATCAGGTCGACCTTCACGCCCACCTTCGCGAGCATCGCCGCCACCGCCTGGCAGATTTCGGCATCGTTCACGTAGCGGTCGTTGGGGCAGTTCATCCCCACCTCGAAGCCGCTCGGGTAGCCGGCTTCGGCAAGCAGTTTCTTCGAAACCGCCGGATCGTAGGGCAGCCGCTTGTTCAGCGACGGGTCGAACCCCTTGATGCCCGGCGCGACCATCAGACCGGTCGGCGTCGCGGCGCCGCGCATCACGCGCGACTTGATCGCCTCGATGTCTATCGCCTGGTAGAAGGCTTTCCTGACGCGCAGGTCCTTGAACGGGTTCTTGCCCTTGACGTTGGAAAACAGCAGCTCGTCGCGCTTCTGGTCCATGCCGAGGAAAATCGTGCGCAGCTCGGGGCCCTGCATGATCTTGAGATTCGGGTTGGCCGACAGGCGCGCGATGTCCTGCAGCGGCACCGGCTCCATCATGTCGATTTCGCCGGAGGCGAGCGCGGCGACCCGGGTCGCGCTGTTAGCGATCGGTGTGAACACGGCCTCCGTGAGGTTGTGCTCGGGCTTGCCCCACCAGTTCGGGTTCGGGACCAGCACCGTCTTCACGCCAGGCTGGCGCTCCTTGAGCATGAACGGGCCGGTGCCGTTGGCGTGGGTCGAGGCGTAGTTCTCGGTGCCCTTTCTGACGTCCACGGGGCGCAGCGCGTTGTGCTTCTCGCACCAGGCCTTGGACATGATGCGCCACTGGCTGATCACGTCGGGCAGGATCGGGAACGGCGCCGCGGTCTCGATCTCGATGGTGTGGTCGTCGATCCTGCGCACTTCCTTGAACGAGCCGACGTACGACTGGATGTCCGACCCTTCGCCCTTGGCGCGCCCGTAGGAGAAGATCACGTCGTCCGCGGTGAACGGCGTGCCGTCTTGGAACTTGACGCCCTTGCGCAGTTCGAAGCGCCAGACGGTCGGCGAAGTCTGCTTCCAGCTCGTGGCGAGGCCCGGAACGAGCTCGAGCTTCTTGCCGCGGTCGACCAGGGGCTCGTATATGTTGCCGGTGAAATTGAGCAGCAGCGACTCGTTCAGCATGTAAGGGTCCATCGACAGGGAATCGCCCTGATCGGCGTACCTGAAGGTTTTTGCCTGCGCCCCGGCGGCGAGCGCGAGCGCAAGTGCCGAAGCAATGACGATGTGGGTGAGTCGCATGGTGTGGTCCTCCCGATGTGTTATTTCAGTGGCAACGAGTGCTCGACCAGCGCCGCGAGGTACCCGGCGCCGAGCGGAATCACATCGTCATTGAAGTCGTATCCGGGGTTGTGCAGGAAGCAGCCGCTCGGACCGCCGCCCTGGCCGAGCCAGACGTAGGCCCCCGGGCGCGCGAGCAGCATGTAGGAGAAGTCCTCCCCGCCCATGGTCGGCTCGGCGTCGCGCACCACGTTCTCCTTGCCGAATATCCGGTCGCCAACGCTCGCCGCGAATTCGGCTTCGCGAGGGGTATTGACGGTCGCCGGATAGCCGCGCCGGTAGTCGATCTCCGCGCTGCCGCCGAGCGAGCCCGCCACGCCGGTCACGATCTCCTTGATGCGCTTCTCGGCGAGATCGCGCGTCTCGTGCCTGAAGCTGCGCACCGTGCCGACCAGCTTGACGTGGTCGGGAATGATGTTGAACGCGCCCACCTGGCTGGTCTGCATGGAGCATACGCTGATCACCAGTGCGTCGACGGGGTTGATGTTACGGCTCGTGATCGATTGCAGGGCGGTGATGATGTGCGCCGAGACCACCACCGGGTCGACCGTGAGGTGCGGCATCGCCGCGTGTCCTCCCTTGCCGCGCACGGTGATCTGGATCTCGTCGGTGGCCGCCATCATCGCGCCTGCGCGCACCGCAATCTTGCCCGGCGGCAGGCCGGGCCAGTTGTGCAACGCGTACACCTCGTCGGCCGGGAATCGATCGAACAGGCCTTCCTGCACCATCACTTGGCCGCCGCCGCCGCCTTCCTCCGCCGGCTGGAAAATGAGGTACGCAGTGCCGTCGAAATGCCGCGTTTCGGTCAGATAGCGCGCCGCTCCCAGAAGCATCGTCGTGTGGCCGTCGTGGCCGCATGCGTGCATGCGCCCGTCGTGGCGCGAGCGGTAGGGCACGTCGCCGGTTTCCTGCAGCGGCAGGCAGTCCATGTCGGCGCGCAAGCCGATCCCGCGCCCGCTTTCCGTCTTTCTGCCGCGCACCACGCCGACCACACCCGTGCGTGCGATGCCCTGGTGCACTTCGACGCCCCAGGCGGCCAGCTTGCCGGCGACGATCTCGGAGGTGCGCTTCTCCTCGAAGCCGAGCTCCGGGTGCGAATGAATGTCGTGCCGAATCTCGCGCAGCTCGGCGTGGTACTTACGGATCTTGTCTACGGGTGTGCCCATCGGAGACCTCAATGCACGGCGGCGAGACGCTCGACCCGCAGGCGCGGATCGACGGCGTAATAAAGCAGGTCCACCACCAGGTTGATGATGACGAAGAAAAGCGCGATCAGGCACAGGTAGGCGGCCATCACCGGGATGTCCGCGAACGCGACTGACTGGATGAACAGCAGCCCCATGCCCGGCCACTGGAAGACCGTCTCGGTGATGATCGCAAAGGCGATGATCGCGCCGAGTTGCAGACCCGTGATCGTGATTACCGGCACCAGCGTATTCTTCAGGGCGTGGCCGAAATGCACCGCGCGGTCGGTGAGGCCGCGCGCGCGCGCGAACTTGATGTAGTCGGTGCGCAGTACTTCGAGCATTTCGGCGCGTACCAAGCGCTGGATCAGGGTCATCTGGTACAGCCCCAGCGTCACCGAGGGCAGGATCAGCGCCTTCAATCCCGAGCCGGTGAGCAAGCCCGTGGACCACCAGCCGATCTTGACGGTGTCGCCGCGCCCGAAGGACGGCAGCCAGCCGAGCACCACCGCGAACAGCAGGATCAACAGAATGCCGATCAGGAACGTCGGCAGCGACACGCCGATCAACGACACCGCCTGGAACAGGTGCGCGAGCCACGAGTCGCGCTTTAGGGCGCTGTATACGCCCATTGGAATTCCGACGAGCAGCGCCAACAGGGCTGCCACCAGCGACAGTTCGAGCGTCGCCGGCAAGCGCTCGATGAACAGGGTCGAAACCGGGCGCAACTGGTGCAGCGACAGGCCGAAGTCGCCCTGCGCGGCGCGCACGGCGAACTGCGCGTACTGGACGTAGAAGGGCTGGTCGAGGCCCAGCGCACGCGACATTTCGGCGCGCTGTGCAGGCGTCGCGTCCTGGCCAAGCATGAACACCACCGGGTCGCCGACGAAATGGAACAGCGCGAAGGCGATCAGCCCCACCGTGAGCATCACCAGCACGGCCTGTCCAAGGCGGCGGAGCACGAATGCGAGCATGGGGCTGTGGGAAAAGGCCCCGGGGAATCGGGGCCGGGAAATGGTGCCGTGTTCCCCCTCTGGCGTCAAACTTGCGCAAGCCCGCGGCCCATTACAATCGCGCGGTGTCCGAATTCGCGAAGTCGCTGGTCCGCTGGCAGCGCGCACACGGCCGCCACGGCCTGCCGTGGCAGGATACGCGCGACCCCTACCGGGTTTGGCTGTCCGAGGTGATGTTGCAGCAGACCCAGGTAGAAGCGGTGATCCCGTACTACGAGCGCTTTCTCGAGCGATTTCCCGACGTGCATGCGCTCGCGGGCGCCACAGAGGACGAGGTGCTGCGGCTCTGGAGCGGGCTCGGCTATTACGCGCGCGCGCGCAATCTCCATCGCGCCGCGCAGATGGTCGCTGCAGACCGGGCGGGCCGGTTTCCGGACACCGTCGAAGGGTTGAGCGCCCTGCCGGGGGTAGGGCGGTCCACCGCCGCCGCCATCGCCGCGTTCGCGTTCGGCCGGCGCGCCGCGATTCTCGACGGAAACGTGAAACGCGTCCTGGCGCGCGCCTTCGGCATCGATGGCTTTCCGGGCGAGCCTGCGGTGGAGGCCCGGCTGTGGCGGCTCGCCGAGGATCAGCTTCCGAGGCGGGATATCGGGCGTTACACGCAGGCTCTGATGGACCTCGGCGCGACGCTTTGCACGCGAGTGCGGCCGCGCTGCGACGCCTGCCCGCTCGGGCCGCGGTGCGTCGCGCGCAGCCAGGGGCGCACCGCCGAGCTTCCCGCGCCGCGCCCGCGCAAACCCTATCCGCAAAGGGAGGTCACGTGGCTGGTGCTGCTCGATGCCGGACGGGTTCTGCTCGAGCGCCGGCCGGCGCCGGGGCTATGGGGCGGGCTGTGGACCTTTCCCGAGATCGGGTCCGGGCGGGCATCGGCCTACTGCCGCCAGGAGCTTGGTTGCGAGGTGCGCTTGCTCGAACGGATGGAGTCGCTCGAGCACGGTTTCACGCATTTCCGATTGCACGCGCGCCCCATGCTCTACGCCGTGCGCAAGGCGACGCCGCGCGCCGAGCAGCCCGGGCGCCTGTGGCTCGACCTTGCCGAGGCGCAGCGCGCAGCCGCGCCGGTACCGGTGAAGAAGCTGCTGGCGCGGCTCGCTTCTAGGCCCGCGTGACCAATCCGTGCTGCTCGAGGAATTTCTGCAGGATCTCCAGCCGCTCCCGGCTGTCGGCGAGTTCCATCAGCCTCTGCTTGGCGGCGAGCGGCACCGGCAGGATTTCGCACAGGCGAGAGCTTACCCATGAACTCGAGTCGAATTGGAACGGGGCTTCGATCATGCGAGCGCCATGCTCCTCGATCACGAGTCGCAGCAGGCGCGCGCAGGCGAGGAACTCGTCGGCGAGCGGAGCGTCGTAGTCGGCGGGCAGCGGCTCGATCCGCCCGCGGGTAAGGCCGTTCGCCAGCACACGGCGCTCGAGGATGCGGAAGCGCTCTTCGCCGCGCACCGTGACCTGCA
>Ga0316620_10001010_pt1 | contig 11796 bp, 12 predicted proteins | sample OWC_Aug_M1_C1_D5_FD_207651 | JGI IMG/M metagenome (GOLD analysis project Ga0316620, IMG submission 207651) | Wetland soil microbial communities from Old Woman Creek delta, Ohio, United States - OWC_Aug_M1_C1_D5_B | ecosystem: Environmental > Terrestrial > Soil > Wetlands | place: USA: Ohio... | reverse complement strand
AGTGGACCTGTCGACTACTCCGCTTCTTCTGGTGAGCCCGACAAGAAATGCATTCGGGAGAATTGTGGTGGAGAGACCGAAGCTCACATTCAGTCTGTAGTAAGTTCGATCGGGTCCCAGATCACTTGTGCCTGCCTCCCTGTCAATGAGCCCGGCCTGCTCAAGTGCCTCTAGATGTTTCAGGACTACTCTTCGGTTCAGTTCGAGCGTCTTGCTCAGCTCGTAGGCGTATCGTGGGTTCTGCGCCAGAAGCTGAAGTATCCTCCTACGTGTGCTATGTCCGAGTGCCTTGAAGAGCCGATCCAGCTCGCTAGTCTCTTCGCCAGACATGTACACCGCCTCGTGGACGCGCCGTCCTCTCTAGAGGTACTCAACTCGTTGCCAGAGTCCGTACAGGAAATTCTGCCATTCGACATAAAGTTGGTCCCCACTAAGGACTCCGAGGCCATCCACGGCGACTGGCTCGTCTGCTGCATCAGTCTGTGGGCTTTCTGATTGTACTTCCATCCTGCGTCACCTTGCTAGTGTACCTATGAGTCCCTAGTTGCTAAAAAGACTTCGCTTGGTGCAGAAGGGCCTCTGTCTTCTCTCCGAACAAGCAGGACAACAACTGAGTCTACGCCGGGTTTCCTGAGTTCAAGACGAACGGCTCGAATCGTCCAGCACAGCTTCGACCCTGCTTCGATATCTCTCGAGCAGGCCATCGGTCTTCTCATAGACCGGACCTTGGCCCATGATGGCCGCGGATGTGACACCCTCTTTCGCGGAGATCACAGGTCTGGACGCCTGCATCAGAAGGAATCTGAGGAAATCAAGGTCGGTGACCTTTCTACCCATCCTTCGCTGAAAACGCATCTTTTCCTCCTCCCACACAAGCACATCCTGCTGTGTCAGTCCCTTCAGCAGCTTGTTCTTCAGATGGCGTCCGGCATCGCTCAAGAGCGTTTCCTCCAGATGCCGAGGTCACGTCGATACAAATATGGTGTTGTATTACGCGCGACCTCCAAGTGAGCCCATGTTTCCGATGACCGACCTGCCATCCTGCTCGCTAGGTCTTAGGTTCGTCTTTGCTTTTCTCGGCAGGAGGCGACTCTGCCGCCTGGCCGTCTGGAGTTGTCGGAGTGGGCTTAGACTTGTGATACAGACTCCTAGAGCGGGATGGTCTGAAGGCCGTCACGGCTGTCCAGTGGACAGACTTGTCTTTTATTGGACTCAGTTTCTTGACCTTCAGCATTATGACTGCTGCGAGGTCAATGGCGACTATGTTCATCAATAGGAGTTGAAACGAGCCACTTGCGAGAGAGAACACCTCGGGTGCTTGGGCGCCCAATCCTATAGCCAGGCACATACCAGTGTTGACAGCCGGAGGCATCAGAGATGTCGAGATTGCGACGCCAACAAGAGCGGCAACATCGCCCCTTGTGATGGAGATTGCGACAGCCGCGCCGGCAAAGACTGCCACTGCCACATCTATCCCCTTGAACCCGGTCGCGCGTGCCATTTCAGTGACATCTCCATTCCTCACACTCGTCACAAAATCCGGGCTAGTCGCCACAGCCAGACCTCCAACGAGCAGTCCCACTGAAACGGCAACGGCCAAGGCAATTAGCTCGTTCTTTACCCCCTTGAAGAAGAGCCCCTTCTCAGCCACTACGTACCCGAGGGCAAGAGCCAACAATGGACCCATCAGAGGGCACAGAAGCATTGCAGCTAGTATCAGTGTGCCGTTGTTCTGGACCAGTCCGAGTGCGCAAATTGCGTCGGCCAGAATGGCAAACGCGAAGAAGTCGAAACTCAGCGAAGCCCCCCTATCGACATGCTCAAAGATCTCTTCGACTGCAATCGCAGCTTCTCGGTGAAGGGCCTTCTCGTGGGTTTCCTCCGCTTCTCGTGGGAGAGACGCCCTCAGGTCAAGCACATCTACGAAGCCGAATTCAACACCCACCCCCTGGCTCTTTAGCTTCTCAACTGTCTCCATCACGTCGTCGTCGTCAATACGGAACTGGAGAATGTGAGCATTATCGGCGTTGAGCTTGAGGACGTTCTCTGCGTGAATCACGTCCACAAGGAAGTTGAAGACGGCCTCGGTCTTGTCATACGGCAGTACAATCTGAACTTGTTTCAAACAAGCATTACTCCGTGATACCGGGTGCCTTAATTGTGAAGCAGTTAAGCATTTCCCAGACCGTTTCAGGGGTCCAGATTAGGAACTGTATTACAGAAACAGGGGCTTCCTGCGCGACAATCCCCAAGGCCAATGCTTTTCTTGGCCGTGAAGTGCAGTCGGCCCGAGTGAAGAGCATTTGGACGTACTAGTGGTCCTAGCAGCGTGGTGGATTCTGTCCCTGACGGGCGCGTTGGCGCCCGGCCCCCTGTCCGCTGCCGTGGTCATGCAAGCCAGCAAGAGAGGCAAACTGCACGGGATCATGCCGATGGTCGGTCATGCATTCGTGGAGCTGGGAATCGTAGCGCTGGTCGTATTCGGCGTGACTACTCTCACACTCGATAGCCTGACTATTTCGATGATGCAAGGATTCGGGGGAGTGGTCGTAATCCTATTTGGAGTGCTCGCATTGAAGGACTGGAAGCACAGGCCGCAAGAGGACCAAACTGAATCCGGACGAGTCCCTGTGGCCAGAACGACACTTGCACAGGCCACTTTGCAGGGAGTTATTGTGAGCGTCCTTTCGCCCTACTTTCTGCTCTGGTGGTTCGCAGTGGGACTGGGCACCGTGTCTACACTGATGGTTGAGCTGCAGGTTGGTGTAGGCACCGTGTTCCTCGCCGCCACGCTGATCTACTTCACCCACATATCCACGGACTTCATGTTTGGCGCATTCTTGACTGTCACTGCTCACGAAACCGGGAAGAGGGCAAGGTTCGGAGGCATCAACTGGCTTGCTGTGGCCATAGGTCTGTTTCAGATAGGGCTGGGTCTTCTGTTCATATTCGAGGCGCTGACCTAGGCTCATTTATAGAGCGGGTATGTATTCGTCTGGGAGGAAGACAGGATGAAGTACCTCATGTTGACCGGGTTCGAGCCCTTCGACGGATACAAGTCCAATCCGTCAGAGGAGGCCACACGAGCCCTCGATGGCAAGTCCATTGGAGGCTACACTGTCAAGGGCACTATTCTGCCGCTCGATTACAAAAGGATGTCCGGGATGCTCGATAGTGCGCTCGATGCGAAACCAGATGTGGTGCTATGCTGTGGACAAGCAGAGAGAGGATCCGTGACAATCGAGCGAATCGCTCTGAACGCAGTAGGCACGACAAGAAAAGACAACTACGGGAACGTTCCGAAGAGGGATGTGATTGACCCAGAAGGTCCAGCTGCGTACTTCACGAGTATCGATCCCTTTGCGCTAGTAGAACATCTGACGCAGGAACACATACCTGCATTTGTGAGCTACCACGCGGGAGTCTATGGATGCAACTGGGCGATCTACAGTGTCATGCGCGGTATAGATACTCGTGGAATCCCATCTCGGGCTACCTTCATTCACCTGCCTCCGCTGCCCCAACAGGCACTCGAGAAGAACAATCCAAACTTGCCCACACTGCCCCTTGAAACATCACTGCGGGCCCTCAGGACGATCATCAAATCACTGTAACTTCGCTGCCCAGAGTTCGGGGAAGACGCGAAACACAGTCACCGCGATTATCGCACTGATTGCTGTCGCCGCAAGACGCTCCACGAGCATCACCGGGAATATCACTGTCCCAAACACGAGTGCCGGAATGCCCAGAAGGTATACAGCCCCCATTGTCATCATGGAGAAATCAGTGATTGTACCAACTAGCGACAGTGGCAGAATTCCCCAAGCAGAAGTCTGTGACGGCCCCATCTGAACCCTCGAAACCTGAAGAACTCCCGCGATAACTGCGGCGACTATGTAGAGAACCATGAACCACCAAGCTTCGTAGTTGGGTATCTCATACAGCACAGTGATCAGCAACAGATACACCACGGTGATAGTCGGACCAGGCACCTTCATTGAGCCAATCCGCGTCACGGGGCGCAAGCAAAGACCGGTCATCAATCCTGAAACCGCAGGTCCGAGTATCACAGTGGGAACAAGCAAGTACAGCGGCGAAACAAACGCGGCAATCACACCTCCTAGCAGACCGTACAAGAATCCCCGGAAAGGACCTAGAAGCATTCCGAAGAGAGGGGCGATGAATATTGCCATCGTGAGGGAAGACGTGAATCCGAGCGGGCCTATGAAGGGGCTCACAGGTATCAGAGCAGCCACACAGTATAGGGCCGCCAGTATGATGCCCACTGCAATCGTCTTCGTCTTCTCGCTTCCTCCAGCTAGACGCATCTCAGATTGTGGAACATCACCTGCCTCATCTATCATGTTGCATCCTCCGGCACTCGCGGGGCATCCCCTCTTAAAGTGCACGCGCATGGCTCCACAATGGCGGATGCAGCAGCATGAACCGCGTTTTGCGAAATCGGAGGTCTAGGCGGGATAGAAGTTCCCGAAGCGTGTGAACTCGGGTCCTAACTCATCATTCTGTGAGAGGGTCTGGCTCTGGCCTTTCTGCTGTTCACGACTATTGCATCCAGAATACGTGGCAAGACTTCGCGAGGAAGACTATGCCCCATCCCATCTATTATCATCAACTTCGCATCAGGTATAGTTGATGCGATTTCCTTCCCCACTTCAATGGGGTAGAAGGGGTCTTCTCTCCCGTGTATGACAATCGTAGGTGTGCGAATTGCTGCAATCTCGGGACTGATATTTCCGGGCACGGCCATTGCTGCTAGTTGACGAATTGCCCCTTCTGGATAGTAGCCCCGGTCGTACTCCTTTGCCCTGTACTCCCTTGCTTGATCTTCATCAAAATCAAACGTTCCATAGATGAGACGATCACGCTTGACCATTTCTTCAATATAGGCCTCGCGTTCAGTGGGAACCGGTGCAAAGAATGCCGCCATGACTTCGGGCTTCCCTTGTGGCAGCTCAGGATTCCCCGTTGTGCTCATGATGACCGTGAGCGATAGCACCCGAGATGGGTGCCTATACGCCAGAATCTGTGCAATCATTCCACCCATGGAAGCTCCGCAGATATGTGCTCTATCAATACCAAGAGCATCCAGAACACCAACAGCATCACTAGCCATATCCTCTAATGTGTACGGCACCTTGGGTCTTTCGCCGCGAACATAAGAAGCATTGATCTCCGCGAAGTCCGGAATGCCTAAATCGTCAAACTTCGTTGACAGACCCACATCTCGATTGTCGAATCTGATAGCAAGAAAGCCACGATTTGAGAAAGCTTCGCATATCTCATTAGACCAGGCTAGCAACGGACTTCCCAGTCCGGCTATCAGGAGCATCGGTTGCGAGTTCGGATCGCCAATTGTCTCGAATTCAACCTCTGTTTCTCCTACGAGCGCCTTTGGCATACTTGATACAGGTCTCCATCCGTTGTAGAATCTCTTAGAACCAGATGGATTCCATTCGTCTTTTAAGCAATACGTTTATGTACTAAGAAATACAATACTGTATTATGGCCAGAAGGAGAACCATGACTGAACGTGCGGAATCGATATTCAGATACGTCGAAACACAACCAGAACCATTTCCGAAGTCACAACTTCAGGAGATAGGTTTCAATCCCTCAACAGCCGAGAACTGGATGCACTTGATCGAGTACATTCAGAGTCAGCCGAGGATCAGGGTCGTTCGTATGGGATCGTCAACGTATATTGAGAAGTTAGAGAATCGGTATCTCAGTATGCTTAGGAAAAGGATACTCGATTCGAGTCTTTCCATGAAGGAGCGTTCATCTACAATGAATGATTACATCGCTGCTCTGATCACGCTTGAACGGACAGAAATGGGCAGAATCAAGAAGTGAATACGTTCTGACCTCCGCTAAACATCAATGTCTAGGGGAAGCGTGATGTTTCGTATATTGACATCACCCCTCTCGTTCTACCACATGTGCGGCAATGCAATGTCAATGTTGCAGATGCTCACACATCAAATGACACTTCTGACTCACGTATAGAAGTCCCAGAAGTGCGTGAACTCCCAGTCTCTTCCGACGATCTTCTGGTCCTCAGGCAACTCCATGAACGTGTTGCCATCAAAAGGATAGAAGCGCATCCGGTGATCATCATCGCAGACTATCAAATCGGGTCTGCCCGGATTCCTCCAGTGACCCACACAGTATGTCCATTTGTCCTTGAACCCCTTGCCTACAGTGAGATAAGGCGGATCATCGAAGACCAACTCCCCATCCTTTCGCTTTCGGCCATAGGGGTATCTTATTAGATTCCCGTTCTTATGACGGACTACTAGGTCCGGTAGTCCGTGTCCCATCCACTCATCGACCCAGTAGTGCGTGAAGTCATTGTCGAAACCCGCCCCGATCTTCCGGGGTTTACCTTGGTCTTTGAAGCTCTTGCCATCAAAGGGGTACAGAAACAGGTCTCCGTCCTTCTCTCGGACAACCAGATCGGGAACACTTCGCCCAGTCCAGTATCCGGGCAAGAAGTGCGTGAAGCGGCTCTTATCGAAACCATCTCCGACCTTCTCTTGGCCGCCCAAGTCTGTGAACTCCCTGCCATTCCAGACGAACAAGCGCAGCCGCCCTTGATCGTCTCTCACTAGGAGATCGGACTTCCCACTGCCCGTCCATTCTGCCACTACATAGTCCCAATCCGCCGAGAATCCTTTTCCGACGGTGCGTCCGCTATCATGAACCATGAAGCTTTCCCCCACAAAGGGGAAGTACTTAAGCGCGCCATCTTTCTCGAGAGCAATGAGAGAGTTGCCCCCACCAATTCGTTTCTTCTCTCTCTGTGAAACATCAGACATCCAATACCCAGGCAGGTACTTCACAAGGTTGAAACCCTGTCCGACTTTCTTGCCTGTTTCGGGCTGTCCATGTTCCTTCGATGGATAGAAGGTGTACTGGGATCCTCGATTGAAGAATCGATACCATTTGAGTTCACCATTGTCCTTGCGAACAACAAGACCCGGCATAGTCACTATCTCCTCCCGCCGATTTGTGCAATGACACATATCTCTCTTGCGTCAATGTGTTCGTTCGTGACCCCAACATCAAACCAAACGGTTTTAGGCAGGTCGATTATGGGTCGGTTGACCCATGGAGGTCTGACTGAGTGACCGGAGAAGACAACTTCGATATAGTCATTGTTGGAGCAGGAGTGGTCGGAGTCGCTTCCGCATATTACTTGCAGAAGGCCAATCCTGGCAAACGGATTCTTGTCCTTGACAGACTCCCTGCAGCTGGGCAGGGAAACACAGCTATGAGTGCTGCGGCTGTGCGGAACATGTTCTCTTCTCAGACGAACCAACTGCTCACAGACACATCAATCATGTTCATCAAACATGTGCAGAACGAACTTGGCTACAACATCATGTTCGAGAACACAGGCTATCTGTGGCTCCTAGGTGATGACCAGTTCAATGACCCGAGCGTCAAGACATGGATAGAACGGATGAACGCATCCAAGATTCACTGCAAGGTGTACGACAAGGCTCAGCTCAAGAAGATGATTCCGGGTCTGAACACCGATTTCCGTGGGGACGATGAAGCCAAGCTCATGAATCTGAAGGAAGTGAGCCATGGCCTCTTCGGTGGTGACTGCGGAGTCGTAGACCCAACAAGACTCGTGGAGTTCTATCTCTCTGAGTTCGTCAAGATCGCTCAGGTCAGGCCCCGCTATGGCGTCGATGTCACCAAGCTGATTCTTGAAGGGAACCCGAAGCTTGACCTGCCGGGAGAGCCATTCGTCTGGCAGAATAAAGGAGTTGTCGGTGTGGGAACCAACAAGGGCGATATCAGGGCCGAGACAGTTGTGCTCGCAACGGATGCTTGGTCGAACCGACTCCTTGACCCAATCGGTATTGACAGCAGAACCAAGGCCAAGAAGCGGCAGATGTTTGTGATACATGCTGAGGAGAAGAAGGGCCTCCGAGACCTTCTCTACACGAAGGGCTTCAATGCCCTCGGATGTATCCCGTTCACCATTGTTCCTTCAGCGGGCGTCTACTTCAGACCGCAGTTGCAGGAGAAGGGATTCTGGGTGGGCTGTGCCGACAAGCTCGGCCGTGCCTATGACTACATTCAGAGGGACGATTACGCAACGGCGGAGAGCGCATACTACGAGAACAGCGTCTATCCCGTTCTCTCGAAGTACTTCCCCGCATTCGAAGGTGCTAGGCCTGCAGGAAGCTGGGGAGGAGGCTATTGTTATAGCCCAGATGCGATACCTCTCGTGTACAAGGAGTCGGGTGTGATTGTCGCTAACGGCACTAGCGGATCTGGAATCATGAAGGCGGACGCCGTTGCAAGGATAGTTGATGCCGTATATCGAGGCCAGCCGGACGCCGAATTGTTCGGAGGTAGAAAGATACCTTCCACAGCCCTGTCCATAAAGGAGAGAAAGGTGGAAGTGGAAAGCGTGATCATCTAGTCGCGCTTTCTTCGCTCTCCGTCCATCACTACGGTGTTTCCGGGCCGGACGTTCGCCTCCCAAGACCATTCCGTCAGGCACAGCTGGATAGGTCACCAATTGGACGAAAGGAAAGAGCCAAAAGACATGGAAAAGAGCCGCCTGCGTTCCGTCTGGTCGGTTGGGCCTGTTCGCGCGACAGAACAGACCGGTTGACTAGTCGAACACTCCCCGTGGGAGCTGAAAAGAGAATGTGATTGAGGAGAGAGGACCTGGCGATGGGCACAGAGCAAGTGGAGAACCACAAGATGACCATAACCGCCCTTGAAAGCGGGACTGTGTATCCGGACTTCCAATCCGCACCGGAGGATCCTCTGCTGGTTGAGGTCACTGGCATAGAGGAGAGTACCCTTGCCAGTATCTCCAGTTGGTTCGGCATAGACCTGGATGACCTGAAGGACGCAATGGACCCCGACGAGAGACCTCGCCTTCAGGTGGAAGAGGGCTTCACAATGCTCATACTCAAGGTCCCAGTGAACCTTGAGATCCCCGAACGCACCACATCGACACTACCAGTCGGGATCTATACCAATGGGCGCGACATTGTCATTCTTAGAAACACAGAGATCCCTTCTCCACGAGAGAAGACAAGGAGGAAGATCAGAGAAAGCACTACGGCAAGTGAAGTCATCTACTCCCTGTGGAATACTGTGACTCATTCCTTTGAGCACATGCTCGACGTCATTGAGCATGAGATCAACTTCATGGAAGACAGGATACTCACTGAGATATTCTCCTCACAGCTGAAGAGGTTTTTCCAGTTGTCCAGAGACTCCGTCTTTCTGGAAACTGCTCTCAAGTCGAACATGCGCGTACTCCAGGAGTTCAAGAGAGTGCCGCAAATCGGCCAGATGATTCTGAGCGAAGAGCGATTGGACGAGATTGAGGTGGACCTTCAGCAACAACTCGAACTGAGTGCGATATACCGTCAGCTCATCGAGAACGCCATGAACGCATACGACAGCATCATCAGCAACAATCTCAATCAGGTCATCAAGATTCTGACCTCTATCTCACTTCTTGTGAGTGTCCCTACATTAATTGCCTCTGTCTATGGCATGAATGTCGGACTGCCCCTTCAGAATGAGAGTTACGCGTTCCTAGTAGTCGTCGCTGTGACTCTAGTCGTGATACTACCCGTCCTATACTTCCTGAGAAAGCGGAATCTCGTCTGATTCGGTGGGCTTTGGGTATTCTGGTCGAAAAAACGCTAGAGGCCATTCAGAATCGTTTATCTCGGGGACTCTCTCAAGCCAAGCCTATGAAGATAGGAGTCCTTACCAGCGGTGGAGACGCCCCTGGCATGAATGCAGCCATTAGAGCCATCGTCAGAGTAGGCTGCAACCGTGGTCACAATGTAGTCGGTATAAGAGGAGGGTTCCAAGGTATCCTAGACAGGGATCTTGTTGAGCTCTACCCGCGGTCAGTGTCGAGAATGATCAATCACGGAGGAACTGTGCTCACTACTGGCAGGTCAGAGGAGTTCAGGACCGAGCAAGGACTCGAGAAGGCTGCGGGAGTTCTTAGGGACGAGCGGTTCGATGGTGTCATCGCTATCGGCGGTGACGGCACGATGCATGGACTTCACGCGTTGAAGCAGCACTGGAAGGGTCAGTTGATTGGGATTCCCGGGTCGATAGACAATGACATCTACGGCACCGAATACTCGATAGGTTTCGACACTGCTGTGAACAATGCGCTTCAGGCTATCGACAAGATCAGAGACACTGCTGAGTCGTTCCAGAGGGTCTTTCTGGTTGAGGTCATGGGCCGGCACTCCGGCGCAATCGCTCTGCATGTGGGCATTGCTAGTGGTGCCTCGGCCATACTCATACCCGAAACCCCCACGGACCTCAAGAAGATAGCCCAGAAGATAATCAGCGGACGCGAGGCAGGCAAGTCGAGTTCGATAATAATCGTTGCCGAGGGAGAAGAAACCGGAGGTGCGTCTGTCGTTGGCGAAAAGCTCTCCGAGATGGTAGGAGAAAAATGCAGGGTGTCAGTCCTAGGCTACATCCAGCGAGGCGGCAATCCCACACGTTATGACAGGATTCTCGCCACTCGTCTGGGGGTTCGGGCCGTGGAAGGCATGATTGCAGGTCTGGATGGTGTGATGCTCGGCGAGCAGGCATGTGAGATTGTAGAAACCCCCTTTGAGAAGACGTGGTCCGTGAAAAAGGAACTGGACAAATGGATGCTGAGCCTGATGGATGAGCTGGCCACCTAGTTCATCGAAGTTTATGTACCATCCTCATGAACATGGGTTCGTGAGAGAAGACTGGACCAGCCTGCAGACAAGACTGTCTGATTTTGATGAGGAGTCAGGAGAACTCAAGCTCGATGAGGGAACACTCAAGCGAAGACCAGACGCAGGCAAGATCTGGAAGAAGACAGTTGATGACAGGTCGCAGTGGGGTGTCTGCAATCTTGATGGCACAGTCATCTTCGTTCGCTTGGTGAATGGCAAGATACTGACACACGGGTTCGAAGCGGTCTGTAGATGGTGCGGCAGCAAGATAGAGATTCGTGCCAACCAAGTCTTCTGCGTCGGAAAATGTGGCAGGTATCAGGGTACTTTCTCTACCGACTTGAATGAGTACCTCCGATCGGAGGGAGCCAAATCCTACACCCTGAGAAAGGAAGTTGCGAAGGTGGAGAACCTGCAGCTCGAGGATAGAGACCTCGAACCAATCAGCTATGCACCAGATTGGTCTGCCCTAGATGAATACTCCGACGAGGACGAACCCGCCGATGATGAAAGCGAGCAGGCGAAGTGATTCAATCTGCTAGCTGCTTCTCAAACAAGAGAAAGGCACGATCATCGAACTCGTCGCTGACGTAGCCCAGACTCCTAGACCACTCCTTGGCCCGGGGTCCCACGAAGAATGACGCACCGGAGGCCTCCGACCGCTCAACTTCATCAACACAACGTGACATGATATCTACAAAGATGGCTCTGTCGGCCGCGAACACGTGGAAGGTTCCTCGCATCCTGTTCTCATCCTCGACGAACTTCGAGTAGTAGAGCGCGTTCATCGTCCCATCTTCCGCTATCACTACTCGGAACTGCGTCTGAGACCCTATGCGCTCAAGACCGGCCTTGTCTTTGGAGTCGAAAGACCACGCGATTGGCAACCTCTCGACATCAATCACCTCAGAAAACGCCGCCAGCAGTTCCAGTAGACGTTCAGCGTCGACTCTAAGCGGAGTGACTACCGGGCTCGGCTTAGGATGGTTGGGATACGGCCGTTCAATCTTGAAGTAGCCAACCTCTGTCGCCAGAGTGAAACCGC
>Ga0316620_10001009_pt1 | contig 11798 bp, 11 predicted proteins | sample OWC_Aug_M1_C1_D5_FD_207651 | JGI IMG/M metagenome (GOLD analysis project Ga0316620, IMG submission 207651) | Wetland soil microbial communities from Old Woman Creek delta, Ohio, United States - OWC_Aug_M1_C1_D5_B | ecosystem: Environmental > Terrestrial > Soil > Wetlands | place: USA: Ohio... | reverse complement strand
GCCTTTAGAATCGCGGCCATGCATGCCTCCGACGGCCTGCCGCCGGCACAGCGCGGCTGGGCGATGCTTGCGATCGGGCTCGCCATCGCGATGGCGGTGCTCGACGGCGCGATCGCCAACGTGGCGCTGCCCACCATCGCCCGCGACCTCGCTGCCACCCCGGCCGATTCGGTGTGGGTGGTGAATGCCTATCAGCTCGTCATCACGATCCTGATGCTGCCGCTCGCCTCGGCGGGAGAGATCGTCGGCTACCGCCGCGTCTATCGCATCGGGCTCGCGGTGTTCACGCTCGCCTCGCTCGCCTGCGCGCTCTCCAATTCGCTCCTCGTGCTGACGCTTGCGCGGGTGGCGCAGGGCGTGGGCGCGGCCGGGGTGATGAGCGTCAATGCCGCGCTGGTGCGCTTCATCTACCCGCGGCAGCTCCTCGGGCGCGGCATCGGCATCGTCGCGCTGGTAGTGGCGGTATCGGCCGCGGTCGGCCCGACGGTCGCCTCGGCGATCCTCTCGATCGCTTCCTGGCCGTGGCTGTTCGCGGTCAACGTGCCGATCGGCCTCGTCACCCTGGTCGCGGCGCAGGCGCTGCCGCGCACGCCCGGCGCGGCGCACCGCTTCGATCTGCCCAGCGCGCTCTTGAACGCGCTCTTTTTCGGCTTGCTCATCGTCGCGATCGACAGCATCGGCCACGGCGAGCGCGTGCTGCTCGTCGTGCTCGCGTTTCTCGGCGCTGCGGCCTCGGGCGTTGCGCTCGTCGTGCGCCAGGTGCCGCAGACTTCACCCCTCCTGCCGGTCGACCTGCTGCGCATCCCGCTGTTCGCGCTGTCGATCGCGACCTCGGTGTGCTCGTTCACCGCGCAGATGCTCGCCTACGTCGCGATCCCGTTCTATTTCCAGGACGTGCTCGGCCGCGGCGCCGTGGCGACCGGCCTCCTCATGACGCCGTGGCCGGTGGCGACGGCGGTGCTTGCGCCGATCGCGGGGCGCCTCGCCGACCGCTATCACCCCGGGCTGCTGGGCGCGCTCGGCCTCGCCGTGTTCGCCGCGGGGCTCGCGCTGCTCGCGCTCCTACCGGCTTCGCCCGCCGATGCGGACATCGCCTGGCGCATGGCGCTGTGCGGCGCGGGTTTCGGACTGTTCCAGTCGCCGAACAACCGCGCCATCCTCGGCTCGGCGCCGCAGGAGAGGAGCGGCGGCGCGAGCGGCATGCTCGGCACCGCTCGCCTGGTCGGTCAGACCACCGGTGCGGCGCTGGTCGCGCTGATGTTCGGCCTCTTCGGCGCGGACGCGGCGCTGTGGGCGGTCGGGGTCGCGGCCGCGATCGCGCTTCTCGCCGCGGCGGTGAGCGGCTCGCGCCTGATCCGCGCGTAATTCGACTCTGACCCCGATTTCCTAGAGGCCGAGGTAGGCCTGCCGGATCTCGGGCATCGCCGCGAGCCGGTCGGGATCGCCCTCGGTGAACAGCCGTCCCTCGGCGATCACGTAGGCGTAGTCGGAGAGCGCGAATGCGAGGTGCACATTCTGCTCGACGAGCAGGATCGAGAGGCCTTCGGACTTGAGCGTCTTCAGGGTCGCGAAGATCTGGTGCACCACCAGCGGCGCAAGGCCCAGGGACAGCTCGTCAATGATCAGCAGCTCGGGCTCGGACATCAGGCCGCGCGCGATCGCGAGCATCTGTTGCTCGCCGCCGGAGAAGGTGCCGGCGTTCTGGCCGCGGCGCTCCTTCAGCCGGGGAAAGAGCTCGTACACGTGCTCCAGGCGGCTCGCGTAGCTGCGCGAGCCGCGCCGGGCGTAGGCGCCCATCTCGAGGTTTTCCTCGACCGTCATGGCGGCGAAGAGCTGCCGCCCTTCCGGGACGAGCGCGAGGCCACGCGCCGCCTTCAGGTGCGGCGGCAGGCGCGTGACGTCCTCGCCCTTGAACAGTACCTTGCCGCGCCAGGGGCGGATTGCGCCGACGACCGCGCGCAGCGAGGTGGTCTTGCCGACGCCGTTCGCGCCGACGATGGTGGTGAGCTTGCCGAGTTCGGCGCCGAGCGAGATGCCCCACAGCACCTGGACTTCGCCGTATCCCGCCTCGAGCGACTCGACCCTGAGCAGCGCTTCGCTCATCGGCCCGCCTCGCGCAGCGTGCCCGCGAGGCCCGGGTCGCCGAGGTAAGCCTCGATCACCTGCGGATCGGCCGCGACCTCGGCGGGCAGGCCCTCGGCGAGCTTGGTCCCGGTATTGAGCACCACGATGCGGTCCGACAGGCTCATGATCGCCTGCATCAGGTGCTCGATCATCAGGATGGACACGCCGCGCGCGCGGATCGTGCGCAGGGTGCCGATCATGCGCTCGACTTCGGTCGGGTTGAGCCCGGCGAGCACCTCGTCGAGCAGCAGCAGCGTCGGCCGCGCGGCGAGCGCGCGCGCGAGCTCGAGCCGCTTCTTGCCGGCGATCGTGAGCTGCGAGGCGAGCGTCTCGAGCCGGTCCTCGAGGCCGACCAGCGTCGCCGCCTCGCGTGCGGTCTCGCGCGCACTGGAAAGGGGCAGGTTCTCCCGCCCGAAGCAGGCGCCGACGATGCAGTTCTCGAGCACCGTCATGGTCATGAACGGTTGCACGATCTGGTTCGTGCGCGCGAGCCCATGGCGTGCCACGCGGTAGGGCGGCGCGCCGGTGACGTCGGCGCCGCGGAAGCGCACGCGGCCCTCGTCGGGCGGGATCACGCCGTTGATCAGGTTGAACACGGTCGATTTGCCGGCGCCGTTCGGCCCGATCAGGCCGAGGATCGAGCCTTCCTCCACCGCGAAGCTGAGCGAGTCCACGGCCTGCACGCCGCCGAATCGCTTGGACAGGCCCGCGACCTCGAGCAGTGCGCTCATTCCAGGATCCGCCGCAGGCGCGGCCAGCGCCGGTAGATCAGGCCCATCAGCCCGCCGGGCGCGAACAGCACGATCACGAGCAGCAGGCCGCCGGCGATCACCAGCTGGAAATTCGAGAACGTGGGCGAGGTGAGCAGCCAGCCGCGCAGCTCCTCGTAGAGGTAGGCGCCGAGCGCGGGCCCGGTCACGGTTCCCTGGCCGCCGAGCATCGCGATCACGATCGTCTCGGTCGAGAGCTGCAGGTCGAAGGCGTCGGGCGGCTGGATGAACGCGCCCTTGAAGAAGTACAGGCCCCCCGCGATCGCGGGCAGGAAGGCCGACAGGCTGTAGACCGCCGCCTTGTAGCGCGGCGTCGGCACGCCGAGCACCGAGGCCGCGTCCTCGTTCTGGCCGATGGCGAGCAGGCCGAGGCCGAACTTCGAGGACTTGACCGTGTAGCTGAGATACAGCGACAGGCCCATGACGCCGACCAGCAGGTAGTAGATTGTCCAAAGCGCCTTCGCCGGGCCGCCGAGCGGCCCGAACAGCGCGGGCGACAGGTAGATTCCGGTGGATCCGCCCCAGGGGCCGAAATTGGTGACGAACGCCATCACCGCCTCGTTCACGCCGACGGTGGCGAGCGCGAAGTAGGCGCCGCGCAGGCGCAGGATGCCGAGGCCGAACAGGAGCGCGAGCGCGCTCACCGCGACGCCGCCGGTGAGCGTCGCGGCGACGAGCGGCCAGCCGAACGCGCTCATCAGCCAGACACAGAAGTAGCCGCCCAGGCCGAAGAACACGATGCCGCCGAAGTTCACGTAACCGGCGTAGCCGAGCATCATGTTGAGGTTGCTCGCGAGGATAATGTAGACCGTGGCGAGCAGCAGGCCCTCGCGCAGCTCGACGTTGTTGCCGTAGGTCGGGGCGAGCGCGAAGGTTGCGATGACCGCGGCGATGATCCAGAAGAAGGGGCGGCGTACGAGTCTCATGCCCGCGGCCCGCTCAGTGGGAGCGTGCCCGGCGCAGGCCGAGCACGCCGCCGGGGAAGGCGACCAGCACCACCACGAACACCACGAACTCGATCACCAGGGTCCAGCTCACCGGCATGAACGGCGTCGCGAGTCCCTCGAGCAGTCCGAGCGCGATGCCGGCGGCGAGCGCGCCCGCGGGGTTACCCAGGCCGCCGAGCACCGTCACCACGAAGCTCTTCAGCTGGTAGGCGTCTCCCGAGAGCACGGTGAACGGAAACAGCGTCGCGATCAGCATCCCCGAGACGCAGGCGAGCGCGACGCCGAGGCCGAAGGAGAGCGCGAGCACGCGCCGCGTCGGGATGCCGACGAGCTCGGCAGCCTCGCGGTTGCCGGACACCGCGCGCACCGCCTTGCCGGTGCGCGTGCGGTAGAGAAAGAGATACAGTACGCCGCCGATCACGCCGGTGAGCGCGGCGGCCATCAGGTGCGTGCCTGGGAAGGTGTAGCGCCCGAGGCTCAGGCCCGGCAGCGACACCTGAACGTTGAACAGCGCCGTGCCCCACGCCGCGGTGCCCAGGCCGATCAGCACCAGGTTGACCGAGAAGGTCGACAGCAGGCTCATCAGCGGCGGCTGCCCGACCACGCGGTGCACCGCGAGCCAGTACAGGCCGATCCCGACGACGAAGCCGCCGACGAGAACGATCGGCAGCGTCGCGTAGACGGGAATGCCGAGCGAGCCTGAAAGCAGGTACACGCCGAACATCCCGGCCACGATCATCGCGCCGTGCGTCAGGTTGATCACGTCCATCACGCCCCAGATGAGCGTGATGCCCATCGCCGCGAGCCCGTAGACCGCGCCCACGAGGATTCCGTCCAGCAACGATGCGAGGAGGCCGATCATGCTTCGCACTCATGACAAGGGGGCCGGCCCCGAGGGACCGGCCCCCTTGCGGTTTACGTCGCCCCGGTTAGGGAAGCGGGTAGAGGACCTTGGCGGTGGCCGCCGCGTCCGGCCACACCATTTCTTTCACCAGCTCGCCGCCCTTCTTCTGCCACTGCGCGAGTACCATCTGGTGCGCAACCTGCAGGCCGTGATGGCCCGGGTCGGTGGCGAACTTGTTGCGGCCGAAGAAGGTCGTGGTGTCGATCTTGTTCAGCTCCGCGGTCACCTTCTCCGGGTCGATCGAGCGCGCCTGCTCGATCGCGTGCTGCAGCAGCAGCCCGACCACGTAGCCCGAGGCGGCGTGGTAGTCCGGATCCTCCTTGAACTTGGAGCGGAACTGCTCGGTGAACTTGGCGATGGTGGGCCCGAACACCGGCTGGTACTTGACCTGCGGCTCCCACTGCGACGGAACCGTCACCCCGAGCGCCGCGTCGCCGAGCGTCTTGAACTTCTCGCTGTCGGGGGCCACCAGGATCGAGATCCACTTCATACCGGCCTTCTGATCGTGCAGCTGGCGCGCGAGCGTCGCGCCGTCCGGATAGTGGCCGCCGCCGAGGAACGCGTCGGCCCCGGAGGAGATCACCTTGTTGATGAGCGGGCCGAAGTCGGTGTTCGCCGGAGGATACGATTCGTCCAGCACCACGCTGAAGCCTGCGGCCTTCGCCTGTTCGCGCGCCGCCGCCACCACCGCCTTGGAGAACGGATCGTCGGAGTACACGATCGCGACCTTGGCGTGCGGGTTGTGCTCCTTCAGCTCGGCGATCGCGCCGCTCAGGTACTGGTCCGCGGGCGTGATGCACTGGAACAGGTACTTGTTGCCGAGCTCGTAGGTCTTGCCCTCGGCGCCCCCGCCGATCAGCATGACCTTCCCGTACTGCTCGCTGATCACCGCCGCGGTCGCCACCAGGCCGGACGAATACGGGCTGAACAGGAACTGCGAGTGGTCCTGCACGATGAGGCGCGTGTAGAGCTGCTGCACGCGGCCACCCTGCGACTGGTCGTCGTAGCTGACGAATTTAACTTGGTAGTGCTTGCCGCCCGCCTTGATCCCGCCCGCCGCGTTCACCTCGTCGCGCCAGAGCTCCGAGCCGCGTAGCTGGCTGACCGAGTCGACGTTGAGGGGACCGGTCTGCGAGACCGTCATGCCGATGGTGATCGTGTCGGCGGCGAATGCCGGCATTGCGGCGAACGCGCCGATTGCTGCGACGAGCCAGGTCCTCTTCATACCTTCCTCCTAATTTTGAAGCTCCCTTGGATTTCATTGCGGGCGAAGCTGACGGTCCTTGACAGCAGGACTTCTTTTGTGCGGTTGCCACTGTGCGTCTGCGCGCGAGCAATCGTCAAGCGTGACGCGCAAGTCTTATACTGGATTCGATTTCAAGCTGACGATGACGACAATGATCAGGTTGATTGGACTCTCGGGCAGCCTGCGCCGCGCCTCGTACAACTCGGCGCTGCTGCGTGCCGCGGCGGCGATGATGCCCGCCGACAGCGCGTTGCGCATCGAGTCGATCGCCGGCATTCCGCTCTACGACGCGGACGCGGAGAGCGCGCGCGGAATTCCCGAGCCCGTCGCGCAGCTGAAGGATGCGATCGCCGCGTCTGACGGCTTGCTGCTCGTGACGCCCGAGTACAACAACGGCATTCCGGGCGTCGCGAAGAACGCGATCGACTGGCTGTCGCGCCCGCCGGCGGACATCGCGCGCGTGTTTCGCGGCAAGCCGGTCGCGATCGCGGGCGCCTCTACCGGGGGCTTCGGCACTATCCTGTCGCAGAACGCGTGGCTGCCGGTGTTCCGCACGCTCGGCGCGGATCTCTGGTCGGGCGCTCGCCTCCTGGTGTCGCGCGCGGGGAGCGTGTTCGACGCGACCGGCGAGATCACCGACGCCGCGACGCGCGAGGCGCTGGGGAGATTCGTCGCCGGGTTCGTCGACTGGGTGCGCGCGCGTCAGCGCGCGTAGCGCTCGGCGGTCTCGTTCGCGGCGCGCGCGCCGTCGGCATCGCCGCGGGCATCGCGCGAGCGCGCGATCAGGCGCCAGTTCTCGGCGCGCAGCTGCGCGTCGCTTCCCGCCCAGGCGTTGGAGCGCGCCGCGAGGCTCTCGGCCTGCGCGTACTCGCCCTGCTGCATGCGCACGGCGGCGAGCTCGCGCCACAGGCGGGGATTGCGCGGCTCGATGCGCAGCGCGCGCTCGAGGCTCGCGGCGGCGGACGCGAGCCGTCCGGCGGCGGCCTCGTTGTGCGCGCTGTCGACCAGGCTCGCCACGGCGAGGTTTTCCTGCGGCGGCGCCGGTGGGGCGGGCGGCACACCGGGCGGCACGGCGGCGCAGCCCGCGAGCAGCGCGAGGAGGAGGGTCAGGATTCTCATAGGCCGAAGATACGCTCGAACCAGCTCTTCACCCGCTCGCCGACCGCAACGCCCGCGCAGGAGGGCGCGCGCGCCGTGGGCGCCGAGCCGGCGGCGAACGGCAGCTGCATGGCGCCGGCGCAGCCCGAGTCGGCGAGCAGGCCCGTCTGCGGATCGATCCACGCCTGCTCCACGCCCTCTGGCAGCGGCAGCGCGAGCGGCTCGGGCTGGAGGGCGGCCATCGCCTCGCCCCATACCGGCAGCGCCGCGGAGGCGCCGAGCAGCCGGGCTGCCCGGTCGTCGTCATAGCCGACCCAGACCACGCCGACGTGGTCGCCGGTGAAACCGGCGAACCAGGCGTCGCGCTGGTCGTTGGTGGTGCCCGTCTTGCCCGCCGCGCCGATCTCCGGCGGCAGCCACTGCGCGAGCGACTGCGCGGTGCCCTGGCGCACCACGCCCTGCAGCGCCGCGACGAGCAGGTACACCGGCTCGGGCGGGAACGCCTGCTCGACGGCGAGGGGATAGCGCTTGAGTGGCGTGCCGTCCTGCGTGGTCACGTCGCGGATCGCGTGCAGTGGCGAGCGGAAGCCGCCGCTCGCGATCGTCTGGTACATCTGCGCCACCTCGAAGGGGCTGAGCGCCACCGCGCCGAGCAGCGTCGCGGCGTAAGGCGGCAGATCGCGTTCGATGCCGAGCTTGCGGGCCGTGGCGATCACGCGCTCGACGCCGAGCCCGGTGCCCAGGCGCGCGGCGGCGACGTTGTAGGACTGCTCGAGCGCGACGATGAGCGGCACTGCGCCGTGGAAGCGACGGTCGTAGTTCGCGGGGCGCCAGTCTTCGGCGCCGCGCGCCTTCCACACGAAAGGACTGTCGTCGAGCGGCGTGGCGAGCGTGTAGTGCGAGGGATCGGCGAGCGCGGTGAGGTAAATCGCGGGCTTGAGCAGCGAGCCGACCGGCCGCGCGGTGTCGAGCGCGCGGTTGAAGCCGCGAAAGGTGGTCTCGCGGCCGCCGACCAGCGCCTGCACCTCGCCCGTCTGCGGGTCGGCGATCACCACCGCGCCCTCCAGGCCCGGCGCGCCGAAGCGCTTCTGGCGGTCGAACTGCGCCAGGCGGTCGGTGAGGGCGTGCTCGGCGGCGGCCTGCACGCGCGGGTCGAGCGTGGTGAAGATGCGCAGGCCCTCCGAGCGCAGGTCGGCGTCGTCGTAGTCCTCGCGCAGCTGGCGGTGCACCAGCTGCACGAAGGCGGGGTAGGGCGAGGTGCCCGTCCCGGGCTTCGCCTTGAGGCCGAGCGGGGTGGCGCGCGCGGCCTCGTACTGCGCGGCGGTGATGATGCCTTCGTCTTTCGTCTCGCGCAGTACGAGGTTGCGCCGCTCGAGGGCGCGGCGCGGGTGCCGGTAGGGATCGTAGTAGCCGGGGCCCTTCACCAGCGCGACGAGCAGCGCGCTTTCCTCGAGCGTGAGGCTGTGCACCTCTTTGCCGAAGTAGAACTGCGCGGCAAGGCCTACGCCGTGGATCGCGCGATCGCGGTCCTGGCCGAGGTAGATCTCGTTGAGGTAGGTCTCGAGGATCTCCTGCTTGCTGTAGTGCAGCTCGAGCAGGACCGCCATGACGAGCTCGGTGAGCTTGCGCTGGATGGTGCGCTCCGGGGTGAGGAAGAAGTTCTTCACCAGCTGCTGCGTGAGGGTGCTGCCGCCCTCGACGCGGCCGGTGAACAGGCTGAGCGAGGCGCGCGCGAGCGCGCGCGGGTCGAAACCCCAGTGCGTGTAGAACCTGCGGTCCTCGACCGCGATCAGCTCGTCGATGAGGCTCTTGGGCACCTCGCCGAGCCGCACCAGCACGCGGTCCTCGTTGTTGGTGGGGTAGATGCCGCCGATCGCGATTGGCTCCAGGCGCGCGAGCGGCAGATCGGCGCCCTGCATGTCGCGCAGCGCGCTCACCGCGTCGCCGTCGAAGGTGACGCGCATCCGCCGCGCCGGCTGCGGCCCGTCCCAGAACACGAACGGGCGCGCCGCGATATCGAGCTGGTTGCCGTTACGGACGTACCAGCCCGACTCGCCCTCGCGCGCCTGCGTCCGGTAACCGAGCGCGTCGAGCTCACGCACCACGTCGGCCTCGGGGATGCGCAGGCCGACGTGCAGCTCGAGCGGCCGGGCGTAGATCCGCGCCGGCAGCGCGAAGCGCCGGCCCTCGAATTCGTGCCGGACGCGAAAGTCGAGAAAGACCGTGTATCCCGCCGCGAGAACGGCGAGCGCCAGCAACCCGAACCAGACCGCCCTACGCCATCTCGCGCGACGCACCATCGGCCCGATTTTACTTTGCCGTAGCCGCCGCCCCGGCGCCAAATGCGTCGCCGAGAGGCGACGAAACCGATGGCCGCACGCGGTGCCGGCTTGCCGCGCGTTCGCGGCAAGCCGTTGATTCGCCCGCATTCGCGATCCTGGCATGGATCGCGCTAGAGACCGGATGGCGCAGGCCGGACAGGCTCGCGTCCGCACTCTCAACCTACTGCGACAGGAGGTTCCTCATGCAACGGCACTATTCTCGAATCCTCGCATTGCTCGTGTCGGTGTTGTTCGCGGTCTTCGCCGCGAGCGCGCTCGCCGGCTCGAGCGGCGGACAGGAAAAGGAAAGCAAGGTCAGCAAGGAGTATTGCCAGAAGAACCCGGACGATCCGCGCTGCAAGGAAACGAAGTACTGACGCGCCGTGTTACGGGCCCCAGCCGCCCCAGTTGATTGGCGGCGGCGAGGGCACCGGGTAAGGCGTAACAGAGGATGGCGAAACATGAAGCGCAAATCCCATTGTTCCAGATCCGCGCGGTCGACCTCAGGGACTCCGGTCACCCGTGTCAACAAAGGCGTGATGGCCGGCGCTTTTTCCTTCGAAAGCGAATCGCTCGAGATGTTTCAGCGGTTGGCGTCATCGCGTACCGCTGCCCCGTCGCCCGGGACGACGATCTTCGAATCGTCTCTATTTCCCCATTCTCCCCACGATGACACGTAGTTCCGGACGCGTGGATAGCCCAGGGACTTGAGGGCGAGGAACGTGTTGGCCGAGCGGTACCCGCCCTGACAGACAGGGATGACGGTCTTGTCCGGCGTTACGCCTCTCGAAGCGTAGAGCTCGCGGATTTGATCCGGCGGCCGCAACGCGCCCTTGGTGTCCAAGTGATCGCGCCAGTAGATGTGCACGGCGCCCGGAATGGTTCCGGAGCGCCGGGCGCGCTTTTCCGTACCCCGATACTCGGACTCGCGCCTGACGTCGACAATGACCGCCTGTTCATCATCGATGGCACGATGGACATCGAACCGGGTCGCAAGCAGTTCGGGATTCAGCGCACCTTTGAACGGGAACGCCGTCGGCGGCGGTTTCCCCGGGTCCGCTGGCGACGGTGCTTCCGTCAGGCGGACGAGCCGCTTGCCCGACGCGCTCCACCCATGCGTCCCGCCGTCGAGGATCCTCACGTCCGGGTGGCCCAACAATGCGAGGAGCCACACGGCGCGCGCCGCCCGCTCGCCGGTCTCGTGATCGTAGATCACGACCGGCTTGTCCTGCGATACGCCCCGGGCTCCGAACAGCGTTCGAAACATCGCCAAGAAGGCGTTCAACGGGGCGTCGGAAGAGTCGTTCAGGCTGACGCCGTAGATATCGAGATGCCTGCTGCCCTCGATATGGCCGAGCGAGAAATCCTCCGCCGGGCGCAGGTCGATCAGGGTCACCGCTCCCAGTCGCTCGCCGAGCTCGCGCGCATCGATCAGAAATCTGCGGTCCGGAAAATCACCGATTGCCATTGGGACGGCTCCTGAGTTGGACACCTGAGGGAAGGCGCGGCGCTCTAGCCGCGCAGGTCAACGCTTTCCAGCACTTGTGGATTTACCACATTGATCGGTTTGCCGGCCACGTAAGCCACGATCTGGTCGAAGATGTCCGAGAATTGAACTTCGTATTCGTCGCGCGTGACATATCCGATGTGCGGCGTGCATACGACGTTATCCATTGCGAACAACGGATCGCGGGTATCGAGTACCGGCTCCTTTTCATAGACATCGACGGCGGCCATGCCGGGACGTCCGGCTTTCAGTGCGGCAACCAACGCGCCGGGCGCGATCAGCGAAGCGCGACTGGTATTGACGATTAGGGCCGTCGGCTTCATTCGGGCGAGGTCGTCCGCGGTCACGATGCCGCGCGTTCCTTCGACCAGGCGCATGTGAAGGGAAATGACATCACACTGCGAAAAGAACGCCCCCTTGCCGGGAGCCACGGCATGGCCGTCGCTTAGCGCCCGCTCGCGCGAGGCCTCGCGCGCCCACACCAGCACGTTCATCCCGAATGCCTTGCCGTAACCCGCGACGACGCTCCCGATCCTGCCGTAACCGTAGATTCCAAGCGTCTTGCCGCGCAGGCTGTCGCCGACGCCGATCTGCCACTTTCCGGCCTTGAGCGCGGACATCTGCTGCGGGAGCTGGCGCATAGCCGCAAGCACCAGCGCCCAGGTCAGTTCCGCGGCGGCATACGACGGCGTGCCCGGATGCTGGCTCGACGAAACGATGACGCCGCGCCGCGTGCAGGCCTCGATGTCGATATGCGGATAGACGCTGCGCTGACTGATGAGCCTGAGCTTGGATAACCGATCGAGCAGCGGCGCGCGGATCGCGGTGCGTTCGCGTATCAGCACCAGCGCTTCGGTGTCCCGCAATCGCTCGGCGAGCGC
>Ga0316620_10001008_pt1 | contig 11800 bp, 13 predicted proteins | sample OWC_Aug_M1_C1_D5_FD_207651 | JGI IMG/M metagenome (GOLD analysis project Ga0316620, IMG submission 207651) | Wetland soil microbial communities from Old Woman Creek delta, Ohio, United States - OWC_Aug_M1_C1_D5_B | ecosystem: Environmental > Terrestrial > Soil > Wetlands | place: USA: Ohio... | reverse complement strand
CTGGTTGACCTGTTTGCCTAGTTTAGCTCTATCTTGTGAAACCAATTTATAGACTCTTCTCTACAACGCCTAATGATTCTAGCTCAGTTTTATCTTCCTTCATCAACTTTTCTACTTGTTCAGAGACGGTGTGTTCCAAATACTTACGGAAGGCTTCCCGTGCTGCTGGTGTTGACCTCACCGCGTCCTTTACCCTCTGCCATTCACTCGAGATCACTTCATTCACCTGCTCAACATTCATGGGCTTCTTTCCCTCCCACAATTCTTCTATCCTATCCAAAATCCTACTTGTCATAGCCCTCTTGATGCGGTCGAAAGAAAGCATCTCCTCCGGACTATATGGTTGTGCTGCTTTTCTTTCAGGCTTGTCAGTCATGGTACACTACCTCCCAGTAGATTTATTTGACTTACTATCATAAGCTTAGCAGCATGACTTGTCAAGGTATCTATTTCCTCCGGGAAGCACGAGCAGGCCCCCACTCGAGCAGTGCAAGATATTCGTCTTGAACTAGACTTCAACCACTACCAACTATGTGCTTAGCTAACAAGTTGCGCATTTTCAGTTAACGGTAACGCACATTCCACTTATTGCACAAAGCCACAACAAAGTTCTTAGTATTCGGGTCTGACTCCGTGTACAAATCCGCCAGAAACCCATGTAATAGCTCACCACCTGTCATCCCGTCGACCGGCTGGCCTGGACCAGGCAGGTTAATGTACACCATCTCCGTCATAACTTTCTGATACTCTATTGACTGTGGCATGAAATCACCTCCATTCAGAATACTTTGGGTTCACATTAGCGTAGCCTCTTCACTTAAATCCGTAGCATCTCGGGCTTAGTCGGTATTTCGCGTTGGCAGTCTGCTACTTCTTTTTGCCGATGTCATAAGCAACTGTGCCGCCTGATTGCACGTAACGCACATTCCACTTGCTGCACAAAGCCATGACGAAGTTCTTAGTATCCGGGTTTGATGTGGTATACAAATCTGCCAGAAAACCATGCAGTAGCTCGCCACCTGTCATTCCATCGACAGGCTCCCCTGGGCCAGGCAGATTAATGTACACTATCTCTGTCATCAGTTTGTGATACTCTATTGACTGTGGCATAAAATCACCTCCATTGTCCGTATTTTTGGTTTGTGTTGGCTTAAACCTCTCCATAACAAACAAGATTGCCTAACAACTATTCTGTCATATTGTCCGTACCTCCGATTTCTAAATCCACGTGGTCCACGGCTTAGCTTGTGTTTTCAGTTTCTAGTTTAATCCGTCTTATTCTCAGTGTCAATCAGTCTCCCTGCTAGGTGGGTTACTGCCAACTGAATGTTACAGTGTCATCTCTGCGTGTTGATTTTTGACCCTGAAGAGTGTACATTATCTCATAAGAAGGGAGGTGTCTCGAAATGCCGGATGTAGAGATTGGTAAGGTGACGGATTTTTTTGCCAGGCCAGTAGTAGCTGGCATAGAGCTAAGCGGCACATTGAGAATAGGTGATAAGATCCATATCAAGGGCAGCACTACGGATATGGAATTGGCCGTAGAATCCCTGCAGATTGAGCGCGTTGACATCACCGAGGGCAAGCCCGGTGACCTGGTAGGCATAAAAGTCCTTGATAGAGTAAGGCGAGGTGACAAGGTTTACAAAGTCACCTAAATACCCTTAAGTAAGTTAGCCATCTCAATAGCACTTACCGCAGCAGCAAACCCTCTGTTACCCTCTTTCGCTCCTGCCCTCTGTATAGCCTGCTCCAAAGTATCGGCTGTTATTATGCCTTGTATCACCGGTAAGCCAGTATCCAGACTCACCCTGCTGATTCCCCTATTCACCTCGGAAGCAACATACTCAGCATGGGGGGTGCCACCACGAATCACCGCGCCAAGGCATACTATCGCATCGTACTTGTTGCTCTGTGCGAGTTTCTTGCTTACAAGCGGGATCTCCAGACAACCCGGAGTCCAGGCAACATCGATGTCACCATCAGCAACACCGTGGCGCAGCAAAGCGTCCTTTGCTCCCTCAAGCAGCTTTGTGGTTATTAGCTCATTAAAACGGGAAACAACCACGGCAAACTTAAGACCCTTGCCTATCAAGATACCTTCATATTGATGCTTAGCCATTCTTACCCTCCTATAAACAAATTCCAAATCAAGTTCAAACGCTTAAACGCCAAACTGAACTCTCCTTGACGTTCGAGCCTAGCAATTCTGTCACTTTTCTAGATTCAGAATATGTCCCAACTTCTTCTGCTTGGTTTCTAAGTAGCGAATGTTATAAGGGGTCGCTGGGGCTATTAGGGGAACAGTCTCTACTATTTTGATTCCATAGCTTTCCAGCCCGATCACCTTCTTAGGATTATTGGTAAGCAATCTAATATTATGTAAACCTAGGTCAGCCAAAATCTGGGCGCCCACTCCATAGTCTCTCAAATCATCAGCAAAACCTAAAGCTATATTAGCCTCCACGGTATCCATCCCTTGATCTTGAAGAGCATAGGCACGAAGCTTGTTGTGAAACCCGATACCTCTCCCTTCCTGCCTCATATAAAGAAAAACGCCCCGGTCTTCCTTGGCTATGCTTTTCAAAGCCATTTCAATCTGAGCTCCACAATCGCATCTCAAACTACCAAAGACGTCCCCAGTCAGACATTCGCTGTGAACACGCACCAGGACCGGCTCATCATTTGATATATCACCCTTGACCAGCGCAACATGTTCAGCGGCATCGACAGCACTTCTATACGCTACGGCTCTAAATTCGCCATACGCGGTAGGCAACTTAGCCTCGGTTAGTTTTTGCACCAGTTTTTCATGGCGAAGACGGTAAGCAATCAAATCAACTATGGTTATTATCTTCAGGTCAAATTGGGCAGCCATAGCTTCAAGTTGAGGCAAACGGGCCATTGTGCCGTCTTCATCCATGACCTCACAAATGACGCCGGCCGGATAAAATCCAGCTAGTCTAGCTAGGTCAACGATAGCTTCGCTGTGCCCCGCCCGTACCAACACCCCACCTTCCTTGGCTCGAATAGGAAATATGTGCCCCGGCTGAGCTATGTCACTCGGTTTGGTATTAGCATCAAGCACCGTTTTTATGGTCTGTGCTCGATCAAAAGCAGAGATGCCAGTAGTGACCTTGTCCTTGGCTTCAATGGAGACCGTAAAGGCAGTAGAGTAGCGTGAAGTGTTATTGGTAACCATGAGTGGTATTCCTAATTCGTCGAGCCTTTGTCCGGTCATAGGAAAGCAAATCAGTCCGCGAGCGTGCTTAGTCATGAAATTTATGGCTTCAGGGGTAACCTTCTCAGCAGCCATGGCCAGATCTCCTTCATTCTCGCGTGACTCATCATCAACGACAATGACGAACCTGCCTGCCTTTATATCTTCAATTGCCTCGGAAATGCTACTCAGCATCTATTCCCCCTACAAATCCATATTCCCTAAGGAATTCAACGTTTAGACTTTGCCCTCTTTGCTCCTCAAGATTCTCCACATATTTGGCTATGACGTCCGCTTCCAAATTGACTACGTCGCCAGGTCTCTTCCTTCCTAAGGTGGTATTTTCCATGGTGTAACCTACCAAAGACACAACAAAAGAAAAATCGCCCACTTCTACTACGGTAAGACTAACACCATCAACAGCAATAAATCCCTTATCTACAATGTAGGGCATTAGTCGGGCGGCTGCTGAAATCCTCACGATAAGTGCGCCTTCTTCGTTGCTTACATCTAGTACTTCTCCTGTCTCGTCTACATGGCCCAACACCAAATGGCCACCCAGGCGCCCCCCCAGTACCAGCGCCCTTTCCAAATTTACCTGGTCGCTATAATGGAGTCTGCCGAGATTAGTGCAACGTAACGTTTCAGGCATAACATCGACGCCAAAGCCACGATTCTCCAAAGACACAATAGTCAGGCAAACACCGTTGACAGCTATGCTGTCGCCCGCTTTTGTTCCTTCAACCACTCTACGGGCTTCGAAGGCTAAGCGGTTTCGCCTTGTCTCCTTGACTATGCCAATCTCCTCGACTATACCTGTGAACATACTCTACCCCTGAAGCCTATGTCTCTTGCGGTAATCATTTCTCGGCATATCCGCTAACCAATATATCATCGCCGAAAGTCTTGATGTCAACTCGGGTAAGGCGCAAAGCCTTAGCTATATTATCGACGCCGTTCCCCCCCACGCTTACGGCCTCACAACCCCCAATGATGATTGGCGAAATGAAAGCTAATACCTTATCCACTAAGTGGTGGTCAAAGAGCGAACCAAGAAGCCTGCCGCCTCCCTCCACCAAGACGGTAACAATCTCCCTCCTCCCCAATAACTTCAACAACTCTGCGATATCTACTGAATCTCCCCTGGCTGGCAATTCGACCACCTCAGCACCAACCTCTATAAATCTTTGCTTCTTTACGGAGTCAAAAGGCGCCACCACAGCGAGCAAGACTTCGCCTGGGGGCTCAAAAATACGAGAGTTCAACGGCACCTTTCCTCTGCTGTCAATGACCAAACGTAGAGGCTGCTTTTTCCCTATGCCACCTCTGCCACCACAACCCTTAGCAGTGAGGCGAGGATCATCAGCAACAATAGTGTTCACTCCCACCATTATGGCGTCAACAGTGTAGCGCAGGGCATGCGCATACTTTCTCGTCTCTTCCTTGGTTATCCATTTAGAATCACCAGTCTTAGTAGCAATCTTGCCGTCAAGGCTCATAGCGAATTTGGCCACGACAAATGGTAGGCCTGTGGTAATGTGCTTAATATAGGCCTCGTTTACCTCACAGGCTTCCTGCTGACACATACCTATATGGGTCTTGATGCCCTTCTCATTTAGCCTCTTTACGCCACGTCCAGAAACCACAGGGTTAGGATCAAGCAAGGCTATGTGAACATCTGAAATACCAGCATCAATTATGGCTTGAGTGCAAGGTGGCGTCCGTCCGTAATGAGGGCAAGGCTCCAAGGTAACATACATGGTAGCATCTTGTGCCTTGTCCCCAGCCTGACGGAGCGCCATAACCTCAGCATGTTCACAGCCAACAGGCTGGGTATATCCCATGCCGACAGCAAGTCCATCCTTAACAACCACCGCCCCAACTGCTGGGTTAGGACTGGTATATCCCATAGCCAACCTGGCCAGAGACAGAGCACATTCCATGTAATCCTGGGATGGCATTACTATCTACCTATCGGGGACAGATCCTTCATCACGGGCTGCTAATTGGAGGCTCGCTTTGCCTCTAGCGTTTATTCTTCGCATCGCCAGAACCTTATAACTTTCCACACGAGGAAGTCAAGTCTGGTACAGGCATTTGCCGATTGCTACCCTAATGATACAAGGTAATTGATGATTTGCCAAATCGCACAGATTGTCGAGAAGATACGGCCTCACTGTACTGAGCGTTGATGGCAGCGGCAGCCTAAACGAAGTGCAAAAAGGGACAAGTTAAATGGAGATGTCGTTGCTCTTCTTGTATAATGGACACTAGAGAAATGAAAAGGACTTTTAAGATAATTGACCATACTGCTGACGTGGGCATCATCGCCTACGGGACGGATATCGAGCAGCTTTTCTGCAATGCTGCTCTAGCTTTGTTCAGTTTGATTACTGAGCTTGAAAGCATCCAAGAGAAATCGCACCTCAATTTGAGAGTAAGCAGCGACGAGAGAGACAGCCTGCTAGTTGAATGGCTTAACGAACTCATCTATTTTTTTGATGCCAAACACATGCTATTCAACCGATTCGATATTGAAAGCCTCACTCAGAATGAACTCAAGGCTACCTGTCATGGAGAAGACTTTGACCCAATGAAGCACAAGATAAAGAGAGGAGTAAAGGCAGCCACGTATCATATGTTGAGGCTAGATAATAACAATGATGGCTACGAGGCACAGATAATCCTCGACATTTAGGACCTAATGATATGACACAATGGCAGGGACAACTTATTAAGATAGACGATTATCGCTGGAAGATTCCTGAGAACTATAAGACTGGCATGAGGGTTCCTGGTTTAATATATGCCAGTGAGGAAATGCTGGAATCCCTACGTGAGGAACAAGCACTCGAGCAAGTTGCCAATGTTGCCTTTCTCCCCGGCATAGTAGGTTACTCCTTTGCCATGCCCGATATCCACTGGGGATATGGCTTCCCCATAGGCGGGGTGGCGGCAATGGATATTAAGAATGGTGTAATTTCTCCCGGCGGAGTGGGTTATGATATTAATTGTGGGGTAAGGTTATTGCGTACCAATCTCAGTGAAGCTGAAGTGCGGCCCAAGATTAATCAGTTGATCGACGCACTGTTCCATAACATACCATCAGGTCTCGGCTCTGAGGGAAAGATAAAGACAAGTCAGAAAGAGATGAACCAATTGATGGTTGAGGGAGCTCGTTGGGCAGTGAAGCGTGGCCTGGGTTTGGAGGAAGACCTGGATGTTACTGAAGAAGGCGGATGTCTAACCGGTGCTGATCCCAGCAAGATAAGCGACAAAGCAATAAAAAGAGGTATGCCCCAAGCCGGCACATTGGGCTCGGGAAATCATTTTCTTGAGATTCAAGTGGTGAAGGAGATATTCGATCCCCATATAGCTAGCATTATGGACATCACTGAGATAGGTCAGATATTGGTGTTAATCCACACAGGCTCTCGCGGCTTCGGTCATCAAATATGTACTGACCATCTGCGAGTCATGGAGCAGGCTGTATCAAAGTACGGTATAAAGCTCCCCGACCGGCAACTTGCCTGTGCTCCCATAGAGTCAAAAGAAGGCAAGGATTATCTAGCTGCCATGGCGTGTGCTGCCAACTATGCTTGGGTTAACCGTCAATGTATTGCGCACTGGGTTAGAGAGAGTTTTTCTGGGATCTTTGGTAGAAGCCCCGAGAAACTGGGTATGAGGCAGATTTATGATGTTGCTCATAACATAGCCAAAATAGAGGAACACGCGATAAATGGTCGCAAGGTTAGGGTCTGTGTTCACCGCAAAGGAGCTACCAGAGCCTTTCCGGCAGGCCATAAAGATACTTCCAAACGCTACAAGGAAGTAGGGCAACCTGTGCTCGTGCCCGGAGACATGGGACGTTGTTCCTTTGTGGCTGTGGGCACCGAGAAAGCTATGAAGGAGAGTTTCGGCTCCACCTGTCACGGCGCGGGCAGGGTACTAAGCCGGGGGTCTGCCAGGCGAGCTGTCAGGGGGGCAGATATCATACGAGAATTGGAAAGTAGAGGTATAGTTGTCAAAGCGGATAGCGTTTCTGCGCTAGCTGAGGAGGCCCCTCAAGCTTATAAAGATGTCACCCAAGTCATGGATGTGGTTCATCAAGCTGGCATTTCTCGAAAAGTGGCTATGGCTGTACCTATGGGCGTTATCAAGGGCTAAACGTTATCTGTTATTCTGCGTGTGACAAAGAATCTGACATGGCGAAAACCATAATTAAGCTTCCCTCTCCTGAATTGAAAGGCAATGTTTCATTAGAGGAAACGATAGTAAGACGCAGATCGGTTCGTAGATACCGTGGAGAGCCGCTTGATTTATCTCAATTGAGTCAAATACTTTGGTCCGCACAGGGCGTCACCGGAAGCAGAGGGTTCAGGGCAGCGCCCAGCGCCGGAGCCACCTATCCCCTCGAGATCTTTGTAGTGGTTGGCAGGCAAGGCCTAATTGCTAGCGAGTCAAAGCAACCTGCCCAAGAATTACAGGCCGGTGTCTACCACTATGAGGTAGATTCTCACTCCTTGATATTACACAAGGCAACTGATTTAAGACCAGATCTAGCCAGAGCAACTCTGGACCAAGAATTTATTATCGACGCCCCACTGGCCATTGTCATCTGTGCTCTTTATCACAGGACTTCCTACAAATATGGTAGGCGTGCGGAGAGATATGTTCACATAGAGGTGGGACACGTAGGTGAAAACATCCATCTTCAAGCCGTGGCTCTAGGACTAGCCACAGTGGAAGTCGGAGCCTTCAGTGACGAAGAAGTGAGGGAAGTCCTCGGCTTAGAGGAACAAATCAAACCCCTATATGTAATGCCTTTGGGCAGACCAGCCTAGAAACAGACCGAAATCGCCAAATAGGCTCGTCGGGCCTGCGCACAGTCTTCTTTGGCTCACAATTCAATTCAACCCCAGCCCTTCCTGCCGCATTAGCAGGCCTGTTTGACCGTTAATTCAGAAAGCTATAAAATAGCCTCACCCCATAGTAGATGATTTCCAAGATCACGAGGCTAGTGGAACAGATGCTCAAGGGAGAAAATGTCTCCCTGTCACGGGTCATCAGCCTGGTAGAAAACGAAAGCAGCCAAGTACCCGAAATAATGAGGCTCATCTCTCCGCACTTAGGGAAGGCGCACTGCATAGGGATAACCGGCCCGCCGGGAGTAGGAAAGAGCACCTTAGTGGACAAGCTGACAGCGTTGATGCGCAAACAAGACTTACAAGTCGGGATAATTGCGGTGGATCCTTCGAGCCCATTCACAGGAGGGGCAGTATTAGGTGACCGGATAAGAATGCAACAGCATTACCTTGACGATGGGGTTTTCATTCGCAGTATGGCAACTCGTGGCGGTCTGGGCGGGCTACCACAAACCGCAGGCTCTGTGATCAAGTTGCTTGACGCCGCTGGCAAAGACACTATCCTCGTGGAGACCGTAGGAGTAGGGCAAAGCGAGATAGATATTATGGAGAAGACCGACACTGTGCTTGTCATACTATGTCCTGAATCTGGTGATGCTATCCAGACGATGAAGGCAGGACTATTTGAGATCGCTGACATATTCGTAGTTAATAAGGCTGACAATCCTGGTGCCGACAACTTCGTCCGTGATATACAAGCTATGCTGCAGCTCCGTGAGCCGAGCTGGTGGGACATACCTGTGGTGGCCACACAAGCAGTTAACAACGTTGGCACCGAGGAACTTTACAGGCAAATTCAATTACACTACCAAGCCCTCTCCAAAGAGGGCAGGCTTTCGCAACGCCGCCAACTCCAACGAAAACAGGACTTCATAAAGACTCTAGAACGGAGACTCAGCAACAAGTTACTCAGGTTGATTGAGCAAAATGGGCAACTGAACAGCTACATAGAGAAGGTGGAAAAGGGAGAGCTCGACCTACACTCCGCAATCGATGAAATCCTCAAATCTGGAAGTCTCCTGACTGATTGGTTGTGTCAATAAACCCTCGGAATGAATCACGATGGCCAAAATCTATGACGTTGTCATAGTCGGTGCTGGTCCCGCAGGCATCTTCGCTAGCCTGGAACTGTGTAACGCTGGCCTCGACGTTTTGCTTCTGGACAAGGGCGGAGAAATTGATGCCCGTGTTTGTCCCGTTCAAAATAGAAGCGGGTGCTGCGCCCTGTGTTCCCCATGCCATCTAGTCAGTGGCTTTGGAGGTGCTGGAGCTTTTAGCGACGGCAAACTGACTTTGTCCACTCAGGTAGGTGGCCGGCTTAAGGAATTGGTCGGTTCCGAACAAGCACGAACATTGATAGATTATGTCGATTCTGTCTATCTCAAATTTGGCGCCCCTCACAAGGTCTATGGAATTGGGAGAAACACAGCTAGGCTGGAGCGAGAGGCTGCCTCAGCCGGGCTCACATTAACCCCCGTCAAATTGCGTCACCTGGGAACAGAGCTTTGCCACGAAACGTTAAAGGCCATGCAGAACCATCTGTCACCAAGATTAGACATAAGACTGGGAACAACAATCAAGAGTATTGTAGTTGAGGACGGTGTGGTCAAAGCCGTCGAAACCGACCGCGGTGAAAACATAGGCTGCCGCCACTTGATCCTAGCCCCGGGGAGAGAGGGCGCAGAGTGGCTATGCCACGAAGCAGAAAGGCTCAAATTAAGCCTTGATTCCAACCCTGTAGATGTGGGTTGCAGAATAGAGGTCCCAATGACAACCATGGAGAAGTTGACCAGGACATTGTATGAATCAAAACTTGAATTCTATTCCCGAAGTTTCAACGACCGGGTCAGGACATTTTGCATGTGTCCTGGAGGTGAGGTGATTATGGAGTCCACAGGCGGCTCCGACCCTGTAATTACAGTCAATGGCATTGGTTATGCCCAACCCAAGACAAGAAATACTAACTTCGCCATCTTGGTCAGCACCACCTTCACTGAGCCTTTCCACGAACCTATCGCCTACGGTAAATATCTGGCAAGGCTGGCTAACATCCTTAGCGGCGGCGTGCTGGTGCAGAGACTGGGGGACCTAATGGATGGTCGCCGCTCTACACAAGCTCGATTACGGAATAATCCTATTGAGCCAAGCTTGAAGGCGGCGACACCCGGGGACTTGAGCTTCGCCCTACCCTATCGCTATCTCAAGAGTATAGTGGAAATGCTTCAGGCTATGGACAGACTAGTTCCTGGCGTCGCTTCTCCCCAAACCTTGCTTTACGGAACAGAGGTCAAATTCTACTCCAGTCGGTTAAAGTTGACCCCTTGCTTAGAGACTGAGATCAGTAACATATTTGCCGCCGGCGATGGCGCCGGTGTTAGCCGAGGCCTGGTCCAAGCTTCAGCCTCAGGCATAGTGGCAGCTAGAGAGATATTAAAACGGTCAGGGAAAAAGTCTTCTCCAACGACATGAAGTATCCAACATTTTTCGGCATCGATCTAACGTCAACTGAAGCCAAACCGAGCGCCTGTTTAGGATTGGATGGCAAATCACGACTTGTTTACCTGGGCTTCTTAGTAAGCAATAGGGATATCGTCACTCTGTTGAGTTTCTACTCACCTCAGGTAATAGCCATTGACGCACCCTTGAGCCTGCCACTGGGGTTATGCTGTCTTGAGGAGAGCTGTTCTTGCCAGCCAAAATTCTCAAGAAAATACAGGCAATGCGACCAGAAACTGCGGCAACAAGGAATTCCTTGTTACCCCACTAGCAAGAGGACCTTTATCAAGGACTTGATCTACCGCGGTATCGAGCTTAAAACTAGCATTGGCCTTGAAGGGAAGCAAGCCCGTCAAGCTATCGAGGTCTATCCTTTCGCCAGCAAAGTACGCCTCTTCGGCAAAATTATTCCCCGGAAAACTACCAAACAGGGGATGAGCTTCCTCAGGGATAAGCTGGGCGACATTCTACCTAGCCTTAGGCCTTATTTGAACATGTTCGACCATGACCTGTGCGATGCTGCGGTAGCAGCTTACACTGCCTTACTCTACTACCAAAACAAGGTACAGGCTCTAGGTAGCAGTGAAGAGGGGATAATTTTCGTCCCAGATTGACGTTCACTCATTCCCATTGTTAAACTACAGCAAGGAGGGTGAAACGGAATTAACCTTAAGCGTTATCAAGGCAGATGTCGGTGGCTATGTCGGACATTCCTCCAGCCATCCCGATGTGATACAAAAGGCTAAGGAAAAACTGGAACATGCTCAAGGCAAGGGGCTACTCATAGACCATCACGTCACAGTTTGTGGCGACGACCTCCAGTTGATAATGACCCATCGGCATGGCGAAGATAATAGGAGAATTCACAGGCTAGCCTGGGATACATTTGTCGAATGCACCAAGGTAGCTAAGCGCTTGAAGCTACATGGTGCCGGGCAAGACCTTCTATCTGATGCTTTCTCCGGCACTGTCAAGGGGATGGGACCTGGTACGGCTGAGATGCAATTTTCCGAGCGCCAGGCTGAAACCATAGTCATACTTATGGCGGATAAGACAGCATCTGGTGCCTGGAACCTACCACTATACAAAATATTTGCTGACCCATTCAACACCATTGGGCTGGTTATTGCCTCCAATATGCACTCTGGCTTCATCTTTG
>Ga0316620_10001007_pt1 | contig 11809 bp, 10 predicted proteins | sample OWC_Aug_M1_C1_D5_FD_207651 | JGI IMG/M metagenome (GOLD analysis project Ga0316620, IMG submission 207651) | Wetland soil microbial communities from Old Woman Creek delta, Ohio, United States - OWC_Aug_M1_C1_D5_B | ecosystem: Environmental > Terrestrial > Soil > Wetlands | place: USA: Ohio... | reverse complement strand
CCGGCGAGCTCGTCCAGGGGTCCATCGAGGACCAGACCCGCCAGGTCCTGCGCAACCTCGGGGCCATCCTGGAGGCGGCCGGGAGCTCCCCGGCCGAAGTCGTCAAATGCACGGTCTTCCTCCAGGACATGAACGACTTCGCCAAGATGAACGCCGTCTATGGGGAGTTCTTCCCGGTGCCGTACCCGGCCCGGGCGGCGGTCCAGGTGGCCCGCCTGCCGCGCGACGTCAAGGTCGAGATCGAGGCCGTCGCCCTGGTCAAGTAAGCGCTCGCCGTCCGCGGCGGCCCTCCCTAAATCCCTAGTGTATTGCTAGGGAAAAGTCTATAATGGCCCCGGAGGTCCGGACCATGGCCAGAACGAGACGGGTCGCGAAAATCCTGCGGAGCAAGCCGACGATCGAGGGCGCCGGCGTGCATCTCCGGCGCGTCTTCGGTTTCTATGAAGTTCCGCTCTGCGACCCGTTCCTGATGCTGGACGACTTCGGGTCCCAGGACCCGCGGGATTACATCCTGGGCTTCCCCTGGCATCCCCACCGGGGGATCGAGACGGTCACCTACTCCCTGGAGGGCGAGGTCGACCACGAGGACAGCCTGGGGAACAAGGGCCGGATCGGGCCGGGCGACATCCAGTGGATGACGGCGGGCAGCGGGATCATCCACCAGGAGATGCCACAGAGCTATCTCGGCACGCTGCGCGGCCTGCAGCTGTGGGTCAACCTGCCCGCGTCCCATAAGATGATGGACCCGCGCTATAGGGATGTGCGGCGGGCGGACGTCCCGGTCGTCTCCCCCGCCCCGGGCGTCACGGTCAGGGTCGTCTGCGGCTCGATCGGCGGAACGCGCGGCCCGGTCGGCGGCCTCGTCGTCGAGCCGGAATATTTCGACGTCCAACTCGAGCCGGGAGGCGTTTTCGTCCACCCGGCCAAGCCCGGCCATCGGGTGCTGGCCTACGCCATGGACGGGGAAGCCGCGTTCGCGCCCGGCGCCAAGGCGCCGCTCCGCCGCGGCCAGCTGGCCCTCTACGGCGACGGCGATGAGGTCCGCGTCACGGCCGGCCCGGCGGGCGTCCGCTTTCTCTTTCTCGCCGGGCAACCGCTCAACGAGCCTGTCGCCTGGTACGGCCCGATCGTCATGAATACCGAGGCCGAGCTCGACCTCGCCTTCCGCGAGTACCGCGCCGGAACGTTCGTCAAGCACGGAAGAACCTGAGCTTCTCTCGCCGACCGCGTCCCTCTTCCATTATAATGGGGGCGCCATGAGCTCGGCGGCCGCCCTTGCCCTCGCCTTCCTGGCCTATTCCCTTCTCGGCGCCGGGCTGGTCATGATGAAAAAGGGCATCGGCTGGCTCGGCTGGCGCGGCCCGCGCGACGGACGGTTCATCCGCACGCTGGCCGTTTGGGTCGCCGGGTTCCTCCTCATGAACCTGTACATCGTTCCCGCCACCGTGGCCCTGAAGCGCCTCGATTCCCACGTCGTCGCCAGTGTGGCGGGCTGGGGGGTGGTCGTCCTCGTCGTCCTCTCGCGCCTCAGCCTGGGCGAGCGGGCGACGGCCTGGGACGGCGTGCATACGGTTCTCATCGTCGGGGGCATTGTCGTTCTCAATCTTCTAGAGGGGCCGACGGCCGGTCAAACGCTGTCCCGGCCGGCCTACATCGGCGTAGCCCTGGTGCCGTTCGTTGTCGCGGCCCTGGCCCTCGTCGTCCGCACCTCTCCGGCGGCGGGTGCGACGCTCTGGGCCGGGATCTCCGGGATGGCCACGGGACTTCTGGTCATAACGATGAAGATCCTCGTCGGGGAACACGGCCTGGCTGTCAGGGCCTATTTTGGCTCGCCGTATCTTTACGTGTATCTGCTCTTTTCGCTCCTGTCCTTCGTGGCCCTGCAGGTCGCCTTGCGCCGGGGGGCGCTCATCGCCGTCGGCCCGGTCCAATACGCGGCCGGGATCCTCGTCCCGGTCCTCTGCGCGACGCCGGTTTTCGGCCGCCGCCTCCATCCTCTCCAGTTCGCGGCCTCTTTGGTCGTCGTCTATGGCGTGGCCGGGCTATTGAAGAAACGCGGAAGAGAATTCGCATGACCGAGAAAACGGCCTTCCCCGGCTTCACCCGCGAGACCGTCCGCTTTTTCCGCGGCCTCAAGAGGAACAATGACCGGGCCTGGTTCGAGCGGCACCGGGCGACCTACGAGCAGGACGTCCTGGCGCCCGCCCGGGCCTTCGTCGTGGCCCTCGGAACGCGCCTCAGAACCCTGGCGCCGCGTCTGATCGCCGTGCCCAAGGTCAACGGGTCCATTTTCCGCATCAACCGGGACACGCGCTTCAGCCTCGACCCATCGCCCTACAAGACGAACCTCGGGCTCTACTTCTGGGAAGGGACGTCGTCGCGGATGGATGCCTCGGGCTTCTATGTCCACGTCGAGCCGCCGGAGCTTATCCTGGGCGGAGGGGTTTACGTGATCCCGGCGCCCCTCCTCGGCCGCTACCGGAAGGCCGTCGTCGACCCGCGCCGAGGTCAGGATCTGGGCCGCATCATCGCCGACCTCGCTGCCTCGGGCGAGCTGACCGTCGAAGGGGCCCATTACAAGCGGGTCCCGGCCGGGTTCGACGCCGGCCACCCGAACGCCGCCCTCCTTCTGCACAACGGCCTGTACGCCTCGTGGGAAGGTCCGCTGCCGGAGGAGTTCTATTCAGAGCGGCTGGTTGACTTCTGCTTCGCCAGGTTCGCGGCCATGGCGCCTCTGCACCGCTGGCTGGTCAAGGCCCTCTGGGGCTCGCGCTGAAAACCGGGTCCGTCCGTCGCGCGAGGCGGATCGGTCGCGTCCTCCTGCAGTGGGAAGGAAGCCAAAGCCTTAGAACACGGGCCGGTTGTAGATGTGGTCGAGGAGGGCGGCCAGGTCCTCGGGCTTGAGCTTGATGAATTCGATCCCGACCTCGAATTGGTTCTCATCTGCCGATTGGGCGGCCCAACGGATCCGGCCCCTGCCTTTGATCACGCGCTGGGAGTTCTTGAGGACGAATTCGAGATTGACCTCCCGGTCGGCCGGGAACGAGTCCTTGGCGACGACCCGCAACCCGCCGGCGGAGATATCCAGGCTCGGCAGCTCAAAGACCTCTTTGACGCCGGCCTCTTCCCCTTCCGGGAGGACGTTCAGGATGATCGTGTTTTCCTCTGGGATCCGGATATCGCGTCGTTTTTCGTCCATCCTCCTGCCCTCTGGGCGACCACCATAGCACAGGCCGCGGAAAAGTGCAACGCAAATATTTGCCCGCGTAGACGCGACGGCCGGCTTCGGCTAGAATGACTGCGCCATGCCGATCTATGAATTCGCCTGCCGGGGCTGCGGCCGGTCGTTTGAAACGCTCGTCCGGCTCGGCCGGGAGGCCGAGGTCGTCTGCCCCTGTTGCGGCGGCCGCGAGGTCCGCAAACTCCTCTCGTCGTTCGGGATCGGCGGCGGCTCGAGCCGCCTGAAGGACTCCGGGAGCTGCGCGTCCTGCTCCTCGAAGTCTTGCTCGACCTGCAAGTAGTCCGCTCCGCCTTTGCCGTGCCATTCGCCAGCCCCGCATATCCATGAGGCAACTGCGGGGCAGGAATCTGAAGACGCCGGCCCCGAGTATCCTTGCGGGAACCTCGGGACAGGAATCTGAAGACGCCGGCCCCGAGTATCCTTTGCGGTAGTCTCGGGACCGGGGCCTATCGGTGCCGGGGGTTGACATGCCGGCGGGGATGACGATTAAATAGCTGCCGATGGCCAAGGCGACGGACATCCGCATCGGGGTCGACACCGGGGGAACCTTCACCGATTTCGTCGTCTGGAAAGACGGCCGGCTGTCGAACCGGAAGATCCTGTCGACGCCGCACGACCCGTCCGTGGCCGTCCAGGCCGGCGTCGCCGACCTCCTTGGACCGGGGGTCACGGTGTTCATCGTTCACGGCACGACCGTGGCCACGAATGCGCTCCTGGAGAGCAAGGGCGGCCGCATCGCCCTGGTCGCCACCGCAGGCTTCGAGGATGTCCTGACGATCGGGCGGCAGACCCGCCGCGACCTCTACCGCCTGCGCGGCGCGACGCGGCCCGTCCTCCTGCCGCGCGACAGGTCCTTCGGGCTGGCCGAGCGCGTCCTGGCCAGCGGAGAAGTCGAGCGCGCGCCGGGCCGCCGCGAACTGGCGTTTCTCATCAAGAGAGTCAAAGCGTCGGGAGCCGAAGCCGTCGCGGTCTGCCTCCTCCACTCCTACGCCAACCCCGCCAACGAGCGGGCCGTGGCTCGGGCTCTGCGGCAGGCCGGCTTCCTCGTCTCGGTTTCGAGCGAGGTCCTGCCGGAGTACCGGGAGTACGAGCGCACGGTCGTGACCGCGGTCAACGCCTATCTGATGCCGGTGATGGACCGCTATCTCGACGGGCTTGAGCGCCGGCTGGGCCGGGCGGAGCTCCGGATCATGCAATCGAACGGCGGATACATCGCGCCCGGACGGGCCCGCCGGGAGCCTCTGCGGACGGCCTTGTCGGGGCCGGCCGGCGGAGCCGTCGGGGCGCTGTGCCTGGCCCGCGCGGCCGGGTTCCCGGACGTCATCAGCTTCGATATGGGCGGGACCTCCACCGACGTGGCCCTCATCGAGGGGGCCATCCGCCGGACGAACGAGGCCCGCGTGGGCGATTTTCCGGTCCGCCTGCCCATCATCGACATCCATTCCGTCGGCGCTGGAGGCGGGTCCATCGCCTACCGGGACCGCGGCGGATCGCTCCGCGTCGGGCCGCAGAGCGCTGGCGCCGACCCCGGCCCGGCCTGCTACGGCCGGGGCGAGGACCCGACCGTCACGGACGCGAACCTTATTCTCGGCCGGCTCGACCCGGATTTCTTCCTCGGCGGGCGGATGAAGATCCATCCCCAGCGGAGCCGGGCGGCCGTCGCCCGCCTGGCGCGGGCGATCGGCAAGACGCCGCTCCAGACGGCCCTGGGGATCGTCGACGTCGCCAACGCGAACATGGAGAAGGCCATCCGCGTCATCTCCGTCGAGCGCGGCTACGACCCGCGGGCGTTCAGCCTCTTCTCTTTCGGCGGCGCCGGCGGCATGCACGCCGTGGACCTGGCCGGCCGGCTGCGGATCCCCCGGACGATCGTTCCGCTGAACGCCGGGGTCCTGTCCGCGTTCGGCCTGCTCATGGCCGACTCGGTCAAGGACTATACCCGCTCCATCCTCAAGCCCGCGGACCGCGTCCCGCTCCAGGAATTGGAGCGGGCGTTCCGAGCGCTGGAGCGGACGGCGCGGCGGGAGATGGAGGCCGACGGCTTCCAGGCGTCCGACCTGAGCCTGCGGAGGAGCGTCGACCTCCGCTACGTCGGCCAATCGTATGAGATCACGGTCCCCTATCGGCCGGCCCGGACGGCCGAGGCAGCCTTCCTCGCGGCCTTCCACCGCGAACACCGCCGGGTCTATTCCTATCATCATCCGGGGCGCACGGCGGAGGTCGTCAATCTCCGTGTCCAGGCCGTGGCGAGCGCGCCCAAGATCCGGCTGGAGAAACATTTGCCGGCGACGCGACCCACGCGGGAGGCGATCGTCAAGGTCCAAGCCATGCACGGCGGACGGTCCGGGGAGCGCGGCCCGGTTTATGACCGCTCCCGGCTGGCCCCGGGCCACAAGGTCATCGGGCCCGCCCTGATCGTCGACCAGGAATCCACGTGCTTCCTCCCGACCGGGGTCGCGGCGCGCGTCGACGGCTATCTCAACCTGATCATCAGCGGCGAGCGAGGCGTCCATGCGGCGGTTTGACCCGATCGAGCTCGAGCTCTTCAAGAATATCTTCATCTCCATCGCCGAGGAGATGGGCGCCGTCCTCGGCCGGACGGCCTTCTCGCCGAACATCAAGGAGCGCAAGGATTATTCCTGCTCGCTGTTCAACGCGCGCGGCGAGACCATGGCCCAGGGGTCCCACATCCCCGTCCACCTCGGGGCGATGCCCCTCTCCGTCCAGGCGGCCCTGGCCGCCGTCCGCTTCGAGCCCGGCGACCTCGTCGTCCTCAACGACCCGTACAAGGGCGGGACCCACCTCCCCGATATCACCTGCGTCACGCCAGTCTTTTTCGGCCGCAGGCCGTCATTTTTCGTTGCCAACCGGGCCCATCACGCCGATGTCGGCGGCATGACGCCCGGCTCCATGCCCCTGGCCACCGAGCTCTTCCAGGAGGGCCTGATCATCCCGCCCCTCAAGCTCGTCCGCCGGGGCCGGCTCAACGAGGAGGTCCTCGGCCTCATCCTCAGCAACGTGCGGACCCCCGACGAGCGGCGGGGCGACCTCCTGGCCCAGGTCGCGGCGAACGACGTCGGGACACGCCGGCTGAAGGAGGTCATTGGCCGCTACGGCCTGACGAAAACGCTGGACTACGCGGGGCTTATCCAGGACTATGCGGAGAAATTCCTGCGGGCGACGATCCGGTCCATCCCGGACGGGACCTACACCTTCGCCGACTGTCTCGACGATGACGGCATCTCGGACCGGCCTCTGCGGATCGCCGTGGCGATCAAAGTCCGCGGCGACGAGGCCGTCGTCGATTTCAGCGGCTCCTCGCCCGAGGTCGAGGGTTCGGTCAACGCGAACTACGCCATCACCTGTTCGGCCGTTCTCTATGTCTTCCGCTCCCTTGTCGAGGACGACATCCCCTTCAACACCGGTCTCCTGAGGCCCCTGACGGTCATCGCCCCGGAGGGCCTCATCGTGAACGCCCGCTTCCCGGCGGCCTGCGCCGGCGGCAACGTGGAGACCTCGCAGCGCATCGTCGACGTCGTCCTGGGGGCCCTGGCCAAGGCCGTTCCCGACCGCATCCCGGCGGCCAGCCAAGGCACGATGAACAACGTCGCCTTCGGCGGACGCGACCCGGCGCGGGGCCGGGCCTTCGCCTATTACGAAACGATCGGGGGCGGCATGGGGGCAAGCGCTCTGGGCGACGGATTGAGCGGCGTCCACACCCACATGACGAACTCGCTCAATACGCCCGTCGAAGCCCTGGAGAACTATCTGCCGCTCAGGATCCGGCGCTACGGCCTGCGGCACGGCTCCGGCGGAACGGGGCGGCACCGTGGAGGCGAGGGCATCATCCGGGAATACGAGTTCCTTGTCCCCGCGGCGCTGACGATCATGTCCGAACGGCGGAAGTTCGCGCCCTATGGCCTGCGCGGCGGCTCGCCCGGCCGGCCTGGACGGAACGTCCTTCTCTCGCGCGGCCGGCGGACCGAGCTCGGGTCCAAGGTCAATATCAAGGTCCGGGCCGGCGATATCCTGACCGTGGAAACGCCGGGCGGGGGCGGCTACGGGAGAAAAAGAAGGAGGGGATCGTGATCATGACCCGGAGAGGCGTCCTTATTCTCTTTTTGTTCTTATGTGTTGGCGGCCTCTGGGCCGGCGCTCAGGGCGGCCGGAGCGGACAGCCGGCGGCCCAGGCGGCCGCCCCGGTGCGCGGCGTGTGGCTCCATCCGGGGTTCTTCGGCGCGGCGCGGGACGCGGCGGCCGTCAAGATCCCCGCCGTCCTCGACGCCTATGTCAAGGCCGGCATCAACTCGCTGTTCATGCTGGTCAAGAACACGACCGGTCACGTCTATTTCCAGACGCAGATCGGCGTCCCCGACCCGGCCTTCAATTATGATTTCTTCGACCTCTTCTTGACCGAGGCGCGCAAGCGGAAGCTGACGGTCCACGCCTGGTTCTGCGTCTTCCCCGAAGGGGCCGTCCTGGGCCAGGTCCGTGAGCATCCGGAATGGCTCATCCGGGACAAGGAGCGGCGCTTCGTCGCCACGGCCAACCCGGCCCTGCCGGCGGTCCGCCAGTACGAGATAAGCCTCATGCTGGAGCTCGTCCGCCGCTACCCGGTCGACTGGGTCCATCTGGACTATATCCGCTATCCCTGCGACCCCATCGAGCCGAACTTCAGCTTCGACGGCGAAACGCTCCGGCTGTTCAAGGACTCTTCCGGCGTCGACCTGATGCAGGTCAAGGCCCACGATTCGGGGAACCTTTTTTGGAACGCCTGGCTCGAATGGAACCGCGACCAGGTCACCCGGTTCATGCGCGAGCTCAAGGAGGGCCTGGCCTCGGCGGGGCGGCCCGTGCGGGTCTCCGCGGCCGTCTTCCCCGACGCCGTGAACGCCGCCGTCCTCATCGGCCAGGACTGGCCGCGCTGGGCCGCGGACGGGCTCGTCGACATGCTCTGCCCGATGATCTACACGAACCATCTGGAATTCTTCAAGCGGGCGGTCGGCCGGGCGATGGAGGCGGCCAAAGGGCGCTGCCTCCTCTGTCCCGGGATCGGCATCGGGACCTCGCACAATCAGAACACGCCCGAGGGGATGGCGGAGCAAATGCGGATCAGCCGGGAGCTCGGGGCGGCCGGGGTGGTCTTCTTTTCGGGGTCCTCGCTCGGCGAGCCGTTCTTGGAGCGGCTCGGAAAACTGGACTGAGGCCGGGATCAGCGCCGGTAGAATTCCAGGATCGAAAAGACGACGTGGTCCTGCTGTTCGGGCGTGAGCTCCGGATACATGGGCAGGGCCAGGACCTCGTGGGACACCCTCTCCGTCACCGGGAAGTCGCCGGCCTTGTAGCCGAGGTCCGCGAAGCACTTCTGGAGGTGGAGGCCGAGCGGGTAGAAGACGGAGGTCCCGACCTCCTTGGTCTTGAGGAAGGCCTGCAGCTCGTCCCGCTGCTCGGCCCGGATGACGTACTGATGGTAGGTATGGTAGTTCGCGACCCCGGAAGACTTGTGGACGGCGGCCGGGATGCGGACGAACCCTTCTTCGACCAGGGCCTCGGAGATGAAGCGCTTGTTGTAGAATTCGGCCCGCTCGCGGCGCTTGGCCTGCCAGCCGTCCAGGCGGCCGAGCTTGACCCGGAGGACGGCGGCCTGGAGCGCGTCGAGGCGGAAATTGCCCCCCACGACGTCGTGGAAATAGCGCTGGCGTCCGCCGTGGACGCGCAGGGCGACGAGCTTCTCCGCCAGCGACGCGTCGTTCGTCAGGACCATGCCGGCGTCCCCGGCAGCGCTGAGATTCTTGCTCGGGTAGAACGACAGCGTCCCGAGGAGGCCCATCGCGCCGGCTCGTTTGGCCCCGGCCTTGGACGGGTACTCGCTGCCGACGGATTGGCAGGCATCCTCGATGACCGCGGCGCCGTAGCGGCCGGCCAGCTCGTTGATGGGGTCCATGTCGGCGCACTGTCCATAGAGGTGGACGGGCATAACGGCCTTGACCCGGCCCTGCCGGCCGGCCTCCTGCAGGGCTTTTTCGAGGCGGCCGGGGTCGAGATTATACGTCGCCTCGTCGATGTCGCAGAAGACGGGCCGGGCGCCGACCCGGGTGATGGCGCCGGCCGTGGCGAAGAAGGAGAACGGGCTGGTCACGACGGCGTCGCCGGGGCCGATGCCGAGGGCCATGAGGCTGATGATCAGGCCGTCGGTGCCCGACGAAACGCCCACGGCATGCCGGACGCCCGAGTAGGCGGCTAGCTCTTTTTCCAGGGCCTCCACTTCAGGGCCCAGGATGAAGGCCTGGGCGTCGAAGATCTCGAGCACCTTGCGCTCGACTTCGCCGCGAATGGACGCGTACTGGGCCTTGAGATCCAGGATGGGCACTTTCATGGTCGTTCTCCCCGGCGTCTCGGAACGCGCTACTTTAGCCCAGGCGCCGGCCGTTGTCAACGCGGCGGACGGGCCCTCGGCCAGCTGCTAGGCGGCGGCGCGGCGGAGCTTCTTCTTCTCGATGAGGAGCTGGCCCTGGTAGGAGACGTAGTTCAGGAGGATCATGACCCGCTCCTGCTCGCCCGTTTCCCGATGGAAGACGCCCCTCAGCCCGCGCAGGGGGCCTTCGGCGACCTCGATCTCGTCCCCGACCCGGGGCGCATCGCCGTACTTCTCGAGCTCGATGAGCCCGTCCCTTTCCCGGTCCCGGATGGCCTCCACGGCCTCGGCCGGAATGGCGATCGCCCCGTCACGGTTGCCGATGACCTTCTTCACTCCCCGCGTGTAGCTGACCAGGCGGAGCTCGGCGGGGTGGTCGAAAAAAAGGAAGCAATAACCCGGGAAAAAAGGCTTCGTTTGACGCTCGGCGACGATCTTGGGGCAATAGATGGCGAAGCCGGCCTCGCAGAAGATCTTCTCGACCTGGAGCTCTTTCTTGGGCTTGGTGTTGACGACGAACCAGTTCTTCATCGCCGGCGCTCATTCGCCGCGGCCGAGGCGTCCGTAGATCCCGGGCCGGCGGTCGGGCAGGAAGTGCTTTTTCGCGAAACACAGGGGGATGCGGCCAAAGTCGCATTCGGCGAAGAGGGTCGCGTCCTGACCGGCCGGGGCGCGGGCGATGACCCGGCCGTCGGGGTCGGTCACGAACGACTCGCCGGCGAAGGTCAGCAACTCCTCGCGGCCCACCCGATTAACGAGGGCGGCGAAGTAACCGTTCTGGAAGGACGCGACCTGGACCTCCGCTTCGAAGAGGCCCGGCGTCCACTCCCCCACGGCTCCGGCCTGCGGGATGACGACGAGCTCGGCGCCGTCGAGCGCGAGGAGCCGCATGTACTCTGGGAAGTGGCGGTCGTAGCAGATCGCCACCCCGATGCGGCCGACGGCGGTCGCGAAGACCCGCTCCTCGCGGTCCCCCGGCGCGTAGTAGCCGCGCTCATGGAAGCCCGGGCCTTCCATGATATGGACCATGCGCGTCACGCCGAGGAGCCGTCCGTCGGCGTCGAGGACAGGTGAGGCGTCGTACGTCCGGCCGTCAGCGCCGCGTTCGAAGAGGTTGAGAACCGTGACGACGCGATGCTCGCGGGCCAGCCGGCCGAAGAGCTCGGTTGTCGGTCCCGGAATGGGCTCGGCCAGCCCCGAGCTCCCGGGCCGGGCCGGCCGCTGCGGATAAAAGGGCAGGAAGGCCAGCTCGGCGAAGGCGACGAGCCCCGCCCCGGCCCGCGCCGCGGCCGCGAAGGCCTCGGCGCCTCTCTCCCGGTTGGCCACGGGGTCAGCCGAGGCGTGCTGCTGGATGAGGGCCAGCTTCATGTTCGGGCGCTCCTCGACGGCCGCCCGGCCGGCTCCGGGCTCAGGCCGCGGCCTTTTCGACCTCGGCGACCGCTTTGGGGATCTTCTTGCCCAGGACGCGCGCCCCGGCCTTGTTCACCAGGACGTTGTCCTCGATCCGGACGCCGCCGAAGTCGAGGTATTTCTCGACCTTGGCGTAGGGGATGAACTCGAGAAACTTCTTGTCCTTCTTCCACGTCGCGACGAGAGCGGGGATGAAATAGATCCCCGGCTCGACCGTCAGGACGTGGCCGGGCTTGAGCTCCTTGCCCATCCGCAGATAGGCCAGGCCGAACTGCTCGCTCCGCTTGATGGCGTCGCTGTATCCGACGTAATTCTCACCCAGGTTCTCCATGTCGTGGACATCGAGGCCGAGGTGATGGCCGAGGCCGTGGGGGAAGAACAGAGCATGGGCGCCCTTGGCCACCGCTTCTTTGAGGTCGCCTTTCATCAGGCCCAGGTCCTTCAGGCCCGCGGCCATGACCGAGGCGACCTTGAGGTGGACGTCCCGGTATTTGAGGCCGGGCTTCATCATCTTGATGGCGGTTTCCTGGCCGGCCAGGACGACTTCGTAGACCTCTTTCTGGCGGGCGTTGAAACGGCCCCCGACCGGGATGGTGCGGGTGATGTCGGAGGCGTACCCGCAGGGCGACTCGGCCCCGGCGTCCACGACAAGCAGGTGGCCCTTCTTCATGAGGTTGCCGTGGTCGTGGTTATGGAGCGTTTGGCCGTTGACCGTGACGATGAACGGAAAAGCCGGCGGGAAG
>Ga0316620_10001006_pt1 | contig 11817 bp, 10 predicted proteins | sample OWC_Aug_M1_C1_D5_FD_207651 | JGI IMG/M metagenome (GOLD analysis project Ga0316620, IMG submission 207651) | Wetland soil microbial communities from Old Woman Creek delta, Ohio, United States - OWC_Aug_M1_C1_D5_B | ecosystem: Environmental > Terrestrial > Soil > Wetlands | place: USA: Ohio... | reverse complement strand
GGTCCACGTCTCGCGTCGCTTCTATGACGACCTCACCGATCTGGAGCCAATCCTCGCCTCGTGTCAGGTGGGCATTGCCTGGTACAACGACATCTCCAAGAACCTGGCGACGGCGGGGAGATCCTCCGGAAAGATCGCGGCCTACCTCCGTTTCGGGTTACCCGTGCTCGCCAAGCGCTATCGCAGCACCGCCGAGGCGATCGAGGGGCCGGGCTGTGGGGTGTGCGTGGACGAGGTGCGCGAGATTCCCGAGGCGATGTGCCGGCTCGAGCGCGAGATGGAGGTCATGTCGCGTCGCTGCCGGGAGGAGTACGAGCGACACTACTGGTTCCGTGCCTACGAGCAGCAGCTGCTCGGCTTCCTCTCGGCGCGCTCGGCCGAAGTGACGAGCCCGTGAACAGAGGCCTGGTCTCGCGTCAGGACTGGGAGCGGACCTATGGCACCCTCGCGCCCGGCCTGCCAGACGAAGACCACTGCGTTCGGCGCTGGATCGAGGAACGCCTGCCGGGGGGCGACGGCGACTGCCTGGAAGTCGGTTGCTATCCGGGACGCTTGCTGGCCTGCATCGGCGGTCTCGGCTACCGGCTTCACGGCATCGACCTCATTCCTCAGGTGGAGACCGCCCTCCCCCGTTGGCTCGCCGACCACGGGTACCGGGTCGGCAGCTTCGTTCAGGGGGACTTCTTCTCCTTCGAGCCCGGTCGCAGGTACGACGTGGTCGCGTCCTTCGGGTTCATCGAGCACTTCGAGGACTGGAGGGCGGTGGTCGACCGCCACATCGACCTGGTCGCTCCTGGCGGCCATCTGCTGCTCACGGTGCCCAACTTCGTCGGGTTGCTCCAGCGCTGCTTCCAGGCCACGCTCAACCGCGAGAGCTACCTCCGCCACAATCTCCAGGCCATGCACCCGCGCTTGTGGGCCGAGCATCTCGAGCGGCGCTCCTTCGAGATCCTGTCCTGCGGCTACCACGGGGCGGTCGACTACTGGGTGGACGAGCAGCGGCGGTCGCTGCCCAGCCGGCTGCTGGTGCACCTGCTTGTCCGGGGCTGCCTCCCGGTGCTCAGGGCGGTACTGTGGCGGGACAGCAAGCTATACTCGCCGATGGCGGGTGTGATCGCGCGCCGACGTTGAAACGACGCGCTGAGCTGCCGGCGGATGGGTGCGGGAGGTAAGCCATGGGCCAAGAGGTCGAACGGGTCGAGCACCAGGGGAAAGAGCTCGCAGTCATCGTCCGCTCGGCCTTTCGCAAGGATGGTATCGCCTTCTTCACGCCGGGTGACTACTCGCAGCAGCTCGGGTACATGAACCGACCGGCCGGGTACTGCATCCAGCCGCACGTCCACAAGCAAGTGCAGCGCTCGGTTCGGGCGACCCTTGAGACCCTGTTCATCCGTTCCGGTCGGGTGCGGATCGACTTCTTCGACCAGGACCACCGACTCGTGACCGCAGCGGTCGTCGGCACTGGAGATGTCGTGCTCCTAGTGGCGGGAGGACATGGGTTGACCATGCTCGAGCCGAGCGAGATCATCGAGGTCAAGCAGGGACCCTACGCCGGCGACGAGGACAAGACCCTGTTCCGACCCGCGGAGTAGCGAGCGAGCTTGCAGCTCTCGGTCATCATTCCGACCCTCGCCCGCTGCGAGGCCGTGGTCGGGGCACTTCAGAGCATTGCCCGCGCCGGGTCGGCATGCGAGATCGAGGTCATCGTGGCCGACAACGGGGTCGATCGGACCCTGGCGTGCCGGGTCGAGGCGGAGGCCGCCGCCGCTCGCCTGCCGGTGCGTTACGTCGCGGTGCCCGCCATCGGGCTGCACAACGGTCGCCATGCCGGAGCCCGAGCCGCCGGCGGCGAGGTCCTCGCGTTCCTCGACGACGATGTCGTGGTCGCTCCGGGCTGGCCGCAGGCCATAGCCGACGCGTTCAGAGATCCGGCCGTGGCTCTGGTCGGAGGCCCTTCGGTGCCCGCCTTCGACGGTCCACCTCCGACCTGGATGGAGGGTCTCTGGCAGCGCACGCCGGAGGCAGGCCGTTACTGCGGCCTGCTCAGCCTGATTGAGCTCGGGAGCGAGGTGCGCGAAGTCGACCCGCGCATGGTGTGGGGGTTGAACTTCGCCATCCGGCGCGCCGTCCTCGAGGAACTCAGAGGATTCCACCCCGATGGTTTTCCGTGGCAGCTGCGGCGCTTCCGCGGCGACGGCGAGGTCGGCCTCACCGAGAAGGTGCGGGAGCGCCGCCTGCGCTCGCTGTACGAGCCGCGGGCCATGGTCCGGCACTCGATTCCTACAGACCGGGCCACGGTGGAGTACCTGCTGCGCCGTTCGACTCTGCAGGGGATCTCCGACTCCTACGCCGCGACTCGCGCCTGCGGCCGGGTGGCCCTGCCGGATCGCTGCGGTCTTGGCGAGCTGATGGCGGACGGTCTGCGCGAGGCGCTCTGGGGCATGCGCTCGGCAGGAGGAGACGCGATGCGGGGTGCCCGTACGGCCGTGCTCAGGTGGCGCCTGCGTCTGGCGTGGCGACGCGGGGTCGCCTACCACAGCCTTGCGCTGGCGCGTGAGCCTCGTCTGCTCGACTGGGTGCTGCGGCCGGACTACTGGGAGGCCGCCATCGCGGACTACGGAGGAGGTCCCTGACGCTGCGCGGGGAGGCAGCCGGGTCCGCGGTCGGAGCCGGGGGCTGGTGCCGGCCCGCTCATCACCGGGGCGCAAACAGAGCATTCTCGACGAGGTCGCAGAGGATGTGCCCGATCGTGATGTGAGCCTCCTGGATACGAGTCGGCTCTGCTGACGGCACCACGATCGCGAGGTCGGCGATTTCCCACAGCCGGCCACCGTCGACCCCGGTCAGGCAGATGGTCCTCAGGCCGTTCGCCTTCGCGGTCACGACTGCCTCGACGACGTTGGCCGATGCACCGCTGGTGCTGAGGGCAAGCACCAGGTCGCCTGTGCGCCCGATGGCCTCCACCTGCCTGGCGAAGACCGTGGCAAAGCCGTGGTCGTTGGCCTGGGCGGTGAGGACCGAGCTGTTGCAGGTGAGAGCGATCGCCGGCAGGGCGAGGCGTTCGAGCCGCAGGCGACACGTGAGCGCGGCGGCGATGTGCTGCGCGTCGGCGGCGCTGCCCCCGTTGCCGAAGAGAAGCAGCCTGCCCTGGGCACGGAAGCCCTCGATGAGCAAGGACGCGGCGACCGCGATCCTGTCGGAGAGCTCCTCGGCCACCCTGAGCTTGAGCTCGGCGCTTGCGCGAAGCTGCTGCGCGATGATGTCCCTCAACGCATCCTCCTGCCGGGTGGGTGCCCTGTGATCGCCCGGTCGGTGACGGAGGACCAGGACCTGGCAACCCGGATGAGCGAATCCCGTCTCGACAGTCCCGTCAGTGCGGGCGAGTCGGGATGATCGTGATCGACGTTTCTCGAGCGGCGCAGGGGCCGGCCACCCCCGGACGTGGCCGCCGAACTGTCAGCCGACTGGCCCTCGAGCTCGATCGCCGCAACGTATCAGGCCGAGCACCGCTGCTGGCGTTGTTCCTTGACCGTCATGACGGCTTCCTCTACCGTGGACCAGCGGGCGGGACCCTCGACGTCAACCGTCGTGACGTCCTGCGAGCTCCCTCGAGCGCCCGGCACGAGCAGACGTGGAACACGTCCATCCCTCACGACGCGAACCGGCCATCCCCAGGTCGCATGGGCTCGATCGAGGCGGTGAAAGCTGCCGTCAGAAGGGGCCTCCATGAGGATCCTCCTCATCCAACCCCCGCGGCCGCAGCACGGCGTGGTGGCTGAGAAGCACTGGCAGCTCACACGCCCGTTTTCCCTGCTCTACCTCGCCACGGCGCTGACGGAGAGGACGCCATACCAGGTCGAGGTCCTCGACCTCGAGCATCCCCGCTATCGAGGGTTGTCTCGCGAGGAGGTCCTCGACTGCGGGCGGTGCGAGATCTTCGGCATTACGGCCTCCACCCACACCCGGTTTGAGGCCATCGAGATCGCGCGCTTTCTCAAGCGGGCCCATCCGGGCTCGCACACTATCCTCGGCGGGCCGCACTTCATGTACTGCGCGGAGCAGACCCTGGAGGAGATTCCCGAGGTAGACGTGGTGGTGCGTGGTGAGGGTGAGATGCCGCTCGTAGAGGTGGCGAGGGCAATCGACAGCGGATCGGGCCTGCACGGGATTCCCGGCGTGTCGTTCCGCGACGGGGGGGTCGTCCACAACCCAGAGCAGACGTCCTTCATCGACCTCGACAGCCTCAGGAGCTACTGCGAGTTTTCGTGGGAGGAGTACCCGGAGTACCTGTTCAACTACCCCGAACAGGTGCGGGCGACCAGCGTGATGACCTCTCGAGGGTGTCCCTATCGCTGCGTCTTCTGCTCCAAGGCGGGCATGAAGTACCGCCTGCGCAGCCCACGAGCGGTGGCCGAGGAGATCGAGCGGCTCCACCGCCGGTTCGAGGTCGAGGGCTTCAACTTCCTCGACCTGACCTTCACCGCGGTCCGTGACCACGTGGAGGCGGTATGCCGCGAACTCGTGGCACTCGGCGTGCCCATCCGGTGGTGGTGCGAGAGCCGGGTCAACATCCCCCTCGACCTGCTCGAGGTGATGCAGCGGGCGGGATGCGTGGCCGTCGTCATCGGAGTGGAGTCCGGGTCCTCGAAGGTGCTGTCGACGATCTCGAAGAGCATCTCGGTGGATCAGGTGCGGGCGTTCTGCCGGAGGTCTCACGATCTGGGGATCGTGGTCACGCCCTACTTCATGTACAGCCATCCCGGCGAGACGGTCGCGGACGTGGAGCAGACCCTCGAGCTGATGTTCGAGCTGGAGAGGCACACCGAGCCCTGCGCCTTCCAACCCTCCATGGTCTTCCCAGGGACCGAGCTCGAGCGGATGGCCCGCGGCAACGGCACGGTCCGGCCGGACTTCTCCTGGAACGAGCCCTATCAGGCCGACCTCAACCTCGCCCTGGGTCAGCTCCCCAACCTGCCCATCTTCATTGATCGGATCTCGCCCGACGAGCTGGTGCGGCTGCACAACGTGTGGGAGAAGGAGCGGGCCTTGCGCGACACGGTTAGGGCCGCCTCCTCCCTCAGCTTCGGCGAGCTCGCCAAGAAGGGCCTCAACGCCGTCCTCAGGGGCAAGCCCTCTGCCCGATATCTTCTGTCGCCGAAGTTCTTCATCCAATACCTGATCGGGAAACGAGGTTGAGCGAGGCGCCGACCAGAATGGCGCCGCGCTGGTCGGCGGAGCTCCGCGAGTGCCCTGGAGCAGTCCCGGATTCCGCGCTGCCGCTGACTACCCAGACGCGCCGGCAGGCTTGCGCGCAAACAGGTTGAAGATGGTCATGTACCGGTGTCGATAGGAGGAGCGCTCAGCGCTCTCGACCAGGAGCTGCTGGTCGTAGCGAACCGGGTAGGGCAGCTCGAGGCCGAGGCTCTGCACCGTCGCCGGAAAGAGCTCGTGGAGATCCTCGAGAGGGTAGGCGCCGTAGGGCTCCCCGGCGCAGGCCCGGCCGGTCCAGGCGTCGAAGTCCACCCGACCGGACAGGTAGGCATCTGAAGTCAAGTACAACCAACCTCCCGGCCGGAGGACCCTCGCCATCTCGGCCAACGTCCGTCGTGTCTGCTCGTAGAACTGCTCACGGGGGGTCAAGCAGGTGTGCCCGGGGTCATGGCTCAGGTGCTCGATCACGGAGATCGACAGGACGACGTCGAACTGGCCGTCGTCCAGGGGCATGTGCCTCATGTCGCCGGTGCGGAGCTCGATTCCATAGCGCTGGCAGCGCTCGGCGAGGACCCGAGACTCGACGGTGTAGGGCTGAGGCAGGTCGAGCACGGTCACCTGCGCTCCGAGGCGACGCCGCAGGTAGCCCGGGAAGAAGCTCGGCCCGCATCCCACGTCCAGGACCCGTGAGCTGCGCAGCGGAAGCCCGTGCAGCAACCAGCCGTACTCCCAGGCCCGGACCTCGCGGTGCTCGCGGAGCATCGCCCTGAGCTCGGGCCGAAAGCCGCCCATGTCTCGAGTCCATGGCGCCAGGAGGGGGATGTGGCGGGCATCGAGCAGGCCAGAAACCGGCTCGAGGGCGAGGTCCCCGGCGTGAGGTGGCGGGCGGAGAACGAGGCGCGTCCTGCCCGCCGCGAGGAGGACCGCGAAGTGCCCGCAGCGAGCGAGCTGCCGGGCCAGGTGGGCGCTCTCGTGCAGCACGCGGTTCATCTCAGTCCGTCTCGTCGCCAGCGGGCAGGATGCCCCACTGCGCCTGCTCGAAGAACACTCCGTGGGACGGCTCGGGAGCGTAGCCCGTGCCGAACACGTCGGCGGTCTCGACGGAGAATGAGGTGGCCTGGTCGATGACGTCGATGTCCTTGTCGCCGGTACCCAGGATGACCGTGATGTAGTACATCCCGGGGACCAGTCGCAGGTACGGCACGTCGCAGCGGAGAGTTCCCTTGCGCGCAGCCGCCTGCAGGAGGGTGGGTGCGTGCAACGTCGGCGACAGGGCCACCACCCGAACGCCCATGCTGGTCTCGATGGCGAGGCCGAAGCGCATGTTCGGGATCTCCGTCGCACGCTCGAACTCGACCGCGATGGTCAACGGCCGACCCATGCGCACGACCGAACCGTCAGCTCCCTCGGAGCTGAGGGTCATTTTGCGCAGCACGGCCTCGCTACCCGGCCGCCGGCGTGGATGATCTGAGAGGTCGGTCTCGGCACCCGCGCGCGAGGGTCGATCGTTGGCGATGTAGCGCTCGAGGACGGCGTCGGTCGCCCCGTCGGCCACGATCTCACCCTCTTCGAGCAAGATGCAGCGTCTGCACAGGCCCTCGATCGCCGCCATGTTGTGACTGACCAGGAGGACGGTGCGGCCTTGTCGGGTCACCTGCTGCATCTTGCCAATGCACTTGCTGCGAAAGGCGGCGTCTCCGACCGCCAGCACCTCGTCCACGAGCAGGATGTCCGGGTCCATGTGGGCGGCCACGGCAAACGCCAGGCGAACGTACATGCCGCTGGAGTACCGCTTCACCGGCGTGTCGATGAACTTCTCCACCCCGGAGAAGGTGACGATCTCGTCGAACTTGCGCTTGATCTCGCGGCGGCTCATGCCGAGGATCGAGCCGTTGAAGAAGACGTTCTCGCGCCCGGTCAGCTCGGGATGGAAGCCGGCACCGACCTCGAGCAGCGAGCCCACCCGACCCAGGATCTCCACGCTGCCCTCGGTGGGAGGCGTGATACGCGACAGGACTTTGAGCAGCGTGCTCTTGCCGGCGCCGTTCCTGCCGATGATGCCGAGCACCTCGCCCGCGTGGACCTCGAGGTCGACGTTGTGCAGCGCCCAAATCTGCTCGCTCTGGTGGTCCTTGGCTCGGCGCAGGGTCCAGCGCCCCACGGTCTGGCTGAAGAGGTCGCGGAAGGTCCCGTAGGCTTGCCTCAGCGTGCCGATGCGGTAGCGCTTGCCGAGGTTGCGGGCGAGAATGGCGACGCCTGGCTCCATGCTCACACCATGTCGGCAATCTCGCGCTCGGCGCGCTTGAAGTAGAAGCTGCCGGTCACCAGGACGACGAGACAGATGAGGATCGAGCCGGTCATCATCAGCGGCTCGGGGAACGGCTGATCGGTGATGGCCCAGCGGAAGCCCTCGATCACGGCCACCATCGGGTTGAGGCCGTAGACGGGGCGGAACGCCTCCGGTACCGCCTGGCTGGAGTAGAACACGGGGGAGAGGAAGAACCAGATCTGAATCAGGGCCGGGATGGCGTACTGGACATCCCGGTACTTGACGTTGATGGCCGACAGCCACAGGCTGCAGCCGAGGGCGCACGTCATGGCGAGCGCGATGAAGGGAAGGAGCAGGATCAGCCTCGGGGACGGCATCACTCCGAAGTAGAGCATCAGAGCGAGCAGCACGACCATGCTCAGGGCGAGGTCGACCAGGGCCGCCAGGACCGAGCTTGCCGGGAGCATCATCCGCGGGAAGAAGACCTTGGTGATGAGAAGCCGGTTTGCCACCAGGCTGGTGCTCGAGGTGGCGAGGGCCGAGCTGAAGTAGGTCCACGGCAACAGCCCCGCGAAGGCAAAGAGCGGGTACGGCATGCGGGTCGAGTCCACCTTGAGCAGGATCCCGAAGAACAGGGTGAACACCGCCATCATGACCAGGGGTTGGAGCACGGCCCACGCGATGCCCAGGAAGGCCTGCTTGTACTTGACCATGATGTCGCGGACGACGAGGAAGAGCAGCAGCTCGCGGGAGCGCCAGAGCTCGAGAAGCTCGAGTCGCGGCAGTCCCTTCGGAGGCAGGATGAGCGTTCTCGGCGGAGTCCGGCTCGCGTCATTCATTTCGGCTCGTCCGCGATCGAGTTGAGGGTGGCTGGAGAGGGCCGCCGAGACGCGCGGTCGCGCTGTCGGGCCAGTCGGGCGAGCTTCCGGCGCGGTCCCGCTGGCAACCACCTGCCCGCCAGGGCAAAGGCGCGCGCGCGGGCGCGCAGCCAGGCACGCTCCCCGGCAGGGCGAGCATGGTGGTGCTGGAGGGCGCGCTCGTAGAGCGTGACGAGCGCCCGGTCGCGCGCCACCACGTCCCAAGAGAACTGGCTCACGACCGAATGCCTCGCACGCTGTCCGCAGTCGCGGCGCCAGTGCAGGTCAGGGGCCGTCCGTTTGACCGCAGCCACGAAGGTCTCCACAACCGCGCTGATGCTAAGCAGGAACCCGTTCTCGCCGTGGCAGATGATCTCCGGGACCTGGCCGACAGGGGTCGACAGCACCACGGCGCCGCAGCTCATCGCCTCGAGCACCGGGTAGGGTCCACCCTCGATCCGACTCGTGCAGACGTAGTAGTCGAGGCTGGAGTAGAACTCCGGCAACTGCTCAGCGTTGATCATCCCCTCGACTTCGGCACGGGCTCTAAGGGTTGCCGGCACCATGTCGGTGACCCAGCCCCGGCCGATGATCCGGAGCACGAAGGGCTCACCGCACTCCTCCTCGAGACGCGAGAAGCTCTGCCAGAGAGTGTCGAGGCCCTTGCGGTCACTCTCGTTGGACCAGGTGCTGCTGGCGAAGCCGAAGACGAGGGTGCGCGGGTCGAGGTTGCTGCGCTCGAGGTAGCGCGAGCGAGCGGACGCGTGCCTCTGGAACCGGTCTGTGTCCAGACCGAAGCGGGTGTGTCGTATCGGCAGGCCCCCGGGCAGGCGCTCCACGAGACGACGATGCCACTCCTGTGACATGGCGGACACCGCGTCCATGCGAGCGGCATGACGGTCGAACAGAGGCCAGTTGTCGTCGGCAACGTGCGCAATGGTCACGACACAAGGGCCCCCAACCCGCTTGTGGTGCTCGAAGAAGTTGTACGCCGACAGGAAGTGGATCACGTCCGCGGTCGCTTGCAGGCGTTCCAGCTCGCGAGCGAAGCCGACACGCTCTGCGACCAGGAGCGTAACCCGCATCTCGGGCGCCAGCAGGCGGGCGAGATTGCGGGCGATCTCACCCATGATCCAGTCCTCCAGGTCGCAGACCAGGAGCACGGTCATGGCGCGCTGCTCCCCTCGGTCCGAGCCACGACCAGGATCGAGCTCCAGTAGGTCTCCACCAGGTGGAGCTTCTCGCACGTCTTCTCTGCGGCGCGCCTGAGCAACCGGGGAAGCCGGATCGTGTCCCAGAAGTAGGCGTTGGGGCTGATGCGGCAGCACGGGGAGAGATCGACGACCCTGAGCCCGCACCCTTCGACCAGCTCGAGGAGGCTCGCTCTGGTGAAGAAGCTGCAGTGGCTGGGGTCCGTCCAGTGCGCCATGGCGAGGTCGTGGCGGCGGAGCGCGTTGTCAAGATTGCAGTCGGGCACCGACAGGATGACGTGGCCGGTCGTGCAGCGGGCGATCGCCTCGAGGACCTTCCTCGGCTCCGGGCAGTGCTCGAGGACCTCGAAGGCTATCGTCGCGTCAAACGAAGCCGGGCGGAAAGGCAGAGCAGCAGCGTGGCCGACGACGAACCGGCGCGAGCTCCTGCCCAGCCACTCGGGGTAGAGGTGGATGTCGCAACCGACGACGGAGAAGCCGGAGCGTGACAGCTCGTCGACGTAGGCCCCGCGTCCCGTGCCAAGGTCGAGAATGCGGGCGCCCGCAGGGGCGTGCTTGAGCACTGCCGCGAGGCGCTCGGGTTGCACGCTGCTGCCCCAGAACGGGAGAGGTTGACCGCGTGGAGCTGAGGTATTGCGCATCGCCTGCGGCGGCGCGGCCGGTCGTGTCCCGTTCTCAGACACACTCCACCTTTGACTCACGCGCAGACCACCTCTGCGATCTGATTGTATCCAAAGCGCCTGAGGTCAGTCTTCCTCGCCCTCTTCCTCCCGCGCCGCAGCGGCGATGATCTTCTCCTGCAGGTGCTTGGGCACCTCCTCGTAGCCGCTGAGCTCCATGCGGTAGTCGCCCTGGCCGCCGGTGATCGAGCGAAGCGTGGGCGAGTAGGTGAGCATCTCGGCCAGGGGCACGAGGGCGCGAATCGTGGTCGTGCCGGCCCCGGAGTCCATGCCCTGGACCTTGCCCCGACGCTTGTTGAAGTCGCCCATGATGTCGCCCATGTTTCCCTCAGGGGCGTACACCTCGACCTGCATGATCGGCTCCAGGAGGGTCGGCTTGGCCATTGCGGCGCATTCCTTGAAGGCTTTGCGTCCGCAGATCTTGAAGGCCATTTCCGAGGAGTCGACCGAGTGCTCCTTGCCGTCGAGCAGGGTGACCTTGAAGTCGACCATCGGGTAGCCCGCGAGAGCCCCGCGCTCGGCCGCCTCCTGGACGCCCTTGTCGACCGCCGTGCGGTAGCCCTGGGAGATCGCGCCGCCGAAGATCTTGTCGACGAACTCGTAGCCCCCATCGTGGGGCTGGGGTTCGATGCGGATCCGGCACTCGGCGAACTGGCCGGAACCCCCGGTCTGCTTCTTGTGGCGGGTCGTGAGCTCGGCCGAGCTGGTCACCGTCTCGCGGTACGGGACCTTGGGCTGCTTGAGGATCACGTCGACGTTGTAGCGCTTCTTGAGCCGGCCGACGACCACCTCTACGTGGAGCTCGCCGGCACCGGAGATGATGAGCTCCTTGGTTTGGGCGTCGCGTCCCAGCTTGATGGTGGGGTCCTCGTCGCGGATCTTGGCCAGGGCGGCGGCCAGCTTGTCCTCGTCGCCCTTGGACTTGGGCTCGAGGGCGAACGACATCGCGGCCTCGGGAACGGCCACCGCGGGCAGCTTGATGTCCTGCTTGGCCGCGCACAGGGTGTCGCCGGTGTGGGTGTCCTTGAGCTTGGGCACTGCGGCGATGTCGCCACAGGCGAGCTCGCTGACGTGGTCGAGCTGCTTGCCCTGGGGGACCGAGAGCGCCCCCAGGCGCTCGCTCGAGTCACGGGTTGTGTTGGCCACGTTGGCGTCGGAGGTCACCCCGGCGGAGTAGATCCGCATCAAGGTGATGCGGCCGGCGTAGGGATCGGAGAGCGTCTTGAAAACGTAGGCACTGAACGGGGCGTCCGGTTTCAGCTCCTGCTCCTCGCCCTTGACCGTGGCCAGCACGGGACGCCAGTCCGGGGCCGGCGCGAGGTCGACGAGAGCGTCCATGAGGGGCTGGACGCCCATGTTCCTGGCGCCGGCAAGCGCGAAGACTGGGAAGAGCGAGCGCGAGGCTACGGCCCGCCTTAACCCTGCGATCAGAGTCTGGGGGTCGAGCTCGCCCGCTTCGAGATACTTCTCCATCAGCGCTTCGTCCTGCTCGGCCACCATCTCCATGAGGGCCTCGCGGGCGACGGCCGCCTCGTCGGCCAGCTCGGCCGGAATTTCCGCCGTGGTCGACTTTCCGCTCTCGTCACGCT
>Ga0316620_10001005_pt1 | contig 11819 bp, 9 predicted proteins | sample OWC_Aug_M1_C1_D5_FD_207651 | JGI IMG/M metagenome (GOLD analysis project Ga0316620, IMG submission 207651) | Wetland soil microbial communities from Old Woman Creek delta, Ohio, United States - OWC_Aug_M1_C1_D5_B | ecosystem: Environmental > Terrestrial > Soil > Wetlands | place: USA: Ohio... | reverse complement strand
CATACTGTCCGTAACCGGCTTCACTTTGTTGTTTTCTTCGAAAGCAGGACTCTCCCTCAGAAGCCTGTGCGTGTCGCGGGCAAGCTCCAGGAAACGTTTGGGATCAGCAAGAGCCACCCCCCTCGTGCCGCGGACGGCAACGGCTTTGAGTTTCTTGGATCCCATCACCGCTCCCATGCCGGTGCGGCCTGCCACATTCCCGAGGTTGGTGGCGATGCTGGCAAAGCGGACGAGGTTCTCTCCGGCTGGACCGATGCTCAGCACCTGGGTGTCCTGGTCTCCAAGCTCGAGGCGAAGTCTGACTGCGGTCTCATAAGTGTCTAAGCCCCAGAGATGGCGGGCGTCTCGCACCTCCACCCGTTCGTTCTCGATGAATAGGTAAACAGGCGCTTCGCTGGCTCCAGTAAGCACCAGGTGGCCGTAACCGGCATGCCTCAGTTCTGCGCCCCAGAAACCCCCGAAATTCGTCACCCCGTGGAAGTTGTTCATGGGAGACTTGGCAGAAACATCCACCCGGCCGCTGGATGGCGCGGCCGTGCCTGAAAGAGGGCCGTTGTTGAAAACGAGGACGTTTGCTGGACCCAAAGGCTCAACACCGGGTTGCAGTTCGTCGTACAGGATTTTGCTCCCCACGGCCCGGCCGCCGACAAAGCGGTCTGCATAGGGGCCTATACTCTCCCTGGTCACCGTCCTGTCTATGAGATTCACTCTTAGGATAAGGCCTTCAATATCTTTCATGCCGAATTCATTTCTCCTGGTAATAGGCGTCTTTATTTGGCGGCAGGCTGCAGCGGTTCCAGAGCGGCCATGAATCTTTCAACCGTCTCGCGCTTCTTGTGCAAACCCTGGCGGTCCTCCTCCACATACACGATCGCACCGTAAGGGCAGGCTTCCGCACACCTGGGCTCCCCTTCACAGAGGTCGCAGCGAACCACGACTTTCTCGGAAGGATCGAAACTCGTGCCGCCGAAAGGACAGGCGAAAAGACAGGCACGGCAGCCGATGCAGCGGGACAGGTTCGTCTCCATCGCCCCTGTAGTTTCGTTCCGATGAATGGCGCGCTCCGGGCAGGCTGTCTCGCACGGCGCGTCCGCGCACTGCTGGCACATCATGGGGACGCAATACACGTCATAGTTCATCTTCACGATGTTGACGCGCGATCTTGCCGGGTTGCAGGTGTCGGTGTGAGAAAGGGAGCAGAACATCTCGCAAATCCGGCAGCCCAAACATTTTTCCGGATAGACTAAAAGGGTTTTGGACATGAAACGCTCCTCAAAGGATTTCCACGCCGGGAGTCTAGGAACAAAATATTTTAGGTGTCAAGAGCAAAGGAGGCTCGTGAAGCGCAGCGCCTCAAACGCTTAATAAAGATGGCAGGCAACGAAGTGCCCCGGCATGACCTCCTTGAAGGGTGGATCCTCCAGTTCGCATCTTTCCATGGTTCCTTGCGGGCAGCGAGCGTGAAACCGACAACCGGGAGGAGGATCAATGGGCTGTGAGATCTCCCCTTTGATATTAGGCCTGGGTCTTTTATAGGACGGATCGGGGATCGGCACTGCCGAGATGAGCGCCTGGGCATAGGGATGAAGAGGATGGTTGATCACATCCTGAATGGTTCCGAGTTCCATGACCTTGCCCAGGTACATGATCATCAAACGTTCAGCGATGTTCGACAAGATAGAGAGGTCATGGGACACGAAAACGCAGGTGAAGTGCAACCTCTTAGACAAATCTCTGATGAGATCGAGAATCCCGGCTCTGATGGAGACATCCAGCATGGACACGGGTTCATCGGCAATGACGAGTTCGGGGCTGAGAACCAGGGCAGAGGCGATTCCCACGCGCTGCCTCTCGCCACCGCTCATCTGGTGAGGATAACGATCTTTGTAATCTTCCGGCTTCAACCCCGCGAGCTCCAGCGTATCGAGCGTTCTTTCCCTGACTTCCACCTTGTCGCCAATGCCCAGGGCTCGAAGCGGCTCCGCCACCTGGTCGAAGACGGTAAACCTGGGGTTGAGGGATTCATAGGGGTCCTGGAACACGATCTGGACCTGCTTGCGGTAATCCCTCACTTCCTGCTTGTTCAGGGTGGTGATGTCGCGTCCTTTATACTTGATGATCCCGGCGCTCGGATCGAGCAGCTTGGTGATCATGGTGCAGGTTGTGGATTTGCCGCACCCGCTCTCTCCGGCTATTCCCAGGATCTCGCCCGCCCTGATGCTGAAGGTCACTCCGTCCACGGCCTTGATCACGCTGGGTTTCTTCCGGGTGACGAGCTTGGCCAAAAAACCGGGATCGAGATAAAAATATTTTCTTAGCCCTTCGACCTCGAGGATATCCATGTTTCTTTTTCTCCTGCCAGTTTGCGAAATTCCTGCACATGGTCCGTTCTGATACAAGCTGCAAAATGCTTTGGTTTTATTTCCTTGAATTCGGGCCGCCGGACGTCGCATTCAGGAATAGCAAAAGGACACCGGGCCGAGAAGACACAGCCGGGTAAGTCGTCGATCAAGTTTGGAGGTGAACCCGGAATGGAAATAAGTTCTTTGTCCATAGCCTTGATGCTCGGAAAAGCGTTTTTGAGCCCCAGCGTGTAGGGATGATAAGGCTCATTGAAAACATCCAGGGTAGGGGCTGATTCCATGAGCCGACCGGCGTACATGATGCCGATGCGGTCGCTCATTTCGGCGATGACGGAAATGTCGTGGGTGATGAGCAGGATCGCTTTCTTCTTCTTCACCTGCTGCCGGATTTCGGCGAGTTTTCTCAGAATTCTTTCCTGAACCAGGACATCGAGGCCTGTAGTGGGCTCGTCCATGATGATCAAACTGGGATCAAGGGCCAGGGACATGGCAATCATGGCCCGCTGGCGCATGCCGCCGCTGAATTCGTGAGGATAGCTTTTCGTCAGGCCTGCCTGGAGACCGACCACTTCGAAAAGTTGGCGGGCCCTCTGTGCCGCTTCTCGCCTGCCCATGCTGGAGTGGGCCGTGATTGCCTCTACAATCTGATTTCCCACCCGTTGCACAGGATTGAGGGAAGCCATGGCGCTTTGCGGCACAAGGGAAATCTCCTTCCACAAAATCTTTTCCCGGTATTCTTTATCGGACAAGGAGAGGAGGTCCTGCCCACGGAAGGAGAGGCTTTCTGCGGTGACACGGGCGGAATCCGGGACCAGGCGCATAATGGTCCGGATCAAAGTCGACTTGCCGCACCCTGATTCACCGGCCAGGCCGAATACTTCATCTTCCCCGATGGAGAAGGAGACACCATCCACCGCTTTGACCGTGCCTTTTTCAATTTGATAGTGGGTCTTGAGTTCACTGATTTCCAAAAGCATAGCGGCCTTCCTTTTTCTACCTTTGCATGAGGCGCGGATTGGCCACTTCTTCATAAGCACGGCTGATGAATACCAAGGAACTCACCAGCAGCACGATGCAGATCGAAGGCCATGCGAACCACCACCATGCCGTTCGAATCTTTCCGGAGATCCAGAGCTCATAGAGCATGCCTCCCCAGCTGAGATTGTTCGGATCACTGAAGCCCAGGAAGCTGGCCCCTGCCTCGGCCAGAACAGACCAGGCGATATTGAATGCCGTGTAGAGAAGCAGGAGAGGCATGATGTTGGGCATGATGTGGCCGTAAATGATTCGAAAGTCGCTGCAGCCCCTGGCCTTGGCAGACTGGATGAACTGCCTTTGCCGGATGGAAAGAGTCTGGGCGCGGATCACCCTGGCCGACGTTCGCCAGACAATACAACAGATCGCAAGAATCACGAACCAGATGCTCCGGCCGAAAAGGGCAATGAGGACGATCAGGAACGGAAGGAAAGGCATGCCGTAAATGATGTCCGTGAAACGCATCATCGCTTCGTCCAGTTTGCCGCCGTAATAGCCTGAAAGGAGCCCGATGTTGGCCCCGATAACAATGGAGATCAGGCCGGCGACAAGGCCGATGAGAAAAGTCGTCCGGGTGGCGTAAATCATCTGACTCAGAATATCTCTTCCCATCATGGTTGTGCCCAGGGGAAACTCGAGGGAAGGAGGTTTGAGGATGGCCGGTTTGCCTCGGGCCGTATTGATCGTCTCCCAAACGTCGTAAGGGGCAATTAAAGGACCGAAAAGGCTGACCAGGCCGAAAAAGAGGATGATCGCTGCTCCGAAGATTCCGAACTTGTGCTTCGCGATGATTCGGATCTGGCCGACAAACACGTCTTTCATTCTGTCCAGTCCCATTGCCCTCTGCTCCTATAAGGAATCATTCAATAGAAGCCTTCACCTCACGGGGGCTCATGCCCTCAATTCCAAGGTCTTTTACGGTCAAACCCTTGGTGAAGAAGTCCACACCGAGCATGGTGGAAGCCACCTGGACCAGTGCATCAATGTTGGGCGTCGGAATCCCCCACATCCGGCCGATAGAAGACCAAGGCGCCAGTCCGAAAGGCAAATCTTCATTCACGTATCGGGTGTCAACGCTGGACGGGGCCGATATGAGAGGGTCCCCGTGAATCGGGCTCTTCCTCAAAGTTTCAGAGAGGCATTGTTTTCCAAGGCCGTACTGTTTGTAAAGCGTTTCAAAAGCATCCTTGAAAGCAATGCCGTTGTTGCTCACAGGCTTGAGCAAAGACATTCGTTCTTCATCCATGGCCAGCATCACTTTCGCCACAGACTCGGTTGCGCCATCCGCATACAAATTCCATCCTTTGCCACCCGTTGATTCAATACGGCCTGCGTTAAAAAGAACCATGGTGGGATGGACAATCGGATTCAGGTTGTTCACACTCGTGGCCCAAACACTGTCCGCCGCGGTGAACTGCGGGAATACCGGTTTGATCTTGTCCAGAAAAGCTTGCGTCCGGGAGGCAGGGAGGGCGGCTACGGGAAGAGTATTTTTCACCCCAATACAGGAGACGACGCCTGGTTCAGTGGCCCGCGTGGCATAAAGGAGAGACATGCTTTCCACTGGAGTGACTTTGGTCGTCACTCCGGCTTCCTTGATCCATTTCCGAAATCTCAACGCCGCAAAATTCGAAGTGAAGAGAATGAACTGGCCGTCTTCGAAGTGCTTGAGCAGTAACTTGCTGATAGGCTCATGACCATGAGCAGATCCGCCGAGAACAATAACATCCACACCTTTGATCGCTTCTTTGAGATCCGTCGTGATCATGTTCATTCTGGCAAAGCCCTGACCGGCATGGCCGGAGATCTGGATCCCGCCTTTTTTTTCAATGGCTCGCAGGGCGGTCTCAAAAGCCGACACCTCTGCCAGGTTCACGGAATATCCCTTGAGCGAGATGTCGGCGGCAAAGGTCTGTCCTGAGTTTCCTGTTCCAAGAATCGCGAATTTGGGTTTGTTCACGGTCTACCTCCTCGATTGTGAATCAATAAATCCAGAAAGAATCATTTTATGTCCAAATATTCCTTCATATACTTCTTGAGTTTTCCTTCATCCAGCGCAACCCCCAGGCCGGGTCCCTCGGGGACAGTGACGGTCTGGTTGGAAAGATTTTTCCTGAAATCCGTCACGTCATCGGACATTCTGAGCACCGACCCATACGCGTGCCCCACCTCCAGCAGATTCGGCAAGGTACATCCCAGCTGCAGAGAAGCTGCCTGGGTGATGCCGAATTCAAGCATGCTGTTCATCAGAATTTTCAGTCCAAAAGCATGAGCGACCGCCGCAATCTGTCTGGATTTGTCAAGACCACCGTTTTTCGAGACCTTGATGCTGAAAACGTCCACGGCTCTTTCCCGGATCAGAAGCGCCCCGTCGTGGATAGTGGAAAGGCTCTCGTCTGCGCTGACAGGGCAGGGTGCACGCTCATGGATTCGCTTGAGGCTATCCATGTCATGCCGTTTGACGGGTTGTTCGATCAGGTCAGGCCGATAGTCTTTGATGCCGTCAATGAATGTCATTGCTTCGGACAGCTCCCAGCCCTGGTTGGCGTCCACCAGGATCGTGATCTCCTTGCCGAAGCGGTTTCTCGCGGCGATCATTCGCACAATCTCATCAGAAATCGGCAAAGCGCCCATCTTAATCATGAAGCTTTTGCATCCTTCTTCCAGGTGTTCTTCTATGGTCGCCCGGTCTTCGTCCGGTGTTCCGCTTCCGATTCCACCCAGGAGAGGAAGCCTGAAATTTTGAAGACCTCCCAGGAAGAAATAGGCCGGAAGGCCTTTGGTTTTTCCGAGAATGTCATAGAGGGCCATGTTCACGGCCCCTCGAGCAGTAAGATTACTGTGCACGTATTGATCGAGCGCTGTCTCGAGAATCGCAATCCTCGTCGGATCCTGCCCGAGAAGATGGGGGGCGATCAGATCCCTGGTGACGGCCATAACCGTCGAAGGAGTCTCCTCGGTAAACGGATTCATCGGGTCTGCTTCCCCTAAGCCCACGATCCCCGTATCCGTGTGCACCTTAAAGATGACCGCATGGGCATCACGCAGCGTGCCATAGGCTTTTGAGAGCGCGTAAGGCTTTGCAAAAGGAATGGATATGTGAAACAACTCGATTCGGTTAATCTTCATAGGGAGAATCCTTATGCAGAGGGCTCTTTCCCGATCTTTATTCTCGGGTCGAGATAACAGTAGGAGATATCCGAAACCAAATTCAAAAGGATGGTCAGGACGGCCAAAAGGAAAAAGGAGGCTTGGGCAACAGGGTAATCGTGGGATGAGGCGGCTTCGACCATGAGCTGCCCCATGCCGGGCCACGAAAAGACCTGTTCCACAATGACTTGCCCTCCTATGGCGAATCCGACGAGCACGGAAGAGACGGTCAGCACAGGCAAAAGGGCATTGCGGGCTGCATGTTTGATCATCACCACATGAGGCGCCAGCCCCTTGGCCTTGGCCAGTTCAATGAAATCGCTCCCCAGCACTTCCAGCATGGAGTCACGCATGATCAGCATGGGCGTGGCCAAGTAATAAAAGGCCACCGTGATGGTGGGCAGGATGAGATGGTGCAGAAAGTCTTTGTTGAAGAGCAAAGCCAACCCGGGCGGCAGCCGGATGCCCGGTGTGAGCATGCCGCCGGTGGGAAATAGATCGAGGCGGTAGCTCAGGATCATCAGGAAGAGAATTCCCGTCACAAAGGGCGGAGCAGACTGCAGCACAAGGGAGGCCAGGGTTGAGCCCAGATCCAGCGGGCTGTTACGCCGCCACGCCATCACCATTCCCATGCCGATGCCGACCACTAGGGTAAAGCACATGCCCGCACCCATGAGAAAGATGGTGTTCCAGAAGCGGTAGATGAGAATGTCAAACACGGGCCTGGCGCTGGAGAAGGACCGTCCCCAGTCCAGGGTGGCCGTGTTTTTCAGATAGAGGAAGTACTGCACGTACAAGGGTTGGTCCAGGCCGAACGCTTTCTTCAATCTTACCTGGGCCGCCTCATCCAGAGCCGGAGAGATGACCTGGGCAGTCGGGTCTCCCGGAACCATCCTGAAAAGAATAAACAGAATGGTGGCGACGGCGAAGAGGGTCATCAGAGTGTACAAGATTCTCCGGATAATGTATTCCTGCACCTCATGTCTCCTTGGACCATGAGAGGCGGCTGGTCCATTTCAGCCGCCTCTTGGGTAAAACGGTTTTGTCTTATGCCTTTTTGGGATAGTGAAGTTTGTTCTGCTTGTCCCAGGTGTAGCCTGCCTCCGCGAGGATCTTCTTTGCCTTGTTCACGTCCGTAGGGAAGGGCTTCACCGCGGGGTTGTGCCAGAACTTGTTCGCCGGAGCAATGACGGAGCCGCCTTCATCGGCCAGCCCGGACAGAATCGCCTCGATGATGAGACCCCTGGGGATGGTGTGGGCCAGGGCTCTTCGAAAAGCCGGATCGGTCAGCGGGGGTCGCCGCACGTGATAGCACAAGGTGTAGAAGCCGTGGTTGGGGTATCCTTTGGCAACCACGTTCTTCACCTTTTGCAGATCCAGCAGGAGGCTCGGTTTAAGAATGTAGCGGGTCCTGTCACACTCTCCTTTTTCAATGGCCGCAGCAGTGGCATCATGAGAACTGTATAGGATGCCGATGATGCCGGCGCACTTGGGCGGGCTGAAGTGTTGTTTGAATGCCGTCGCCTTGTATTCCCGGCCCTGGTCCCAGTAATCCAGCTTGAACGGCCCGCTCCCGATCGGTTTGTCGTTGGGGTACTTGAGAGGATCGTCCAGGCCTACTTTTTCAGGAATGTCCTGCCAGATGTGTTTGGGGATGATGAACATGCCACCCAGGAGGTTCGTGAGGAAGGGAGCGAAGGGGTCCTTAAGCCGAATCCGGACCGAATCTTTCCCTGTGATCTCTACAGCCTCGACGAGTTGCAGCATGGAGAGGAAAAAGGGTGCTTTCCATTTCGTGTGGTAATCGAAGCTGAACTTGACATCTTCGATGGTGACCGGTTTGCCATCGTGCCAGAGCATTCCTTCGCGGATCGCAATATCAATCGTTTTAGGATCGGGAATATTGAAGGACTTTGCCATCCAGGGAATCGCCTTGCCGTCGGGATCAATCCTGAACAGGCTGTCATAGATCATCCGGACTTCCATGAACTCGAGGTGATCCTTGATGGCGACTGGGTTCCAGTTTTTCACCTCTGAGGGCCGCGCCGTCCTCACATAACCGTCACCCTGAATGACCTCCATGCTGAGGTCGGCCCAGAAACTTCCGATCCCGTCTCCGAGCATGGGTGTGAGGTTCTTGATCCGGTCCGAACGGTAGGCGTTGGTCATCTGCATATACGCGATCGCGTTCATGGCCTGAGCGTCGCTGATCTTTTCCTGCGCCTTGAAAACGATCTCTCGCCTTTTTTCAGCGTTCATCTCTGCCCGTTGAGCAATTGCAAGCTTGTCGATTTCTGGATCGGAGATCCCCTGCCAGTTGAATCCCCCTGCCTTGTACTCGGAGCTGTGGTGGCACTGAAAGATAAACACATCGGGATCAATGCGGATCGGGGCTCCGGACAGCATGACGAACCACATATCGTAGTCGTGCTCCATGATCACTTTCTGTACATTCTGGTTGTAATCGACAGGGTAGGCTTCAATGTCCCATCCGATGGCCTGAAAGGCCTGGGCGCAGGTCCTGGCCACCTCCGGACGGACCGGATCCATCGCCGCCGTGGCGGTCATCAGTTTCATGGAATCGACTTTCGCTCCGGGCTGGGGTTGGGCGAAAGCAAAGCCAGGGCCGGCGAGCATCGATGCTCCGAGGGCGGTCCCTGTGACCTTCAAGAATTCTCGTCTGTCCATGTCTCGTTTCATTGCAGATCCTCCTTTTGGTAATTTACGACCTCAGTTCTTTGAACCCTTGCCTTTCCGCGTGATGGCCTGTGCAGTCCCAGTCTTTTTAGTGCCTGTTTCAACGAATCGCAGGATCCCTTCGGCAGACATGCCGGCAAGACCCAAGGTCTCGACCGTTCTTCCGGTTCCGGTGAAGTCCTTGCCGGTAAGGAACTCTGCAAGCTTGATGACGGTTTCCATTCTGGAGACGTCTATGCCGAGCGTACTCCCGATAGAGACCATGGGGACTAAGCCCATAGGAATGTCTTCAAGCAAATATCTGGTCAGCAGCGTCTTCTGGCCTTTCACTTCTTCGTAGGCCTTGTTGGCTCTGACCACTTCTGTAAGATTCTTGCCCACGGCACCGTAAGCGAGCTTGTACCACTCCCGTGTGGACGGCAGCGAGAGGCCTAGGGCGGCCGCGATAGCAAGTCTTTCACGATCAATCTGCTCGACAAAAGCGCCGATGGAGGGAGTGATGCCGTCCCAGTAGTAGAGCCAGTCTCGGCCGGACTCAATCATCGAAGTATTCAGCAGGGTTGGCGCAGGATGCATCATAGCATTGGGATTGGAAAGACTGGTCTCAAGAACATTCCTGCCTGGGTAGATCTGGGGAAAGGCCGTGTTCAGGAGCTCCACCACGGGTTTGGTTTCACTTGATGGAAGGGCGGACACCATGAGTTCTTTCTTGATCCCCAGGATCGACGCGTGGCCGGGTTCAGGGCTCCTGCACGCGTAGATCAATGAATTGGATTCTGAAAGAGTGATCAGGGCTTTCGATTTCCTCTCTTTAAGGACTCTCCGGAACTCCAGAGCCCCGCCGGTGGCTCCCGGGTGAACAAAAACGATTTGACCGTTTTCCAAATGAGGGGCAAGCGCTTCCGCCACCGCGCGGTGAGCCACTGCGGGCGTGACCACGACAATGATGTCGGCATGATCAACGGCTTCGGCGATTTCTTGAGTGGCCAGCTCGATTTTTCCGAAGCCTTTTACAACTCCTCCGACCTGAATGCCGCCCTGGTTCCGAATCGTCCGCACGGTTTCAGGGACGATATCATATAGCCTCACGGGAAATCCCATGAGGGAGAGATGCCCCGCCATGGACTGTCCACCATTCCCACCCCCCAGAATTGCCCATCTCAGGTTTTCATGGTTCTTAGATTTGTATGCCATAGGGTCAAGCCTGTTCCTCTATATTTAAGTTGTAAACAACAGCGCCCTTACAGAAGGCAATGTCTGTGCCATGAAATAAAAGCAAGGAGAAACCGGTGGCGCCTCAGTAACCCGTTGTAATCGTGAACTATTATTGTCGGCTTAAAATAGAGAGAGCGACACAGAGCAATGCGCGAAGTGTTCAGAAAACAGACATACGAGCGCTATCCCGAAAGTAAGCCCAGTGATTTCTTTAAGCTGCGATCTATGTTTAAAAATTAGACATGTATAATATTTAGGCGCTAATCCGATCAATGGAAAGATTGAATTTCTTTATTTTCTTATAGAGAGTTGCTCGCGAAATTCCCAATGTTTTAGCGGTTCGTGCCAGGTTCGATCCGGTATCTCTGATCGCTTGCGCGATGATTTCTTTTTCCATGTCCTTCAAAGATATTCCTTGTGTCTCCTTGGAGGTCGATTTTTCTTTTTTCGAGGTCAACGGCCCGAAATGCCTCGGCTCAATGATCTGTCCCTCAACGAGATTGACTGCCCTCTCAATGACATTTTCCAGCTCTCTCACATTTCCAGGCCACAGGTGGTTGAGCAGAACCTGCTCTGAATTAGGCGAAAATTTCACGGAAGGCTTATTTAGGACTTGGCCACATCGTTTGAGCGCGTGCTTCGCCAGGAGCAGGATGTCTTCAGGTCTTTCGCGTAAAGGGGGAATGCGAATGGGCAAGACATTAAGGCGGTAGAAAAGGTCTTCTCTGAAATTGCCCTTTCCCACTTCTTGCTTCAGGTCGAAATGGCTTGCAGCGATGATGCGAAGGTCCACGGAGATAGACTTGTGCTGACCAATACGGTAAACTTCACCGGACTGGAGAACCCGCAGGAGCTTCACCTGCATATCGACCGACATATCACCTATTTCATCAAGGAAAACCGTTCCCCCGTCGGCTAGTTCCAGTTTGCCCGGACGACCCCCTCTCCTGGCTCCGGTAAAGGAGCCCTCCACATATCCGAAAAGCTCGCTTTCCAGAAGTTCCCGGGGGATCGCGCCGCAGTTGATGGTCACAAAAGGATGCTGTCTTCTCTTGCTGTGGTTGTGGATCGATTGGGCAAAAAGCTCTTTTCCTGTCCCTGTTTCACCCAGCAGGAGCACGTTGGATTTTCCTGCTGCCGCAAGCATGCCCAGTTTCTTGGCTTCCTGAATCGCGTTGCTGATGCCCAGAATGTCCTCGAAAGTGAACCTAGCCTGAGACCCCGCCATTTTGTTGACCAGTCTCCGGATACGATCGATTTCCTGAAAGATGAAAATGATTCCCTGGACCTCGCCTTGGGAATCCGGAATGGGTTTTGCATTTGCGATCAGTTGCAGTACCCCCCGAGGGCCCTTAACAA
>Ga0316620_10001004_pt1 | contig 11831 bp, 33 predicted proteins | sample OWC_Aug_M1_C1_D5_FD_207651 | JGI IMG/M metagenome (GOLD analysis project Ga0316620, IMG submission 207651) | Wetland soil microbial communities from Old Woman Creek delta, Ohio, United States - OWC_Aug_M1_C1_D5_B | ecosystem: Environmental > Terrestrial > Soil > Wetlands | place: USA: Ohio... | reverse complement strand
GACCTGTCCCTTTTCGTTAACGAGCCTGTATCGGCCCGTATTGGCCTGCGCGTAGGCCTTGGAGCCCTCTATCGCTGCGGTCTTGTCACCAACCCACCCGTCAACGTCTATCCAACGGGTAGCCGTTTCGTTGGCAGGAGTGCCCCATATCTGCAAGGTGTATGTGTGACCGTCTCCTTGGCCCTGAACGCCTCCCTGTGCGCGATCTGCTTCCGCAAGGTTCGTAAGCCATATGGAGCCGTCCCGTAGGACTTGCATGAAATACCCTTGGCCCACGTAGTAGTTATAATCGTTAGTGGCGTCCGTAGCGTTGTTGTCGGTCGTAAGCGTGATCCATGTCAATCCCGAGCTGTTTGGGCTCTTTTGGACCAGATAGGTATGCCCGTCCGGGGGGTTCTGCTCAACGGGTGGCAGGTCTGGCCCTGGCTGGGTGCTGCCAGAACCGGGCTCCGTTGGCAGGGTCCAAGGGGTAGGTAGGCCCATACTATTCCTCTTCTTGCTCCGTAGACTTCGTTTTAGCCTTATTATCTTCGATTGTAGGGGCTTTCTTTTCGGTGTATATCTTCCCGAAGGAGAAGCCGAACGCCGCTGCAATCGCTGCAAACAGGCCTGAAATGACAATCCCATCGGGGAAGGTCCCTGTGGAAATATAGGTCATGCTGGAGTAGTATATATACCCCGCAAGGAGTATGACGCTAAAGACGCAAGCGTTGAGCTTCAGGGATTCGGTCATCTGACCACCTCGAACATGAACCCGCAGGTCATGCAAATCCATACATTCCCGTCCGCTTCCATATCCCTAGAGCAGTTAAGGCAGGTCATTACTTCACCGCCGGTGTACTTACGTCCTTCAGGTCGCTCTTGTCGCCGTTGAGCCACTCGACAAGGCAATCCTCGGAGCAGAAGGTCATCGGGTCCCTGTTGTTCTGACATGCCTGGAAGGGCCCGGACACCCTGTAGGAAGACCCCGTGATTTTCACACCACACTCGTCACATTCCTCATAGCCTTCGACCTTCATGTTCATCACGCCCACTTGAGCCAGGTATTGACTATCACAAGGCCAGCCCCCGCCGTGGTCTTGAGGACCGTTCCCACGGTCTTTCCTGCGGTCGGTGCTGCGGCTGGGTCCACGCTGCCATGCGCTCCCGCTGCGGTTATATCAACGAACTGGCCTCTCGTACAGGCCCCGGTTGACAGCATGGAGACTATCTGGCCGTCATGGACGGGGGCATAGTATTCTATTGCCGCGTCTGCCACGCCGCCGGCTCCCACACAGACCCAGATATCCCCGGACTTGCCAGCTCCGATATAAGTATCGCCGTCTGGGATGGCTGCTCCTACGCTGAAATCGGCTGCCCCGCAGCCCCAATACAGGGCTCCGGCGATGCTGTTGGCACCGCTCTTATTGTACATCGCCTTGCATCCGTGGGCCACGCCTGCCGCCACGGTGGCGGCGTACTGCGCAATCTGGCCCGCGTTGTTGACTATGCCCCTGGTGTTCCCCGCTGCATCGGTAACGACCACGCCATAAGCGCTATCGAACGACGCCCGGAACCTGGTCCCGTCATGGGTGCCGACCTGGGTGCCGAAGAGGCCATTAAGAACCCTTCTGGTTGGTGCCCCGAGGGCGTAGGCGTTATCCAAGTTGGGATATATTACACCGCTATTAGCGAATATCCAAAATGTTGTTGCAGCCGAACCGAAACCAAAATCAGCACTTGACCTGAAATTGAATGTCGGGCCTGTGGAAGTACAAGTTAATATATCCGCCACGGTCCCATCCATCTGGTGCCCGCCCGTGAAGGTCAGGGTGCTGATGTAGGTCCCTACGCCGGAGAAGCCGCCGAACTGAGAACCTCCGGATGCGAACTGGCCGCCCGTATTAATCACCGCCTCACACTATGAAATCGATCTGCCATTGTCGGACGGCCCCGGAAGCGTTCGTTATCCTGAACTGGAACGTTTCCCCGCCAGCCACCATCAGAGGCGCTATGTTATACACCTTCTGGGCTGTTATAAGCGTTGCGTTCTGCGGGGTCACCGCCGGTACGCCCACTTGCACAACCCGAATACAGTCCGCGTTAGGCGTGAACATCGGATGCCCTGCAAATATCAAGGCTCCGTTGGTTTCGATTATCATACACTTGACGCTCTTGTCAAGCGTGTTCAGGTTGACCTGAATGTCGCACACGGCCCCTATGGCCATCTCTACCGTTCCTGTCGAAATCACGTTTACCATGTATTCACCTGCCCCTGTTGGTCGTACGGCTCGCCGTACGCATCATGGGGAAGGCCCTAAAAGGGGGCCTTCCCCGTTGTCTAGTAGACCCCTGCGGGTCTAACGCCTGAAGTGCCTCTGACCCCCGCCCATCGGTGTCTGCGTTTTCTGGGGGATGACGTTGTAGGACAGTCCCGGCCTCGCGGTCGCTGTGCCGCCTGGGCCCTGCTGGACGTCCTGCACCGGCCTGCCGCCCGTGTTCTCTATCTCACACGGATCGCCGAAGATGGTCGTTATGATGATGTCCGGGGTTCCGACCGCGTTGACCATGTAGCGTACTGCGGACCCGGCGGGCATCTCGATACCGCCATCTATGATGAGCTCGGGCAAGGCTATCATGCAGCCCTGTTCCAATGGGACCGTTGTCACATCGGAGCAGTTCATCTTTCGTATCATCTGGCCCCTCTGGAACGGCCATTCGCTCTGAACCGCGTTGGGGAGCTGTATCAGAGTGTCCCCGGCCACGTCCACCAAAAGCGAGGTCACGTTGTCCGCGCTGTAGGTGTTCACGGCCAGCGTCCTGCTCGCGCTCGATACTATCGCGCTGGCTGCAAAGGCCGTTATGTCACAATAGGCCCCTATGATGGAACCCACGTACTTCTGGCCAGTTGTGCCCGGTAGGAAGGTCGTATCGGCTGCCACGTTGACCGTGACCATGTAGTTAGCCGACAGCTTCTCCGTGAAGCTCCCGTACCTCGGGATGACGTACATCGTTCCCGCTGCAATGGCCATGTTCGCGGCTGCCTCTGTCCAGACGGCTTCCCCGCTCTGGGACGCGGTGCACGTTATGGACGCACCGGCCTTGGCGGGTATGTGGCAAGCTATCCGGCACCTCGCGTGCCAGGTGTTTGCCAGGTTCGTAACCGTCGGGTTGTCTGCCCAGGCCTGACCTCCGACGCTTGCCGGGTCGTCGGGGTAGAAGAAGTAGTTGTAGGCCGCAAAGTGCTGCCCCGGGAGCCGGATTATCTTGTCATCGTACGCGATCTGGAAGAAAGTTAGGCCCCAGAAGGGGTCCGCTTTCTGGTCCGCCGCGTTGGTCGTGGTTATCGCGCCATTGGCCCAAATTAGCTCCAGGCTCTCAACGTCGCGTTCCCTTGTAAGCGTCCATTGGTGCGGGGTGCCTGCAACATCGTAAGCTGCAAGGGCTACCGCCGCCATGTTCTCCATATACTTGACCATCTACGCCACCCCCAGCTTCTGCATACCCTCATAGAGCTGGGCAACGCCCACCCCTGCAAGGATACCACCAATGAGCGCCATGATGGCCCCCTTGAAGCCGCCGTCCGCCTTGGTTATGAGCAGCAGGCCCACGCTTGTGAACCCAGAGCCACCTATGAGGCGACCGTATCCTTCCTTCCAGAACTTGGCGACCATCTCGTTCCCGAGTAGCGCCTTGTCGATCAGATAGCCCACGTTCATGTTCTCAGCATAGACCGTGCTTAGGCCCATCAAGAAGCCGCCCAATGGCATGACGTACTTGATGACGATATCCATAATGCCGGACCATGCCGATCTCACGTTGCCTGTTGCAACCGCTGAAACTGACATTGTTAAACCTCGTACCTACAAGATACGAGGCGTTATTTAATGGGTAGATACTAAAACTTGCAGTTTTCACAGTTGGCGAGTATCGTAAGCTGTATTTTTCCTTCCTCCAGTTTGCCCTTGACGCGGTTAAGACATTTCCAAAGCGGTATGTATTTCCGCTTCCTCGGACAGAATATCATCGTCGTTCGTTCTTTCATTTTTTAGGCCTCTTGGCTCCCTGCCGTTCCATCTCGTCCCAGAACTCTTCCTTTTGTTTTTCGGTGGGATGTTCTATAGGGTGCGGGTCCATAACGTACTTAGGGCCGTCCGGGGTGTTCCATTTCTCTATGATGTGGCTCTCCTTGCATATTTTACACCAATAGCAACTACCGCCCCGGTGCCTTAACTTATGCCCCTTCTTATCGAAGAACACCATTGTTTGAACCTCCACCACAAAGTAGGCTTGTCCCAGCCGTAGACCTTGAACGGTATCGGATGGTCTATATCCAGCAATAGCCGGAGCTTGATAGGACACTTGGAACGACAGCACAGAGGAGGCTTGTTCGGCCAGATAGGATGAACGAGGATGCAGCTCCCGATCTCCCCGGTTGGATATTTCTCTATGTTCTCCTTCGTGCGCCGATACTGGCAATAGCAACAGCCAAACACGATATTCCAACCGTTCTTTTGCGGTATCTCTGTGAACATCTCAGCCGATTCACGCCTCACGGGTTCTCCTCCTCCACGGTCATCACGAACGGTAACAGCTTCTTTAATTGCTCGAAGTAGCCCCTTTGTATGATGTTCATCTTCTGGGGAGCCTCTATGTCAAGGACCGTTACGCGCTTCATTTAGGAGCCTCCAGCATCGTTCTTATGGGTTTAGGCAGTTGTCGTTTCATCCACCAATAGGCCGCCGGGATGCCCAGGCCGAACAGTATGGCGTGTTCGATATACAGGCCTATTAGGAGCCATTCGAGGAAGGTCATAGTCTCACCCAGGCCCTAGGGAACTTCGTGTAATCGCAGTATATGGCCGCATACGGGACGCTCTGGATATATTGAAGGTCCTCGTCCGAGAACTCTAATCCGTAGTCCCTACGAAGGATGTTGGCTTCGCCCGTTTCTACACGAAAGATTAACGCGCCGCCGTTGACGTTGCCAACTATATTGCGGTTCCTGACCTGGCCGGGCCTCTGGACTATGCTGACCGGCCTTATTCCGGCTCCTCTGTCTTTGGTCGTCATCTGTTCGGCGCTGCTCTTGAGATCGCCGTACAGGTCCGCCTCGTCACAGTAGATGAAGATGGGCGTCGTGTCCTCCAACCGGCGTTCCTTGAAGTCCCTGAAGAAGTCCGCCATCTTCTGTACTTCCTCCCCGCTGCTAGGGCTCCATAGCGCCTTGTGGGGTTCGCGGGCAAGTGCCAGCAAGATTGGTTTCTTGCACTTGCCCCAATATCCTCGATACCAATGGTCCTGTCGTATGTCTTGGACCTCTCCTTTGGCCATCGCTCGATACCCGGCCTTGTTGAAGTCGATATACAGGGCATGGGACGGGTTGGCTAGGAAGTTCTCCAGGCACCAATGAGTTTTGCCGGAACCCGGACCGCCAAAGACCACATGGGAGCCGTCACTTAGGCGTATTTGCTTGGCCATCTTCACCACCGGGTTCAACGATAACGGAAACCGGATCGGCTTCGCACGTCCATCTAGTCCGGCCTTTGTGGTCGGTCATTTCGGTCTTAACCGTTTTCAGCTTTTCGTCGAACTGAAATGCGATAGGAACCCGTTGCATCTCTCTGTGGCACATGACACAGTAGACCTTCACGGCTTCGCCTCCTCTTTCGGTTTCTCGGGCGGTCTTAACTTCGAGAACATGCCGGTCGTGTACTTCGTCATGCTTCCCAGCATCTTCATAAGGACCTCCTTGGGCAGCATGACCGTTATCATGCACACTACGGGCGGTAGATAGGTCGAAATCAGGAACGCTGCAAGAACATACTCGGGCTTCGTTGGCCCGACGATCTGGTAGGCCAGTTCTCCCATTTCCAATGCTCGTGCATGGCTCAGATTGCACTTCATGAGCTTGTCCTTGTCGCTCGGGTATCTCTGACCGACCCAATCCACGACCTTGTCCTCGCTGTCACCTATCAGCCAGAAGATGCCTGCCCATTCCTTAGCGCCTACGTGGTATTGGGCCTCGATTTGCTCCTTCGACGGAACGGGCTTCAGTTCGTTCGTTTCCGGGTTCTGCTGGAACCCGGCCTCTTTAATGAGCTCGGCGTCCATATCGAACGACGCGTTGGATTGAGGGGCCTCCTTGGGGAGATGGTCTGCACCGGGGGAAAGGTCCGGCTTGGAGGCCCCCTTACAGTTTAATACATGACCGTTGAGGCCCCGCTTGGACATTTCTCTGCCACATTTGGGGCACGTCTTTTTCACGACGGGCTTTTTAGACTTCATCTATGAAACCTCCAGCGTGCTCCGCAAACCGTTCCGTAGGTTGGCTTCTTAGGATACTTGTAAATGACGGTATAGACTTGTCCATTACACCGGACGGGCATCTGCATTATTTCTTTATTCATCTTCTAATCCCTTCTGGATGGCTTGCAGGAGCTTTTCCATGCGGTCCACGGTCTGTTGAAGCTTCGTGATCCCGAACTTCGTTTTAAACTCTTCCAGCTTGCCGGACTTTTCCAGCACCCAGAAAAGCGCATCCAGCTTCGCGGCGTCCTGTTCTTGCTCTTTAGTGTCTCCCATGCTCCCAGTACTCCCGTATGAATATGTTGGCCCGGATTAGGGCCACCTTGAAGCGTAACTCTTCGTCCATTTCTAACAGTTCCTTGGTTGCCCGAGTTAATATCATGTCCATCTTCTCCGGTTTACTCACGTTTCGCCTCTAGAAATTCGGGCGGGCTTTGTACAGGTAGGGCGATTCTTCTGGTTATGCGAATTTATTATGCGAAATCGCATCCCGGTCCGCATGCCAAAGTTCACCCGAAACCGACTCCCGCCAATCTTTCTAAACTGACCATTAGGGGGGATGCGAAAATTCGGGTGACTAGCCTAAAAATCGCATCCCCTTTTACACCAGTACCCACATGCGCGTACGAGGTATTAAACCTTACGTTTGTTCGGGCTAGGTTCGGGCGAACTACAAATTAATTATGAACTACAAATTTATTTGTAGGTTCAATAGTTTTATATCCCCATACGATGTTCGGGTATGTGGTGACTAGCAGATGACACCCAAGAAAGTTCAATGGACGTGCCCCCTGTGGGACGATTGCGATAAGGACTGGTGCGCGGCTCGTATGCCTTGCGCTGCGATGCTCCTCCTTTTGACGGGAGAGCTTAAGGAGGCCTCGAAGTGACCGACCTGACGAACGAACAGCTCCTCGAAATCGGTAAGCGGATTTACGCCGTGTTCGATTACCTTTACATGATCACCAAGAAACCGGGGCAGGAAAAGCCAGAGAACCCCGATAGTCGGGCTGTGAGCCAACACGGTAATCCGGCTGTGCCTGCGGGGTCGGGGGTGGCATCTGGCCCTGAAACCCCGGTTTCTTCCCCCTGCCCGTTCTGCGGTACCCCAACGCCCAACGGGGCTCAGTGTTCCCATTGTGGCCGGACCTTCAAGGACGGCCTCCAACAGCCCCCAAAGGAAAAGAAGGGGGCTCTAGGGGATAATAAGGATTACAATCCATCAATAACCACCCAACGGGGCACCACGGGGAAGGCTAGCCCGACCCCCTCTAGTGTTCCAGCATCCCCCATCGAGATTCGGGGGAAGGCGGGCGATAGCCCGCCGGGGGGGCTGGCCCCCCAGCAATCTTCTCCTATGTCACCGACCGAGATCGAACGCGCCGGGACATGGGAGGATGTGGACACCCCCAAGGGCAAGCGTTACCGCTGGGTGTTCAACGAAAAGAGATGTTCCCAGAGATGCCCCAAGGCGCAGAACTGCAAGAACTACGAGGACGGGCAGACGTGCATAGGGAACCTTAGCAAGAACTGGAAACCTAAAAAGAAGCGGGAGGCGTAGCGGGATGACAGCGAAGCGGGATGAAATATGGATAATACTTAGCGAAGACGGCGAACTGTTCTGGGGCGGCGGGTTGACCAATGGAAGGGTCTACGCCTACCTCAATGAACACACGGCCAGGGTCGAGAAGAACAGACTAAAGAAGTATGGCTATAAGAACTGCATAGTCAAGAGGGTTAGATTTTAAGGTGGTCTGAGCCATGACCAAACCCAAGGGAGCGTGAAGGACGATGACGGAAATTTACATGTGGATATGTGACAAGTGCAAGAATAAAGTGCCGTGCGTAAGAATGACCCGGAAGATAAAAAGACCGGACACGGGTCTTAATATGGCGTGTGGCAAAGGCTATAGACGGGCAAAACCCTTCTTGATAGATATCATTACCTACGGGGATGACAGTCCCATCGAAAATGCAAGGCCGAAGGTGTGACCCCATGACCAAACCCAAGCGCGAGAATCGGAGGAAGCCTACGGCCTCCTCCTCTGGCCCCGTTCCTCCGAACGGTGCCAAGTGCCCGAGGTGCGACGGTCGAGGATGGTTCGGGTATGGCTCTGGTCGTATCACCTGTCACGACTGTAACGGCAAGGGGTTCATTATCGCCCCTTCTGCGGAAGGGGCTCCTTCGGCGGAGCCAGTAGGCTCCGCCTCTCGCCGGGTCCTGAAGGACACCGCCGATGAGAAGGCGACACCCGAGAAAGTCGAATGGATATGTAAATGCGGGGGAGAGGTCTATTGGAGAAAAAGTCCCGCATCAAGATATAATGGTGGTCCGTATGCATGTGAAAAATGCGGACAGCATTTCAGAAAGAAACCAGCCCCACAGACCGCCCCCAAAGAGCCGGATATAAACACGGATTACTGGTGTTTGGATTCTAAACGCTGTGCTATTATTCACCGTCTTGAAAAGGAAATCATCGCCCTCGAACAGAAGGTCAAGGACCTCGAAGCTGTTACAAAGACCATGAACGATAGGGACCATTTGTTGGTGAATGAGATTACCGACCTCGGAGCCGAACTGAAAAAGAAGGACGAACGGATAAAGAACTTAATGTCGATGGATGATGAGGACGCCCCCACAGAGAAGCCCCCCGTTACGGCCAAAGACGATGACGGGAAGCCTATAACCTCACATCACGATTGTGTATCTTATAGGGCTTTGGAATCGGGCGGGTGGACGTGTAAAGACGAAACGGGATGCCACTACAAGCCCAAGGAGGCCGACAAATGAAGCCCGTTCTCATTTGGTACAGAGGAATAGGCCATTGGTGCGATGCCGTGCCCGATAGCGATCTCGACGCCTATACGAGCCGCGTCGACGGCGCCATATTCTTTCAATGCGGTTCACAGAGAGGAGTACAACCCCAGGGGGGATACAAATGAGTTGGACGGACGGAATGAAGCGCACCTCCATAATCTGCCCTAAGTGCCACCGGTCGTACGGGCAGGCGGTACTAGGCCTAGGACCGTTCTTCTGCGGTGATTGCCGGACGTGGTTTACACTAGAGGAGGGGATGAAGTGACCTGCCCGAACTGCTTCGAGAAGATGGACGCCATAACGGACATGACCACAGGAGCCCGGTTCTATCTATGCCGCCATTGTGGTTTCCAACAGGAGACCAGGATATGAGCCCTAAACGCTATCCGTGGACCCAAGACATGCCCAAGGACCGCAAGAAGTGGCTGTGGTGGAGATGCCCCAAGGGCTGTGGAACGTATCCCTATTGGCCCGGCTGGCCCTTGGTGAAGTGCCCTTGGTGCGGCTACAAGCTGCCTGGATGGTCTTGGATATGACCGACCCGAAGGATTGTTGGCACATGGGAACGGGAGAAGGCCCTATAATCAAAGTGACGGTAACGCTCCATGAAGGCCGGGAAATCACTTGGGTACAGCTCTGTTGCCCTAATTGCGGCCGGTACTGGCACGGGGACGTAAGACCTGGGCACGATATAGACAAGGACGGGAAGTAGCATGGACCCCACCCTAAAACGGGACATAGAGCGCCAACAGGCCCTAGAACGGCGTACAAACGCGCCTGTTAGCGAATCCTACAGCCCCTCCGTATCCCTCAAGGAACTCAAAGAGGCCCTTAAAACGCTCGGTAAAGAAGAATTGGAGGACCTGGGCCAGGAGATCACCGAACTAATCCTAGAGCGCTATTACCCGGACAAGGAGGAATATTGATGAAGAAGCGTGGTTGGACCATCTTTTTCCCTAGGTTCCATTGCCCCCATTGTGGGAAGGAACTCTCCGTATCGTTCCGGGGCCGGTGGAGCTTGCCTAGGCCAAAGCGTAAAAAGTCCTCTGACCCTCCGGAGGGGCCAGGAACTAGGGAAGAAGGGGATATATAGGGATATTAGGTACTAATAGGCGCGCAATGGAGGATTGAAAAACATGGAGAAACTATGGGACTTGCCGGAAAAGAAGGAACCGACAACGAGGAACTGCCCGATCTTGCGTTCCTTGTGCCAGGGAGCTTGCTGCCAGCTGTGGGACCGAAGGAACGGGGATTGCGGCTTGAAGCACCCCCTTAAGACTGTGAGCGGGTGAGCAGGATGCCGTACCAGGCGCGTGTAGTCATTTCCAATAAGAAGCCTAGGCGTGACAGTAAAAAGAAATGGGAGATACTGAATGACGGCGGACACCGTTGGACAGATGGACTTTCGATAGAGAACCACACAGGGGTTACGCTATTCGTTTCATTATGGCTACGGGAGGCCCCGTAGATGCCCGAGAAAGTAACGGTTCCTTTTAAGTGCCCCTGCTGCAATACGGAATACTATATCACCGTGGTACATTCAGAACTCACAAGGATAGATACCATAGATATAGGTTCCATTCAGGTGATATACGATAAAAAGGTGTTATAGATGCCTATTACGAACGGTGAATGAGGAGCAAGGAGGTGAAACGACATGGTGAAGATGTATTCTGTGTCTGATGGAGCTATCAAGATACGATACCGGAAGGGCCTAAATAAGGCCATGAAACTTGCACGGAGCAAGCTGGCCCAGGGGGCCCGTCAGGTCATCATACGGAAGCTCAAGACCAAGTAAAATCAACGATTTGAGGGGGGTATGAGTTTCCAGGGCTCTTGATACCCCCCTCCTATACTTTTTGCGTGCAACGCGATAAAAAGGCCTGTAGAACGCTTCTAATGGGGTGCCAGCGCCATAGGATTACCCGCTGCGGCTCCAGCGGCCTTCCCAACGGCCTCTGGCGTAGCGAACTTCAATGCTTGCCGGTAGTTCTCCCTTTGGAGCTGTAGCATCTGTTGGTACTCGCTGGGAAAGGCCTTGCTCCAAAGGAACTTTATTAGGAACGCGGCCACTACAAGGGCTCCCAGGGCCATTCCTATTACTATGAGGCCGTCTATGTATTGCTGCTCGGTCCTGTTGATAGCGTCCTCTATGGGGTTGAGAACGACCTCCTTGACCTCCTCGATCGGGTTCTCAACCAACTACAGGCCTCCCTTGATACCATTTCAGTATGACCACGCCGATGACGGCTGCTATAGAGCCGCCTATTATAAGGACCCATAGGGGCTCGTAGGCGGTCCATAGCCTCTTTATAGCTTCCCGTCTGGCCATCTCCTCTATGCTGACCCCTACGGCCTGGGCGTTGGGGTCCACGTTCTCTATGGTCCCTTCCTGAGCCATCTAAGGGCCTCCAGAACCACAGGGAGGGGGACAATCCACCCCGGCCCTGAGTATCATTATAATGACCACGGCAACGCCTACGCCTACGGCAATAGGGACCAGGCTCGATAGTATGTCCGGGAGGTCCCAGGAGCCCGTTCCAGGCCCTCCTGGCGGCATAGTGTTCTGGCTCCATATGACCTGTCCCTTTTCGTTAACTAGCCTGTATCGGCCCGTATTGGCCTGCGCGTAGGCCTTGGAGCCCTCTATCGCTGCGGTCTTGTCACCAACCCACCCGTCAACGTCTATCCAACGGGTAGCCGTTTCGTTGGCAGGAGTGCCCCAT
>Ga0316620_10001001_pt1 | contig 11855 bp, 7 predicted proteins | sample OWC_Aug_M1_C1_D5_FD_207651 | JGI IMG/M metagenome (GOLD analysis project Ga0316620, IMG submission 207651) | Wetland soil microbial communities from Old Woman Creek delta, Ohio, United States - OWC_Aug_M1_C1_D5_B | ecosystem: Environmental > Terrestrial > Soil > Wetlands | place: USA: Ohio... | reverse complement strand
TACGTCGAAATATCATCGTTGTTGTCCAAGGGAACAAGATAACCGCACTTGACGAAAAAGCGGATATTCCTAAAGATGCCACTATCCTCGATCTCAGCGATAGAACCGTCCTTCCCGGCTTTATCGATACCCACACCCATATCATGTTGGATGGCGGGAATGACTATGGGGCGAATCTATACAAAAATTCGATGCCGTTCCGGGCCATTCAGGCAGCGGCCAACGTCCGCCAGGTCCTTTGGAACGGCTTCACCGCCCTGCGGGACATGGAGTCTGAAGGGGCCATGTATGTCGATGTTGATGTGAAAAAGGCCATCGATATGGGCATCATACCGGGCCCGCGCTTATGGGTATCCACACGAGGATTGAGCATAGCCGGACGCTACGGTCCAGACGATTATTCCTGGCAACTCGATCTGTTTAAGGGCTTGCAGATGGTCAGCGGGACCGATGAGTGTCTTAAGGCGGTTCGTGAGCAGGTCTCTCATGGCGCGGATTGGATAAAAATTTACGTGGATTGGCCCACTTTTATTGACAAGGACGGCGGCATATCCGGTCAGACGAATTTCACCCAGGAAGAATTGACCGTCATGGTCAATGAATCCCACAGGCTAGGACGGAATGTGGCCGCTCACGCTGTCAGCCGGGATGGAATAAAAGCTTCGTTGGAAGCCGGCGTCAACAGCATTGAACACGGGAGCGGATTTGATGACTCCCTCATTGATCAAGCTAAGATCCAAGGAGTCTATTGGTGTCCGACGTTGTCAGTAATGGAACAGGGAACCTCCGCCAATGCCAAACCTGAGCTTGATATCGAATACAAGGGGCTTAACAAAGCCTACAAAAAGGGATTGAAGATCGTTCTGGGCACGGACGCCGGTTGCTTTCCCTGGTCCGTCAACCAGGCCAAAGAATTCGAGTATTTAGTAAAAAAGGCGGGTTTTTCTCCCATGGATGCCATCAAAGCCGGAACCTCCCTGGCCGCTGAATTGCTCGGTCAATCTGCTGAGATCGGTCACCTCGCCCCTGGGATGCTGGCCGATATCGTCGCGGTGGACGGCGACCCCCTACAGGACATCACGGTGTTGCAGAGGGTCATGCTTGTCATGAAAAACGGCCAGATATTTCGACATGACAAATAAGCATAGAAACTACCTGAATGCTGCCAGGGCGACCACTAAGAATACGGAGATTTCACCCAGGGTTTAGCTGTTGACAGCCGTCTTTTAATCCGCTATGGTGTTGGCCCTCCTCATGGATGGAACAGCACAAGCTATTGTATACATGATGAGAGATGTAGCACCTATTGATATTTTTTCTTGACATAACAGAACCCGGCTGCTATCCTAAAAGCGGGTTTTTTAAAGTCAGCGCTCGATTACCATGCATATAAGACATATAAAGTACTTTTTTATCATGTTCGCCGTCCTCTTCTTTTTTGGGGGCCGGCCGACCGAATTCGGGAAAGAAAATAGTTTCTTCCACGGATACTTGATCCCGAATCCGGTCATCCGGATCGGCCTGGGGACAGACCTCAGGGATCTCCTCATACGATCGTCCTCTGGAATGAAGGTCTATGAGGTGAACGGGGGCTACAAGCTTCTGGGCGATGACGTCGAGGAGGCCAGGATCAAGGGAGAACGCGAGGCGCTCACCGAGAAGTTTGTCCTTCTGGTCGCTCAGACCGATGACAGGAAGCACGCCGAGAAGATCGCCTCTGAGCTTGCCGAGAAGACGAGGGGCAGGATCTTCATCGAGGAGGCCAGGGAAGCCGGATCAGGCGGGGTTTTCCAAGTCAGGCTGGGGGACTTCTTAACCCGGGGGGATGCCTTGGCAGGGGTCGGCAGGCTGAACGCCCTGGGCATGAAGGACATCTGGATCGTGAGGGAGGCCGTGACGCTGGAGGAATCCAGGCCCCATTACATCATCATCGAGAACGCGCTCCAATCCCTGAGCCGGGATTCGGTCCTCTACTTTATCCCGAGCCAGCCTCAAAGCATCTTGTCCTATAACGGCCGGAGCTACAGGGGAATTTTCATCCTCCGGAGCTCCACGAAGGGCATCGTCCTGGTCAACCTACTAAACCTGGAAGATTATCTCAAGGGTGTCGTCCCCGGGGAACTCTCTCCCGACCAATTCGGTGAGATCGAGGCACTAAAGGCCCAGGCCGTAGCGGCCCGGACTTACGCCGTCAAGAACATGGGACAATACAGGACGCTGGGTTATGACCTTAGCGATACTCCTTCCTCTCAGGTTTATGGAGGGTTGGACGCAGAAAGGCCCTTGAGCACCCGGGCGGTGGAGGAGACCAGGGGGGAGGTGGCCCGGTATCGAGGAGAGCTGATCAACGCCCTCTACATGAGCACTTGCGGCGGGATGACCGAGGACGTGGAAAATATCTTTCCCGGAAGGCCCGAAGCTTACTTGAAGAACACGGAATGCAGCTATGAGAAACGGCCGGAATGGCATATCGAAGCTTACCAATCCTTGGCTCCTATCCCGGCGGCAGGGCGGGACATTTCTCCCGACCTGGCCGAGCTCATAAGCCTCCAGGTCCTTCCGTTCAGAACCGATCCGGATTTCTTCAACGATAGCTGCCTTTTTGATGAAGCCGTCGCGGCGATCCGCCAGGCCCTCCGGGTTGTGGGCAAGGCCAATAACGTTTTTTCTCCCCCGGCTTCGCGGCTTGATATTTCGAGCCTGGCCGGACTTTTCGTCTCGGGCTTCGGATGGCGGGGACATGTCGAAAACCTCCTGCTTCAAAGCGAGGTTAATTTCAGCCTGAAGGATATAACGGACGTCCAGACCCGGGACAGGAAAAACCTGGCCTATTGTCTCCAGATGGGGATTTTTCCGTTCCTGACAGCCGGACCGCAGAGCGCCGGACGCGCCGTTACCAGGGCCGAAGCGGCCTTCGCTCTCTCTAGGATCCTGGCCGGATACGGAACCCCGTATCACGAAGGTCGTTTCAGGCGGTCCAAGGCCGGGATGATCGAAGTCGAAGAAAATACCCAACCCATAAGTTTAAAGCTGTCTCAGCAGGTCTTCCTTATAAGGGACCTGCAGGGTTCGCGTTCCTTCGCCAGCCGGCTCACCCTGCTGGGCGGCGAAAAGCTGCGTTGGCTGGAGAGGGAGGGCGAGCTGCAGCTTCTCGAAGTTTCGTTCCCCCCCAACACCGATGTCCTGGACCGTTCTTCGCGGTTCAACCGCTGGCAGGTCCGGAAATCGAGGCAAGAACTTGAGGCCACCGTCAATCAGTATTACCCCATCGGGAGCCTCATCGATATCGCGGTCCAGAAGCGGGGACCTTCCCATAGGGTCCTGGAGCTCCTCATGATCGGGACTGAGCGTCAGACCGTCGCCAGAGGCCTGAGAATCCGCACGGCCCTGGGTTTGAGGGATATCCTTTTTGAAGTGGACAGAGAATATGATGCGGAAGGCCGTGTTACTCATTTTGTCTTTTCGGGAAGGGGATGGGGGCACGGGGTCGGGCTTTGTCAGGTCGGGGCCTACGGCATGGCCCAAGCCGGAGTGAAATACCAGGACATCTTGAAAAAGTACTATCGAGGCGTCCGAATCGATAAGATCTTCTGATCCCGGGTTCAAAGTTATTGACGTGTTCTTTACGATAAGTAAAATAAGAGACTCTGTGCGCCAACTTGGCGGATAAAGGATGCCGTCTAGCGAAGGGGCCCTCGGGCTCCTTCCGGATCGGCAGTTCGGCGGAAAAAGAAGAAATACGAAAAAATGAAGGCAGAAAAAACAATAACGGGAATTCTTTTATTCTTTGTTTTATGCCTGCCCTTGCTCTTCGGAGTCCAATCGCTTAAGGCCGTGCGGATCATCCAAGCTCCCAAGGTTGACGGAGACCTGTCCGATGAGGCCTGGAAATCCGCCCAGCCCTTCTCCGGCTTCAGAATGGTCGAGCCCAAACCCAACCAGGACCCCACCGAGAGGACCGAGTTACGGATCGTCTATGACGAATCCAACCTTTATTTAGGAGTTTACTGTTACGACGCCGAGCCGTCCAGGATTGCCGCCAATTCCATGGCCCATGACGGGAGCGACGAGCATTCGGAGAACGATGATATCATCCGGGTCCTCCTCGACCCGTTCCAGGACAAGCGCAACGCCTATATCTTCTTCGTCAATCCTTGTGGTGCCAGGAGCGAGGGGCTGGCCTCGGGCGAGTACTACAGCCTCAATTGGGACGGGATCTGGGAAGCGCGGGCCAGGATCGCAAAAGACGGCTGGAGCGCGGAGCTCCAGATACCGTTCAAGACGATCTCCTTTAAACCGGGCTTGACGGTCTGGGGAATCAATGTCGAACGTTATATCCCCCGCAAACTCGAGACGATCCGGCTTTCGGGGACCAACCGGGACAACTTCTTCTACAATCCGGTTGAGGCGGCCGCCCTGGAGGGTATCCAGGAGGTCAAGCAGGGAAAAGGGTTCACCTTTCGTCCCTACGGGCTGGCAAGCGTCCTTAAAGACCACGCCATCGGGGCAGGTTATGACGCGAAGCTCGACGGCGGCTTCGATATTTACAAGAATTTTACGCCGAACCTGGTCGGCGCCTTCTCCTACAATACGGACTTCGCTGAGACCGAGGTCGACGATCGTCAGATCAACCTGACCCGCTTTCCCCTTTACTTTCCTGAAAAGAGGATGTTTTTTCTCGAGGGATCAGACATCTTCAGCTTCGGTTCGAGTGAAAGTTTTACCCCGTTTTTCAGCCGCCGGATCGGTCTTGTCAACGGCCGGCCAGCCCCGATCACCTTCGGAGCCAAGGTTTATGGCAAGATAGGCAACACGAACTTGGCCGTTCTGGATGTCCGGACCGACAGATTCGGGGAGTTATCCAGAAGAAATTTCTTCGCGGCCCGCATGTCTCAAAACATCCTCGAAGAGAGCAAGATCGGATGGATCTTCACCAACGGCAGCCCGACCGGGGAGAAAAATTCTCTGGCCGGAACGGACTTCACCTATCAAACCTCGCGTTTTGCCGGCGCTCGGAACTTCTTGGCCTCCTGCTGGTATGCCTATAACTGGAACGAAAGAAAACAAGGCCGTCACCAAGGGTACGGATTCAGACTCGATTACCCCAACGATCTCTGGGATATTGGAGCTTCATATGCCTATTATGGCGATGCATTGGACCCCGGGCTCGGCTTCATACCGCGCAACGGGATCCAGACCGCATTTGGCCGGGTTTCCTTTCAACCGAGGCCGGAAAAAGGCTTTCTCGGCCGGTTCGTACGTCAGTTCTTCTTCGAGTTCATGGGGGATTATTACTGGGACCTGGCCGGGAACCTAGAAACACGCGAGCTGTTCATAGCTCCTTTAAACCTGGAGACGCAAAGCGGTGAGCACATCGAGTCTAGCATCAACCTCAACCGGGATGTCCTTCCCTATGATTTTGAGCTATCTGAAGGCGTCATCCTACCGGCCGGGCCCTATGACTTCACCAACTTTACCATAGAATTCAACACCGCCGGTTTCCGTCCCGTGGCGGGCGAGCTGGAATGGCGTTTCGGCGGATTCTATTCCGGCCATTATGATAATGTGGAGTTGGGGCTGAGCCTGAAATACAAGGGCTACGCATCCCTTTCCCTGGGCGCCAATTTAGTTCGAGGGAGGCTGCCGCAGGGGAATTTCAATGAGAACGTCTACCAGATCAAAGCCGACCTATTCCTTTCGCCCGACCTCGGCCTCATGAACTACATCCAGTATGACAACGTTTCCCGTGAACTAGGCTGGAGCATGCGTCTTCGTTGGCGGATCTCTCCGGGAAACGAGATCTTCATCGTCTATAACAAGAATTGGGAAAAGCGTTGGGACCCCGCGAGCCGGTTCTTTCCCCTCGAGGAACGCGGCGTGCTGAAGGTATCCTTCTCGATCCGGCCTTAGGGCAGGCTTTGTCTCGCCGGATCCCTTTCTTCTCATTTATCCCTCCACAAACGCAAATTGACAGCTTTGGTTCTAGCGGCTATAATTCGCCCGCAAAAGTTGACAGTGAAAAGGATGGGCGATGATTAAGAATACGGCGTTCAATAAAGATAGATCCGAGGTCAGGGAATACCAGACCCCGACGTCCGGCGTGTTTTTCGGGGTCAAAAAGGTCCTCTACAATAAGAGATCGAAGTTCCAGAAGATCGAAATCATCGAAAATGCGGAATACGGCCGGGTCCTGCTCCTCGACGGGCTCGTCCAGACCACGGAGAAGGACGAATTCTTCTACCATGAAATGCTCGTCCACCCGGCCATGGCTTCCCATGTTCGGCCCAAGAAGGTCCTCATCATCGGCGGAGGAGACGGCGGGGCCCTGCGGGAGGCCCTGCGGTATCCCGTTGAGAGAGCCTGGCTCTGCGAGATCGACGGGCAGGTCATCGAGGCCTGCCGGAAATGTTTCGATTGGCTCAAGCCGGCCTTCGAAGATGGTCGGGCGGAGCTTGTCATTGGCGACGGCAACGTGTTTATCGGGAAAACAAAAGAAAAGTTCGACGTCATCCTCGTGGACTCTTCGGACCCGGTTGGGCCGTCCACCATCCTCCACAGAAGGGCCTTTTACGAGAAACTGAAAACCCACCTGGCTCCCGGAGGCATCGCAGCCGCCCAGGCGGGCTCCCAACTTCTTCATCTTGAAGAACACAAGGAGAAGAGCGTGTTCCTAAAGAAACTCTTCAAGCACGCAGCCTTTTACCTTGGCCCCGTCCCGACTTATCCGGTGGGCATGTGGTGCTACAATTTTCTTTCGGACAGCATCGACCCTCTGGCAAAGAGAAAATTCAGGGTCCCAAGCGGCCTCAAGTACTACAACCCCGAGGTCCATCGGGCCGCCTTCGCCCTGCCGAATTTTCTTACCCAAAAGGTCGCCTGAAACCGTTCAGCCCAGGCGGACCGGAGGGCTGCGAACGCGCCCTATTTTTTCGGCACCAGGCCAAGGATTCTCTTCATGAGCGCTTCGTCCTTGGGGAACTGGCCGACCGAGGGCAAACGAGAGAGAAGAGTTGCCCAATTCTGGTCCATAGCGAACACCTTTTTGAACAGGGGCAAGCTCTCCTCGACCCGTCCTGTGGAGGCGAGGGTGACCGCGGGCCAGAACACCATTTCGGCATTGTCCGGGAACATCTCCATCGCCGCCGAATACTCGATGACGGCCTCGTCAACTCTTCTTTCCGTAACAAGCTCATCGCCCCTGTTCATTCGGTTATAGGCTTTATTGAGCCTGACGAGTCTTTTCAGCTCGGGGACAGGGTCCGGGCTGTCTTCAACCCTCAGGTCATAGATCCGGTCCTTCCACCAGAATCCGGAACCCTTGGCCCTGACCACGACGACGGCCGCAGACTGCTTGCCCCGGATATCGCCGCCTTCCTTCTGGGCGGCCTCGAGGGAGACCAGGAGCCTATCGACGAGTTCGCCGCCGGCCGCTTCAAAGGCCTTGGCCATGGCCGGCCAGACGGAGGCCTTGAGCATCATGTTGGCCTGGCAGGAATAGCCGTCGCCGATGGAGTTCCCCGCCTCGGCGATGCAGTTTGTCCCGGTGTGCGCGGCAACCCGTCCACGGGCATCCACCATGGCCACCTGGCGAACATCTTCGTTCCTGTCCGCTTTGAGCAACGCGGCCAGGGCTTCGCCCGCGGTCTTCCCCGCCTTCATCAACTCGAGCCCCAGGGGGCCATAGGAAGGCTCGACAAAGGACTGGGTAGCCACAGCCCCGACGCCTGCTTCGGCCCAGGCCACGATGGACCCCACGGAGAACCAGTGGGACTGGACGGCCACACCCATGTCGCCCGTCCGCTTGTCTATGGCGACGATGGAAAAAGTATGCACAGGGCGCTGGGGCATTCTGGAAGCGAGGGCCGGGAAAACCATGGGGACCGAGAAGAGCAGAAAGAGGAACCTTTTCATGAGAGGTCTCCTTCGGTGTAACGCTTCGTTAGGGCCTTCAGCATATCCAGGGTCATCGCCGCCAGATCGAAGGACGGTCTCCAATTCCATTCCTCTCGCGCCGCCGAGTCGTCTATGGATTCGGGCCAGGAGTCAGCGATGGCCTGCCGGAAATCGGGGGCGTATTCGCAGACGAATCCCGGGATGTGTTTCCTAATCTCCGCGGCCAGCTCGCCCGGCGTGAAGCTCATGGCCGAGACGTTGAAGTTCGAGTGGTGCTTCAGCCGGGAAAAGTCCGCCTCCATGAGGTCCAAAATGGACTTGAGGCAGTCGGGCATATACATCATGGGCAAACTCGTATCCTCCCTGAGGAAACAGGTAAAGCGCCGGTCCTTGACGGCGCTATAGAAAATGGCCACGGCATAGTCGGTTGTGCCGCCGCCTGGAAGGGTCTCATGGCTGATGATCCCGGGGAAACGGCAGCCCCTAACATCAAGGCCGTATTTTTGGACATAGTAGTTGCAGAGGTTTTCGCCCGCGACTTTGGTAACCCCGTACATGGTCGTCGGGTCGAGGATGGTGTCCTGGGGCGTCGAAACCCTGGGGGTGGCGGGCCCGAAGACAGCAATGGAACTGGGAGTGAAGACGCGAACCGAGCCGAGCTTGCGGGCGGTCTCGAGAATATTATAGAGCCCGTTGATGTTGACATCCCAAGCCTTTTGAGGGGCCTTTTCGCCATTGGCGGAGAGGACGGCCGCCAGGTGGTAGATGGTATCGATGCCGTGCTTTCGGACGACCTTTTCGAGGTCCGCCCTTTCCGTGACGTTCAGGAATTCGAACGGTCCGCTGCTGAAGACCTTGTCTGGCGGTCGGGCGATATCGGTCGCCAAGACGGTGTCGGCGCCATGCCGCTCCCTGAGGGCGAGGGCCAACTCAGAACCGATCTGCCCGGCCGCTCCAGTGATCATGATCCTTTTCCCATTTTTTATCATGGCCCAACCTCACCAGGGGATGTTCATGTCATGAAAATTAAATACCCTTATAGCCCGGCCGGCCTCGGAAGTCAACTCTCGACCTCGCGGTTCTGGATGCCGCCCGTAGGCCCCCGTAGCGGAGGGGGGCCCCATCGGCTTATCCGAAGGGGGGAACCGACGGGACTGGTTCCCAGGGGTCCGGGGGCTGAGGGCGGCTCCAGGCCGCGGCCGACGAAGGGCGCGCCCAATTATTTTCTTGCGCGATAAGAGATGCCTGTGGAGGAACTAGAGGGCTTGCCTTCTTCTGACGGTTCGACTAAAGTAAATGACCTAAGGAGAGACCCATGACTATTTCCATCGACGGCCGGGGGCTGACGCTCGAGAAGGTCGTCCAGGTCGCGCGCGGCCGTGAACCCATCGCAATTTCCTTTGAAGCCAGAAAGCGGATCGAGAAATGCCGCGCCCTCCTCGAGGATAAGATCCAGAAGAGGGAGATCATGTACGGAGTCAATACGGGCATCGGCGAGCTGGCCGAAGTCGTCCTGACTCCCGACCAGGTCGAAAGATACCAAAAATACATCGTGTACAGCCATGCGGCCGGCTTCGGAAAGCCCCTTCCCGAGGAGGCGGTCCGGGCGGCGATGCTCGGCCGGATCAGCTGCCACTGCCACGGCCATTCCGGATTGAGGCCCGTGGTGACCGAGACATTGGCCGAGATGTTGAACAAGGGCGTGACGCCGGTCGTCTGCGAAAAAGGTTCGGTCGGCGCCTGCGGCGACCTGTCGCCCATGTCCCAGATCGCCCTGGCCCTGATGGGCGAGGGTGAAGCGTTCTATCAGGGCCAAAGGCTCCCGGCCAAGGAAGCTTTGGCCAGGGCCGGAATCAAGCCCGTAGTCCTCGAGGCGCGTGACGGCCTGGCCGCTATCAACGGCTCGAACGTCATCGCGGGGATGGGATCAATCGAGGTCTACGACGCCGGCCGCTGGCTCAAGAACTCGGAGATCGCCGCCGCCATGACCCTTGAGGTCCTGAACGCTAATATGAAAGCTTACGACGAGCGGCTCCACAAGGTGAGAGGCTACCCCGGGGCCATGGAGTCGGCTGAAAACGTCCGGCGCATCACTCAGGGAAGCGAACTCCTCGCCCAGAAGGCTAAAAAGGTCCAGGACGCCTACAGCCTCCGGAGCACTCCTCAGGTTGTCGGGGCGGCCAAGGATGCCCTGAAGTGGGCACGTTATATGTTCGAAATCGAGCTCAACGGGGCGGCCGACAATCCCGTCTTTTTCCCGGACGAACAGATCGTCCTGACCGGCGCCAACTTCCAGGGAGTCCCGATGGCCTTCGCCCTCGAGCTCGTGGGAACGGCCGTGACCACCGTGGCCGTGCTTTCCGAGCGCCGACTCAACAGGCTCATGAATCCTCATCTCAGCGTCGGCCTGCCGGCGTTCCTGACTAAGGGTGCGGGCATGTTCTCGGGGCTGATGCTCACCCAGTACACGGCGGGCGCCCTGGTCTGTGAGAACAGGATCCTTTCCGCTCCGGCGGCGACGGGATCTATCCCGGCGGCCGCGGACCAGGAAGATTTCGTCAGCATGGGCATGACGACGACCCTCAAGACCCGGCAGATCCTGGACAACGCCCAGGCCGTCCTGGCCATCGAGCTCATGGCGGGGGCCCAGGCCGTCGACTTCCGCAGGCCGGTCGAGCCGAGCCGGGGGATCAAGGCAGCCTACGACGTCATCCGGAAACACGTCGCCCGCCTCGACGAGGACAGGCCGCTCTATGACGACATCAACAAGCTCAAGGAGGTCGTAGAATCGGGCGAAATCCTGGACGCCGTTGAATCCGTTGTCGGCAAGCTAAAATAATATCGCCCTTGTCGCCCGGCCGGAAGGGGGCAAGGCCAGGGGGAACTCATGAACACGGAAAGGATCGCTCTGGTGACGGGAGCGGCCAAGGGGATGGGCCGTGCAATAGCCATCAAGCTGGCGGACGAGGTTTCGGCCGTGGCCGTTCATTGCCTGACTTCCAGGAAGGACGCGGAGGACACCGCGGCCGAGATCAGGAAAAAGGGGAGGCGGAGCACTGTCTTTGCCGCGGACCTTACGGACGAAAAGCTGGCCGGGGGCCTGGTTCGGGAAGTCGAAAACGAGTTCGGCCGGCTCGACATCCTGGTCAATACCGTCGGCCCCTTCTTGGTCAAGCCCTGGCAGGAGCTCGACGGCGCCGATTGGGACAGGATGTTCCGGGAAGTCCTCCAGAGCTCCTTTTTCTGTCTCAAAGCCGCCCTGCCCGGGATGAGGGAAAGAAAATGGGGAAGGATCATCAATATCGGCTACAGCCGGGCCGAGCAGTTGGGTTCCTTCCCGTCCATCACGGCCTACGCCGCCGCCAAGACCGGCCTCCTCATCCTGACCCGCACGTCCGCCGTTTCCGAGGTCGGGAACGGAATCACGATCAACATGGTTTCGCCAGGTCTTATGGAGGGCGGCGCCGTTCCGGCCGGCAAAGTCCCGCCGGCTGCGATCGGGAAGTTCCGCGATGTCGCCGGGGCCGTGGCCTACCTGGTTTCTGAAGACGCCGCAGCCGTCACGGGGGCAAACCTCATCGTCGCCGGTACATGGAAAATGTGACCCCTGCCCGGAGGACCTGAGATCATCCTCGCGGACCCGAGAATTGCCGGCTGAGAAAATCAGCCCCGGCGAGACGTCTCTCCTAGTGGGCGGCCGGCCGCCGATAGGTTCTTGGAGGAAACAGGGGATGAAGAAACTCTCTCATGAGGAATTCGTCAGATTGGCCATCGTTAGGTTGCGGAACGGAAATTTCAAAGGAATCCACTCCGTCTACAGCGGCTTCAATGAGGCTTTCAGGAAGTATTACGAGGGCGATGACCCGGTTCAAGTGACGAACGGTTTCAGTCAACAAGGAAAACTGGTCATCCGGCCGGTTAAAAGCGGGGTGATGCTCTATCTGCCCGAGGACGCGCCCCAA
>Ga0316620_10001000_pt1 | contig 11859 bp, 10 predicted proteins | sample OWC_Aug_M1_C1_D5_FD_207651 | JGI IMG/M metagenome (GOLD analysis project Ga0316620, IMG submission 207651) | Wetland soil microbial communities from Old Woman Creek delta, Ohio, United States - OWC_Aug_M1_C1_D5_B | ecosystem: Environmental > Terrestrial > Soil > Wetlands | place: USA: Ohio... | reverse complement strand
GACGCGGCGGACGCGGAGGTGGTGCGCCTCCTCCTCCTCGAGGATGACCACCGCGCCCGCGAGGAACGGGCCCCGCGCGAACGCGATCGCGGCCGGCGCTCCCGCGCGCATCGTCATCCGCCCAGGGCCTCCCGCATCCGACCCCAGAACGAGCGACCCACCTTCCCCGCCGGCGGCTCCCCCTCCAGCTCGCCCAGGGAGCGGAACAGCCGCTCCTGCTCCTCCGTGAGCCGCTCCGGCGTCCACACGGCGATCCGCACCTGCAGGTCGCCCTTGGAGGCCGAGCCCAGGTGGGGCAGCCCGCGGCCCCTCAGGCGGATGACCGTCCCGGCCTGCGTCCCGGGCTGCACCTGCACCGTCTCGTCCCCGTAGGGCGTGGGCACCGCGAGAGCGGCCCCGAGAGCCGCCTGGGAGAAGGACACCGGCAGGTCCACGACCAGGTCGTCGCCGTGGCGCTCGAACCGCTCGTCCTCCTCGACCTCGAGGATCACCACCAGGTCGCCGGCCGGGCCGCCGCGAGGGCCGGCGTGCCCCTGGCCGCGGAGCGTGATGTAGTTGCTGGACGAGACGCCGGGCGGCACGTCCACGCCCACCGTCCGCTCCACCCGCTTGCGGCCGTCGCCGCGGCAGATCTCGCAGGGGTCGGTGATGATGCGTCCCTCGCCGGCGCAGGTTGGGCACGGCGAGACCGACACGAACTGACCGAAGATGGACCGCTGTGCCCGCCGCACCTCGCCGCTCCCGGCGCAGGTGCCGCAGGTGGTGGCGCCCTTGTTCTTCTTCGCGCCGCTGCCGCCGCAGGCCTCGCACGGCACCAGCACCTTGTACTTGAGCTGCTTCTTCACGCCCTTCGCGACGTCGGCGAGAGAGAGCCCCACGGTGGCGCGCAGGTCGTTCCCGCGCCGCTCGGCCCGGGCCGCGCGCGTCCCGCCGAAGATCTCGTCGAAGCCGCCGAACCCCCCAAAGTCGCGCATGAAGACGTTCAGCGCCTCGGAGAGGTCGAACGGATGGAAGCCCGCCTGCTGTCCGGCGGCGCCCCGGAGCCCCTGCTCCCCGTACCGGTCGTAGAGCTTCCGCTTCTCGGGGTCGCGCAGCACGTCGTAGGCTTCGGTGATCTCCTTGAACCGCGCTTCCGCGTCGCGGTCCCCGTTGTTGCGGTCGGGGTGGTACTGCATCGCGAGCTTGCGGTAGGCCTTCTTGATCCCGGCGTCGTCCGCGCCGCGGGGGACGCCGAGCACGGCGTAGTAGTCGTTCATCGCAGCAGGTCGCCCACCATCCGCGACGTGTGCTCGACCAGCGCCAGCACCTTCTCGTAGGGCATCCGGGTCGGGCCGATGACCCCGATCACCCCCGAGACCGCTCCTGCGCTGTAGGGGGAGGTCACCACCGAGCAGCGCGACAGGTGCTCGTCCAGGTTCTCGCCGCCGATCGTGACGGTGATCCCCATCGCCCGCGCCGGCTCGGCGAGCAGGCGGCGCAGCGTCTCGCGCTGCTCCGTGAACGCGAGGATCTCGCGGATGCTCTGGCCGCTCTGGAACTCCGGCTGGTCCGCCAGCACGCTGGCCCGGCCGAGCATCAGGTCCTCGGCGCCGGGAGCGGGCACGTCGAAGAGCTGGTCGGAGGTGGCGACGAAGATGTCGAGCAGCTCGTGCTCGGCCGAGGTGCCGCCGGCGTCGCGGAGCCGCTCGCGAAGGCTCAGCCGGACCTCGCGCAGCGTGAGCCCGCCGAGCCGCTCGTTCAGGATCTGCGCGATGGTGTGGACCGCCCCGGGATGGATGGTCCCGGGCACCTCGACGAAGATGGTCCGCACCACGCCGCTGTGGAGCGTCAGCACCAGCATCAGCCGCTCGCTCGAGACGCGGAGCAGCTCGAGCCGCTCCAGCGTCACGGCCTCGAGCGTCGGCCCCACCGCGACCCCCAGCTCCTGCGTCAGCACGCTCAGCACCTGCGCCGCCCGCCGCAGGATCGCGCCGATGGTGGACCCCTCGGCGGTGAGCTGCTCGCGCAGCGCCGCCTCCTGCTCGGGCGTGGGCCGCGAGAGGCTGATCAGTGAGTCCACGTACATCCGGTAGGCGCGGTCGGTGGGGACGCGGCCGGCGGAGGTGTGCGGGTGGCAGAGGAGGCCCTTCTCCTCCAGGTCGCTCATCGCGTTGCGGACCGTCGCGGCAGAGACGCCGAGGTGGAAGCGGCGGGCGATGTTCCGGCTCCCCACCGGTTCCGCGGTCTCGACGTAGCTCTGCACGACCGCCTCGAGGATGCGGCGCTCGCGCTCGGTCAGGGGCTCGGTCGGCATAGGCAAGTTGAAGTCCCGTCGCAAACTAGAGGGACGCCGCCAACTCGTCCAGCCGCAACCAGCCGCGGGGAGTCAAGGTGAGGCGCCCGCCGTCGACGGCGGCCCATCCGGCGCCCACCCAGCCGGCGATCGCGGCCGCCAGGCGTCCGTCCGGCGGCTCGGGCACCGGGATGCCTGCCGCGGTCCGGAGCCCCAGGTACAGCTCCTCCAGCCGCGCCTGCTCGGGGCGCAGGATCTCGCGGCCCGCCACCGGCGCGGCGTCCGCCTCGACGCGCGCGAGCCACCGGGCGAAGGCCGCCTCGTTCCACCAGCGCGAGGTCCCGTCGAAGCTGTGCGCGGAGGGGCCGAGCCCGAGGTACGGAGCGAGCCGCCAGTAGGCCCGGTTGTGGACGGCCTCGAATCCCGGACGCGCCGCGTTGGAGACTTCGTAGAAACGGAAGCCGTCAGCCGTCAGCCGTCCGACGACAGCGAGGTACTCCTCCTCGTACTTGGCGTCAGGGGCGGGCGTGGCCTCGCCGCGGGCGACGCGTTTCCCGAGCGGCGTGTCGGGCTCGACGGTCAGTCCGTACAGCGAGACGTGGTCGGGCTCCAGCGCCAGGGCGCGGTCCAGGTCGGCGTCGAGGTCGCGCCGGAGTGCCTCGGGAAGGGCGAAGATCAGGTCCAGCGACACGTTCGGGACGCCCTCGCGCCGCGCCGCCGCCACCGCGGAGGCGATGGCGTCGGCGTCGTGGGTGCGGTGCATCCAGCGGAGGACGTGCGGGTCGAAGCTCTGGGCGCCCAGCGAGAGCCGGTTCACTCCGGCGCGGACCCAGGCGGCCGCGGCCTCCGGGGTCACGTCCTCGGGATTGGCCTCGAGCGTGAACTCGTCCAGCCCGGGCGCGACGCCGAGTGCGCGGGCGAGCGCCGTCACGCCCTCGGCACCGAGGAGTGACGGCGTGCCGCCGCCCAGGTACAGCGTCGACAGCGTGCCGGCCTCGGCCGCGACCCGCCGGTGCTCGGCGGCGACGGCGGCGACGAACCGGCCGACCGGCACCACGCGGCGCACGGCGATCGAGAAGTCGCAGTAGGTGCAGCGCCGCCTGCAGAAGGGGACGTGCACGTAGAGGTGGCGCGGGTTCACGAGGCGAGCCGGAAGCGCTTGCCGGGAAGCTGGTCGACCAGACCCTTCAGCTCCAGGGAAGACAGGGCGGCGAGCAGGGTGCCGTGGTCCAGTCGCACGGCTGTCGCTATGTGCTCCAGGTCGACCGGATCCGGCGTGACCACGTCGAACACCGACGCTTCCGCCGCGGCGAGGTCCTTCAGGGCTTCCGCCAACTCCGCGTACGAGCCACGGTCGCGAGACGCGGGCTCGCCGGGTACCCCGCCCTGCCGTCGTCGCTCGGACGGCTCGCTGCGCGAGCACGGCGCCCGCCTCCGTCGGAACGGGTCCCCGGCTGCGAGCGCTTCGAGCGTCTCCGTCGGGTCGACGCCGTCCCAGTCGAGGCCGAACTGCCTCAGCAGGTCCGCAGGAGAGAAGTACGGGGTGGCGCCTTCCGCAATCAGCAGGTTGGGTCCCATCCCGACCGGCTCGTCTATCCTCCCAGGCACCGCGAGCACCGTGCGGCCTCGCGCGAGCATCCACTGGACGGTGTTCTGCGTGCCGCCCTGGATGCGCCCCTCCACCACCAGCAGGCACTCCCCGAGCCCCGCGATGATCCGGTTCCGCGCGGGGAACGACCACTTGGTGGGCCTGGTTCCGGGTGGGAGTTCCGAGAGGAGCAGCCCGTCTCGCGCCACGGCCTCCAGCAGGTCCAGGTTCTCGCGCGGATACGCCACGTCGAACCCGGAGCCGAGGACCGCGATGGTCTTGCCGCCGGCGTCGAGGGCGCCGCGGTGCGCGCGGGCGTCGAGGCCGCGCGCCATCCCGCTCACCACGACGATGCCCGCACGGGCCGCCTCGTACGCCGCCTGGTACGCGATCCGGATGCCGTAGGTGGTCGGCTCGCGGCTGCCGACGATGGCGGCGCACGGCCGGTCCAGCAGCGAGAGATCCCCGCGGGCGTGGAGCGCCTCCGGCGGCTCGGCGAGGGTGAGGAGCCGCCTGGGGTAGAGCGGGTGGTCCCGGTCCAGAACCAGGTCGGGAGGCGAGTCGGTCACCTGCCCGGCTTCCGCCCGATCAGCAGGACGTTGTCGGAGAACAGCCGTGGCGCGACCCCGCTCACCCACCGCGGCCAGTGCGCGGCCGTCCCGGGGATGCGGCCCTTGCGGGTCCAGTCCAGGCGCGCGGACTCCAGCCCCACCTCGGCCGCGATCCGCGTGAGGTCCACCGGGAGGAGCGCGGTCAGGTGGGCGGGGTAGCTGGTGTCGCCGAACGCGACGAACCGCCGCTTCACGACGAGGGCGAGGATACTCAGGAAGCTCGTCTGGTTCGGCGTCGTGAGCACGATCCACGCCCCGGGCCGCGCGAGGCGGACCAGCTCCCGGAAGAACGCGCGCGGGTTCTCGAGGTGCTCGATCACCTCGGCGGCCACGACGATGTCTCCCGACGAGTCGGGCAGCGGCAACGGCAGCCGGTCCAGGTCGGCCTGCACGAACCGCGCTGCTTCGGGGAGGCCGTCGTACCTCACCGCATCCACCGCCACGTACTCGCTGGCGAACTGCCGGAGGTACCCCCACAGCCCCCCCGAGCCCGCCCCGACGTCCACCAGCACCCCCGGCGCCGCACCGGTCGCGACGAGCGCCGCACGGACCGCGGCGTAGACCGGCTCCCCGCTGGTTCCCGCGCTGAGCTGCGCGCGCGCCGCCACCGCCGGGTCCACCGCGCTCACTGCGTGTCCTCCTCGCGCTCCGTCTCCAGCCGCCGCCACAGCGCCTCGAGGAACGGCTCCAGTCCGCGGTGCGAGACGCTCGAGATGACGAACTGAGCGAACGCCTCCGGCGCCTCGGGCAGCGGCGGGACCTCGTCCGCCGGCATCAGGTCCGCCTTGGTCCACGCGACGCAGTGCGGCTTGGCCGCCAGCACGTCGGAGAATCGCGCCGCCTCTTCCCGCAGCATCGCGTACGAGGCCGCGAGGTCCGGCGAGTCCAGCGGCACCATCAGCACCAGGAGGCGGGTCCGCTCCACGTGCCGGAGGAACTGGAGGCCGAGCCCCTTCCCCACGTGCGCGCCCTCGATGATGCCCGGGATGTCGGCCATCACGAAGCTGCGGTGATGTGACAGCTTGAGCACCCCGAGGTGCGGCTCCAAGGTGGTGAAGGGGTAGGCGGCGATCTTGGGCCGCGCGGCCGTGACTGTGGCCAGGAGGGTGCTCTTCCCCGCGTTCGGCTCGCCGAGGAGGCCGACGTCGGCGATGAGCTTCAGCGTGAGGCGGAGGTGCCGGTGCTGGCCCTCCTCGCCCGGCTGGTAGTGCGTGGGCGCCTGGCGCGTGGGAGTCGCGAAGTGCTGGTTGCCGAGGCCGCCGCGCCCGCCTTTGGCGACCAGCAGGTGCTCGCCCGGCTTCACCACCTCGCCGAGGAATTCGCCGCTGTCCGCGTCGTGCACCTGGGTGCCGAGCGGCACGGGGAGGTCCACGTCGTCCGCCGACTTGCCGGTCTCCTGGCTCGGGCCACCGTGGTCGCCGTCCTCCGCCGTCCACCGCCGGTGGTAGGTGTAGTCGAGGAGCGTCCACAGCTGGGGATCGCCGGCGACGAAGACGCTCCCGCCCCGCCCGCCGTCCCCGCCCGAGGGGCCACCCTTGGGCACGAACTTCTCGCGGCGGAAGGCGGCCATCCCCGAGCCGCCGTGGCCGGAGGTGACGTCGACGACGACTTCGTCGATGAACACAGGCGTCGGGCCTCAGACCTCGGACGTCAGTCGTGTCCCAGGGAATGGCGGAGCTCCCGCCACAGCTGACCGGCAACGGCCTTGCGCGCTTCGGGGAGACCCTCGCGGGCCGCCAGGGCGACGAGCGAGTCCACCGCGCCGACCGACGCCCCGGCGTTCAGGGCCCCCTTGAGGTGCGAGAGGAGCTGGCGCGGAGCGTCCTGAGGGATCAGCATCGCGATCGCGCACAGCTCCCGCGTCGCGAGGTCCAGGCCGGGCCGGCTGACCGTCTTGCCGTAGCCGTCCACGATCATCCAGGTGTCGAGCGCGGGGTGCAGGGCGCGCACGCTCTGGCGCAGCCGCTCATAGTGCGGGCCGTAGATGACGCGGCAGGTGGCCTCGCCGCGGGAGAGCCACTCGCGCCACCCCTCGTACTGGGAGGGCTCGCCGCCCTGCGCGTGGTCGGGCTCGAGACGCCGGAAGGCCGAGGCGGCGAGCAGCGCCCTGGGATACCCCACGAACACGACGCTGGAGAGGATCAGCTCCTCCAGCCAGATGGCGGGCGTCCCCGACGCGCGCGCGTTGCGCATCCGCTCCTCGAGCACCGCCTCCGGCAGGTCGAAGATGCCCAGCGCAACGCGCAACAGGCCCCGGGTCTCGGCTTCCATCGCGTCCACAGTAAGTCCTCCCGCTTCTACGGCATCATCGAGACGTTGCAGGAAGGTGCCAATCCGTTGCGTGGGGCCGCTGGAAGCTGACCTCGGGCCTCGGACCACGGGCCACGGGTGCCCTCCGTCTCACGCCTCACGTCTCACGCCTCACGTCTCACGTCTCACCCGTCTTCAACGGAATGTGCCCTTCCATCCGCCCCACGACCACCCCACGGGTGTTCCCGACCGGCGGGACGCGCCACTCGCCGGAGACCGGAGCGGCGCCGGGCGCGAGATCCACCGAGGGGATCACGGGCCGCTGCCACCCGGCTGCGGCGCCACGCGCCCGGCGCCGAGCATCGTCAGAGCGACGCCGGCCAGGACGACCACGCCGCCGGCCAGCGCCCAGGGCGATGGCGCCTCCGCAATGGCCGGCAGCGCCCACGCGATGAGAGTGGCCCCGACCGGCTCGGCCAGCATCCCCACGTTGACCGTGTACGCCGGCAGGTACCGGAGCGCGTAGTTGAAGCCCGTGTGCCCCACCATCATCGGTCCCGCCGCGAGCGCCACGAAGATCGCCCGGTCGGAACGCCTCGCCGCGCGAGGCCGCCCACGCCATCAGCACGACCGCCGAGACCGTGTACACCGGCGTCACGTAGGCGACGAGCCCCAGGCTGGCCCGCAGGCGCCGACCGATCACGAGATACAGGGCGCCGAAGGCCGCGCCGGAGAGCGCCAGCACATCGCCGAGGAGCGCGCCGCGCACGCCGGAGCGCGCATCCCCGAGCGCGATGGCGCAAGCGCCAGCGACCGCGAGGAGGATCCCGGCGGCCTGGAGCCGCGTGGGGCGCTCGTGCAGGAACAGCCGCGAGAGCAGCCAGGCGAAGACGGGCGAGAGGGAGACCAGCACCGCGGACGCGGCGACGCTCGTGAGGCGCAGCGACGTGATCCAGGTGGCGAAGTGAAGCGCGAGGGCGACGCCGGCCAGGACCGCGACCCACCGCGCCTTGGCGCCGAGCGCGTGCCAGTCGGCGCGGTGCCGGCTGCGGGCGAAGAAGGGCGCCAGGAACAGCGAGGCGAACGTCAGGCGCCAGGCCGCGATGGCGAGCGGCGGGGCGGTGGTGAGGCGGATGAGGGGGGCCGCCCAGGAGATCGCGATGATGCCGGCGAACAGGACCAGGTAGGGGTGGGGGCGGCGCACGGGGCCAATATACGGTGGCGCCACCGCGGTGAGCAGGACGACGGTGCCCAGTAGTGCGCAGACGCGCAGACGCGCAGTGGTGCCAAGCGCACAGGATGCAGGGGGTGTGCCGGAGCCGTATATTCGCCGGATGCGCGACCTGGCACTGGTCCTGGCGCTGGCAGTAGGCGCCGCGGGCTCGCTCGCGGCGCAGAGCGAGGGCGGGCGGTTCCAGCCCATCGCCGCGTGGACGACGCCGTACGTCGAGCATCTGATCAGGGCAGGAGTGATCCGGGACCCGGACCCCTTGAGCCGGCCGCTGCGCCGTTCCGCGCTCGCACGCGCGCTCCGTGAGGTGGACACCACCGCGGCGGGCGAGGCGGTCCGCGGGATGGTCCGCCTGCTCTCCCGCGAGTTCGAGGCACCGGAGACCGACTCGGTCCGCTGGAGCGTCGAGGCGACCCTCGGAGCGCTCGCGGCGTCGGACGCCCGGCGCTGGGCGGAGCGACCAGCCGCCGATTCGGCCGGGCTGTTCCCGATCGGGGGGCTCGAGGGCGCGCTCGAGATGTCCCACCTCACGCTGGTGACGCATCCGGTCCTCGACGGCAGGCTGAAGTTCGACCCGGACTACTGGGGCAAGAAGGACCGCGCCATCGCGGGGCGGACCAGCCAGGCGTACGCCCTCGGATCGTGGCGATACGCGGACTTCTTTCTCGGGACTGAGGACCGGAACCTCGGGCCGACGGACGTCACAGGGCTGGCTGTCTCACCCAGTCCGTATGCGTTCGAACACCTCTTCGTCCGACTGGGGCCGCCGCGCCTGCGGCTCGAGTTGCTCGCCACCCAGCTCGACGCCCTCGCGCCGTGGGACAGCGTGGCGACCGCGGTCCGCTACTTCTCGCTCCATCGACTGGTCGGGGCGCCGACGGACCGCCTGACCTTCTCCGTCTTCGAGACGGCCGTCTACACCAGGGTGGACGGAGTATCCCGGTCGTGGGAGCCCTGGGCGCTGAGCGTCGTCAACCCGTTCTACGTCTCCCAGTACACGGGCCCGGAGATGAACGCCAACCTGGGTCTGGGAGCCGACGCGTCCTATCGCGTGGGCCGAGGCAACCGGGTCTTCGGGCAGGTGTTCATCGACGACCTGCAGATCGACCGGGCCGACTCGCTGGACAAGGAGCCACCCGGGTACGCGCTGACCGTGGGCGCGAGCGGCGGGCTGGCACGCGGGTCCCTGTCGTGGACCGCGTTCTACACCATGGTCACAAATCTGACCTACCGCACCGCCAGGCGGGAGGAGCGGTACACCCGGTACGGAGTGGGCCTGGGGAGGGACTACTCCGACTACGACCAGGCCACGCTGAGAGTCAGCGCCGTGGCCGTGCCACGGGCGCTCGTGACCGGCGAGCTGACGGTGATCCGGCAGGGGGAGGGAGACATCCGCGACCGATTCCCGCCGGTCTCCGCTTACGCCGATTCCCTCACGTTCCTCACGGGCGTCGTGGAGCGGACGGTGCGGCTGGCGGCGCAGGCGACGTGGACCCCGCGGCCCGACGTCACCCTGTCCGTGGACCTCGGTCGGCACTTCGTCTCCAACGCCGGGCACGTGGACGGCGCGAGCGAGGGGCGGTGGGTGTGGCGTGTGCGTGGGGAGCTGCGGCGGCGGTACGGCGGGACGATCCGCTGATCGCTAGAACTTCTGCTTCCGCCTGAAAGCCCAATCCCAGAGCTTCCACTCGTAGGGAACGCCGAAGAAGCGGTGTCGCCAGCGGAACCGGGCGTCGACCGACATCGCGCGGTACACCGCGTTCCTGAGCCGGCTCCTGAACGGCTTCGTGCTCCCGCCGAGGAAGTCCGTCTTGGTCAGCCGCGCGATGACCATCAGCCTGTCGCGCTGGCCACTGTCGAGCCAGGGGGTGTACCGCGCGGTGTCGACCGCGAACAGGTGTTCCCCCCAGCCCTCCAGGTCGGTCGGGGGCGCGAACCCGCGTGAGACGGCCTCGTCCAGGTACGCCGTCCCGGGGAACGGCGTGATGACGAACACCCCGTTGATCCAGGTGCGCGGGGCCACGCGGACCAGCTCGTCGATGAGGGAGAGGGTCCGCTCCAGATCGTCGTCGGTCTCGTCGGGCCAGCCGATGATGAAGCTGTAGCTCGGGATGATGTCGTGCCTCGCGCAGCGGCGGGCCGAGTTGAGGATGTCCTCGGGCACCGTCCCCTTGCAGACCCTCTCCAGGATCGCCCGGGAACCCGATTCGCCGCCGATGTCGATGCGGACGCAGCCGCTGCGGCGGAGAAGGGCCAGGAAGTCGTCGTCGTAGGAGCGGAAGTAGCTCGCCACGCCGTTGGTGAACCAGTCGAACTTGATGCCCCTGCGGACGATCCCCTCGGCGATCTCCACCACCCGCCGCTTGCTCGCGAAGAAGTTGTCCTCGACGAACCCGCCCTCCCGCATCGGGAACCGGCTCGCCACTCGCTCGAGCTGGTCCAGGACGTGGGCTGACGACTGCATCCGGAAGCTCGGGCGGCCCGTCACCGGATCGCGGTTGAACGCCTGGTTGTAGCAGAAGATGCAGCGATGGGGGCAGCCGCGGCTCGTGGGGAACTCGAAGAAGGTGCGGCTCTTGTACCGGTCGAGGTCCAGCTTGTCGTAGGGAAGCGGAGGTATCCCGTCGAGGTCCATCCAACCCCGTGTCTCGAGAGCGTTCGTCTTCGTCAGCAGCCCGGGGATGTCCTTCAGGTCCTCGATGCGTCGGCCACCCTGGAGGCAGCGAGCGAGATCGAGAATCACCGGCTCGCCCTCCCCTACGCACACGGCGTCGACGAGGGGATGCTCCACCGTCTGGGAGGGGACGGAGGACGCGTGTGGGCCGCCCCAGACGATGGGGAGATCGGGCCGCTTCCCCCGGACGTGGCGGGAGATGTCGAGGCCGTTGCTGATCATCCCGCCGGTCAGCGCGGTGATCCCCACGAAGAGGGCGCTGCCGAAGTCGAAGGCCCGGTAGTCCTCCGCGCGCGAGTCGATGACCCGCGCTGGTATCCCGTGCTTCTCGAGGTAGGCCGCCAGGCTCAGGAACGCCAGCGGCATGTTCATGATGCTGGAGAGGCGGCGCTCCCCGATGCCGTAGGGGTTGGGATAGACGAAGACGGCTTCCTTGTGCACGCGGTATATTGGCGCTCGTGGATGGCGCGCGGAAGGCACGTGGACACTGACGCCGTGGTGATCGGGGCGGGCGTGGTCGGGCTCGCGTGCGCCCGGGCGCTCGCCGAGCGCGGCTGCGAAGTCATCATCCTCGAGCGGCACGAGCGTTTCGGCGTCGAGACCAGCAGCCGCAACAGCGAGGTCGTCCACGCCGGCATCTACTACCCGGCCGGCAGCCTCAAGGCCGAGCTGTGCGCGCGCGGCAATCGGAGCCTGTTCGCGTGGTGCGAGGCGCGGGGAGTGCCGCACCGGCGGGTCGGCAAGCTCATCGTCGCGTCCGACGGCGCCGAGGAAGGGAAGCTGGCGCAGATAGCCGCGCAGGCGGAGGCGAACGGCGTGCGATCGCTGCGGCCGCTCGCGCCCGCCGAGGTGCGGGAGATGGAGCCCCACGTCCGCTGCACCGCCGCTCTGTGGTCGCCGGACACGGGGATCGTGGACTCCCACCAGCTGATGGCGGGACTCCTCGCCGAGGCGGAAGCCCACGGGGCGACGGCGGTCTGGCGGCACGAGGTGGTCGCCGCGGAGCGGATCCCGGGCGGTCACCGCGTCGTGGCGCGGGGACCGGACGCCGAGGAGGCCGCGCTGATGGCGCGATGGGTGGTCAACGCCGCGGGGCTGGACGCGGACACGGTGGCCGCGGCGGCGGGCTTCGACGTCGCCGCGTGCCGATACGAGCAGCACTTCGCCCGCGGGCACTACTTCCGCGTCCACGACCGGAAGCGGCACCTGGCGAGCCACCTGATCTACCCGACG
>Ga0316620_10000999_pt1 | contig 11860 bp, 6 predicted proteins | sample OWC_Aug_M1_C1_D5_FD_207651 | JGI IMG/M metagenome (GOLD analysis project Ga0316620, IMG submission 207651) | Wetland soil microbial communities from Old Woman Creek delta, Ohio, United States - OWC_Aug_M1_C1_D5_B | ecosystem: Environmental > Terrestrial > Soil > Wetlands | place: USA: Ohio... | reverse complement strand
CTCGACTACTCTCGTGGTCCGAGTTGTTGCTATAGCCTCTCGTGCCCCGGTGCAGCTCACCCGGGCGGGTCTCGTGACGGCAGGGCGTCGAGGCGGCCACTCGCTGTCGCTCGGGCCCGCCGTGCCCACCCGCCTCGGTGCGTGGCCTCGGCCAGGATCGAGCGTGCCCGGGCGGAGACCTCCGGCCGTCTCGGGCGTCTCCCCGGGGCGCTGCGAACCTCGGTGGCCCCGCTCGGGCCGAGATCGCTGCCCTGGCCGCCGAATGGGCCTGCCTGCCCGGCAGAGGAGCATTTCCCGGAGCTCGAGCCCGATCGAGACGAGCTCCCGGTGGCACTCCGAGGGGTGCAGGATCGCCACCCTCCTGTTAGGCACGGCAGCCCCCCTCCATGCACCGCATCCACCTCGAGGGTGCCCGCACCCACAACCTGGCGGGCGTCAGCGTCGACCTCGTCGCCGGACAGCTCACCGCCGTCACCGGCGTGTCGGGGAGCGGCAAGAGCAGCCTCGCGGTGGACACCCTCTACGCCGAGGGACAGCGCCGCTTCGTGGAGAGCTTCAGCCCCTACGCCCGGCAGTTCCTGGAGCGCCTCGAGCGTCCGCCGATGGACCGGCTCGAGCCCGTCGCCGCGGGGATCGCCGTCGACCGGCGCACCAGCGTCAAGAGCTCGCGGTCCACCGTCGCCACGCTCGCCGACCTCGAGGCGTATTTCTCGGCGCTCTTCACCCGCGAGGCGCTGCCGCTCTGTCCCGAGCACGGCGTCGAGGCCGTGCGGCGAGACCCGGAGACCGCCGCCCGGGCGCTGGTCGGCGAGCACGCCGGCGCCGCCGCGGTGCTGACCTTCCCGGTCCGGGTCCCCGACACCGAGACCTTCCTCGGCGTCCGGGCGCGCCTGCTGAAGGATGGCTTCCGGCGGCTGCTCATCCTGGGCGAGGTCCGCCCGCTCGAGGAGCTGCGCCCGGCCGAGGCGATGGGTGCTGCCGGGCGGGCCGAGGTGGTCGTCGACCGGCTGACGCTGTCCGAGGAGACGCGCGCCCGGCTCGCGGCGTCGCTCGAGCAGGCCTGGGCCGAGGGCCACGGCGACGCCCACCTCTGGATCTCCGGTCAGCGGCGCGCCGTCCGGCAGGGCCTGGTGTGCCCGGTCTGCGCCCGCGGGTTCGAGCCCGCCCGTCCCGGACTCTTCAGCTACCAGTCCCCGGTCGGCGCCTGCCCGGCCTGCCGCGGGTTCGGCCGCACGCTGGACATCGACTGGGCGAAGGTCATCCCCGACGAGTCCCTGAGCATCGCCGACGGTGCGCTGCGACCCTGGAACGGCCGCTCCAGCGAGTGGGAGCGCGGCCAGCTGGTTCGCTTCGCGCGGTCGAACCGCATCCCGCTCGACGTTCCCTGGCGCGAGCTCCGGCCCGAGCAGCGCGAGGCGGTGCTCGACGGCGAGGGCGGCTACCGCGGCGGCCGGTACCCCGGGCTGCGGGCCTGGTTCCGGTGGATGGAGTCCCGCACCTACAAGATGCACGTGCGGGTGCTGCTCAGCCGCTACCGCGCGTACACCCTCTGCTCCACCTGCGACGGGGCGCGGCTGAACCCCGACGCGCTCCGCTACCGGGTGGGCATGCTCGACCTCGGCGCCTGGCACCGGCTGGAGGTCGCCGAGGCGCACCGCCGCCTGGAGGCGCTCGCCACCCGGACCGGGCAGGGTGAGCTGGCCCGCCGGGAGCTGGTCGGCCGGCTCGGATGGCTGGCGCGGGTCGGCCTCGGGTACCTCGGGCTCGACCGCCAGAGCCGCACCCTCTCCGGCGGCGAGGCCCAGCGGGTCTCGCTCACCGCGGCGCTCGGCACCGGCCTCACCGGCGCGCTCTTCGTCCTCGACGAGCCCTCGGTGGGCCTGCACCCGTCGGACCTCCCGCCGCTCACCACCGCCCTCGGTGAGCTCGCCCGGCGCGGCAACGCGGTGCTGGTCCTGGAGCACGATCCGGCGCTCATCCGCGCGAGCGACCGGGTCCTCGAGCTCGGCCCGGGCGCCGGACCGCTGGGAGGACGGCTGTGCTTCGACGGGACCCCCGCCGCGCTCGCCCTGCGCACCGACCTGCCCACGGGCCGCGTGCTGGGTGGCTCCCGGGACCACAGGCCTCGTCGGCGGACGCCGGCGGGCTGGATCGACGTGTCCGGCGCCACGGCCAACAACCTCGCCGGGGTGACCGTGCGGCTCCCGCTCGGCGTCCTCGCCGCGGTCTGCGGCCCCAGCGGCTCCGGGAAGAGCACGCTCGCCGAGGAGGTCGTTCACCGCAGCCTGGCCCGGGCGCTCGGGCAGGCCGAGGTCGAGGCGCCGGGAGCGGTGCGGTCGGTCGTCGCGGGGCTGCCGCTCACCCGGGTGGTGCTCGTCGACCAGGCGGCGCTCGGCCGCACCTCGCGCGGCAACGCCGCGACGTACACCCGGGCCTGGGACGTCTTCCGGAAGCGGTTCGCTGCCGAGCCGGACGCCGTGCTCCGCGACTTCGGCCCGGCGCACTTCTCGTTCAACGTCGACGGCGGACGCTGCGAGGCCTGCTCCGGCGAGGGCAGCGAGACGGTGGAGATGCAGTTCCTCGCCGACGTGGCGCTGACCTGCCCCAGCTGCCGCGGCCGGCGCTTCAAGGCCGAGGTGCTCGAGGTCCGGCTGAAGGGGCGCTCGGTCTCGGAGGTCCTGGGGATGACCGTCGACCAGGCGCTGGAGGCGTTCGGTGGGGACCGGGCCATCGTCGAGGCGCTCCGGCCGCTGGAGCAGCTCGGGCTCGGCTACCTCCCCATCGGGCAGCCGCTGTCCACGCTGTCCGGCGGGGAGGCGCAGCGGGTGAAGCTGGCCCGCGCGCTCGGAGGCGCGCAGCAGGGCGTGCTCTACGTCCTCGACGAGCCGAGCGCCGGCCTGCATGGCGAGGACGTGGCGCGGGTGCTCGAGGCGCTGCACGGGCTGGTCGACGCCGGAGCCAGCGTGCTGGTCGTCGACCACGACCTGGACCTCCTCCGCGCGTCGGACTGGCTGGTCGAGCTCGGCCCGGGCGGAGGCCGCGAGGGTGGCCGGGTGGTGGCGCAGGGCAAGCCCGAGGACGTCGCCCGAGGGCCGACCCGGACCGGGGAGGCGCTCCGTGCGGCCACCTCGACGCCCGAGCCGGCGAGACCGATGGACGCCGGCGACGGCGCGCGGTGGCTCGAGGTGGAGCGCGCCCGCGAGCACAACCTCGCCGACGTGAGCTGCCGGATCCCGCTGGGGAAGCTGGTGGTGCTGACCGGCCCCAGCGGCTCCGGCAAGTCCACCCTCGCCTTCGACGTCGTCTTCGCCGAGGCGCAGCGCCGCTTCACCGAGACCCTCAGCCCCTACGCCCGGCAGTTCCTGCCCACCTTGCCCCGGCCCGACGTGGAGCGGATCCGCGGGCTCCCGCCGGCGGTCGCGCTCGAGCAGCGCACCGCGCGCGCCGGCGCCACCAGCACCGTGGCCACGGTGACCGAGGTCGCGCACTACCTCCGCCTCCTCTTCGCCAAGCTCGGAACCCCCCACTGCCCGGACGACGACACCGCCATCGCTCCGCGCTCCGCCGCGGAGCTTCTGGCCGCGGCGCGGGCGCTCCGCGGACCAATGGAGCTGCTCGCCCCCGTCGTCCGGGCGCGGAAGGGCACCTACCTCGACGTCTTCACCGCCGCCGCCCGCGCCGGGGTGAAGGAGGCCCTCTGCGATGGCGCGCGGGTCTCCACCGATGCGCCTCCCCGGCTGGCCCGAACCCGCGAGCACACCATCGACCTCTGCGTCTGGTCGGGACCCGCCGCGCACCTCCCGCCCGCCGCCTTCGAGCAGGCGCTGCGCTGGGGACGGGGCGCGGTGAAGGTCCTCCGCGCCGGCCGGGAGAAGCTGCTCTCGTCCGAGCGGAGCTGCCCGCGCTGCGGCACCGCCGTCCCCGAGCTGGACCCGCGCTGGTTCTCGTTCAACACCGCGCAGGGCCGGTGCGAGGACTGCGAGGGGACCGGGCTCGAGGGCGCGGGCCCGGAGGGCGAATCCACCGACCCGTGCCCGACCTGCGAGGGAACCCGCCTCCAGCCGGTGCCACGGGCGGTCCGTCTCTTCGGGCGGCGCTACCCCGAGGTGGTCCAGCAGCCGGTGGTGCGCGCGCTCCAGGAGATCCGCCGCTGGTCGCTCGCCGGTGACCGGGCCCGCATCGGAGGCGCGGCGCTCGGAGAGCTGATTCGCCGGCTGGAGTTCCTGGAGCGGGTGGGCCTCGGCTACCTCTCGCTCGACCGGGCCGCGGCCACGCTCAGCGGGGGGGAGATGCAGCGGCTCCGCCTCTCGGCCCAGGCCGGGGCCGGGCTCACCGGCGCGCTCTACGTGCTCGACGAGCCGACCATCGGGCTGCACCCCCGCGACACCGGACGGCTGCTGGAGAACCTCAGGGCGCTGGTGGACACCGGGAGCACGGTGCTGGTGGTCGAGCACGACCTGGACACGCTCCGCGCCGCGGACCACCTGGTCGACCTCGGACCGGGGGGTGGCCGGCTGGGAGGCCGCATCGTCGCGGCCGGTCCGCCGTCCGAGGTGCTCGCCTCGGAGGCGTCACCGACGGCGCGAGCGCTCCAGCTCCCGGTGCGCGGACTCCGGCCGGAGCGCCCGCCGGCGCGCGACTGGCTGCGGCTGGAGGGCGTGCGCTGCCACAACCTGCGCGGCGTCGACCTCGTGCTCCCCCTCGGGCGGATGACGGTGGTGGCAGGCGTCTCCGGCTCGGGCAAGAGCACGCTGGTACGGCGGGTGCTCTTCCCCGCCGTGCGCGAGGCGCTGGGCCGCACCACGCCGCCTCCCGGCCCCTTCCGCCGGCTCTCCGGGCTGGGGCCCGTTCGCCGGGTGCTGGCGGTGGACCAGTCGCCCATCGGGCGCACGCCGCGCAGCGTGCCGGCGACGTTCCTCGGCATCTGGGACGAGCTGCGGCGCGTCTTCGCCGGAACGCCCGAGGCGCGCGCGGGGGGCTTCGGGCCGGCGCGGTTCTCGTTCAACTCCCCGGGCGGCGGACGCTGCTCCGCCTGCGCCGGGCAGGGGAGCATCAGCCACGAGATGTCCTTCCTCCCCGACGTCACCACGCCCTGCGAGGCGTGCGGCGGGGCGCGCTTCGAGCCGGCCACGCTCGAGGTCCGCTGGCGCGGGCTGAACGTGGGCGAGACGCTCCGGCTCACCGTCGACGAGGCGCTGGAGGCCTTCTCCGCGCTTCCCCGGGTGGCCGGCCCGCTGCGCTGCCTCTCGGAGCTCGGCGTCGGCTACTTGCAGCTGGGGCAGGGGAGCCACACCCTGTCCGGCGGCGAGGCGCAGCGGCTGAAGCTCGCCGCCGAGCTCACCGCCACCGCGCGGCACGAGCCCACCCTCTACGTGCTCGACGAGCCCACCACCGGGCTCCACCTCGGCGACGTGGCGCGGCTGCTGCGGGTCCTGGACCAGCTCGTCGCTCGTGGCGACACGCTGGTGGTCATCGAGCACCATCCGGTGGTCGTCGCCGCCGCGGACCATGTCGTGGAGCTCGGGCCGGAGGGCGGCGACGCCGGAGGGCGCATCGTCGCCCAGGGGCCGCCGGCGGAGGTGGCGCGCGCCGGCACGCCGACCGCGCCGGTCATCGCCGGGATCCTCGGCGACGAGCCGCGACAGCGCGCCGGGTAGACGCCAGTCGGGATGAACGCGAGCCGAGGTCGGCGCCAGCGCGCCGCGCCGTCGAGGCTCAGCGATGCGCCTTCCTGGTCGTCGTCTTCTTCGAGGAGGTGGTGGACTTGGAGGAGGTCGGGGCCGGCTTCTTCTTCGGCTCCTCGACCTTCACCGGCTCCACCTTCCGCTCGGCGAGCAGCGCCTTCTCGCGCTCGAGGTCGCGGATCTTCATCTCCAGGGTGGCCTGGGTCTTCGCCAGGTCCTTCACCTTGGTCTCGAGGGCGGTGGCCCGGTCGCTCTCCTTCCTGAGGGCGGCCTCGGCCTCGTCCTTGGCGCCCTTCAGGGTGCAGGAGCTCCAGCCGCCCACCACCACTGCGGCCACGAGGAGGATCCAGGGGAGCTTGGAGGGTCGAGAGCGGCGCCACTCCGCCTCGAACTCGGCAGTCGTCGACACGGAGGTCCACCTTAGCAGGCCGGCCCCCCCGTGCTAGTTCCTCCGGCGCGATGGCCACCCTGGCGTACACCCGGTTGACGGAGGGTCCGCGGGCGCCGGAGCGGTGGGTGGCGTTCCTCCACGGTCTGCTCGGGCGAGGTGGAAACTGGCGCTCCTTCGGCAGGAGGTGGGTGGAGACACACCCGAGCTGGGGCGCGGTGCTGGTCGACTTGCGTCTCCATGGCGACTCGCGCGCCGGCTTCGCTCCTCCGCACACGGTGCGCGCCGCGGCCGAGGACGTCCTGGCGCTGGTGGAGGCGCTTCCCGGAGGGATGGAGGCGCTGGTGGGACACTCTCTGGGCGGGAAGGTGGTCCTCGCCGCGCAGCGCGAGAGCCGCCAGCGCTTCCCGCGCGCGGTGGTGCTCGACGCCTCTCCGTCGGCCCGCCCGGAGGGGCTCGGCTCCGAGCAGAGCCGCGACGTGCTCGCGCTGCTCGCCGGGCTCCCGCGGGAGTACGCCACCCGCACCGAGTTCGTCGCCGCGGTGGAGGCGGGCGGGCAGCCCCGGGCCATCGCCCAGTGGCTGGCCATGGCCCTCGAGCCCGGGGGGGCTGGATTCCGCCTCTCGCTCGATTTGCCGGGACTCGAGTCCCTCTTCCGGAGCGTGCTCGCCGAGGACGACTGGGACGTGGTGACCTCGGTCCCGTCCGGCCACCGGCTGGCGTTCGTGGTGGGCGGCAACTCCGGCGTGGTCGAGCCCGCGGCCCGCACCCGGCTCGCGGCGCTCGGGCCGGCGGTGACCTTCGAGGAGATCCCCGGCGCCGGCCACTGGCTCCAGGTGGACGCGCCCGACGCCACGTTCTCCGCGGTGGAGCGGGCGCTCTCCGGGCGCTCCTAGCGGGGCGCCCAGCCGAAGAAGAGGTGGCAGAGGCTGGTCGCCGCGACGTAGCCGGCGAGGTCCGCCGTCAGGCACGCCACCAGCGTGTGGCGGAGCACCCGGACCTGCACGCTCCCGAAGTACACCGCGAGCACGTAGAAGGTCGTCTCGGTCCCGGCGTTCAGGAGGCACACCAGGTACCCGACGAACGAGTCCGGGCCGTGGGTCCTCATCGTCTCGCTCATCACCCCCAGCGCGCCGCTCCCGGACAGCGGCTTGATCAGCGCCATGGGGAGCGCCTCGGCGGGGAAGCCGAGGCGCGAGGTGAGGGGAGAGAGCAGGCCGATCAGCGCATCCATCGCCCCGGAGGCCCGGAACATGGCGATGCCCACCAGGATGGCCACCAGGAAGGGGATGATGACGATGGCGATCTGGAAGCCTTCCTTCGCCCCGGCGATGAAGACCTCGTAGACCTTCACCCGCCGTGCGATGCCGAAGAGCATGATCGCCAGCATCAGCGCCGGGATCATCCACTCGCTCATGAAGGTGCGGACCAGATCGAACCCCGCGTGCTCCGGCTGCAGGCGAAGGCCCCCCCGCACCGCGGCCACCACGAAGAGCGCCAGGAGCCCCAGGGCGAACGCCCGCCGCCCCGGGCTCGCCGGCGCGTGCGCCTCGGCCAGCTTCTCCGCGGTGGCCAGGGCCGCCGCGTCCGGCCCCCTGGGCGACGCGCCGGCGGCGGGGAGGGGCTCGACGGTGTAGCGATCGGGACGGAACCGGGCACGCTTCTCGAGGAGCTTCGCCACCACCACCGCGGTCAGCGCCGCCGAGAAGGTGGAGAGGAACGAGGGGAGGACGATGCCCGCCGGATCCTTCGACCCGAGCGCGGCGCGCACCGCCACCGCGCCGAGCGGGAGGATCGCCACGCCGGCCGCGTTGATCGCCAGGAACAGCGCCATCGAGTTGGTCGCCACCCCGGGGTTCGGGTTGAGGGTGTTGAGCTCGGCCATCGCCTTGAGCCCGAACGGCGTGGCGGCGTTGCCGAGCCCGAGCATGTTCGCCGAGAGGTTGAGGATCATCGACCCCATCGCGGGGTGATCCTCCGGGACCTCCGGGAACAGCCGGCGCATGAGCGGGCGGAGCCCCCGGGCGAGCGACCGCATCAGGCCGCCCTCCCGGACGATGGCCATCATCCCCAGCCAGAGCGCCATCTGGCCGACCAGCCCGATGGCGAGATCCACCGACGCCTTGGCGGCCGTGAGCGAGGCGTCGGTCACCCGGGGCATGGTGCCGCGAAAGGCCGCCGTGAGGACGGAGCCCACGACGAGGACGAAGAAGATGCCGTTGAGCACGGGGGTTCCGCACCCTAGCAGCGCCCCCGGACGCCACCGGCTGCTCGGGGGTGCAGGGAATGCAGCCAGCCGTCCCGTTCCGGTCGCCGGGCGGTGAACGGCCCGTTTGGCGCTCCCGAGGCGCGCGAGTTACAGTTTTCCGGCCGTTTCCCCTGGGGAGACTGCGATGGCTCGAGAGGCCCCACCAGGAGAGGTGTATCGACCGGCGTCCCCGAGCGGGCGCACGGCGAGCGCCACGCCTGACGACGGGGTCGGGGGGCCGGTCCCGAGGCTGCCGCGCGGGGCGACCCTGGGCCGGTACGTCGTCCTGGACTGCCTGGGCAGCGGGGGGATGGGGGTCGTCTACCGGGCCCACGACTTCGCGCTCGACCGGCGCGTCTCCCTGAAGCTCCTCCGCTCGTCGGGGAAGGACCCGGAGGCCCGCCGCGAGCGGCTGGTCACCGAGGCGCAGGCGCTGGCCCGGGTGTCCCATCCGAACGTCCTGGCGGTGCACGACGTCGGGACCTGGGAGGACGAGGTCTACCTCGCCCTGGAGCACGTGGAGGGCGAGACGCTCCTGAGCTGGCTCGACCGCGCGCCGCGGACGCCGGCGGAGATCCGCGGGATGTTCCTCCAGGCCGCTCGCGGGCTGCAGGCCATCCACGACGCCGGTCTGGTGCACCGGGACGTGAAGCCCGAGAACCTGCTCGTCGGGCGCGACGGACGGCTCCGGGTGGCGGACCTCGGGCTGGCCATCACCGCGGGGAGCGGCGGATCGGGCCCGGTCCGCGAGACGCTCCGGCCCGGGACCCCCGGCTACATGCCGCTGGAGCAGCACCGGGGCGAGGCGCTCGACGCGCGCGCCGACCAGTTCAGCCTGGCGGTGGCGCTCTACGAGGCGCTGCTGGGGCACCGCCCGTACGGGAGCCGCGGCACCTCGCGCGAGGCGCTCGAGGAGCGGCTGGCGCGCGGACCCGGGGTCGAGGTGCCGCGCTCGCCGGCCGTCCCCCCGCGGTTGCGCCGGGCCCTCACCGCGTCACTGAGCCCGGACCGCGCCCGGCGCCCGGCCTCCCTCGCTCCGCTGATCGACGCGCTCACCTCCCCCGGCCTGGCGGCGTCCCGCTCCCTCGGGGGCTACCTCGCCGTGGGCGCCTCCCTGGCCGTCCTCCTCCTTGCCATGGCGCGTGGAAGCGCGGCGCCTCTGGCCTCCGCCGAGGCGGCGCCCTGGCTCCCGCCCGCGTACGAGTTCCAGCTCGAGGGGGTGGAGCCCGCGGCCCCGGTGGTGCTCGGCGCGGCGCTCTCGCCCGCCGCGCCCGGGGCGACGCTCCGCGAGGCGGCGTTCTCGGTGCACGGTGACCCGGCGTCCGGCTCCGCCCCGTCCCTCGCTCCACCGACCCCGGCCGTGGTGGTCCGGCCCGAGACGCTGGTCATCGGCCGGCGCGCCCCGGCCGTGGAGGCCTCCCCGTCGCCGGTCCGCGCTCCGGGCGTCGACCTCGACCGTCTGGCCGAGCTGCGCAGCCTGGTCCAGGCCCTCTACCGCGCGCTGACCGAGCCCCGGGAGGGTGGCGCCCAGGGGCCGCTCCTCGCCCTCTCGCCGGTGCCGGCCGTCGCCTCGCCGGCCGGGGCCCCGGCGGCCCCGGCCCCGGTCCAGCTGGCGTCGGCCGGGCTGAGCGGTGGCTCGGGGCCGGACTGGGTGGACCCGACGGGGCAGAACATCGCGGCGATCGAGCGCCGGCTGGACCAGCAGATCCGCCAGAACCGGAGCCCGCCGGAGATCGCCCAGACGCGCTTCGCGCTCGCCCAGGCCATCTGGGACTCGAGTGACGCGGCCGACGCGCAGAACCGAGCCCTGACCCTCGCCCGCGAGAGCAAGGCGGCGCTGGACGCGGTGACCAACGACGACTCGAGCGTGGTCGAGCTGCGGCAGGCGGTGAACGACTGGATCACGATGCGCGAGGGGCCGGTGGGCAAGCCCGGGGGCCCGCGTCTGACCTTCGAGCACGCCCAGCTCAAGCTGGAGTCGATGGACTCCAGACGCTGACGTGTCTCGCTCCAACGCCACGAGGTCCGAGACCGATGGCCGGCCGTCGTCGCGGCCCGCCCGGTCCAGCCAGCTGGTGGCCGCGCTCTCGTGCGACCGCCCGCTCGAGGCGCCTCGCGCGGTCGACCTGGCGGGGGCCTCCGAGGTCTGGCTCGGCCGGTCACCGCCCGAGGCTCCGCCCGCCGTCATCCGGCTCTGCTTCGCGGATGACCGGATGTCGGCCCTCCATGCGCGGCTGCGGCGGGTGCTCGGGCGCTGGGTGGTGGAGGACGCCGGCAGCAAGAACGGCCTGCGCGTGCAGGGGACGCCGCAGCGCCGCGCGGTGCTCGAGCCCGGCGACTCCATCGAGTGCGGGCAGACCTTCCTGGTCTTCGAGGAGCACCCGCGCGGGGACGGCCCGCCGCCGTCGCTCCCCCCGGGCGCCGCCGAGCTCGGGTGCCAGAGCTTCCATCCGGACCTCCTCGCCGCCTGGTCGGCGCTGGCTCGGGTGGCGCCCACCCGCGTGCCGGTGATGCTCGAGGGCGAGACCGGCACCGGGAAGGAGCTCGCTGCGAGGGCGCTGCACGTCTGGTCCGGCCGGTCCGGCCCCTTCGTGGCGGTGAACTGCGGCGCGCTGCCCGAGCACCTCGCGGAGAGCGAGCTGTTCGGGGTCCGGCGGGGCGCCTTCACCGGGGCGGTCGAGGACCGGCCGGGGCTGGTCCGTGCCTCGAGCGGCGGGACGCTGCTCCTCGACGAGGTGGGGGAGCTCCCCGCCGCGCTGCAAGTGAAGCTCCTCCGCGTGCTTCAGGAGAACGAGGTGCAGCCGGTGGGCGCGGCCCAGCCGGTCCGGGTCGACCTGCGCGTCGTCACCGCCACGCACCGCGACCTCTCCGCGCTGGTGGAGGAGGGGACCTTCCGGAGCGACCTCTTCGCCCGCCTCACCGGGCTGGAGGTCGAGCTGCCGCCGCTGCGGGACCGCCGCGCCGACCTCGGGCTCCTGGTGCCGGCGCTGCTCCGGCGCGCCGGTGCGCCGCCGGCGGTCCGCATCTCCCGCGAGGCGGCGCGGGCGCTCTTTCGCTGGAGCTGGCCGCACAACGTCCGCGAGCTGGAGAAGGCCCTGGCGCTCGGGGTGGCGCTCGCCGGCGACGGGCGCATCGAGCTCGCGCACCTGCCGGAGGTGATCCGCACCGCCCCCGAGCCCCGGCTGGAACCGATGGCCAGCCGCGGGGACCGTCCGCTGAGTGACACGGACGTGACGCGCCGGACCCAGCTCATCGAGCTGCTCCGGGCGCACCACGGGAACGTCAGCGCGGTCGCGCGCCAGATGGGCGTGGCGCGGATGCAGATCCAGCGGTGGTGCCGGCGGTTCCACCTGGACCCGGCGAGCTTCCGCGCCGCCTAGCGAGGAGCCGGGGCGCGGGGTGCAACACCCCGGAGGTGCAACACCCCCCGGGGGTGCAACGTGTTGCACCCCGTCCGCTGGTACCGATGTCCCAGGCGATTTGCCGCCCAGGGCCCGGCACGCCGACTGCACAGACGGGGGAGTGACGTCGAGGCGGCCT
>Ga0316620_10000998_pt1 | contig 11862 bp, 5 predicted proteins | sample OWC_Aug_M1_C1_D5_FD_207651 | JGI IMG/M metagenome (GOLD analysis project Ga0316620, IMG submission 207651) | Wetland soil microbial communities from Old Woman Creek delta, Ohio, United States - OWC_Aug_M1_C1_D5_B | ecosystem: Environmental > Terrestrial > Soil > Wetlands | place: USA: Ohio... | reverse complement strand
TGTTCCTCTCCGTTTTCGGTAGCTTCCAGGCCTACGAGGCGACGGAGTCGGTCTCCTTCTGCGGCACGCTCTGTCACGCGGTGATGGCGCCGGAGTTCACGGCGTACGAGAACTCGCCGCATGCCCGCGTTCGCTGCGTCGATTGCCACGTCGGCCCCGGCGCCGACTGGTACGTCAAGTCGAAGCTGTCGGGTTCCTATCAGGTGTATGCCGTGCTCTTCGACAAGTACCCGCGGCCGATCCCGGCGCCGATCTCCAGCCTGCGCCCGGCGCAGCAGACCTGCGAGCAGTGCCACTGGCCGAAACAGTTCTTCGGCGGCCAGCAGAAGAAGATGGTCCACTTCCTGCCCGACGAGAACAACACGCGCTGGGAGATCAACCTGCTCATCAAGACCGGCGGCGGCAGCCCGGCGACGGGACTGGCCGAGGGGATTCATTGGCACATGAACATCGCCAATCGCGTCGAGTACATCGCCACCGACGCGCAGCGGCAGGATATCCCCTGGGTACGCATCACCAACGTGAACACCGGGAACAGCACGGAGTACATCTCGACGGAGAATCCGCTGTCGAAGGAGCAGGTCGCCGCCGCCGCCAAGCGCACGATGGACTGCATGGACTGTCACAACCGGCCGACGCACATCTATCGCTCACCGAGCTACTCTCTGAACCTGGCCCTGGAAACGGGCGCCATCGATGCGACCCTGCCGTTCATCAAGAAGGAAGGCGTGGAGCTGCTGGCGGCGGACTACGAGTCGACCCAGCAAGCCATGCAGGCCATCGAGGAAGGTCTGCGAAACTTCTACCGGGACAAATATCCCGAGGTGGCGACGGGTCGGCCGGAGGCGGTTTCGCGGGCCGTGGACCAGCTCCAGCGCATCTACCGGCAGAACTTCTTCCCGTACATGAAGGTTCGCTGGGACGTGTACGCGGACAACATCGGTCACCTGATGTCCGCCGGCTGCTATCGCTGTCACGACGGCGAGCACAAGAGCGCGGAGGGCAAGGTCATCACCAAGGAGTGCACCGCCTGCCACACCATCCTGGCGCAGGGCTCGCCGCCCAACGTCGCCTTCGCGACCGGGCCCGGCGGCTTGGAATTCCAGCATCCCGAAGATATCGGCGGCGCGTGGCAACAGATGAAGTGCGACGAGTGCCACACCGGAGAGACCCCGTGAGCGTCTAGGCGGGCGAGCGGACATTGCTCCGGTGGCACCGGGCTCCGTCCGGTGCGCGGCCAGCTTGTCCGATTCGAGTTGGTCCACACCGATACAGGCCAGAAGCTATAACACCCCGCGCCGGCGCGAGCAGCTATCGTGACGATCAATGATCGCACGCTGGAGCTCGACGGGAATGGCGATTCAACGACTTTTACCGGCAATCCGCGGATTTTCTAGGGATTGGCTCTGCGCGGTAGTCTGGACACGGCCGAGGCGATTTGCCGGCTGACCATTTTTGGGGAGCCGGAGCAGTGAAAGGATCCAGTCGGCTGTCGGCGGCAACGGCGCGGGCCGAAAGAGATGCAGCGCTCCACTCGCGGTCTCGGTTCTAGGGGGGGCGCTCGGGATTCTTCTGCTGCTTGCCTGCGCCACGGTCGTGCACCAAGTTCGCCGCGACCCCAGGTCCGCCGAACGCAATCGTCGCTCCCACGGCCGATGAGGTCATCACTGTCTCTGATTCTACGCGACGTCGCAGCGGACCTTCTCGCGAGTACGTTGACTCAGCCTTTGCCAAGACACCTTGGCAACGATCGCAATGTTGACGATCACCGAGCTGGGCTCCCTACGATCTGGCGGAAGGGGTGGCTAACTCCGGAGCACGCGCTGACCACAGGGTGGAAAACGTCCAGCCGGAATTGCACTAGAAGGACAAACATTCACCTTGACAGAGCGCGTGGGGGGGGGGTAATCAGTTTGCAGAGTTGCGCCACGGAGTCCCATGGCACCCCTTGCTGTGGACAGTTCCGGTTTACCCGCTCATGTGGGCGGTCGCTGCGGGGGTGGCGATCGGCGTCGGAGCGTGGCACGCGCACCGCGTCGGCGATTTCCCGCCTGGCTGCTCCGCCGTGGCGATCGCATTGCTCGCGGTCAGTATCTTGGTTGGTTCGAAGCTGCTCTACCTCGCCGAGGCGCGCTTCTATTCGTACGATGACTACGTTCCGCTCATTGCCCGCGGCCTGTTGCACGGCTTTCGCATTCCGGGCGGCATATTGCTGCTGGCGGCGGCGATGCCGCTCGTAGGTGGCATGTTGCGGCTGCCATGGCTGCAATTTGGTGACGCGGTGATTCCGATGGCGGCGTTGGCCCTGGTCTTCATTCGCCTAGGTTGCTTTCTCAACGGCTGCTGCTTCGGGAAGGTGTCGTCGCTGCCGTGGGCGATTTCGTTCCCGCGGGGAAGTTGGGTGTTCTGGTATCACAAGACGCACGGTTGGGTTCCCCTGGGTGCTCAGCACTCGCTGCCGGTACACCCCCTGCAACTGTACTTTGTACTCGCGGCGCTTCTGACCGCAGGCATTCTGTTTTGGCAGCAGAGACGGGTCGTGTGGCCAGGCCGGCTCCAGCTCCTGTTCTACGCGCTGTTCTTCGGCAGCACAGCAGCATTGGAGCCGCTTCGGGAGAACTATTTGACGTTGAATCACTGGTTGGCGCCATTCGCGGCAGTGTTGGCGACGGGCGCGTTGGTCGGCCCGATGTGGGGCCGCCGGAAGCTTCGAGTGCAGGGTTCCGCGAGCCCGCTGTGATCCAAAATGGAAAAACAAACGAGGAATGCAAGCAAATCACGTGCTCCGCCGAGTTGAGGTGCGAAGGAAAGGGATCCGAGCGCAGAAGGCAAGGAGTACGGCCAGACGGCGAGGGAGGTAATGAGATGAAACGATGGGCATGCATCCAAGCGTTACTGGCGGCGGCTTGTACACTTGCGGTGGTCGGAACGGCAATGGGCGAAAACTTCACGGCGGTGGGGACGTGGTCGGCGGGGAAGAGCAGTGGGACGTGGCAGGCGCAGTTGAATCGGGACGGCGAAGTTGTCAGCGGACGCATTCAGCTCACTGGTGCCTCTGCCGCCGCCGCAGACGTTGCGGGGACACTGCGGGGCGATCGGATCGAGTTCGGTGTGGTCGGAACACAGCGCGAGGTTGCGTCCTTCGATGGCGTGATCACGATGGGCAAGGTGGGCGGCACGCTCAAGATGGGCGCAGAGAGCGGCACGTGGGCAGGCATGTGGGACACGGCACCGGCCACGTTCGTACCGGTGACCAACGGCCGACCGGGAACCCTCGCGGCGCCGTTCGACACTCCGCAGGTGGCGGCGGCTGTACCCACCGGCGACCCATGTGATCTGCTGTCGAACGGTAAAGTCAGTTACATGAGCGGTGGCGGCGAGACGGCGCTGCGAACGGCTTGCGCGATGCGTGCAGGGTCTGCCACTTCGGCCGCCGGGACGGGCCCTTTGGCGGCAACGAGCGTCCCTTCGTGTCACCCCGGGCTTCCCGAGTCCAACCCGCCAACGCCACCGACGGTTGCGGGCAATCTCGCCAACAACGTGTCGCGGCCTCTGCAGAACTGGCCGCGAATTACGCAGAGCGAGACAACCGGACTCGTGGGCGTCGTCGACTCGCAGCACCAGGCAACCTACTACAATGACACGCAGTTCGAAAAGGAACAGTGTAGCTTCATCGGCCACGCCCACCTCTCATCCAGCAACGGGTGGACGGAGAATCCGGGTGAACCTGTCTTACCGTTGCTAGGTTCGGGGATTGTACCCGCCAGCGACCCCAGCGGCGCATCGGACAGGGCCGACGTGTTTCGAACCGCATATTTAGCAATTAACGCGAATCGTCAGGATCTGCCACCGGTCATCGCTATATCGCGGTCCAATAACTACGGTTTCTCCCACATTCAGCCGCAAGAGGTAATATATCAACCGGGCAGAACTCCTGACAAGGAATGGTTTGCAACCGACTGGACGAGCAACGCCGCGCAGAACAGACAATACCTCTGCTGGATGACGGACAACGGTGGCATAATTTGGTTCGCGCGTCAGTTGGTTGGTGCAATGTCGTGGGACCCTCCGATTCAACTCCGATCGGTGTCCGCGGCCGGCGTAGTGCAAGGATGTCAGGTAGCCGTTGCCCCCGATAGCAGCGTTTACGTGGTATGGTGGGAGGAGGTCAACGGCGTGAGCGCAATCCTCGGCAGACGATCGACGGACGGCGCCACGTTTGGAACGGTCTTCAACGCTAGCGGAAACTTCACGAAACCCAGTGACGCAATCGCAACTGCGGATTGTGGCACGCCGGCGTTGAAGGGCCACGTCCGGATGCTGCCGCTTCCGAGCATCGACATCGACCGAACAAACGGTACGGTGGCGGTTGCCTTCACGCGCCGCCCCGCTTCGGGCAGCGGCAGCGAGATCGCCTTCGTCCGCTCGACCAATCAAGGAGGAGTATGGTCGACGCCGTTAGTGATCAACGACAGTTCGGTGGGCGACAAGTTCATGCCCGCGTTGGCCTCGAACCCGTACAATCAGCACCTCAAGATCATGTGGTATGACCGAAGAAACGACGCCAATAACGTGAGCATTGACGTCTACGCGGCTACCTCCACAGACGGCGGAGCCAGCTTCGGTCAGAACGCGCGCATTACGAACGGGCTATTCGGGGTGCCACACATCTATCCCAACTTTGACTGCGACCAGACCACCGGCTGTGGCTTGAGTATCGCCTCCTGCTATATGGGCGACTACAATCAGCTGGTCGGATTCGGCAATCAGGCGGGCTTCTTGCACACCTGGGGGGACAACTCGCTGAAATTCTTCGATCCGGATGACAACCTCAACGTTCCAGACCCCGACATCCGCACGATGGCTGGATGCTAGGCCGTGCATCTCGTTTCCCGCTCAGCGCGCTTTGATGCCGGGGCAAGGGTATGCCAAACCCCGGCATCGGACTTAACCGGGCTCACAGCTGCCAGGCGCCCTCTACGGCTGGCATCGAATCAAAGGGGCTGAGCGTGTTTTCGAGCGCGTAAATGCCTCGGCCCAACCGCATACTGGCGGCAGCCGCCCTGGCGTTGACCGTAGTAGGTGCGGCGACGCTGTTCCAGGCGCAAACGCCGGAGTTCGGACGGCGGGTCTCATTTCTGTCGTCACGCCAGGCGGTTTTCGGGCTGCAAACCTGGTCGGTTGATGCGGCGGACTTCAACCGCGACGGGTATGACGACCTAGTCGTGATGGACGAGGCGTTGGTGGTACTCCTGCTCAGCGACGGGGAGGGGAACTTCTCGCCGCCGCTACTCCATCGCCGCGGCGGCGCTGAAGCCCAGCAGGTGATCGCTCGCGATTTCAACGAGGATGGAAATCCAGATGTCGCCGTGGTCTACAAGGATGGCAGCCTGTGGGTGTATCTCGGCGACGGCCAGGGTGGACTCTCCAACGGCCAGAGCGTCACGACGGGCGGTAGCCTAACCAGCCTCGCTGCCGTTGACTTCGACGCCGACGGGAGTCTGGATATTGCCGTCGCGTTTGTTGACGGCAGCGGGAACGGTGCAGCGCAACTCATGCGCAACGATGGCGAGGGAAATTTCGCGTCGGCCGGTCCGCCTGTGGCGGCCGGGTTCGATCCTACGCGAGTCGCAGCGGCGGACTTTGACGGTGACGGGCACGCCGACATCGCGGTGACGAACTACGGTGCCAAAGCGGTGAGCGTACTTTACGGTGACGGGATGGGTGGGCTGACTGACCCCGCCACACTGCCGATCCCGGCCGGGTCACCGCCGCCGTTCGCGGTTGTGACAGGAGACCTCAACGGCGATGGGTTGCCGGACCTCCTCATCGGCAACGAGCGGCCGGGGTTCCCACAGCAGGGCACGGGAGCGCTCTTCCTGAATGATGGCGGGCGCCGGTTCGCCGCGCCCATGATCTTCTCGATTCCCAATGCGCCGGAGGAGTTGCGGCTCGTGGACATCAACAAGGATGGTCACCTGGACATCGCGGCCGGCGGTCCGGTAGGACTCGTAACCCTGTTGAATCGCGGCGATGGCACATTTGTGCAGCAGGCACAGGCCCCGGTCCTCATTGCCGCCAGTGCGCTCACGGTAGGGGATTTCAACGGGGATGGCCTCGTCGACTATGCCCTGGCAGGCTTGGGCACGCGCGTCGACATTTTCTTGGGCCAACGTGACGGCACAATCACACTGGCCCCGTCGATCCACACCGAGCCGAATCCGGAGCTCGGCTCCCAGTTCTTCCAGCCGCAGCACGCTGTGGCCGCCGACGTGAACAAAGATGGCATTTGGGATCTCGTCACCACCACCGGCCTCGCCGGTACGATCGTGACCTTTCTGGGACGTGGCGACGGGAATTTTAGCCCGCCCCTTACGTCGATAGTCCGACGCCAGACGACCTGGTTTGCAGTGGCAGACTTCGACGGCGATGGCATTCTCGATGTGGCGCTGAACAGCAGTGATTACGGTCGCCAGGCGATCGACGTGCTTTCAGGCGACGGCCGCGGGCACTTCAGCCTCGGGCATCGAGTCGCCGATGAAGCTGAGTACGGCCAACTGGCCGTCGCTGACCTCGATGGCGACGGCGAACCCGACTTGGTCGCGGTAGCGCGGCACTACGACGTAGGGCCGGGGACTGCCGGCGCCGACATCTTCGCCAATCGGCACGGCGTGTGGCAGGAAACGGCGCGCCTGGCGGCAGCGGACCGGTCAACGGTCGGCGTGCTGCTGGCCGACCTCAACCGAGACGGCTACATCGACGTCGCATTGGTGAATTCGATCAACTTGTCTGTCTTCCTCGGCAACGGTGACGCCACCTTCGACGATGAAATCCGCGTTCCTGCTGGCGTTGAGGGCGCGATCGAGAGTGCAGCACTCGGTGATCTCGACGAGGACGGCACCCTGGACCTCGTGGTCTCGCAGGCTGCGCCAATTACCACAGGACCGAGATTCGGGAATTTCTGGCTCCACGGGGACGGGCAGGGTCGCTTTGTCAACCCGATCTACCTGACGCCCGAGCAGACGGGGCTTGATACCCAGGGCTCCTTCGTGGGAGCGGTAGCCATTGCGGACTTCAACGGTGACGGCCATGCTGACATTGCGGTGGGGATCGACGTTGGCGCAATCGTCCTGCAGGGTGACGGCCGCGGAAATTTCGCGTACCACTCGTCCTTTTTTGCATTGGACCAGGCATGTGACAGGTGCCGCCCCCTGACGGTTGCCGACTTCAACGGCGACGGCCTGCCGGACATCACGACGCCGTCACAGCTGTTTACGGGCCCGTCGCCGGCCATCAGCTTTACCTTGCTCTTCAACACGACCAGCCTCTCAGAGACGGCAGCCGGAGACGCGAACTGCGACCGGCGCGTGGACGCCACCGATGTGGCGGCGTTGACACGGCGGCTGTTCAGCCCGCTCTATCTCGTTGCCTGCCGCGGAGCGGACGCGAACGGTGACGGACGGGTCACCGCGGCCGATCTGGCGGCCCTGCTCGGCAAGATCGGCATGTGAGGCAATCATGCGGGCTCTTCGGGTTGTGTTGATGCCCTCCCTTCTACTGGCGCTTGCTGCTGCGGCGGCGGGTGCCGCCTGCCGCGTCGAACGTGCGAGTGTCGGCTTGGGCGGCGAGCCGGCGGACGATTTCAGCGGCTTTCCGTCGCTGAGCGCCGACGGCCGCTTCGTTGCCTTCCAGTCTTACGCTTCGAATCTCGTCGCTGACGATACCAACCACGTCACGGATATCTTTGTTTACGATCGCCAGAATGCCGCGACCGAGCGCGTCAGCGTCGACAGCGCCGGGGTGCAGGCGCTTGACCTTACCGGCATTGGCAGCGAGCTTCCAGCCATCAGCGCCGACGGGCGTTTTGTCGCCTTCGATTCGGAGGCGGCCAACCTGGTCGGCGACGATCGTAACATCGTCACGGATGTATTCGTTCATGATCGGGACACGGGAGCGACGGAGAGGGTGAGCCTGGACAGCTCCGGTCACGAGGCGAACGACGTCAGCACGCAGCCGGCGATCAGCGGCGACGGGCGATTCGTCGCGTTCGAGTCGATCGCCTCGAATCTGGTGGACAATGACGTGACCGAGTGCGAGATCGTGTTCGATCAGTTCATCGTCCGCCACAATTGCAGCGACATCTTCGTGCGGGACCGGATGACGGGAGTCACCGAGCGCGTCAGCGCCGACCCGCGGGGAAATGAGTCGGGGGGCGAGAGTCACAACGCGGCCATCAGCGCGGACGGCCGCTATGTAGCTTTTGACTCCGATTCGGACCAATTGGTGACGGGAGACTTCAACTCGGCGCGCGACGTCTTCGTCAACGACCGTCTCACCGGTATCACCGAACGGGTCAGCATCGGCAGTGACGGTGAAGAAGGAAATGCCGACAGCTTCCATCCGTCCCTGAGCGCCGACGGGCGCTACGTCGCATTCACGTCCTACGCCAACAATTTGGTGGCCGGGGATTCCAGCGACACGCTGACTACGAAGTCATTCGCTCATGACCGCCTGACCGGAGGCACCGAACGGCTCGGCAGGGGTACCTTTCCGGCGCTGAGTGCAACGGGTCGTTATGTGGCGTTCTTCTCCCTCGACGCATTTGTGAGCGACCGCGTCAGCGGGCTGGTCACCTTCGTCAGCGCGGATGCACAGGGTAACCCCGGCGACGCTTTCTCTACAGACGTGGCCATCAGCGCCGACGGCCAAACCGTGGCCTTTCGGTCCGATGCCACGAATTTCTCGCCGGAGGTGCTCAACCTTGGAGACGTCTTTGTCGCCAGCGGTTGCAGCCCGGCCCTGTGCGGTGCGGATTGTAACGGTGACGGGCGGGTGACTGTCGATGAGCTCGCGACCGGTGTGGAGATCGCCCTGAACCCGTCTGACATCGATCGCTGCACCCGCATGGATCTGAACGGCGATGGCGCGGTCACGCTCGACGAGCTGGTTACGGCTATCAATACAACGTTGCAGGGCTGCGTCGGCCGCGGGCAGACGGTCTATCGGCTGGTCAGCGATAGTAGCATCAGCCCGCCGCCTGGGGCGGGCCAGCGCATCACGGAAGGGTTGAGCGGCGCCTTCATTGCCGTCCCGGCGACTCCTACGCCGAACAGCCTCTTTGACTTCTCGATCAAGAGACTGCGTTTCCGCAGCTCGGGATTCTTCGGCACCGCATACGTTGTCGACGGTTCCGCAGGGCGAATCTCTGCGACCACACTGGATCCATCGCAGCTCACCGCAGAGCTGCCCGTAACAATTGATGGCCAGCCGGTAGAGCTCAGCGGCGTTGGCTCGGCCGACACGTTCACGACGGACGAGCACCCTACGTTCCGAGGCGTAGGGCTTTCCGGGAACGGTTACGAGTTGACGCTCTTTGCCATTCCGGAGCCGTGAACGCGGGCGACAGAAGTTCCGCTGGGCGCATGTCGTCCCAGGTCTGCGGTGAGTGAAGAGACAATCTTGACGAATGTATCGCTGACAGATCACCTCCGTCTCGCGTTTACGGTCGGGGCCGTGGGCGGCCTGGCGTTTGGCTGCCGCGAGGCGGCGCTGACGATCGAGGCCAACGCGTTCATTCAACCGGGTCACTACTTCTGGGTCTACCTCGCGGTGCCCGTTCTCGGATGGATGATGCTCGGGATTCTCCTCCTGCTTGCCTGTGCCACGGTCGTGCGCCAAGTTCGCCGCGACCTCAGCCCGCGCGCCGCACTCGCCCTGTACGTCGCCCTGATTGCCTTTGCCGGAACGCTATCCGTCACCACCGACTGGATTGCCACCGTTAGCGCGCGGCTTACTGCCGTCGGCAACGCGCCAAGCGCGTACGCCGAGACGGCCCTGTGGGTGGTCGCACTGGCCATCGCAACTGGAGCGGCGCTCGCCGGCTCCGCGGTTGCTGCTTCCTCCTACGGAAGAAGGTGCGTGAGCTGGCTGCCCCACGTGCTGCGAGCCGTGGTGCTCATTCTTGTCATCCTCTGTGTGCCGGCGATACATTTCTTCGCAACCGACTGGAAGTGGGCGATCGGTTTGCCGGCGGCAAGAGGGGGAACCGCAAGCGCGCCCAATATGCTGCTCATATCGATCGACACGCTGCGTGCGGACCATCTCGGCTGCTACGGGAATGATCGGGAGCTGACCCCCCACATCGATCGCTTGGCGCGCGGGGGCACCCTCTTCGAGCAAGCGATCACTTCGTCGCCGTGGACACTGCCGGCGGTCGCTTCGATTCTCACCGGCCTCTACCCCGACCACCACGGGGCGGGGAAGATCACCAATGGACGGACGCCACTCGGACGCTCGGCGCTCCCCGCCGGCTCGTGGACGCTGGCGAGGACGCTGCGCGAGCGGGGGTACCGGACGCAGGCGATCGTGACGAACCCCTACCTGGCTCTGCAATACAACCTGGGGCAGGGATTCGACGGCTACGAAAACATGACCATCGAGTCCGAGGCCGTGCTATCTTTCGCCGACACGACCGTAATGCGGCTGGCCGCTTGGTTGGCACCGGGTCTGCTCGTCGGCGATCGCGGCGATGCCGTGAGCCGGCACGCGCTACGGTGGCTGTCCCGGGCGCGTGCCCGCGCGCCGTTCTTCCTCTGGGTGCACTACATCGACCCGCATGCGCCCTACAGCCGGCCCGGAACGAGCCGCCACAAGAGCATGCGCGGGGACCTTTCCGTGACGCCGGCCTCTGGCAAGCAGTTCGACCTGATGCTGTCGTCTCCGGATGTCGCGCGGTTGCGCAGCGGCGAGATCCGATTGACCGCCAAGGAGAAGGAAGAGATTCACGATCTGTACCGCGGCGAGGTCGCAAGCGTCGATGCCGCCGTGGGCACGGTGCTGGACGCGCTCGATAGGCTGGGCCTGCGAGATCGTACCTTGGTCATTCTGGTTGCCGATCACGGGGAGGAGTTCTGGGAGCATGGCGGCGTAGAGCATGGCCACACCGTCTACGAGGAGCTCGTGCGCGTGCCCCTCATCATCCGATGGCCCGGACACGTTCGGGCAGGGGTGCGGATCGCCTCGCAGGTGAGCGTCACGGACATTGCGCCCTCGGTCCTTGATCTGCTCCGCCTTCCCTTGCCGCCCGGGCTCGACGGCGTGACGATGGTGCCGGCCTTGCGCGGCGAGCAGAGCGCTTCGCGACCGGTGCTCATCGAAAACATGCTCTTTGCCGAGGAGAGGACCGGTCTACGTATCGGCGGATACAAGTACGTTCGCTGGGCGAACGGCAAGGAAGAGGTCTATAACCTCAGCTCCGATCCGGCGGAGCGGACGGACTTGGCCGGCGTGACCGCCGTTGCGGACCGGCTCCGTGGGGCGTACGCGCGAGTCGAAAAATCGTCCTGGTCGGCGGCGCAAAGGACGGTCAGGGTCGCGCCGGACCAGCGTACGGAAGCCGCCCTTCGTGCGCTCGGCTACTTACACTGATCACCGCGCCGGCGCCGGGCGCCGGAAATTACTGAGGCTCGAAGCCCTTGCTGTGCGGATGGCAGGCGATGCAGGGGAACGGGAAGTGGTCCTCCCCGCTGCCGTCGCTGCGGTAGAAACGCGTGGTGGTGTGGCAGACCTCGCACACTCCCGTGCCCGGCTGCGAGGCGCTGGCGAAGCTGCCGTCGGCTTTGCCCTTCTCGTTGGTGAAGACGACGTTCGCGATCGCCCCGCTGGGGACCTCGATCTGTTGCCTCACCAGGAAAAGATTGCTGCTGCCGTGGGGCGTGTGGCACACCGCGCACTCCCGCACCGTGCCGGCGGCCGGATCGTTGTGGGTCATCTGCCCGCTGTGGCAGTCCGCACAGGCCGGGACGTTGCGATGCCCGGGGCCCACCTTGCCCGGAGTCAAATTCTGATCGTGGCAGAACTCGC
>Ga0316620_10000997_pt1 | contig 11873 bp, 9 predicted proteins | sample OWC_Aug_M1_C1_D5_FD_207651 | JGI IMG/M metagenome (GOLD analysis project Ga0316620, IMG submission 207651) | Wetland soil microbial communities from Old Woman Creek delta, Ohio, United States - OWC_Aug_M1_C1_D5_B | ecosystem: Environmental > Terrestrial > Soil > Wetlands | place: USA: Ohio... | reverse complement strand
TACGAGACGCTGCTGACCGAGAACCGCATCTGGAAGCAGCGCACCGTCGGCATCGGCGTGGTCTCCGCCGAGCGCGCGCTGGCGCTCGGGTTCACCGGCCCCATGCTGCGCGGCTCGGGCGTTGCCTGGGATATCCGCAAGAAGCAACCCTATGAGGTGTACGACCGCGTGGAGTTCGATGTGCCGATCGGCAAGAACGGCGACTCCTACGACCGCTACCTGGTGCGGATCGAGGAGATGCGGCAGTCGAACCGCATCATCAGGCAGTGCGTGGACTGGCTGCGCAGGAACCCCGGCCCGGTGATCACCGACAACCACAAGGTTGCGCCACCGTCCCGGGTCGAGATGAAGTCCAACATGGAAGAGCTGATCCACCATTTCAAGCTATTCACCGAGGGCATGCACGTGCCGGAGGGGGAGGCGTTCGCGTCGATCGAGCACCCCAAGGGCGAGTTCGGCGTGTACCTCGTCTCCGACGGCGCCAACAAGCCCTACCGCATGAAGCTGCGCTCGCCCGCTTATGCCCACCTGTCGGGCATGAACGAGCTGACACGCGGGCACATGCTGGCGGACGCCGTGACGGTCATCAGCACCATCGACATCGTGTTCGGCGACATCGACCGGTGAGCGCGTCCTGATGCTTGCCCGCGAATCCCTCGACCGGATCGACCGCGAGATCGGCAAGTACCCGCCCGGGCAGAAGCGCTCCGCAGTGATGGCGTCGCTGATCATCGCGCAGGACGAGAAGGGCTGGCTGTCGACCGAGGTGATGGACTACGTCGCGAGCTATCTCGGCATCGCGCCGGTCGCGGTGTACGAGGTCGCGACCTTCTACAACATGTACAACCTGCAGCCGACCGGCAAGTACAAGCTCACCGTTTGCACCTGCCTGCCTTGCGGGCTGCAGGGCTCGCTCGAGGCCGCCGACCACCTGAAGCAAAGACTGGGCATCGACTTCAACGAGACCACCGCGGACGGCCGGTTCACGCTCAAGGAAGGCGAGTGCATGGGCGCCTGCGCCATGTCGCCGGTGGTGCTGGTCAACAACAAGCGCATGTGCGACTACATGTCGAAGGACAAGCTCGACGCGCTGATCGACGAACTGTCGGGGAATTCCTGAGATGCTCGACTACGGACCGGACGCGATCCTCATGGCGGGGCTGGACGGCACCAACTGGCGCCTCGCCGACTACGAGAAGCGCGGCGGCTACGCGGCGCTGAAAAAGCTGCTGGCTGCGAAGACGCCGCCCGAGGCGGTGATCGCCGAGGTCAAGAAATCCGCCCTGCGCGGGCGCGGCGGCGCGGGATTTCCGACCGGGCTCAAGTGGAGCTTCATGCCGCGCCAGTACCAGGGCGACAAGTACCTCGTGTGCAATTCCGACGAAGGCGAGCCGGGCACCTGCAAGGACCGGGACATCCTGCGCTACAACCCCCACGCCGTGATCGAGGGCATGGCGATCGCCGGCTACGCCACCGGGGCGAGCGCGGGCTACAACTACGTGCACGGCGAGATCTGGGCCGTGTACGAGCAGTTCGAGGAGGCACTGCGGGAGGCCTACGCCGCCGGCTACCTCGGCAAGAACATCCTCGGCTCCGGATTCGGCTTCGAGCTCTACGCGCATCCCGGCTACGGCGCGTACATTTGCGGCGAGGAGACCGCGCTGCTTGAATCGCTCGAAGGCAAGAAGGGCCAGCCGCGCTTCAAGCCGCCGTTCCCGGCGAGCTTCGGCCTGTACGGCAAGCCCACTACGATCAACAACACCGAGACCTTCGCCGCCGTGCCCTGGATCATCGCGCATGGCGGCGACGCATTCCTCGCCCTGGGCCGGCCGAACAACGGCGGCACGAAGATCTTTTCGGTGACCGGCCACGTCAACCGGCCGGGCAACTACGAGGTGAAGCTCGGCACGCCCTTCGCCCGGCTGCTGGAGATGGCAGGCGGCGTGCGCGGCGGCAGGAAGCTGAAGGCGGTGATCCCGGGCGGGTCGTCAATGCCGGTGCTGCCCGCCGACATCATGATGGCCACCGACATGGACTACGACTCGATCGCCAAGGCAGGGTCGATGCTCGGCTCGGGTGCGGTGATCGTCATGGATGAGACCACCTGCATGGTGCGCGCCCTGGAACGCCTGTCGTACTTCTATTTCGAGGAGTCCTGCGGCCAGTGCACTCCGTGCCGCGAGGGCACCGGATGGCTTTACCGCGTCGTCAACCGCATCGAGAACGGCAAGGGGCGACCGGAAGATCTCGCGCTGCTCGACGATGTGTCGGACAACATCGCCGGGCGGACCATCTGCGCGCTGGGCGACGCCGCCGCGCTCCCGGTCAAGAGCTTCATCAAGCATTTCCGCTCCGAGTTCGAGCACCATATAGAGCACAAGCGCTGCCTCGTGCTGGGTCCGGATGCCGAGCCCAAGTGGGGCCGCTCCGGCGCGCACCGGCCGGCGTCTATGGCGAAGGCGGCCTGAAATGCTGAAGCTCGAGATCGACGGCAAGCCGGTTGAGGTGGCGCAGGGCGCCACGGTGATGGAGGCCGCCCACAAGCTCGGCATCTACGTGCCGCACTTCTGCTACCACAAGAAGCTCACGATCGCGGCCAACTGCCGCATGTGCCTGGTGGAGGTGGAGAAGGCGCCCAAGCCGATGCCGGCCTGCGCGACGCCGGCGACCGAGGGAATGAAGGTGTGGACGCATTCCCCCGTCGCCAAGAAGGCGCAGAACGGCGTCATGGAGTTCCTGCTCATCAACCACCCGCTCGACTGTCCGATCTGCGACCAGGGCGGGGAGTGCCAGCTGCAGGACCTGGCCGTGGGCTACGGCCATGGCGGCTCGCGCTACCAGGAAGAAAAGCGCGTCGTGCTGCACAAGGACATCGGGCCGCTGGTGGCCGCGGAGGAGATGACGCGCTGCATCCAGTGCACGCGCTGCGTGCGCTTCGGCGAGGAGATCGCCGGCGTCATGGAACTCGGCATGATCAACCGCGGCGAGCATTCCGAGATCGTGGCCTTCGTCGGCAAGACGGTCGATTCCGAGCTCTCGGGCAACATGATCGACCTGTGCCCGGTTGGAGCGCTTACCTCCAAGCCCTTCCGTTTCAGCGCACGCACCTGGGAGCTCGCGCGGCGCAGATCCGTCTCGCCGCACGACGGGCACGGCTCCAATCTCGCGGTGCAGGTGAAGCAGAACCGGGTCATGCGCGTATTGCCGCTCGAGAACGAGCAGGTCAACGAGTGCTGGCTGTCTGACAAGGACCGCTTCTCGTACGAAGGACTCAATTCCGGGGACCGCCTGACGCGCCCGATGGTCAAGCGCGACGGCGTCTGGCATGAGATCGACTGGGAGCCTGCGCTCGACCTTGTCGCGGCCGGGCTCAAGGCGGCGGGCGGCGACGTCGGTGCGCTGGCGAGCCCGCACAGCACGCTCGAGGAACTCTACCTCGTGGGCAAGCTCGCGGCGGGCCTCGGCGGCGGCGCGGATTTCCGGTTGAGGCAGTCCGACTTCTCCGCCGACGGCAAGCGGGGCGGCATTCCCTGGCTCGGAATGCCGATCGCGGAGCTTGGAGGCCTGGACCGGGTGCTGGTGGTGGGCTCGTTCCTGCGCAAGGATCAGCCGCTCATCGCGCATCGCTTGCGGCAAGCGGCCAAGCGCGGCACGCAGGTCCACGTGCTTCATGCGGCGGACGATGACTGGCTGATGCCGATCGCGAGCAAGCGCATCGTCCGTCCATCGGAAATCCCCGGCGAGATCGCCGGGTTTGCGGAGATCTTGAAAGGCGGCAAGAACGCCGCGGTGCTGCTCGGCAATTTCGCGCAGCAGCACCCGCAGGCAGCGCGCATCCATGCCGCGGCGCAGTCCCTCGGCGTGAGGCTCGGCTTCACTGGCGAGGCGGCCAATTCGGTCGGTGGCTACGTTGCCGGACTGCCGCGTGGCGGCAACGCGCGGTCGCTGCTGGAACGGCCCCGCCGCGCCTACCTCCTGCTCAACCTCGAGCCGCGGCTCGATTGCGCCGACCCGCAGGCGGCCTCCGCGGCGCTCGGCCGGGCCGAATTCGTCGTCGCATTGTCGGCGTTCCGGCCGGAGGCGGCGGACGCTGCGCAGGTCGTGCTGCCGATCGCGGCCTTCACCGAGACTGCCGGCACGTTCGTCAGTACGGAGGGTCGCGTGCAAAGCTTCAACGGGGCAGTACCGCCGCCTGGCGAGGCGCGCCCGGCGTGGAAGGTGCTGCGCGTGCTCGGCAACCTTCTGGGCATCGCCGGATTCGACTATCAGACCTGCGACCAGGTGCGCGAGGAATGCCTGCAGGGCAAGGACGTACGCGCGTTGCTTTCCAACGAGATCTCGATTGAGGGCGCGCAGGCGCCAGCGAAGTCCGACGGATTGCAACGCGTCGCCGACGTGCCGATCTATTTCGCCGACCCCCTGGTCCGGCGTGCGCCGTCGCTGCAAAAGACGCGTGACGCGCAAGGCCCGCGGGCCTGGATGAATGCCGCGCTGATGGGGCGCCTCGGGATCGGGGCAGGCCAGCCGGTGCTGGTGAAGCAGGGTTCCGGCCAGGCGCGGCTGACTGCAGCGCTCGACGATCGCCTTCCCGACGGCTGCGTGCGCGTCGCGGCGGCGCATCCCGGCACGGCGGAGCTCGGGCCGATGTTCGGGGAGCTCGGGCTGGAGAGGCTCGCCGTGGGACGGGCTGCCTAGATGATCGACTGGCTGACATCGCGCCCCGACGTGTGGTTCGGCTCGGTCTGGGGTCCGGCCGTGTACGTCACCGTCCGCGACCTGCTGTACATCGTCGCCATCGTCGCGCCGCTCATGGTCGCGGTCGCCTACCTGACGCTATGGGAGAGGAAGCTGATCGGCTGGATGCAGATCCGCATCGGCCCCAACCGCGTCGGTCCGCTCGGGTTGCTGCAGCCGATCGCCGACGGCGTCAAGCTGCTGATGAAGGAGATCATCCTTCCGACCAATGCCAGCAAGGCGCTCTACATCCTGGCGCCGATGCTCGCCATCCTGCCGGCGGTGGCGGCATGGGCGGTGATTCCCTTTGCCCCCGGGGTGGTGCTGGCGAACGTCAACGCGGGGCTGCTCTACGTCATGGCGCTCACCTCCGTGGGCGTTTACGGGGTGATCGTCGCGGGCTGGGCTTCGAACTCGAAGTACTCATTCCTCGGCGCGATGCGCTCGGCGGCCCAGATGGTGTCCTACGAGATCGCCATGGGCTTCGCGCTGGTGGTCGTGCTGATGGTATCGGGCAGCCTCAATCTCTCGGACATCGTCGCCGCGCAGGGCAGGGGCACCTTTGCTTCGATGGGCCTCAACTTCCTGTCCTGGAACTGGCTGCCGCTGGCGCCGATCCTGGTGGTGTACTTCGTATCGGGCGTGGCCGAGACGAACCGCGCGCCCTTCGACGTGGTCGAGGGCGAGTCGGAGATCGTCGCAGGCCACATGGTCGAATACTCGGGTATGACCTTCGCCCTGTTCTTCCTGGCCGAGTACATGAACATGATCCTGATCAGTGCGCTCACCGCGATCATGTTCTTCGGCGGCTGGCAGGCGCCCGTCGATTCGGCCGTGTTCGACTGGGTGCCGCCGATCTTCTGGCTGCTGGCGAAGATGTTCGTCATCGCCTCGCTGTTTCTCTGGTTCCGCGCCACGTTCCCGCGCTACCGCTACGACCAGATCATGCGCCTGGGCTGGAAAATCTTCATTCCCGTGACCCTGGTCTGGCTGGCGGTCGTGGGCCTGTGGATGCAGACCCCGTGGAGCATCTGGCAATGAGGGGGGGGCGATGAACCGCATCATCGATTTCTTCAAGTCCTTCCTGCTCCTGGAGCTGGTGCGCGGCCTCATGCTCACCGGACGCCACGCATTCGCGCGCAAGATCACCGTGCAGTATCCGGAGGAGAAGACGCCGCTCAGCCCACGCTTCCGGGGTCTGCATGCGCTGCGCCGCTATCCTAACGGCGAGGAACGCTGCATTGCCTGCAAGCTCTGCGAGGCCGTGTGCCCGGCGTTGGCGATCCACATCGAATCCGAGGAGCGCGCCGACGGCACGCGCCGTACCACGCGCTACGACATCGACCTGATCAAGTGCATCTACTGCGGCTTCTGCGAGGAAGCCTGCCCGGTCGACGCCATCGTCGAGACGAACATCTTCGAGTTTCACGGGGAGCGGCGCGGTGATCTGTACTACACCAAGCCGATGCTGTTGGCGGTCGGCGACCGCTACGAGGAGCAGATCGCGAAGGACCGGGCGGCGGATGCCGCCTACCGCTGAACGACAAGAATAAATGTTCGAAACCTTCCTGTTCTACGCCTTTGCGGCGATCCTCCTGGTCGCCGGCGTGCGCGTCATTACGGCACGCAACCCGGTGCACAGCGCGCTGTTCCTGGTGCTCTCGTTTTTCACCGCGGCCGCGCTCTGGCTCCTCCTGCGTGCCGAATTCCTCGCGATCGCGCTGGTACTCGTCTACGTCGGCGCGGTGATGGTGCTGTTCCTGTTCGTGGTGATGATGCTGGACATCAACGTGGAGCGGCTGCGCGAGGGGTTCTGGCGCAACCTTCCGCTCGCGCTGGCGGTGGGCGCGATCATGATGTTCGAGATGGTGGCGATCCTGGGGCGCCAGTACTTCGCCGAGGCGCGGCCGCCAGAGCCGGGGCCGGGATACAGCAACACCAAGGCGCTCGGCATGCTGCTCTACACCGACTATGCCTATGCTTTCGAGATCGCGGCGGTGATCCTGCTGGTCGCGATCATCGCGGCGATCGCGCTCACGCTGCGCCAGCGCAAGGACGCGCGCCGCCAGAACCCTTCGGAGCAGGCGAAGGTGCGGCGCGCGGACCGGGTGGAGTTGCTGCCGATGCGCGCCGAAAAGGACGAATGATGGGCCCGCTCACCCTCAACCACTTCCTCGTTCTCGGCGCGCTGCTGTTCGCGGTCAGTGTGGTCGGGATCTTCATGAACCGCAGGAACATTATCATCCTGCTCATGGCGATCGAGCTGATGCTGCTCGCCGTGAACCTCAACTTCATCGCCTTCTCGCATTACCTGGGCAACATGGCAGGGCAGGTATTCGTGTTTTTCATCCTGACGGTCGCGGCAGCCGAGTCGGCGATCGGCCTGGCGATCCTGGTGGTGCTGTTCCGCAACCTGAACACGATCGACGTCGAAGACCTCGACTCTCTCAAGGGATGAAAACACTCTACCTGATCGTGCCTCTGGCGCCGCTCGCGGGTTCCATCGTTGCCGGGCTGTTCGGAAGGGCGATCGGCCGCAAGGGGGCTCATTCGATCACCATCCTGGCGGTACTGGTCTCGTTCATCGCTTCCTGCGCGATCTTCGGCGACGTCCTGCGGGGTAACGTGTTCAACGGCGACGTCTATACCTGGCTGACCAGCGGCGCGACGCGTCTCGAGATCGGGTTTCTCGTCGACCGTCTGTCTGCGCTGATGATGGTGGTGGTGACCTTCGTGTCGCTCATGGTGCACGTCTACACCATCGGCTACATGGCCGACGACCCGGGCTACCAGCGGTTTTTCTCCTACATCTCGCTCTTTACCTTCTCGATGCTGATGCTGGTGATGAGCAACAACTTCCTGCAGCTGTTCTTCGGCTGGGAGGCGGTGGGCCTGGTGTCCTACCTGCTGATCGGCTTCTGGTACACGCGGCCCAGTGCGATCTACGCGAACCTCAAGGCATTCATCGTCAACCGCGTCGGCGACTTCGGCTTCATCCTCGGCATCGCGCTCGTCCTGGCGAACTTCGGCACGCTCGACTACGACGCGGTGTTCACCCAGGCGCCCGCGCTCGCGGGCAAGGCGATCGAGGTCCTTCCCGGCCACGGCTGGCTGCTGATGAGCGTGATCTGCATCTGCCTGTTCGTCGGCGCGATGGGCAAGAGCGCGCAGTTCCCGCTGCACGTCTGGCTGCCGGACTCGATGGAAGGCCCGACGCCGATCTCGGCCCTGATCCACGCGGCGACCATGGTCACCGCCGGCATATTCATGGTGGCGCGCATGTCGCCGCTGTACGAACTGTCGCAGACCGCGCTCTCGGTGGTGCTGGTGATCGGTGCGGTGACCGCGCTGTCGATGGCGATGGTGGCCGTGACGCAGTACGACATCAAGCGGGTGGTCGCGTATTCGACCCTGTCGCAGCTGGGCTATATGACCGTGGCGCTGGGCGCCTCGGCCTATTCAGTCGCCATCTTCCATCTCATGACGCACGCCTTCTTCAAGGCGGTGCTCTTCCTCGGCGCGGGGTCGGTCATCATCGCCTTGCACCACGAGCAGGACATGCGCCGCATGGGGGGTCTGCGCCGCTACATGCCGATCACCTACTTTACGGTGCTCATCGGCGCACTCGCCAACGCCGGGCTGCCGCCGTTCGCGGGGTTCTTTTCCAAGGACGCGATCCTCGAGGCGGTGCGCGCCTCGAGCACGCCGGGCGCGGGCTTCGCGTACTGGGCGCTGCTGATCGGGGTGTTTTTCGGCGGCCTGTACACCTTCCGGCTGGTCTTCTACGCGTTCCACGGCCAGCCGCGCATGGACGAGCACACGAGGAAGCACCTGCGCGAGTCGCCCCTGGTGGTCACCGTGCCGCTGGTGCTGCTGGCGATCCCATCAGTCGGCGCCGGCTGGTGGATCGGAAGGTTCGTGTTCGGCGACTATTTCGGCCCGAGCATCGTGCAGCGGTTCCACGGCGAATACGACGGCCTGTGGAGCTACATGCTGCACGGCTTGGCCGGCGCGCCGTTCTGGTTCGGGCTCTCGGGGGCGGCGCTGGCGGGCTACCTCTACCTGGTACGGACCGACCTGCCCAAGAAGATTGCCATCGCCCTCGGGCCGGTCTACGCGCTCGTGGAGCGCAAGTACGGCTTCGACGAGCTCTACTCCTGGGTCTTCGCCGGCGGCGCGCGACTGCTGGGACGCGGATTGTGGCGGGGCGGCGACCAGGCGGTGATCGACGGCGTGATCGTGAACGGCTCCGCGCGCGCGGTCGGCTGGATTTCGTCCGTGGCGAGGCTTTTCCAGTCGGGCCTCATCTACCAGTATGCATTCGCGATGCTGATCGGCGTGGTCCTCCTGACCTACTGGTTCCTGCGAACCTGACAAGAACAACACATGCAGAACGCGATCCCGCTGCTTTCGCTTGCCATCTGGATTCCGATCTTCGCCGGCCTCCTGGTTCTGGCCGCGGGCGGGGATCGCAACGCGCCGATGCAGCGCGGGCTCGCGCTGGCCGGTGCGCTGCTCGGCTTCGCGGTGACCATTCCGCTGTACACCGGTTTCGACCCCCACACCGCCGGGATGCAGTTCGTCGAGCTCCGTCCGTGGATCGAGCGCTTCAACGTCAATTACCACCTCGGCGTGGACGGCATCAGCATGCTGTTCCTGCTGCTGAACAGCTTCATCACCATCCTGGTCGTGATCGCGGGCTGGTCGGTGATCGAGAGTCGCGTGGCGCAGTACTACGCCTCGTTCCTCGTGCTCTCCGGCCTGATGAACGGCGTCTTCTGCGCGCTCGACGGGGTGCTGTTCTACGTGTTCTTCGAGGCAACCCTGATTCCGATGTTCATCATCATCGGGGTGTGGGGCGGGGCGAACAGGGTGTACGCGGCGCTCAAGTTCTTCCTGTATACGCTGGCGGGCTCGCTGCTGCTGCTGATCTCGATCCTTTACCTGTACAGCAAGTCGGGGGGCAGCTTCTCGATCCTCGACTGGCACGCGCTGCCGCTGCCGCTGCGCGCCCAGGAGCTGCTGTTCTTCGGCTTCCTCCTGGCGTTCGCGGTGAAGGTGCCGATGTGGCCGGTGCACACCTGGCTGCCGGACGCGCACGTCGAGGCGCCGACGGGTGGCTCGGTCGTGCTGGCGGCGATCATGCTGAAGCTCGGGGCCTACGGCTTCGTCCGCTTCACGCTGCCGATCTTGCCCGACGCGTCGCGCGAGCTCGCCTGGCTGATGATCACGCTTTCCCTGATCGCCGTGGTGTACATCGGCCTCGTGGCGCTGGTGCAGACCGACATGAAGAAGCTGATCGCCTATTCCTCGATCTCGCACATGGGTTTCGTCACCCTGGGATTCTTCATCTTCAACGCCATCGGAATCGAGGGCGGACTGGTGCAGATGATCTCGCACGGCTTCGTCTCCGCGGCGATGTTCCTGTGCGTCGGCGTGATGTACGACCGCATGCACACGCGCCTCATCGCGGACTACGGCGGAGTGGTCAACACCATGCCGAAGTTCGCGTCGCTCATGATGCTGTTCGCGATGGCGAACAGCGGTCTTCCCGCGACCAGCGGGTTCGTAGGTGAATTCATGGTCATCATGGGAGCCATGAAGGCCAATTTCTGGATCGCCTTCGCCGCGGCCTCCACGCTGATCTGGGGCGCGGCCTACACGCTGTGGATGTACAAGCGGGTGATTTTCGGCGCAGTGGCCAACGACCACGTGTCGAAGCTCACGGACCTCAATCCGAGGGAGTTCCTGGTGCTCGCGCTGCTCGCGATCGCGGTGCTGCTGATGGGCGTGTGGCCGCTGCCGTTCACCGACGTCATGCACGCCTCGGTCAACGAGCTGCTGCGCCACGTCGCGGTACCGAAAATCTGACGGAGCGGCATCCACATGTCCCCGAGAATGATCGTCCTGATCGACCACCTGCCGATGCTGCCGGAGGTCATTTTGCTGGTCGGCGCCTGCGTGCTGATGATCGCCGACCTGTACGTCAAGGACGGGCGCAGGGGAGCGAGTTACGTGATCGCGCAGGCCGTGCTGGTCGCCTGCGCGGCGGCGACCGGCTTCGTGATGTGGGGCGCGCCGGGCGCGAAGCTGTTCCTGTTCGACAAGATGTTCGTGGCCGACACCATGGCGAACGTGCTGAAGATGGCCGCTTACGTCGCCGTCTCGGCCGCGCTGGTCTACTCGCGGCAGTACATGTTCGACCGCGGCCTGCTGCGCGGAGAGTTCCTGACCCTGCTCTTGTTCGCGCTGCTAGGCATGATGATCATGATGAGCGCGGGCAGCTTCCTCACGCTGTATCTCGGGCTCGAGCTGTTGTCGCTTTGCCTGTACGCGATGGTCGCGCTCAACCGCGATTCCGCGGTTTCGACCGAAGCGGCGATGAAGTACTTCGTGCTGGGCGCGCTCGCCTCCGGCCTGCTCCTCTACGGCATGTCGATGATCTACGGCGCCACCGGCACCCTCACCATCAGCGAGGTGGCGCAGCACATTGGCGAGATGAAGACTGCGGCGACGATCTTCCAGGGCTCCGCCGGGCACCGTTTCCTAGTGTTCGGCCTGGTGTTCGTCGTCGCAGGACTGGCGTTCAAGCTGGGCGTGGTGCCGTTCCACATGTGGATCCCCGACGTCTACCAGGGCGCACCGACCGCGGTGACGCTGGTGATCGGCTCGGCGCCGAAGCTCGCAGCTTTCGCCATGGCGATCCGGCTGCTGGTCAACGGCCTGCTCGATCTCGCGATCGACTGGCAGCAGATGCTCGTCATCCTCGCGCTGCTGTCGATGGCTCTGGGCAACATCACCGCGATCGCGCAGTCGAACCTGAAGCGGATGCTGGCGTATTCGACCATTGCGCACATGGGCTTCATGCTGCTCGGGCTGCTGGCGGGCGTGGTGGGCGGCAACCGGCTCAATGCGCCGGACGCCTACAGCGCGGCGATGTTCTACACCATCGTCTACGTCCTGATGTCGCTCGGCGCGTTCGGCATGCTGCTGTACCTGTCGCGCGCGGGCTTCGAGTGCGAGACGCTCGAGGACATGAAAGGCCTCAACCGGCGCAGCCCGTGGTACGCCTTCCTGATGCTGGTGCTGATGTTCTCGCTGGCGGGCATCCCGCCGACCGCCGGTTTCTACGCCAAGCT
>Ga0316620_10000996_pt1 | contig 11879 bp, 14 predicted proteins | sample OWC_Aug_M1_C1_D5_FD_207651 | JGI IMG/M metagenome (GOLD analysis project Ga0316620, IMG submission 207651) | Wetland soil microbial communities from Old Woman Creek delta, Ohio, United States - OWC_Aug_M1_C1_D5_B | ecosystem: Environmental > Terrestrial > Soil > Wetlands | place: USA: Ohio... | reverse complement strand
GGTCTTTCCCATGAACCTGTTCCCGTTGCCTCACTACTATCCATTTCTCCGGAAGGCAGTGGTGGACATGATTCTGAGAGAACGGGTCGAGCTCGACACTGCACAGCGACTGTTCGGTGAGTTCTATCGGTGGATTGCGATGTTCATGGACCGATTCGTGAGGGAGCGGAAACAGATAGGCTAGTCAGCAATAGCGACTGACGAAGAACGCGTCTAGCCGGCGAGCAGGACTATCACAAGCCTGACCGCGAGGACATATAGCAGATGCAGTGCGATCACCATTAGCGTCGACACGACAAACAGCAGGGCGGCTCTCTTCTCCGGTTTCACTCTCGTCATTATCTCTCTCAGGAACAGAATGAACAGGAATGCCCCGCCTCCCCATCCGAGTGGGACTATCGCTGGCATTTCCCACAGCACCGTGATCGCACCAATCGGCCATATCCACCACTGAGTCTGGCTCGCACCTGCGGCGACTTCGACGGGGATGGATAGCAGCGCAGTGATGATAGCTGTGACAAAGGGAACCATCCAACGGCTGTCCTTCCATTTGGGTGCGAAGCCCTCAAGGATTCTCTCGGCCACTGCCCAGCTAGCATAGAACGAGGCAGACCATCCGAAGCCCATCATCAAGGGGGCTGCCCCTATGTACAAGGGATGATTGGGATAGGTGTAGAGTGTGGGGAACAGCGCAACGATGTTCTCGCGTACTATGCCGAAGATGAAGCCACCGACGAAGAAGGCTGCGGTTGTCCACTTGCCCCTCACTCGCCAAGAGTGCACAATACAGGGAATGCAGCCGACAATGACTGCCAGAGTGACTATGATTTCGTACATGTCTAGGTCTCTCTCCTGATCCTGTAGGTCGCGAAGACCCACAATAGCAGCACGAGAAGAATGGGAATCACAGTCAGCGCTCTCAACGCGTTTCCTATGATCAACACGTCCACACCAATCATCGAGAAGACCACAATCAGGATCGCAAGGACAGGAAGCGAGTCTTCCAACACGGTCGTCACGCGAAACACCACCGCCACCAGAGCGTAGAATGAGTCTAAAGAGGGTTTCGAGAAACCCTTACAGACAGCCTGCAGCAGATAGGATTGCTGGACTCGATTGTCGCTTTGAGCCATCCCATGGACAACTCGCTTGCGTGGGGCAGCGTAAGTGTGCTATGCGCCTACTCCGAATATGGCAATCAGGAAGAGGATGTCTGCTACGGCGTGGGCCAATACAGCTCCCCATATGCTGTCTGACCTTTGCATGGTATATCCCCAGGCACATCCGTGCACAAAGAGAAAGAGGACAAAGATGACAGTCGCTGCCCAACCCATGAAAGGCAACAGGGCAATATGGAAGACTGCAAATATCATCGACGTCTGCCCAAGTGCACCCGTCTTGCCCAGCAGCGGCTCAAGCTTCTGGAGAAACAACCCCCTGAACATGATCTCCTCCATCAGGGAGTTGGAGACTCCGAAGATGACGAGCCACGGCAGCCAGCCGAGTACAGTGAGCGGTTGCGCGGTGACCTGAAGTCCTCCGGAGAAAACGTACTGAATGAGCGCTAAGGGCATGACAAGGAGTCCCAAGAGGAGTCCAACCGAAACGCGACCTCCGGTGAGACCTGTCTTCTTGAGACTGTAGTGTTCAAGTCGTGTGGCAAGAAGCATGCATACAGCAATTGGCACGGCCTCTGCAACCTTTGCCAACGCATACCCCTCAACAGACTCGGTGACAGTGTACAGGCGACCCAGAGTACCTGCCAGGAGGAATCCTGCTGCTATCCCAAGGAACGAAAAGAGAAGGGATTCATACTCTGCCCTCACCCGATTCCGCAGCAGGATCACTAACAGGAAGAGAAAGAGAGGGACTGCTACTCTGACGATTAGCCTGGTAGTGCTGTCCATGAAGTAATTGTAGCCGGCAACTGTATAGACAAGAATACCGACCGCAGTCAAGCCGACAACTAGGACCATCCTACTTCGACGGCTCAGCTCAGTCCGGAGGGCCTTCCTTTCGGAGCCATCAGACGCATGTTTTGTGCTCTCACCAGCATTCTCCATGATGGATTGCACTCTCTCGTGGCTCAGTTCAGTACGAACAGCACTCTGCCACGACAGACGCATAACTGGTTATCAATTACGTTCACGGCAGTAGATTGCACAGGTCTTTCGGTGTCGGGAACTCACCGGGGGCTGTTTCCATGCACTCCTTGCAGCGCCCTCAGCGCAGCTGATTGCTGTGAACCTCCATATTATAATGCAGTGCAATGCGATTGCACTCGGTGCTAAGAATGGACTCGCTTGGTTACACGAGGACATCATCTATCGTTCTGTTGACTCTGATGATGTTGAGTACACAGGTTGGGTTCACTGGTTTCTCTGCAGCAGCTGAGGCTGCGGATTCCGGCGACCTGACGGGGGTGTCTGTCTTGGTCATGTACACCTCCAATCAAGCATATGGCAGTGCGTTTGCTCTTCACAACATGTTCGAATGGATGAATGCCACAGCCGAGTACATGAATGCAGACAGTATCAATAATGATACTCTCTCAGGGTATGACATTCTTGTCGCACCTGGCGGTTCGGCAGCCACCTACAGCGCCACGCTGGGAACGGAAGGACGAGAGGCAATCAGAAACTTCGTTTCCAAGGGCGGTTCCTACTTCGGAATATGCGGAGGCGCATTGCTCGGCTGCAGGTATGCCCTTGGTCTGTTCGATGGTGTCATGCGTCAACCCGTTCCTGGGGTTGAGAGCGGCACATACATGATACAGCTGGCCGTCAACCAGAGCTGTCTTGGTCCAGATCTTTCTGACGAGCCCGAGAACATCACGACGCTCTACTGGGAGTCGGCATACCTCGACCCTGACGACTGGACGGGCATCCATCCGATAACGACGTATCTTGGCGGCGAGTATTCACCCATGGTCGCCTTCGAGTACGAGGACGGCAGTGTGTTTCTGTCCAGCCCGCATCCAGAATACGAGGAGAACGATGACCGGGATGGGACGGATGCATTTGATGACCTCGAGGACCCCGATTCCGAATGGGGGCTCATGCTGAAAGTCGCACGTTGGCTGGTAGATGTTTCGCCGAGCAGCTCGACAGAAACTGAAACGACCACAGGCTCCGATACCCCGTATATACCCTTCGCAGTTGCGATCGGTGTCGTGGCCCTAGTCGCCGTGGTAATCGTCAAGCGCTCGCGTTAGCGCACGATTAAGAAACGTACTCCGCTGGCCCGTTCACGCCAGATTCTCGGCAGAATCATGATTTCGAGTCTTGAGTGCTTTCCACGTGAGAAGGCCGAACAGGACGAGTCCACCACCGATCGTGCTCAGAAGTAACACGAATCCTATCACAAAACCCAGATCGGGGACCAGAGACGCGGCCAATGAGACTAGAACAAACGCAGCTGACCATCGCGCGAAGTGTCCAAGGTTCATCAAGTGGCTCCTGCTCACGGTTTCGGAGCCGCCCGATTGCGGTGTCCGGTACAGAAGAAGGCCGTTGGCTATGTACACGATGACAATGCTGACTATCGGAAGCAGTCCTGGGATACGTTCTGGTAGGAGCAGAGGGAAGAACACGACATACTGAGCAATGACATATGCCCCGACCGCGAAGGTTCCGCGTCTGCCGAGCGTCACCAAGTCGATAGACAACGGCCGATTCCCACGGCGTGAGAGTGCGTAGACACCAAGCAGAATCATGACATTGAATACCGACGCCACGAGCACGTTACTGGCATCTATAATCAGGCTGAGCGGAAGGAAGAGGCCGCCAAAGAGCGCGGCGATGCCCCACAACATGAGTGTCCGCCGACTCGACGTCAGGATGCTATGATGGCCCCAGAAGAGCGTGACACTCTCGCTGCTCCCTGAATCGACGCAGAGCAACTGGTAGACCACAACTGGTATGACGAAGGAGAAGATGGGGTGCCATAGGAACACGAGCGTGAGGAACTCTCCCCATGCGATTCCGGCAATTGTGCCGAACATAGGTACGGCCGACCCAGGATACCCAGCCCAAAGCACCTTTGTCACCCACGACTCATAGAGGGCGAAGAAGACTCCCCACAGGTACAGCTGTGGCAGAGAAGTCCTCCGATATCGAATGGCGAGATTGAGGAACAGGATCGTGTGGGACCCGTACAACGGCACAGTCACAATGTAGGCGAAGGGGTCGAGGAACCACAGTGGCGATGAGCCTGAATAGACCTCCGCGTATACCATCGAGAGGAGGCTGAGGAGCAGGAGTGCGGAGAGTCTGTGTCCTTCGGGCTGTTCGGTCACAGGCTGTCAGTGCACACATTGTTTCATATACTCTCCGAGCATGGACATATTCCAAACCGCTAAATGCCGAGGCCAACTCTATGCATCCGACTCTGAGCATGTACTTCGTCTACATAATCGAGACCGAAGACGGTCACTACTACACTGGCCAGACTAGTGATTTGCTCAGGCGTTTCCGGGAGCATCTTGGCGGTGGTAAGCACTCTGCGGGCTATCTAAGGATGCACAAGCCGAAGTACCTTGTCCACGTCGAGGAGTGCGGCTCAAGAGGCAGGGCTCTGAAGCGGGAGTCTGAGATCAAGCGAAGCCGACGCCTCAAGAGAACCCTGATTGGGACGCGCAGAGACCTTCTCGAGGTCATTGAGAGCGAGAAGAGCTACAGGTGAACTCAAAGACTTATTATCAAGGATTGACTCGATGCATGGCCGGGTGCGCGGATGAGTGAACTCGTGCTGGCTATTGACGTCGGAACTTCCGGTGTTCGTTCTATGGTGTTCGATACCGAGGGCAAGGTGGTCTCCAGAGCCTATCAGGAGTTCGAGAGTCAGTACCCGAGCCCATCTTGGGTGGAACAGGACGCAGAGAGCTGGTGGGCCGCTGCCTGCGCGACAACTAGGACTGCATTGAAGTCACCCCTTGTCAGACCAGAACAAATACTCGGTGTCAGCGTGACAAACCAGCGCGAGACCGTGGTCCCGATTGACAAGAATGGATTGCCTCTGCGCAAGGCCATTGTCTGGCAGGATCGTAGGACCGTCCCTCAATGTGACTGGATTCGTGGCACGGTCCCGCCGAGAGAGGTCTACAAGATCACAGGCCTCACCATCGACCCCTACTTCACTGCCCCCAAGATCCTCTGGATAAAGAAGACCGAGCCGAAGGTGTTCAGAGCGGCCCTCATGTTCCTGCTCGTCCACGACTACATCGTCTACAGACTGACAGGCGAAACAATCACCGACTACTCGAACGCAAGCAGGACTATGCTATTCGACATCAAGAAGGCAGAATGGTCTGACCGACTGCTTGAGGATTTCGAGATTCCTCGTGAGGTCCTACCAGAGCCAGTCGAATCGGGCTCCAAGGTGGGCCCTGTGACGACCGAGGCATCTATTGCTACTGGGCTGGCAGCAGGTACTGAGGTGATTGCCGGTGGTGGCGACCAGCAGTGTGCGGCCCTCGGCGTTGGCGTGGTTCGACCCGGCTCAATCAAGGCCACGACTGGGACAGGCACGTTCATTCTCGCCTATTCCGACCAGATGAAGCTCGACCGCGACCGAAGGGTTCTCTGCAGCAGGCATGTAGTTCCGGACGCCTTTGTGGTCGAGGCCAGCATGTTCACAACAGGTTCGGCACTCAGATGGTTCCGTGACAATCTCGGGGCCGAGGAGCGTGCCATCGCAGACGAGCGCGGGTGCGATCCGTACGACATTTTGACTGAGGGCGCCAGTGAGGTTCCTGCCGGTTCGGACGGTGTCATTCATCTGCCCCACTTCGTTGGTGCTGGTGCTCCGCATTGGAACCCTCATGCAAGAGGTGTCTTCGCAGGACTTGCACTGGGACACACGAGGAAGCACATGGTCAGGGCCATACTGGAGGGTGTAGCATACGACATCCGCACGAACGTCGATGTCCTTCGCGAACTTGCACTGGAGGCTGCGGAAATGAGAGTCACAGGCGGCGCGGCGAGAAGTGAGGTGTGGATGCAGATTCAGGCTGATGTCCTTGGGATCCCAGTCGTGAGGACCGAGATGGAGGAAGCAACTGCTCTTGGCGCGGCTATCTTGGCGTGTCACGGGGTCGGGGTCTTTCCATCAGTTGTCGATGCAGCTGAGCGGATGGTTCGCACGAAGCCGCCACTGGTGCCGCTCCCCCAGAACAGAGAGGTCTACGATAGGGGCTTCGAGACATACAAGCAGCTCTATGATGCAGTGTCGGGTGTTGGACTGGACAATGCCTAGGAGCCATATATCGAGAGCTTGCTGCCCTTGTCGAATACTAGGATCTTGACGTCTGGATCGTCGGCAATCCATTTGTCCACGACCGCCTGTGCGTCCCCAATCTTCTGGAGGTGTACCTCCGTCACTGTCTTCTCGTCAAGCAGGGTCAGCATCTTCACTGCTGAGATACGCTTGAGAAGTTCGGCGAACTTGTAGGCCTTGTGCTCGTAGAGGTGATACTTCTTGCTGATAGATTTCAGGACTGTGTCTAGCGGTGCCTTGAGCTTGTTGTAGAAGTTCTCAACGGCCTCTTCAGGGGCTACACCATCCTTGCATTCAGCCAAGAACAGTATCTCGCCGCCATCTGTCACGGCATTCTTCGTGAGTTCGAGTGCCCTCTGGGCATGGTAGAGGCTTATGTCCTCAGGATATCCGCCCGGAGACACGATGATTCTCGGAGTGCTCTTCACTGTGAAGCTCGCGGTCTCGTCGAGCACCTCAATTCCTCTCTCGATTACCGGTCTGATCAGTCCTGCATCGGCCCAGACGAGCTTGGTTCCGCTCGAAATGACAGCCAGCGTGAACACCTTAGCCTTCTTGGTGATAATCTCCATTGCGTCTCTCATATCGTCTGCCAAGGGGTTGTTTCGCCTCTTGGGGTCTGGATGATAGGGGTGCCGGCCAAATGTGGAATTGGGATCGAGCGCCATTGCGTGGTTGTGTTCGATAGACTCAAACGCACAGATGCCAGGGAGGAAGCTCTTCAGGGCGTTCGAATAGCCGGCAAAGTAGTGCGCTTTCATGTCTGATAGGACGACATAGACTCCGCAGTTGGCCGCGACAGAGTCTATGATCACCGGAGTCCCTCTGCTTGTCCTTCCCAGATTGACCATGTCCTTGTCATGGCAGTCATGAATCTTGATCCTGTAGTTCGCTAGATGGGCATCCGCTGCAGCACGTTTGATTGTGTCGACAATCGCCCGGTTGCCCGGGTGGTCCACCTCATGTGAGCCAGTAGTCACCATGAACTGGATACTGCTCGCATCCTTGAGGTGGGGCGTGACTGCGCTCAACAACTCCCAGTGAGGCTCGCTCCTAGTGTGATCCTCTACAAGAACACATACGCTCTTGCTCTTGACAAGGTCGCGGAGTTTCGTACCATGGGGGTTCTCCAAGACTCGATTCAGTTCGGACATCGTGTCTGGGACGGCCCTTGTAACTGATGGCTGAATGAATCCTGCGAGGTTCTTGTCAGGAATCTCAATCTGCACCTTGTCCTGACCGTACGAGAGTTTGATTTTCAACAGAGAGGCCTCAGAAACCAGATGCTAGTCTTCCCAAAAAAGGATTGGTCAATGTGCAGATGCTGTCGGTACTGACCAAAACGGATATTCAGGACGTGGGAAACAGATGAGCCATGCTGAATGCAGATGAGCACGGCGGACCTGACGCAGTGGGGGTGGGGCGATGGTTTGCGGTTGGGTCTGAATTGCCCTGTTCCGTCATCGTGATGCTGTTTATCGGGCAGTTCATTGGCTCATCACTCAACGGGTCTCAGGGAGCCACATACGGTGCTCTGATTGGTGCATTCCTAGGCCTAATCTTCGGAGCCTACAGTGTCTATGCCACCGTCCAGTTCTACGACCGCATGGAACAACAGGCCACGAAGAAGAAACCCTTCATGCCGCCAATGGATGAGATACTGGAAGAACCAGAGTTTCTCCAGGATGATCACAAGGAATCCGAGACGTGACTCACCGGAGGAACTCAGACTCATCTGTGGCCAAGACTTGGACTATCACCTTCGTGGCGGTGCGCCCGATGACAGCCACAATGATCTGAATCAGCAGCGCTATGAAGAAGGCGCCTAACGCCAGACCGAACACTCTCAGGTAGAGTGAATGGGTGGGTTCAACCCAGGGCTGCAAAACCTCCAGGTCTATCAGATACCAGACGTACACCCCTGTGATGGTCATCAGTATGACCAACAGTGCATAGATGTAGACCACAAACCTGACACGTGGGGCGTTCATCCTGACCTTCTGAATGCCCGGTCCAATCACAGCGTTCGTTATCCTACGCGAGTATCTGATGAAGACGCTCAGCGCGACGAGTATGACTACCAGTGTCAGTATGCTGCCCACAAGCAGCAACAGGGTACTCAACTCAGGGCTCAGTGAAGGGAGCAGCCGCTCGACATAGAACAGCGCAAGTGAACCCAACATCACAATGGCAGCTAGTATCTCGACGACGAATGTGACTATAGCGGATCGTCTGAATAGGCTACCCATGTCAAAGAGTCTAGAACCGCTGTCCGCGGAAGACTTGCGCTCTTCTGTCAACTGACTCCACCTATGGCTGCGTGTCATTGCAGTCTTTTGAACTCTTCTCCGATTACTCTGCCCAGTATCGAGACCGCTTCGGCAAGCTTATATCGTGGCCCCAGTTTCGAGGCGACAATCCCCCCGGTGGACCGAATCGGAAGGTAGCAAATCATGGGCTCTAGGGCTGTCAGCGAGTACAGTTTCGTCAACGCTCGAGTTCGTGGGTTGAAGTCCCTGTTCCTGAGCCTCGGCGACTACGAACACCTGCTGCAGTCGACAAGCTACGACGACTTTGTCAAGCTGCTCATGACGACCTACTATGGGCCAGTCATAGGCAAGGAGCACCCTCAAGGTGTTCCTGCTCCTGATGAGATCGCTCTGATTCTGTCAAGAAACTTCGCTGACGTGACTCACAGTCTGTCAAGAAGCCTGACTGGACGTGTGAGGGATTTCACTCAGGCATACATGGGGATGTTTCTGTCAGAGAGTCTGAAGTCCATTATCCGCGGCGTCCATGTTGGCCTTGAGAAATCTGAGATTCTCAGGTTCTCAGTACCTGTTTCCCCACAGCAGGCGGAGGAGTTCTCACGTCTTGTCGATACAGGTACTGTCCCGCGAGTTGTTGATGCCGTGTCCTACCCTGATGTGAAGCTCGCATTGCTGACGCGCCTGCACGCATACGAAGAACTGAAGTCCACGGCGCCTCTGGAGGTCGCACTTGAGGAGTGGTATCTTCGTTTGATGATGACAGCCGCGGAGAAGATGTCGCGTGGAGACAAGAGTCGCATTCTGGACATACTTGAACCCAGAGTCATTCTCAGAAACATGCTTGTTCTACTGAGGGCTCAGGCTCTCCAGCTCAGTTCGAGAGCCGTCGGCCTATCTCTTGTCAGGTTCACGGCTCGTTCGAATGCGATTGCTGAGTCGATGGCTGCTCGGACGGGTTGGCGTGAAGTCATCTCACAGCTCGAGAACACGGAGTTCGTGCAGTTCGCGGGGCGACTCTCTCGTATGTACGAAGAGAAGCAGAGTCTCGCTGACTTGGAGCTTGCTGTTGAGGACCATCTTGCACAGAGAGTCAAGATGCAGCTCACGGCCTATCCTTTCCATGTTGGCACGGTCCTGGGCTTCTTCAGCCTCAAGTACTATGAGATTCGAAACATCAGGTCCATCGCGGTGGGGATCGAGCGCGGCGAGTCTGCCGAAACGATAAGAAGGATGATTACAATCTGGTAATTCGACTTGGAGGAAAACACCACATGAGAAGCAGAACAATCACAAGCAGCATCACTAAAATCCTTGGTGCAGCAGCGCTGCTACTAGTAGCAATCCTCGCTCTCGCCATTCCAGTTCAGGCGCTTGCCGTGCCACCAATCGGTGTGTTCGGACCCCTGCAGATGACCGATGCCCACGGCTGGGCGATTCTTGGTCTGGCCATAGGTGCCGGTCTAGCGGTTGGACTGGCCGGCATTGGCGGCGCGATTGGCATGGGTACTGCATCCGCAGCTGCACTCGGAGCTATTACGGAGAAGCCGGAGACCTTCGGCAAGAGCATACTGTACGTTGTGTTCATTGAGGTTATCGCTATCTACGGCTTCGTCATAGCGTTCATGCTGATGGGATACATACCTAGTCTGATAGTCTAGGCGCATAGGGCCTGCAGGCTTCTAGGATAGCGGGCAGGAACACCTGTTCTTGCCCCTTGCGTTCTAAGCCTTCTTCTCGGCAAAGAGAGCGAGTGCAATCTTGTCTGTAAGCTCTGAATGAAGTCGATCGAGCCGCGCCTCGAAGGTATTGTCGACCCATTTCTTCTTGTCCTTGGTCATCACGACGACCCCACCTGTGGCACGGACAGTGTTCTTGGCCACGGACACCTCTGTCTTCACGCCCGTTGCCTGTTTGATTGCCTTGGATATCTCGGTCGTAGTGAGTGCCGAGCTCTGGCCCTCAGGTAATACAATCTCCATCTCAGTTGCATTCAGTTTCTGAGCCGCGTCTATTGCCAAGCGAGTGAGAATCTGGTCATACTGCTTGGTGCCTACAACCTTGAACGCCGTGTCTTTGGCCGATTTCAGCGCCTCTGCCATCACTGTTTCCTTTGATGTCAGCAGACGCTGTTTTGCTCTGAGCCTTGCTGCAGCCTCATGTCTGGTCAGTTCCGCCTTGGCTTGGGCCTTCGCCTTGTTGACCTGAGACTGCTCGACCTCTTTCGCCTTCTCTCGAGCCTCGCGCAGTCTCTGTTCCTTGATGAGCTCTGCATCCCTCAGGATTGCCTGTGTCCGTTCAGAGGTCTTCTTCTCAATCAACTCGATGATGCTCTGCATGCCGCTCATGACTTGTGCTCACTCCTCAGCGAGGATGATCTTGACAGCGATCTTGACTGCATCCTTCATGTGCTCCTTCGCAGTCGTTTCTAGGTGGGCCACTCTGCGGTCGGTTTCGTCTTGCACTCTCCGATCGATATCCTTCTTCTTGGCTTCAGTCTCAGACGTGATTGCCTTGGTGTTCTCCTTGGCAGCAGCAGCGGCGTTCTCAAGTATCTTCTGGGACTCGGCTTCCGCCTCTTCCTTGATTTCCTTGGCGCGCCTCTCGGCTTCCTCGATTCTCTTCTGCGCTGCAACCTCAGCCAAGTGAATCTCATCAATCTCGTCGTGAGCTGCGCACATACTCATACACCTTGGGTCTGGCCTTGCTGGCTCGGCCACCTGCCCCTGATAAACATTGACCCCCGTCATAAGCTTTATCAAGTCCGTTCCGGCCGGAATTCAGGCCCCGTTTTCCCGGTGGCAGTCAAAGCGGACCCGGTTCCCGTGGTGAAGGTCACATGCGTCTGTCGATGAGCCCTGCGAAGATGCTCGTGGCAAAGGTGGTTTCTCACAAGGACCTAGAACGAGACGTGATTATGGCCCTTGAGGACTTTGGTCTCTTCGAGTTCATAGACGTGAGGCACCAAGCCGGCTTGGCCGAGGTGAAGAAGACAAGGGACGAGGAAACCGTTTCTTTGGCTCTGGATAGGCTGTCGAACATAGCCTCCTCTCTGGGTCTCAATGTCGACAGAAGACGGGGCGACCCCATCGAAATCGACGACCACGCTCTACCTGGGGTCCTGAAGAAGGCGGTCGATCTCATAGCCTCCGTGGAGCCTGAGATACTTGAGGTCGACAAGAGCCTAGCAACAGCAGAGATGGACTTGGAGCGCCAGAGAGCCATCAACGACGTCGCCCTCTCTGTGAAGCCGCTACAATTGGACCTTGGCTATCTTGGGACCACCGAGTACACATACACAACAGCGGGTGTGGTACCGAAGAACAACCTGCAGAA